>WNGC01000485.1_pt1 | contig 23449 bp, 21 predicted proteins | sample 5400051 | NCBI WGS metagenome assembly WNGC01 (sample SAMN13153368, study PRJNA577476) | soil metagenome | isolation source: 20 cm soil or saprolite under grassland replicate 2 | place: USA:California | collected 2016-06-15
CATCGACCTCGCTCCCCAGGACAAAAAGTCCCAAGGCTACGCGGTCGGCCATCCGATCAATCTCCAGTCGCCCGCCCCCTCGCCACGATCGTGAACACTTTTCCACGATCGTGAACACCGCGCCACGCATGGCGCCCAAGTGTTCACGATCCCGTGGCACGCTGTTCACGTTGCCGTGGAATCCGTGTTCACCATCCCGTGGAAACCCTGTTCACGATCGCGTGGAATACGCACCAAAGCAAGCACGCCGGTCAGCGTCTGGTCGAAGACTGGGATCTCGACCTGGATCAGGATCGGCGTGACTCGCGGTTATCAGCCACGACGAGCCGGGCGCCGAAGCTCGTTCACAAGGTCGTGCTCTCCATGCCGCCGGGAACGCCAACGAAAGGGGTACTTGAGGCGGCGCGCAACTTCGCACGCGAGGAGTTCGCTCTGAAGCATCGTTATGCGCTGGTGCTACACACTGACGAGCCGCATTCTCACGTCCACCTGGTCGTCAAAGCCGTGAGCGAACAAGGGATGCGCCTCAACATCCGCAAGGCAACACTGCGTGAATGGCGCCGCGAATTCGCCCGTCACCTTCGCGAGCAAGGTATCGCGGCCAACGCCACCGAGCGTGCCCTTCGGGGTGAGAGCCGGACCCACAAGACCGACGGCATCTACCGTGCGACTCTGCGCGGCGATTCCACCCACACCCGCGCCCGCGCCGAATCGGTCGCTGCGGAACTGCTCAACGGCAACCTACGCTCTGAACCGGGCAAATCAAAGCTGATCGAGACCCGCAAGGACGTCGAACGCGGCTGGCGCGCCATCAGCGACATCCTCCGCGCCCAAGGCCACCCCGAGCTCGCCGCCCAAGTCCACCGCTTCATCGACCAAATGCCACCACCGCGCTCCGAGGGCGAACAGATCGCTACTCGACTGATTGAACGCACGCGATCTGAGCTGACCAAAGTATCCCGTGAGTCCCGGTTGAACAACACGGAAGATCAGCGAATAGATCCAAATGTCCAATCTGCCAGTCGGACGTACTCATGAAATGTGCAGCGCTCGACCGGACATACGACGCTTGGGGCTAACGAGCCGTCGGACTTGATTGAATGAATGCGAAGCGTCAGCACATGCCCTGCCGGACAAGCCATGGTGGCCTTGAATCGATGAATGGTTGCCGGATGACAGGGTACCCAGTGCAACGGAGGCGGCCTGTCGGTGAACTCGCCGTGTCTGTGGATGTTGACGCGATGACGGCGAGGTCGGAAGACTCTGAGTGGGTAGGCGATGGTCTCCCAGACCAGACCCCATGCGCGACAGATCCATTGTCTCACCGGAGCAGGGTCCTTCGATTACGTCCCGGGCCGAACTCAAGTGGAGACCAGGGCGTGATGCCGGCGGATCGGGAACCCGAGTGTCAGGAGGGCGTGCTTGGTCGAGAAGGACTCAATCTGAAATTCCCAGTCGTCTCCATTCGCATCTCGCAGGAGATGCGTCGCAGTGAAAACAGGACCGGTCCTTCTGTTGCTTGCGTACTGAGTCACGAGCCCAAAGGCGTCGTCGGGTCCGACTGCCGAAAACTGCCTTCGGAACCGCGCCGATCGAATGTAATAGCGCCAGGGATTGGGCCCATCATGCTGGCCGACATCCGGATGACGCGGATGGACGCTGACAATCCCGAATACCGGCTGCTCCGGGTCCCGATCCTCTACTGCACGCCAGAACGTGGAGACGATAGAGTTGTGGTACCGCTTCGAGAGCAATTTGATTGACTCGAACGACAGCGCGAGATCGCGAGCCTCTTCCGCAAGCCGATTCTGCAAGAACAGGAGTCTCCCGGCGCCGTAGTTCGCTTCGGCTTCCAACGATGCGTGGCACGCCGGATCCAAAGTCTGATCGTTATCCCCCAGAAGAAACCTCCGATGCCACGGCGTTACGCTGTGAATGACTTCGTGGGCCTCGAGCCAGCGATGCTTTGGTTCAGGTACATCGGCGTCGACCAGAATCTTCGAGCTTTCTGGTACCCAGAAGGCGCAAAGTCGTGACTTCGTCAGTGCCGATAGTAGATGCTTCCCGAGGTCTGGGATGGATTTTCGGGCGAAGACCTTGAATCGATGCGTGAGCTCGTCGATGAGGCCCGGATCCGAGCTTCGGTAATACTGAAGATCGATGGCGAGGAGGGCCCGGACATCGGGCAGTCGTAGGGGAGGTTCGGAGTTACCGAGGTCTTTGAGTATCCGTTCGACTTGCGCACGAATATCGCGCTTCTCGAGCTCTCCGAGCTCGCCCTCCAACATGCCTAAGCCCTCGAGCGCTCATTGAGCATAGCGACAAAAGTGTCGAGCGCTTCGCGCTCCTCGTTCGTGAGACCCGATACATCATCCGAGTGCGCGGCATACCTGACCGCGGCGTTATAGAGCACTCGGTTGATGGAGTGGGTCGTGCCTGACATCTGCGACAACGTGGTCAAGGACACCCTGAAGTACTCTGAAAGCTGATAAATCAAGCGAGCGCGCGCTGTGTAGTGAGGGTCATGCTCGACTTGACGCAGCTCATCTTCTGAAACCTGGGCGCGCTCAGAGAGTTGAGCGATCGATAGGCCCTCTTTGAGCCGCAATTGACGCACGAGCACCCCTAGGGCAACGCGCAGCTGCACTAGCTTGTTCTCGCCGATGACTGCAGTATTTTCCGCCGCCAATGCGTGATCGACGGGGCGGCCCTTCGGGCCGCCCGCCGTAGGTTCATCTTCCGGATCCGCGGCGATTTTTCGCCGCAGTCCGTCGATGGTGAATAGCAATTTCATAATCCCTCCTCAGTCTGATACAAACGCCAGCGCATCGGCGTTAGTCATCTCGAAGTAGCGCATGTCCTTCGCGTTGTCGAACTCGACATCGGTGAACCCGACGGCCCGGTACCAGTCTTCTGACTGGGCCAGTGAGTGAAGGCCGATGCAGCCTCCAAAGCCGAGATCAACACTCAGGCTGATGGCCGTACCCACGAGCACACGGCCAACACCTTTGTAGCGCGCATCCGGGGCCAGCTTCGGCCGATTCCAGGGCGCCGTAGCGAGAAGTTCGATGTAGACCAGCTCCTTACCGCGTTGGCCGGGCAGTCGTCCGAAGCCAACATCGACGAGCATCAGTCCCTGGGTGACGCCCGCGCATTCGACCGCGTAGGTATCGCGGCCCATGATGCGCTCGGCCTCGACAGCCTTCTCAACCCACTCCCAGTGCGAATCCTGGGCATCGATCTGCGCGGCTTCGTCCCAGGAGGCCACCCGGCGGCGAGCCTCCTTAAGCATCGGGCGCCACAGAGTCTCGAAATCGCCGAAGTTCTTCTGATCCAGCGTCCTGAATACCTGGGCGGGAGCGTCAGCTCGGGTGCGGCGCTCGAGCAGAATGGCGTCGCCGAGCAGCTCCTTCATAGGACCATGAGCTCAGTCTTCTCTTTCGTCGACGGTCGCTCCACGAAGACCTTCTCTCCGCTCTCGAGCCGCTCCGTCACCGATTGGTAAAGCCGTAACGCCTGGCGCACGAGCGCCGTCTTTGACATGCCCCGCCGCTCAGCCAGCTCATCGAGCAGCGACATCTCCTTGTCGCTGAGCATCAGTGTCATCTGTCTCCGATCCATTACCTGCTCCGTGTGGTGCCCGGGAATTATAGTCAATAAGGCCAGAAAAGCAAGTTTTTAAGTATGTTAATAGGCCATTGACAATATATAAACTGGCCATAAACTGTGTATCAGTGGAAATCCCTAAATCAGGAGCCAGACATGAGTTCAGAGCATGCAGACCACGGTTCGGCCGGAGAACGGCACGAACAGAAGCACGAGCATTTCGTGGAGGTCTCGGTTTCCACTACGGCGGGCTTCTATCCCGCCGAGGGGTTTAAACGGGTTCCCGTAGACCAGAGGGTGGAGGTAGACCTCCACAAGGCCAAGGAGGAGTTGAAGATAAAGGACACGACGGGGTGGGTTGCCACCGTGACGCTGCCTTCGGGCAAGCGCCAAATCAACATTGCCCTGACCTACAAAGAGAACGGACTCGCCGGGGATGTCGAGATCGACTGGGGTCCGAGCGAGGGCGGTGGAGGCTAATGCATCCAGCTGCCGCCAAGGACCTGTTCGAGCGCGACGTGGCCTCCTTATCGCCGACGCTGGCACAGCGACGTCAATGGATCATTCACGCGCTCGAGTTTCCGACCATCGACTGCTCGTTCACGGCGGCCGCTCGGACCCCACTGCGCCTTCGGTTCATGTGCAACGACTGGAATGACCTGCCGCCGTCAATAACGCTCCATGCGGCCGACGGCTCTTTCCTGATGGCTGCGCTATCGAACCCGACGGGCGTGTTTCATCCTGGGCCACACCCAATCACCAATCGATTTTTCATCTGCATGCGGGGCTCGCGGGAATACCACACGCACCCGAGCCACGTGAGCGATCCCTGGGAGAACCTTAAGGGCACTTCCAGTTACGACCTGGGCGGAATACTCACGCAGGTATGGCGCGCATGGCAGAAAGGAACAGGGTAAATGTTAATGCTCTGCCCTCCGTGGCTCGTTGAAGCGACTCTCGCGCGCCTGCGCGATGCGGGACAAGACAGGCACGAGTGCATCATGCTTTGGTTGGGTCGGCGCGAGGGTGAGCTTCTTCGTGTCCACGAAGCTTATCGACCGATTCAGAACGCCAGGGAAGACATGTTCGAGATTCCGCCCGCGGGCATGACGGCGCTGCATGCCGAGCTAAGAAAGCGTCGCCTGATGGTCGCTGCTCAGGTTCATTCACATCCGGCGGAAGCCTTCCATTCCAAGGCCGACGATCGCTGGGCGATCATCCGCCATGAGGGTGCCTTGTCGCTCGTCGTCCCTTACTTCGCGGCCGAAACGACTACCTCGAACTTCCTGGACCAGACCAAGATTTATCATTTCACGGCAGCGGCACGCTGGGTTGAAGTGCCCCGAGTGCAGGTGGAGCGCGGATGGCTGCAGATCACCTGACCCCGGAGGCCCGCCACGAGAACGCGGCCGCACTTGCCGAGGCGCTTGACATTCATGTGACCGAAGCGGCTAGAGCGCTCGAACTCTCGATCGTTGTCACGGCCGCTCCTGACGATCGCGTGGCGCAGCGAATCTCCCAAGAGGTTGTCGACTTGCTGAGCCGCACGGTGCAATCCGTATCGGCTTCCGCGGATTCAACAACGGCGGCGGCCGAGCTCGTGATCGGAGCGTCTGCGCCGCGGACGAGAGCCGCCGTGATTCGTGTCGATGTTCAGGCCGATCGAGCCGTGATTGGACGCAGCAGCGGCTCGGAGGTGTGTGGAGACATACCAGCGATCTTGTGCCTGCTCACAGCCTGTTATGCGTCTGCAGCCGCTCTTTACCATGCCCTGGGTGGCAGGCTCCCCTCGGGCCTGGCGGATCCGCTCGTCGTAGATTTCACCCAACTCGGAATCGACCTAGAATGGATCGAACGGCCTGTAGACATTGGTCACGCTTATCTCGCTGGAGCGGGGGCCATCGGCAATGGCCTCCTTTGGGCGGCGCGCCATCTGGATATACGCGGGCGACTTGAGATTGCGGATGACGACAAGGTCACCTCTGGAAATCTCAATCGGCAAGTCTGGTTCGAGTCGGGTGACATCAACTCGCCCAAGGCAGAGCGCCTGGCGAGGAAGGCGCAACCCTTTTTCCCGCGCCTCCCACTCATCCCCCGATATTGCCGACTACAGGATCTTCCCGAAAAATCGGACGGACCCTGGCTGCGCCGGCTTATCGTCGCAGTCGACAGTCGGCGGGCGCGGCGATCGCTGCAGAACGAAATGCCGGGCGAGGTATTCGACGCTTCCACGACGGATATTAGTGAAGTCGTTCTGCACCATCATAGGCAGCCGACCGACGTCGCTTGTCTGAGCTGCATTTACGAGCCTGATAACGAAGAGCTGACTCGTGAACAGCACATAGCCGATCATCTTGGCGTCTCGGTTGCCATGGTTCGAGCTGAACGTATATCAGCCTCGGCAGCTGAGACCATCGCCCGCAGGTATCCCGAACTGGTCGCTGCTCAACTAGTCGGTACCGCGTACGACACGCTGTTCAAGCGACTCTGTGCGGAGGGACAACTCGAGACTCTTGCCGGCCGGCAGATCATCGCGCCATTTGCCTTTGTATCGGTACTGGCGGGCACGATGCTCGCCCTCGAACTGGTCCGCTGGCTCTCCGACGCTCAGAACATTAGGAACTTCAACTACTGGCGGATCAGTCCATGGCATCCACCGCTGGCGCGCCGGCGCGTGCTGCGCCCCACGCAGCCTGGCTGTGCATTCTGTGGAAACGTGGTCCTTAGAAAGGTGAACGCGACTCTCTGGCCTGGATCTCCGGGGGCAACAGCAGCGTAAGCCAAAATTCTATGGTACGAGGCGCTGTGGGCTGGGTTCCGCCAGGCGCCGAAAGTCGACGCCAACCCCTTGTGAAATATGATTTCATTATCTATGAAAATCAGCTATATAGCGTGATCAGGCAGCTCTTCCGAGTTGTTTGGGTCCCGCGCGGTCCACAAATTATTTCCGACTCGGTTCACCCGATTGGGATGCGATCGGTACTCGCATGCAAGGTTGCGCAACCAACGATAAACAGAGATCAGCGTCTTTGACCATCGCAACGGCATCAGGCCTCCCCTGGCAACAGGCACCTCGCCGGTGGGGGCATGGGTTGCATTCACTTTGCTCTTACATGGCGATGTTCCCGCCGTCCATTCCCCACTTCTTCATTCGCTGGCTAACGCAGCCTGGCGAGGTCGTTTACGACCCTTTCAGTGGTCGCGGAACCACGGTGCTGGAAGCATGTCTTCTTGGGCGAACCGGATTGGGTTCGGACGCCAATCCGATGGCCTGGACACTGACAGCCGCGAAATCGAATCCGCCGTCGCGCGAGCGACTGGATCTACGTATCAGCGAGCTCAGGCGAGGAATGCGGCCGCGCTCGACGTCACAAGTCCCTGAGAAGATTCGCATGCTGTTTCATCCTTCCACCCTTTCACAGCTTGTCTCGCTGCAGGACCGCATGTCCGCACTGCGCGGCGACGATCGGTTCATTTATGCAGTGCTGCTCGGAATTTTGCATGCTAACGCGCAATCTGATGGGACGCCGAGGGGCTTGACTGTGTCCATGCCTAATACCTTCGCGATGGCCCCAAACTACGTGAAGGACTACATTCGGAAGCACAGGCTGAAGGCTCGAGAAGTGGACGTTCTGTCTGCCGTTGAAGCACGCATCAAGCGACTGGAAATGCCTTCGGGCGGCTTCAAACGGGGCGTCTCCTGGATGCAGGATGTCAGCGAGCGAATCGAATGGCCGAAAGAGACTCGCAAGGCAAAATTGATCTTTGCGTCCCCGCCATACCTGCAGGTGATGAAGTACGGAAAGCTGAATTGGATTCGTCTCTGGTTACTCGGGTACGAGCCAACTACCGTTGATAGCAGGTTGTTTACCTCCTCGTCTCTAGCGAAATACCTGCGTTTCGTTTCGTCCGCCATTAAGCAGATGGAGCGACGGGTTTGTGCCAACGGATACATGTGCCTGGTCATCGGCGACGTACGCCAGGGGACCTCGACTGTGAATCTGGCAAATGAGGTCGCGCAGCACTGCATTGGAGAAACCAGGCTAAAGGTTCTTGATGTGATAGACGATCATCTTCCAGTCAAACACAAGGTGAGCCGAATTTGGGGTGAGACGCGTGGACGCGCGACGAAAACCGATCGAATACTGATTCTTGGCGGCCCGAGGGCGCGAAGGTTACCGGCGTTTCCCGAGATTGATTGGTTGAGCTCGAATTGCTACGGAGAGTAGAAGTGTGAGCGACATTACCGAGAAACTGAAGATCCTGGCGTCCACGGACATCTTCAAGAGCGGTCGCGAGCCCGACACGTTCGTCGGGAGGCCATTTTACTTCGACTACGAGACTGTAAAGGTCCTTGTCAACGACAAGTGGAAGCATCGCGTTGGGGGGATTCCTGCCGGTGCCTTTCTGCTGTGCTCGTATGATGGAGAGGTCGGTGTTAAGGAGATGGTACTAGTACGAGTCATCGGACCGACCGCGCTCCCCACTGACTCCGATGTAGTGGCTTCAATGGTCGATCACTACAAGGAGGATCAGCCGCCGGGTGGTAGTGGTACGCCAAAGAAGCTGGACAGCTACACACGCTACGAATTCATGTTCTCCGGTCTCGAATGCCGTGTGCTCGGCACCTACTATCGCCAGGATCCCAAGACACGCTTCGGCGCTGACGTCGAGAACTTCTTTAGCGCGCACAACTACTCGGTCTACAAGCCGGAAGGCAAAGCACTCGAATACATCGTCAATTTCCGTGAAGGTGAGGGAATACCTGGAGGCCCGGACCAGGTCCGCTTGGGATGCGTGCGATACAGCGCTTCCCGGCGATCGGACAAAGGTGCGGAAGTTCCGATCTACGTGTCTCCGCTAGACTTTGTCGGGAAGCGGACAGCGCTTTTCGGTATGACCAGAACAGGTAAGTCGAACACCGTAAAGAAGATACTCGAATCGGTGAAAGCGCTCTCAGCGAATCAAGTTGAGGTTGAGGGCAAGCCTCTCAAGCCTATCGGACAGATCATCTTCGATATCAATGGCGAATATGCCAACGCCAACCAACAGGACGAAGGGACCGCGATATTCGAGCTCTTCAAGAGCGAGACGACTCGCTACTCACTCCAGGAGAAGCCTGGTTTCGAGGTGATGAAGCTGAATTTCTTCTCTGACATTGAGGCTGGATTCGGCTTACTGAATAGTTTTCTCGCCGACGAGAGTGCTGATTACGTTCGCAGTTTCCTCTCGATTGACCTCAGTGAAGTCGAGCAAGAGGACGTTTCGGCGAAGACCAGAAGGCAGCGTGTTCTTGCTGCTTACAAGGCGTGTCTCTTCGCTGCTGGCTTTAAGTCGGACAACAGAAAGGTCAAGTTTCAGGGTAACAAGGAGCTGAACGCGTTGGCAGGAGGCATTGATCCATCCCAAGGAGTGACATATGAGGACGCGGCGACGTGGTTTACCGCGATCTGGGATGAGTACAACTCTAACAGCTTCTTCGAAAAGTACAAGAAGGAGAAAGGTCGCGAATGGGCAGACGATGATCTAAAGGCAGTCCTTGTAATGCTCACGAGAAAACGGACGCCGGGTAAGGATGCGAACGCGTCTGGCTATCGGAAACTGAATCCGTTCAAGCAATATCACTCACCATCGAACACATCTTCCTTTGAAGATGCGATCGTCGCCCAGCTTCGGAGCGGACAGATAGTAATTATCGACCTGTCTCAGGGAGACCCTCAATTGCAGAGCACGTATTCGGAACGAATCTGCCGGAGAATATTTCGAGACGGCATGGACAGATTTATCGCTAACGAGGCCTCAAACTACATTCAGATCTATTTTGAAGAGGCTCACAATCTTTTCCCGAAGAAGGACGACAAAGATCTGAGCCAGATCTACAACCGAATCGCAAAAGAGGGCGCGAAGCTTCGCCTGGGAATGGTATACGCAACCCAGGAAGTGAGTTCCATTTCGAGCAACGTGCTGAAGAATACGCAAAACTGGTTCGTATCGCATCTAAACAATCAGGACGAACTAAAAGAGGTGCAGAAGTTCTACGACTTCGAGGATTTCGTCGAAAGCCTCCGCCGGGCACCCGACCGCGGTTTCATCAGGATGAAAACATATTCGAACGCTTTCATAGTCCCGGTACAGATCGACCGCTTCTCCGCAAAGAAGAGCGCCTGACATGGGCTACGCACGGTTCAAAGGTCGTAAGCCATTCGAGCGTGCGAGCAAGATTGCGCATTCGGAGATTTTGAACAATCCAGATGTTCAGGCTTTTGTCGAGGGGTGCACGATCCCTTCAGAGCCGGAGGGTGGCGATCTGGAGAATTTGCAGAAACCGTTGCCGACGCCGATTCCACGAATCGAAACCGTTATTGCAGTAGACGGCGGCATGTCTGAGGCTGCCGTTCGCCGGGAGTTTCCTAGCGCGTCGATCACGTTCATGACCTTTGGTCCTCTACTCTTGGATCTCAAAGACCTCAGCGCTCTCGACGATCAGCCATTCATTGGGCCTGAAGACATGGCACGACTAAAGAATCTGACTCGATTCAACCTGTCGGTGCCAACAAAAGCCGTTAGGGCGAAGGGCGCATCAAGATTCTCCGAGGGAGTTAGGAAGACCATTCACGAGTTTCTGTTTGGTAAACAGAAGGAACTAGGAACCGCACTTCAGTGGCTGTTGTTTCGTGGATGGCTGCCGCGGAGTCAAATGCAAACGTGGGACGTGCCGAGGTGTCCGAGCACAAACAATTGCACGAGCGGCGCCTTTCGCTTCGAGCATGGTGGTCCAACCGAGATCAGCTGCGGAAATTGTGGCCAGACAGTCCTCCTGTCGGATGCTCTTCGGCTCTATGAACGAATCGACGATGAGCAGGGTGCGGGCGGCATCATGTCGTATCTGCTGACGACGCTGGAACAGCTCGTGATCGTGAATATTATCCGGACGCTGTTGGGTCTGAAGCAGTCGACCTTGCGCGAAGTTCTGTTGATCAAAGATGGGCCGTTGGCCTTCTTCGGTACGGCTGCTCCGCTCCACAGGCCAATGAGGGAGCTCATGACTTTCTTGGCAGACAAGGACGCCGGAGAGCCCCTTGTATGCTTAGTTGGACTTGAGAAGAGTGGGGCGTTCGTCGAGCACGCGATGCTGATGGAGCCGAAACTGAAGCCGGGTCATTACCTGCAGTTTACGAATCAGTATATTTATCGGTATATCCTGCCAGGTGATCCGAACGGCGAAGCCTACGGGCACAATACATACTACGGCTCGAAGCTCGTGTTTAAGAGTCCACGGGGAGATGTTTTTGTAGCCACTATCCCATTGATAGACCCCGCCGTGCGCGATCGTTTCGAAAACATTCAGAATGGAGCAGAAGTGCTGAACGTCGTGTCAGAGTTACGATGCTCGATGTATGACCAAGCACTAGTTCCCATCGTTCTCGCGAACAAGCTGGTCTCTCTTGCGGACTTTCCGAGCTCGGAAATCTTGGCTAAGTTCGTGCGAAGCAAGGTCTCCACTTGCTGAGCCCCTTGCATGCACGACGACGACTGCCATATGGCACTAAGGTGCATTTGCGAAATGAGGGAGCTTTTCGCGGATCCTCTGAACTTTGCGCCATATAGCGCTTCGATTCGTTCCCAGGGCTCTTGCAATGCTCGGGGTGCTCAGGCCCGAGGCGAGAAGCCGTATGATCTGCCGTTCTTCGTCGCTGAACTGTTCGCCAGCGCATCGCTCAGCGGCTTTCCAATCAGCGCCCGTAATCACACGCGTATCTCCACGTCCGCAGCCACCCGGATAGCCCAACGTGGCTCGACCGCCAAATATAGCGCGGCACCTGCCGCACCTGAGGAGCGTGAACGCAGGCTCGTCGGTAGGGGCTGCGCGATCGCACGTCTGTGGACTTTCAGGAGCTTAGCTGCAACGGCCGTCTGCCCAAACGTTTAAAAATGAGATACTCAGTAGGCACTTAATCTGAACGTAATCGCCCAGGATATTTCATGCCTCGCTCGATAAAAGCCATGCATGTTGAATGACTTAGGACGCTTTCGGACCTGGACTGAAAATCAGCGTGCCTATCGGTCGCGTCCTGGCTCAGTCTGTGGCAGCCATTCATCTCGTGACCCTCGACTCGCCGCGCTTACGGCCCAAGGCGTTCCGAGCCGAACCTAACATTCGCTGAGGCCCAGCCATGGATACCACCGCTTTTGCTTCCGCTGGCAGTCAGCGCTGGTTGCAGATCGCCGTGGCGCGAGCACCGGAATTGCTCGACGCCGCCTTGCAGCGCGCGGGCGCGATCGGAGCCGGCGAGACCGTTTCCTGGGGCGCCCCGCTCGCGGCGGATCAATTTCGAGAGTACCGCGACGGGGCAGCTCTGCGCTGTCTCGGCATCCAGGCTCTGTCGAAGCGGCGACTCGAGGACTTCTGGCCGCGCGGCGGCCCAGTCTGGGACGCCCTCGGGTTTGCCAGCGGCGGAGCGAAGATCCTCCTCGAAGCGAAAGCTCACATCGCCGAAGTTGCCTCCCCCGGCAGCAAGGCCTCGACTAAATCCCTCGATCGCATCCGGCGGTCCCTCCACGAGGCGCGCGCCTACTACGCACCGCGGGCCAAGGCCGAGTGGACCGGTTCGCTCTATCAATACGCCAACCGGCTCGCCTTTCATTTTCTCCTGAGTAAGCTCAACAGCATTCCGTGCCGTCTGGTCTTCCTCGACTTTCTCAAAGCAGCGGATGTCAGTGGACCGGAATCCGAAGCCGAGTGGATGGGCGCCACGAAACTCACGCATGCGCTTCTTGGTTTGCCGCCCGATTTGCGAAAGTTCGGCGTTTTCCATAGCTACGTCGATGTTCGAGAGCTGCAACGGCCCCGAAAGCAGTTGGTGAAAGGGGCATTGCGGGTGGCGCTGGATCGGCGAGCAGACACGAGCTTCTCCGAGTGGATGCGCTTCAGTGAGATTCCGGACGATTTGCGCGGTCGCCCCGGCATCTACGAGATTCGATGTGGCCTAACCATGCTCAAGGTGGGCATGTCGGGGGACCTGTACCGGCGACTCTGCGACCACGCACGGTCATCCCAGCGGGGCCTCAAGGGGCCCGCGGAGCCGTGGGAGAATCCCAGCCAGGTAGCGTCCAAGCGCTCCATTCTCGCGAAGCATCTTTATTTCGATCGGTCGATTGCACCGGGATTCGACCTGCGTACGGAGGACGGTCGCCGTTCGTTCCTCGAAACCGGCTGCATGGTTCGCTATCAGGTTCTATCGACAGAAGAAGCCGCGCTCGCTCGCGAGCAGGAGATGGAGGAACGCGGCGGCTATCGGTATCTCGGCGACGTTCTTATCCGATAGTCGGGAGACCCTGTTACGCGCTATGCACCACACGGCGTGGGGCAGTTTGAGTGCCACGGTCGTGAGCGGTGCGGGAATCTTGCGGGAATCGGTCGTGCTCGGTTGTGCTTGGCGGTGCCAATTTGCAACGGGCGCCCCTCGGCAAGTCGTTGAAGTTACAAGCTACATTTCCCAAGCACCGGACTCATAATGCCGGGGTCGAGGGTTCGAGTCCCTCCCTTTCCACCAACTCTTTTCAAAGACTTGCACATCACGCTACCAACCTTAGAATGGTTCTCGCGTGAATTCCGCGTGAGTCTGCTATCCGACTCTTCGAAACACTCATCGTCGCGGCAGGAAATCGCAGCCCTTCAGCCCTTCAAACCGAGAAACCGAGCGCGCTGAACTCAAGAGCAACCTCGAGCTCCTGGAGCAACACGCCGCGCACGCTGATCTTGGCCAGCCACTCAACAAAACACCTCGCGAAGAACCTCAGGCCAGCGCGCAGCCATCGTTAGCGGGGCTCTTGCCGCGCCTGACGGTTGCCGGCCTAACCGGCGCGACGATACGCATCCTACGCGGGCTCGGTCACGAACACGTTCCAGGACAGCGGCCGCAGCTTCGCCTTGAGGACCGTGCCCGCAATGGCGACGTCGCGGTGCTCACAGGGCTCGACCGCGTGCGGTGCCGCCAGGGTGTTGGCCGCCTTCAAATCCGCATGATGCAGCTCGCTTGCGTAGACGATCCGCCGCTGACCCAGATCGCGCAGCTCGACCGCCAGGCGCATTTCATCAGCTGTGCTGCGGTTGAGTGCGAACACCGTGGCGCGCCCGGTGGTGTCATCGTTCAGCACGCTCGCCAGCAGGAAGTCGAGCCGACCGTGGGCGGCGGTCGCGTAGCTGTCGGTCTGCACGTTCGCACGTAAGACGGTGCCATGTCCGAAGCGCGAGGCCTGCGCGAATGGGTGGAAGATGCTCTGCCGCCAGGCTGGGCCGCCCGGCTCAGTCATGATGGCGCCGATCACGTTCACCAGCTGCGCAAGGCACGCGACCTTGACGCGGTCCGCGTTGTTCATCAAGGTGATGAGCACACCGCCGACGATCAAGGCGTCCTCGAAGTTGTACACCTCCTCGATCAGCCGTGGCGCCCTCGGCCAGCCGGGCTTGCGCAGATCGGACGGCGCGTGCGCCTTGTACCAAACGTTCCATTCATCGAGGGCGAGCATGATGCGTTTGCGGGAACGGTGCTTGGCGGCGACCGCATCGGCGATCGCTGCGACTTCCTTGATGAATGCGTCGAGATCCTCGATGACGGCGAAATAGGTGCGGATGTCGTCGGCATCGTTGCGGAAGTACTGGTGCAGGGAGATGAGCTCGACGTGCTCGAAACAGTGCTCGAGGACCTCGTGTTCCCAATGCCCGTAGGTCGGCATGGCATGGTTGGAGGAGCCGCAGGCGGTCAAGTGCACGCTCGGATCCACCCAGCGCATCACCTTGGCGGTCTCCTGGGCGATGCGCCCATACTCGGCGGCCGTCTTCTGACAGATCTGCCAGGGCCCGTCCATCTCGTTGCCGAGGCACCAGTACTTGACGGCGTGCGGCTGCTCGAACCCGTGCGCGCGACGACGATCCGAGTACAGCGTGCCACCGGGGTGGTTGCAGTACTCGATGAGTTGACGGGCCGCATCGGGCCCGCGCGTTCCGAGGTTCACCGCCAGCATGGGTTCGACGCCGGCCGCCTGGCACCAGGTCGTGAACTCGTTGGTGCCGAACTCGTTGGTCTCCGTGCTGCCCCAGGCCAGATCCAGGCGCCCGGGTCGCTGTTTCTTGGGTCCGACGCCGTCCTCCCAGTCGTAGCCGGAGAGGAAGTTGCCCCCGGGATAGCGCACCATCGTCGCGCCGAGCTCGCGCGTCAGTGCCAGCACGTCCCGGCGAAACCCGTGCGCATCCGCCGTGGGATGGCCGGCTTCGTAGATGCCGCCGTAGACGCAGCGCCCCATGTGCTCGACGAAGGTCCCGAATACATGACGATCGAGCGGCGCAATCGCGAAGTCACGGTCGACGACGATGTTACTGGTGAGCATGGCAGGTTCGCGTTAGAGCAGGTTGAAGAGTAGGTCGTTCACGCGGTGCTCGGCATCGGCCAAGGCCGCGTCGATGGGCTTCTGTCCGGTTATGGCAGCCTGCATCTCCTCGGAGATGATCTGCTGGAGCAGAAACTGGCGCTGCACGCCGGTCGGCAGCGGAGCGGCGATGTCGACCAGCTTGGCGAGCGCCGCGCGATGGGGCAGCGCCCGCCAGCGCGCGCTGTCGATCACCGCTTGGAAGGCGGGCAGGTGCCCGGTGCGCGACCACTCGAAGTCGTTGTCCGTGAGGAAGCGCAGCAGCCGAAACACGGCGCGCAGCTGTGCGGGTGTACGCTGCTTGGTTGGCACCGCCCAGGAGTGACCGTCGGCATAGGTCACGTCCCGCCCGGGATACAGCTGGGGAAAGGGCACGACCGTATAGCCTCCCGAAAGCGGCGAGCCGGGATGCGCGGCGGCATCGTCGTAAGTATCGATCATCCAGGTGCCGACGATATATACGCCGCCCTGACCGCTGAGGAATCCCGCGGTGGCGGCGGTGTAGTCTTGATGCTTGGTGGTGAGTCCCTCGGCGTAGATCCGCGCAAAGAGCTCGAGTGCGCGGCGCGCTTCCGGGGTCTGCAGCGTGATGTGACGCGGATCGGCAAAGAAGTCCGAGTTCTGCTGCATCAGCAGCGTGAACAGATTGCGCGCGTACGCCGAGGGTTCGTTCACCATCGATTGCACGAGATAGGGCTTGCCGGTGGCGCGCACGAATTGCCGCGCCTGCGCGAGCAGCTCGTCGGCGCTGTGCGGCAACACGGGCGCACCGTTCGCAACGAGACCGGCCGTCCGAAACAACCGCAGGTTGATGTGCCACAAAGGTGCCCAGGTGTCGAACGGCAGCGCGAAGATGTGGCCGCCGCGCATGACGCCCCGGCGCGCCGCCGGCGTAAAGCTCGCCGGCTCGACCCCAACCGCGCGCAGGCCGGCATCGAGGGGAACGATGAGGTGGCGCTGGCTGTAGTCCGAGATCACCGACTGATGCAGCGTCACGAGATCCGGCGGGTCGCCCGCGGCGAGCTCGGCGGAGAGCTGATCGTAGCCCGGCCAGTAGACGATGTTCACTTTGACGTGGACATCGGGATTCTGCGCGTTGAATCGATTCACGAGCGTGGTGATGATCCCGCATTCCCCTTGCGCCGCAGCGACGTTGGTCGAGCCCGCGTACTGTGCATCGCAGGCGCCGAAGAAGCGCTGCAGGGTGATCTGAACCGGACCAGCGGTGTGCGCGCTGCAGGCGGACAGCAGTGCCATGAGGAATGCCGGCGCTACGCCGGCTCGCGACGCAGCGCTCATGCCGCTGCCCGCGACACGGCCGCGACGAGATAGCGCTGGAAAATCACGTACACGATAAAGATGGGCAGGCTCGCGAACACCGCCTGCGCCATGAGAAAGCCCAGGCCGTTGGTCTGCGCGAAATTCATCTGCGAGGAGGCGATCCCGACCGTCAGGGTATAGCGCTCCGAGTTGGTGGCGGAGATCAGCGGCCACCAGTAGTCGTTCCAGGTCGACAGGAACGTGAAGATGCCGAGCGTCGCCTGCGCCGGCAGCGACAGCGGCAAGAGGATGCGCCAGAAGGTCTTGAAGCGCGAGGCGCCATCGAGCCACGCTGCCTCCTCGAGCTCGCGCGGCATGGCACGAAAGTACTGCGTCATCAGGAACACACCGAACGGCGCGGCGAGCCCCGGCAGTATCAACCCGGCGTAGCTGTTGTGCAGGTGCAGGGCGCTGAACATCTGATGGCGCGCCATGATCACCGACTGTTCGGGTATCGCAAGACCGAACAGCACCAGGATGAAGAGCGCATCGCGTCCCGGGAAGCGCAACCGCGCGAAGCCGTAACCCGCGAGCGAGGACAACGCGAGCACGCCCGCGGTCACGCTAAGGGCGACGATGGCGCTGTTGAGGAGCCAACCGAACACCGCGGAGTGGCCGAGAATGTCGAGGTAGTTGCGCAGCGTGTAGGGCGCGGAGAACGCAGTCTGGGTGCTGCGCAGCAGTTCATCGTTGGGCTTGAGCGACAGCAACAGCGTCCACAGCAGCGGCGCCGCCATCGCCAATGCCGTCACGGCCAGAAGGCCGCCTGGGAGCCAGTGGCGATTGCTGCCGGCCACGTCAGTCAGCGCGGCGGCGGGCCATGAAGAACTGGGTCATGGCGGCCGCAAGAATGATGGCGAACAGGATCTCTGAGGCCGCGGCGGCGTAGCCGATGTCCCAGCGCTGAAAAGCGATCTGATAGGTGAATAGCACGATCGGCAGCGAGGCGTTGTCGGGTCCGCCGAGCGTCATGATCTGCGCCTGACCGAAGAGCTGAAATTGCAGGATGATCTCGATGACGACCACGACCAAAGCGGTGCGCCGAATCGAAGGTAGGGTGATGCTCGTGAGCGTCCGCCACGGACCGGCGTTGTCGAGCACCGCGGCCTCGTAGAGCTCCTGGGGCACCTGTTGCAGCGCTGCCAGGAACAGCATCATGGGCAGTCCGATGCACCACCAGATGGTGGTGATGGCGATCGCCGGCATGACGAGTTGCGCGTCGCTGAGAAACGGAATCGGCGCGAGCCCGAGCTCGGTCAGCAAATCGGCGATGAGCCCGCCATCGGGGATGAGCACCATCCGCCAGATGAGAGTCACGATCGTCACCGACAGCACCGAGGAAGCGAAGAACAGCCCGCGCACAAACGCAGCGCCGCGCGTGTCGCGATTCAGCGCGAGCGCCAGGCCCAGCCCGCAGAGCGTCAGCGCAGGTACCGTGAGTGCGACGAAGTAGACGGTGTTCCCCACGGACTTGAGGAACACGGCATCGCGAAACAGCCGCGCATAGTTCTGCAGGCCGATGAACTGCGAGCCGCCGAACAGGTCCGCCTTGTGCAAGCTGAGCCACATGCCCCAGAACAGTGGATACAGCAGCAACGCGGCAAACACACCCAGATAGGGCGCCACGAACAGTACGCCGCTGCGCGCCTCGGCGGCGGCGCCCGACCATGCCGTGCGGCCCGCCGCGGTCTCGTGTGCCGGGCCTGTCGGCATTGCTCAGCCCACCCGGCGCAGGTTGCGGCCTTGGGCATCGAACAGATGCGCGGCCGCCGCATCGAAGGTGATACCCACGCTCTCGCCCTCTCGCGCTGGAACGGCCTTGCCGTGCAGCGCCACGATACGATCGCCGCCCGCGAGGGTCACGTACACCTGGGTCTTGTCACCCAGGAACTCGACGAACTCGACCACGCCCCGGCTCTGCCCCGCCTCCAGAGCACACAGTCCGACCGACTCTGGCCGCAAACCGATGCGCAAGGTGCCGGCGGCGGGCACGACGGCCTTCGCGACCGACGTGTCGATGCGGGTCCCATCGCCCAGCTGTACGCACTGGTGAACGCCGTCACCGGCTGCTCGGGCGGCGCTGAGCACGTTCATCGGCGGGGTGCCGATGAAGGTCGCCACGAACACGCTCGCGGGGCAGTCGTAGATCTCCTCGGGCGTGCCGACCTGCTCGATGCGCTGCTGATTCATGACGACGATACGGTCGGCGAGGGTCATCGCCTCAGCCTGATCGTGGGTGACGAAAATCATCGTCGCTTGGATACGCCGGTGAAGGTTGGCGATCTCGTGGCGCATGCGACCGCGCAGCGCTGCATCGAGGTTGGAAAGCGGCTCATCGAACATGAACACCTTCGGATCCTTGACCATCGCCCGGCCGATGGCCACGCGCTGGCGCTGGCCGCCCGAGAGCTGCGCCGGCAACCGATCGAGCAGGGGACCCATCTCGAGCAGCCGCGCGACGTCGGCGATGCGCCGCTCGATCTCCGCGCTCGGCACGCCCACGTTGCGCAGACCGAAGGCGATGTTGGCGCGCGCCGTCATGTGCGGGTAGAGCGCGTAGCCTTGGAACACCATGGCGACGCCGCGCTTGCCGGGCGGCAAGTGATCGACGCGCTCGCCGTCGATCTCGATCACGCCGGCGTCGATGGACTCGAGGCCGGCGATTGCGCGCAGCAGCGTCGACTTGCCGCATCCGGACGGTCCGAGCACCACCAGGAATTCGGCGCTGCCGATCTCGAGCGACAGCTCGTCGAATACCCGAGTGCTACCGAAACGCTTGCTGATGCCCCTCAAGGCAACTCCGCCCACAACGCCCCTCCCGCTGGCTCTCGCACAGCGCAGCACCGTCAGTGATTGTGGCGCGGAATTCCCTTGGTGCGCGCGATACGCTGATACTTGACCGCCGGCTCGAGCACCGCTCCGGTCTCCATCTGGCCGATGACGCCGCGTTGCATCTCCTGCCAGGGTGTCTGGCTCTCGGGGTAACGGTAGCCGCCGGCGGCCGCCAGGGCCTCGTGTCGCCGGTGCAGCTCGGCCTCCGACAGCAGCACGTTCACTTCACGCTTGCGCAGATCCACGCGGACGCGATCGCCGGTCTCGAGTACGGCCAGGCCGCCGCCGACCGCGGCCTCCGGTGAGGCATTGAGGATCGAGGGCGAGCCCGAGGTGCCCGACTGGCGTCCGTCACCGATGCACGGCAGAGCGTGGATCCCGTGGGCGATCAGTTGCACGGGGGCACGCATGTTGACGACTTCGGCGCCGCCCGGATAGCCGACCGGACCCGCGCCGCGCATGAACAGCAAGCAGTGCGCGTCGATATTCAGCGCCGGCTCGTCGATGCGCGCGTGGTAGTCCTCGGGACCGTCGAACACGATCGCGCGTCCTTCGAAGGCGTCCGGATCCTTCGGATTGGAGAGGTAGCGCTCGCGGAACTCCGGCGAGATCACGCTCGTCTTCATGATCGCCGAATCGAACAGGTTGCCGCGCAGGACGAGGAACCCGCCCCTTGCGCTGAGCGGCCGCTCGAACGGACGGATCACGGCCTCATCCTGGATCAGCGCGTCCCCGCAGTTCGCGCCGATAGAGCGGCCGTTGGCGGTCAGCGCGCCCTCGTGGATGAGTCCGTGCTTCATAAGCTGTGCGACCACAGCCGGCACGCCGCCGGCGCGATAGAAGTCCTCGCCGAGGTACTCGCCGGCCGGCTGCAGATTCACCAGCAGCGGTACCTCGTAACCGTAGGTCTGCCAGTCCTCGATGCCGAGTTCCACGCCGGCGTGGCGCGCGAGCGCGATCAGATGCAGCGGCGCGTTGGTCGAGCCACCGAGCGCGGAATTGACGCGGATCGCATTGAGGAACGCCTCGCGCGTCAGGATGTCGGAAGGCTTGCGATCCGCGTGAATCATCTCGACGATGCGCCGTCCGGTCTCGTAGGCGCACTCCTGCCGGTCACGATGCGGGGCGGGAATTGCCGCGCAGCCCGGCAGCGACATCCCGAGCACCTCCGCCAGGCTGTTCATCGTGGTCGCGGTGCCCATCGTGTTGCAGTACCCGGTCGAAGGCGCGGCCGCGGCGACCAGCTTGATGAATGCGGCACGGTCGATTTCCCCCGCCGCCAGCCGCTCGCGCGCGTGCCACACGACGGCTCCAGACCCCAGGCGCTTGCCGCCCGACCAGGCGGTCATCATCGGACCGACCGAGAGCGCGATGGCGGGAATGTCGACGGTGGCGGCCGCCATCAGGCACGCGGGCGTGGTCTTGTCGCAGCCGATCGTGAGCACCACGCCGTCGATCGGATAGCCGTGCAGAATCTCCACCAGGCCGAGATAGGCGAGATTGCGGTCGAGCCCGGCGGTCGGCCGCTTGCCGGTCTCCTGGATCGGGTGTACCGGAAACTCGATCGGCACGCCGCCGGCATCGCGAATGCCCTCGCGCACGCGGGTCGCGAGCGTCAGGTGATGACGATTGCAGGGCGACAGATCCGAGCCGGTCTGCGCAATGCCGACAATCGGCCGACCCGATTGCAGCTCCTCCAGGGTCAGACCGAAGTTGGTATAGCGCTCCAGGTACAGCGCCGTCATATCCGCGTTGTCCTGATCGTCGAACCAGGCGCGGGAGCGCAGACGGCGGGTCTTGGGAGCCGATGTCATGATGGGCGTCCGGGCTGTACAGCGATCATTGAAACTGCGGCACCGCCGCGTGCGCGCTGCCCGCTGCCGCTTGCTTCCTTTATCTACCTGTATTTACTCAGACAAATTGCCATAATGGCCTCCGGCTGGCAAGACGCGAAGCGCCACACCGACTGCGAAGACGGTAGGGGTACACTGTAATGATGCAGCGACGCCGTTCGATTGTGCTGCGCGGTGCGGTTGTTCCGATGCTCGTGCTGGGGCACGTGTCACTGCGGCAGGGCACCAGCCCATCGAGCACGCGCCCTTCGGGCGCAGCGCAGACCAGCCGGTGGACATCTACACGCTGACTAACGCACACGGAATCGAAGTGCGCATCATGACCTATGGTGCGGCCATCGTATCGCTCAAGACTCCAGATCGCACGGGTCATCTGGCGAACATCGTGCTCGGCTTCGACAGCCTGGATCCGTACCTCGCCGGCGTGCCGTATTTCGGCGCGACGGTCGGCCGCTACGCGAATCGGATCGCCAACGGTAGGTTCGTGCTCGACGGGAAATCCTATCAGCTGGCCAGGAACGACGGGCCCAACAGCGTGCACGGCGGCCCGCGTGGCTTCGACAAGCGCGTTTGGCAGGCGGTGGCGGCGGCGACGCAGCGCGCACAGGAGCTGCGGCTGACCTATGTCAGTGCAGCCGGCGAGGAGGGCTATCCGGGTGAGCTCACCGCGCATGCCACCTATCGCCTCGCGGACGACGACACGCTCGCGATCGACTACCAGGCGTCCACGACCGCCGCGACGCCCGTGAATCTTGCCAACCATGCTTACTTCAACCTGACGGGCGAGCCACACCGGCCGATTCTCGAGCACGTCCTCACCATCGATGCCGACCGCTTCACGCCGGTGGATGCCACGCTCATTCCGACAGGGGAGCTGCGCGAGGTGGCCGGCTCGCCGCTCGACTTCCGCACCCCGCACGCGATCGGGGGTCGCATCGAGTCGCCGGATGAGCAGCTGCGCCTCGGGCACGGCTACGACCACAACTGGGTACTCAAGGCAGCAACGGGCCCGATGGCACGTGCCGCGCTGCTCTTCGACCCGCACAGCGGCCGCTCGCTCGAGCTGCGCACCACCCAGCCGGGGCTGCAGTTCTATTCGGGAAACTTCCTCGACGGCAAACCCGCGGGTCAGGGCACGGTCTTCGGCTATCGGACCGGGCTGTGCCTGGAGACGCAGCACTTTCCCGATTCGCCGAATCACGCCGCCTTTCCCACCACCATCCTGCGTCCCGGTCAAACGTACCGGCAGCAGACGCTCCTGGTCTTTCGCACCGTGAAATGACATGGGCTAGGCCGGCCGCAGGCGAAACAGGCCGCTACTGTGAGGGCGCAGAGGCGCGCTCAAGAATGTCTCGGCGCGCCCGCGCTCGACCCGCTCCCACAGGTCGCGGACCTGCACCGCTCGGTGCAGACCCAAATCGGCCAGCGGCACGGTGACTAGCGCCGTGGCGGTGGCAGTGGCGGTCAGATTGAAGAGGGCGACGTAGTGGCCGCTGCCATCGGTGGCCTCGGCACACCATACTGCGTGCGAAGCACTCCGGGCGATCTGGCGGGCGTTGCGACTCTTCTGGTTGACCGCCAGCACCTCGTCATTGGTCAAGAGCGCGCGCGTGGCTGCATCGAGCGCACGCAGATCGCCGCCCATGATCAGCGGCGACTGCGCGATCGACCAGAGCGTGAGCAGTGTCCGCTGCTCATCCGGTGTGAAACGGGTCGTGCGCTTGCCGAGCTCGAGTACCCCGAGGGGTAGCATGTCCGCATCTGGCCAGGCGCCGGGACGGCGATAGCGGCTCCAGTTGCTCAGCCGCTCGAACTGCTCGAGCAGGGCCGGCCAGGTGTCCCAGAAGTCATCACTGATGCGCCACAGGTTCGCCGTTCGTGTGACGTCATCCGCGCAGTCGAGTGGTGTCGCACCCGGGGACAGCGACAGGATCATCGCTCGCCCGCTGCGGTCGATAGCTCGTCGTAGTGCATGGATTTCTGGCGCGTTGCGCGCGTACGGCCGACTCATGTCGTCGGCCTTGATGAAGTCCACGCCCCACGCGGCGTACAGCTCGAGTACCGAATCGTAGTAGCGCTGCGCACCGGGTCGGGACATGTCGATGCCGTACATGTCGCTGTTCCAGGGACACACGTTGACGCGGTCGGCGATGCCTGCGGTGCAGGTAGGCGGCGAGCGGCCTGAAACCGGCGCCGCGGGCGGCGGACGGAAAGCGACTCGCGGCCGGGATCAGCCGACCCCATTGGTCCATGGTCAGCGCCGCGCCGCTGCGGTAGTGGTAGCTGTTGGCGCCGGGCTCGTACCACTGAATGTCGATCGTGAAGGTGTTGTAGCCGTGCGGCAGCAGCTCGCGCGCCATGATTGCTGCGTTGGCACGGGCGGCCGCTTCGGTGATCGTCGGGCCGAAGCT
>WNGC01000569.1_pt1 | contig 23405 bp, 21 predicted proteins | sample 5400051 | NCBI WGS metagenome assembly WNGC01 (sample SAMN13153368, study PRJNA577476) | soil metagenome | isolation source: 20 cm soil or saprolite under grassland replicate 2 | place: USA:California | collected 2016-06-15
TCCGCATCGCGCCGAAGCCGAGCCGGTTGACGGTCAGATCCCCGAGGACGAACGTGCCGGCTGCGGCGGCGTCCGGTTGAGACCGCTCCATGGGCGGGTGCTTCTTCCAGGCGGGTGGCGTCTCCTCCGGAGTGTGGCGGGCAGCGGGCGCCGGTAGTGCTGAGGATCAGCCGCGGGAGAGCCTTAGCTTATTGATTACGAAGCGAACTTATGCGAGTCGCCGCCGCCTGTGGACCAAGATGCCGGCGAGGCCCGGCAGAGCGGATCCCAGCAGAAGAAGGGTGGATGGCTCTGGAACGACGCCCACATTGCCAAAGAGTTGGAAGGCGTGGTCCCCCTGCGGGGTGACTGACCAATCTGTGCCGCTGCACGAGGCGAAGTCCTTTCCAGTTGACTCAACCTGGCAATATTGACCAGCGAGATCCGGTCCGGTGTGAGTCTCCCAAAAGAAATTCTCGGGCGTTGTGCCCTGTGGGAGTGGCCCGTTGTGGAGCCCGAGCCAGTATTGTCCGCCACTCAATGGGACATTAGGAAGCGCGAAGTCGTTCTGAAACTCTGGGAAGCTGGTACAAACTCCTGTATTACATCCTGTAGGTGTTCTCGTAACAATTGACGTGTTGCCGCTAAACAGTAGTGTTCCGGGCGTATTCGCTAGGCTGTTGGAGTATATACCCCAACTAATCGACCCGTTGTAACCGCGGGGGTCTCCTACATCCCAGAAGCGGACTCCGGTGAGCGTTCCCGGTCCCAGCGGAAAATCTTCTGCCACGATGAAAATCGTCATCCCGGTTCCGCTTGAATGATCGGGCGGAGCGTTATCGTAAACTAAGGTCGCCGAGGCGATGGTCGGAATGAACACGCCGAGGGAGAGGAGGCCACACACCACCACTAACGTGCCTAACAGTTTGCGCATAACATTCCCTCCCATCTACCCTGCATATCATATATCGTGGGCTGTATCTTTCGAATACTCCTTTTGGACGATCCTTTAAAAATCTTTTGACGTGCCACCATGAATGGTGAAGAGTTGAGTGACATATGACGTAACGACGCGCGAGAGGGGAATGGTGCGACAAACGTGAAGACATCGCGGGGGACCGCACGCCGGTACCCGGGGCGACGGCGCAGGGGGATGGTTATGAGCAAGGTTGTGGAGCGCGGCAGGCGAACGGGACCGTACACGGACCTGCGCGACTGGCTCCGGGCGGTGGACGGCATGGGGGAGCTCCGCCGCGTCGAGGGCGCGACCTGGGAAGAAGACATCGGGCGGATCGCCGAGATGCTCCACCACACCGAGGAATCGCCCGCGGTCCTGTGCGACGCGATCCCCGGCTATCCGCGAGGGTTCCGGGTGCTGCTCAACTCGCTGGGGGCGCGCCGCCGGCTCGCCTTCACGCTCGGGATGGACCCCCAGATCAACGCGCTGGATCTCATCGACGCCTGGGAGCAGCGGCTCGGCCAGATCGATCCGATCCCGGTCAAGGAAATCTCCGAGGGGCCGGTCTCGGAGAACGTCCTCGAAGGCGACGCGGTCGACCTCTACAAGTTCCCCACCCCCAAGTGGCACGACCTCGACGGCGGCCGATACATCGGCACAGGCGTGGCGGACGTGACCCGCGACCCCGACTCGGGATGGGTCAACTTCGGCACCTACCGGGTGATGATCCACGACCGCAGGCGGGGCGGGCTGTACATCTCGCCGGGAAAGCACGGCCGGCTGCACCGCGACAAATATTTCGCCCGCGGGGCGCCGATGCCCGTCCTGGCGGTCGTAGGGATGGACCCCATCCTCTTCCTTGCCAGCTGCCTGGAGATCCCGCTCGGAGTCAACGAGTACGAGTGGGCGGGGGCGGTGAAGGGCGGGCCGGTGGAGGTCATCCTGGGTAAGCACACCGGGCTGCCGATGCCGGCGCACGCAGAGATCGTCATCGAGGGCTTCGTGCATCCCAACGACCGGCTGATGGAAGGCCCGTTCGGCGAGTGGACCGGGTACTACGCCAGCGGCAGCCGGGAGGAGCCGGTGATCGACGTCAAGGCGATCTACCATAGAAACGATCCGATCCTTCTGGGATGCCCGCCCGAGAAGCCGCCGTACGAGGCGCACCACTTCCGCAAGTACCTCCGGTCCGGGCTGCTGCGCAAGGCCCTCAAGGACGCCGGCGTCCCCGGCATCGCCGGGGTGTACTGCCACCCGGTGGGCGGGTGCCGCCTGCTGTACATCGTCGCGATCAAGCAGATGTACGCCGGCCACGCCAGGCAGGCCGGTCTCCTCGCGTCGCAGGTGCGCGCGGGGGCCTACCTCAACCGGATGGTCGTCGTGGTCGATGAGGATATCGACATCACCGACCTGAGCGACGTGATGTGGGCCGTGCTCACCCGGGCCGATCCGGAGCAGGACTACGAGATCATCCGCCGCTGCTGGAGCGGGCCGCTGGATCCGGCGATCCACCCGGACCAGAAGGGATTCAACTCGCGGGTGATCATCGACGCCACCCGGCCGTGGGAGTGGCGAGATCGGTTTCCCACCCCGATCGGGCCGGATCCTGAGTACAAACGGCAGACGCGCGAGCAGTGGGGCTGGCTGCTGCGCGGAGACGGGAAGCCCCCCGGTCGGTAGCCCCGCCATTTCTGGCGCCCGGGTCGGGAACGGGACGCCCCGTCGCGCGGCCGCAGCGCCCAGGCGCGCGCCGCGGAAGGTTCTGGTGAATCGGAGGCATTGGTGAACAGGTACGGACGATCGTGGCTCGGGTACGGCGCGGCGATCCTCGGACTGCACCTCGTGGGGATCCTGGCCCTGGTTCCGGCGGCCCGCGCCCATCCCGCGCTTCTGGGCATGGGGTTCCTCGCCTACACGCTCGGGCTGCGCCACGCCTTCGATGCCGATCACATCGCGGCGATCGACAACGCGGTCCGCAGGCTGGCGCGCCACGACCGGTCACCCCTGGGGGTCGGGTTCTACTTCTCGCTCGGCCACTCCACCATCGTCTTTCTGATGGTCCTGGCCACGGCCCTCGTCGCCCGCTGGGCGCAGCACGCCCTCCCCCATCTCCGGTCGGTCGCCGCGGTGATCGGAACGACCGTCTCGGGGGGCTTCCTCGTTCTCATCGGCCTGCTCAACCTGTTCATCTGGATCGACATCTACCTGGTCTTCCAGCAGATGCGCCGCGGCGCGTATGACGGAGACGAGTTGGAGCGGCTCCTGCTCTCCCGCGGATTCGTCGCGCGTTTCGCCGGACCGCTCTTCCGGATGATCGATCGCTCCTGGCACCTCTTCCCTTTGGGATTCCTCTTCGGGCTCGGGTTCGACACGGCCAGCGAGGTGGCGCTGCTTGCGCTGTCGGCGGGCGCGGCGGCCAAGGCCCTGCCGGTGTGGGGCATCCTCGCCCTGCCCATGCTGTTTGCCGCGGGGATGACCCTGATGGACACCGCCGACGGGGTGTTCATGACGACGGCATACCGGTGGGCCTTCGCCACGCCACTGCGGAAGATCTACTATAACCTGACCGTCACCGGCCTTTCGGTTCTCGCGGCACTCCTGATCGGGGGCATCGAGCTGGTTCAGGTGCTCACCCGGGCGCTGGGCCTCACCGCCGGAGTCTGGGGCCGCCTGCAGGCGCTGGATTTCGGCCGGATCGGCTACCTGCTGGCCGGTCTGTTCATCCTCACGTGGTCGCTCTCGTACGGCGCGTGGAGACTCCTCAGGCTCGAACAGCGCCTGGGGTAGGCCCGGCCGGCGATGGTCTGAGGAGTGACGCATGAGCGGCGGGGGCGTCCCGGGGGGGCGGCGTCCAGAGTACGGATCCGATCTGATCGTCGACGTCCTTGGATCGCTCGGCATCGAGTACGCCGCGCTCAACCCGGGAGCGACGTTCCGGGGGCTGCATGATTCCATCGTCAACTACGGCGGCAACACGAGGCCGGAGCTCCTGCAGTGCTGCCATGAAGAGGTGGCCGTGGCGCTGGCGCACGGCTACGCCAAGGCCGCGGGCAAACCGATGGCGGCCATCCTCCACAACGTCGTCGGCCTCCAGCACGCCAGCATGGCGATCTTCAACGCATGGTGCGACCGCGCGCCCATGCTCTTGATGGGCGGCACCGGCCCGATGGCCGCGGAGCAGCGGCGCCCCTGGATCGATTGGATCCACACAGCGCTGGTCCAGGGCCAGGCCGTGCGCGACTTTGTGAAGTGGGACGATCAGCCGGCGAGCCTCGCCTCCATCCCGGAGGCGATCATCCGCGGGTACCGCATCGCGATGACCGAGCCCAAGGGGCCGGTGTACCTGTGCTTCGATGCCGCGCTCCAGGAGATGGCGCTGTCCGAAAAGGTGCCGGTGCCGGATGTGGCCCGGTACGCTCCGCCCGCGCCCGTGCAGGCCGATGCCACGGTGCTGAACGAGGCGGCCGGGCTGCTGCGGGACGCGGAGCGGCCCGTCATCATCGCCCAGTACGTCGGGCGTGCTCCCGCGGCCGTGGATGTCCTGATTGGGCTCGCGGAACTCCTGGCCGCTCCGGTGATCGACCTCTGCGAACACGGGCGGTTCAACTTTCCCAGCACTCATCCCCTGGACCTGACGGGCGCGGAGAAGGAACTGCTCTCGACTGCGGACGTGGTGCTGGCGCTCGATGTCGTGGACCTCTACGGGGCGCTCGCGCGCGCGGACCGCCTCACGCGGCGCTCGGAGCCTGTCGTCCCCGAATCGGCGAAGGTGATCCACATCACGATGGCGGATGCCGCCATCCGGAGCTGGGTGACCGCCTATCAGCGTCTGGCCCCCGTCGATGTCCCGATCCTGGCGGATACCGCGGCGGTTCTGCCGGCTCTTGCGGCGCGCCTCCGGGCGCTTGGCGTGGACGGCGATGCCGCGGGCCGCCGCTCGCGCGCCGAACGGCTGCGGGCCCGGCACGATGCCCTCCGCCGCGAGGCGCGGACCAGGTGCGAGGAATCGTGGAACGACCGGCCGATCGCGCCGGCGCGGCTCGCGTCCGAGGTGTGGGATCTTCTGCGGAACGAAGACTGGGTGCTGGTGAACGGCACGCTGGACGGCTGGGCGCGGAGCCTGTGGGACTGGACCCGCCCGCACCAGTACCTGGGGAACAGCGGAGGCGCGGGGCTGGGATACGGCGCGGGCGCGTCGATCGGGGCCGCGCTCGCCCACCGAGGCACCGGCAAGGTCTGCGTCAATCTGCAGCCAGACGGCGACTTCCTGTACACGCCGAGCGCGATCTGGACCGCCGCCCATCACCGGATCCCGCTTCTCTTCATCGTCTGCAACAACCGCACGTACTACAACGACGAGCATCACCAGGCGCTCGTGGCCCAGGCCCGGGGGCGGCCGGTCGAGAACCGCGTGGTCGGGATCAGGATCGAAGACCCGCCGGTGGATTTCGCGGCGATGGCCCGCGCCTTCGGGGCGTACGGCGACGGCCCGGTCGAGGACCCCGCGCAGATCGCTCCCGCGCTGGGTCGGGCGATCCGGGCCGTGAAAGAGGGCGGCGGGCCGGCCGTCGTGGACGTGGTGATCGACCGATGATCGTCGACTTCCAGCACCACTTCGTGCCCGTGGAGCTGGCGGTCCGCAGAGGCTTTGCGCCCGGAGAACGGCGGAATCTGATCGAGGAGGGCGTCCCCAAGTTCACGCTGCACGACAAGCTCTACGATGTTCCGGGCCAGCTCCGGGACATGGATCAGGCGGGCATCGACCTGGCGGTGCTCTCCTGCAACCTGGGGTGGGATGCTTCCCTGGACGACTGCCGGCTCATCAACGACCGGCTGGCGGAGATCCAGCATCAGTACCCGAGCCGGTTTGCCGGCCTGGCGCACGCCCCCGTCCTCGAAGACGCCGGGCTGCGGGAGATCGACCGGGGGGTGAAAGAGTTGGGCCTCCGGGGCGTGACGATCACCTCTCAGCTGAACGGGCTGCCGCTCGATGCTCCGGCGCTCGCGCCATTCTATCGAAAAGCGTGCGCGCTCGGCCTCGCCGTCTTCGTGCACCCGGCGCAGCTTCCCGGAGGCTATGCGCTCCTCCGGGAGTACGATCTCACCCGCATCATCGGCCGTGAGGTCGACCTGCAGGTGGCGGTGACGCGCGTCATCGCCGGGCGCGTGATGGAGGAACTGCCGGACTTGACACTCATCTTTGCGCACTTCGGCGGCGGGATCGCCGCGGTGAAGGAGCGGCTGGCGGCCAAGTCGGGGCGGTTCGGCACCCTGCGGCGGCCGTTCGAGGAGTCCTTCGACCGTCTCTACTTCGACACCGCGGGGTTCGAAGGGGGGCCCGTCGCTCTGCGCTGCGCGCTCGAGGGGATCCGGCCCGACCGGTTGATCTTTGCCACCGATTATCCGCAGGACTTCACCGGGGCGACGACCCAGACGGGGAAGGGGATCCCCGCCATCCGCGACTACATCAGATTGATCCGGAGCCTCGGGCTCCCCGAGGGATCGGCGGAGGCCCTCCTGGGGGACACCGCCTGCCGGCTTCTTCACCTGGACGTGAAAGAGATCGAAGGAGGGAGAGAACGATGAGCTATCGCGACCTGCGGGGTTGGACGGCGCAGGTGGAAGAGCTGGGCGAACTCAAGGTCGTCCGGAAGGCCGACTGGGACGTGGAGATCGGCGTCATCACCGAGATCGTGATGAACCGCCACGGCCCGGCGCTCCTGTTCGACGAGATCGCCGGCTACCCGGCGGGTTACCGCATCGTCGCCAACGCGCTGGGCGGGCCGCGGCGCCTGGCCATGACGCTCGGCCTGCCCACCGACCGGGACCTCAAGACGCTGCTCCGCCTGTGGCAGGAGAAGAAGCGGGGCCTCCGGCCGATTCCTCCGAAGGTCGTGAACGACGGCCCGGTCATGGAGAATGTCTTGCGCGGCGGCGACGTCGATGTGTTCAAGTTTCCCACCCCCAAATGGCACGAACACGACGGCGGCCGGTATATCGGCACCGGCAGCGTGGACATCACCCGGGACCCCGACGAGGGGTGGGTGAACCTGGGGTGCTACCGGGTGATGATCCACACCCGGAACGAGGTGGGCTTCTACATCTCTCCCGGCAAGCAGGGGCGGATCCAGCGCGACAAGTGGCTCGCCCGCGGCGGCCCGATGCCGGTGGCGATGTCGTTCGGCCACGATCCGGCGATCTTCATGGCCGGATCGCTGGAGATTCCCTGGGGGATGTCGGAGTACGATTGGGTGGGCGGAGTGCAGGGCCGGCCCGTCGAGGTCATCGAGGGACCGGTGACGGGGCTGCCCATCCCCGCGGATGCCGAGATCGTGATCGAGGGGTTTGTGGACCCGGGTCACAAGCTGCCGGAGGGGCCGTTCGGCGAGTGGACGGGTTACTATGCCAGCGCGCAGCGGGAAGAGCCGGTGGTGAAGGTCCAGGCGCTCTATCACCGCAACAACCCGATCCTCCTCGGCTCCCCGCCGGTCAAGCCCCCGTCCGAACTGGCCTACTACCGCGCCTTCCTGCGCGCGGCGGCGATCGACGAGGAGCTCGCCCTGGCGGGCGTTCCCGACGTGACCGGCGTGTGGTGCCACGAGGTGGGCGGGTCGCGGCTCTTTACGGTGGTGGCGGTCAGGCAGCGCTACTCCGGGCATGCCAAGCAGGCGGCGCTCGTGGCCTCGCAGTGCCACGCCGGGGCGTACCTGGGCCGCTTTGCGGTGGTGGTCGACGAGGACATCGACGTGATGAACCTGGAGGAGGTCATGTGGGCGATCTGCACCCGTTGCGATCCGGAGAAGGACATCGACATCCTGCGCCGCTGCTGGAGCGGCCCGCTGGACCCGATCATCCCGCCGGGGCAAAAGGGCCTGAACTCTCGGGCGATCATCGACGCCACCAGGCCCTTCGAGTGGCGGGACAAGTTCCCCCCGGTCGCCGAGTCGAGCCCGGAGCGCCGCGCCGAGGTGCTGAAGAAGTGGGACGGCGTCCTGTTCTCGGACGGAGCCGTACTGGGCCGGCCGGCGGCCCGCGGCGCCGCGGCGGGGAAGGGGGCGGGTTAGGCCCGGCGGGCAGGCGCCGCCATCGGGGGCGCGGTGGTCCTGTGAAAACGACCAGGGTCCTCCCGGACCGGCTGGCGGCCCTGCTCGGCGCCGGCGCCCCCGCCGTGCTGCTGACCGTTGGCGCCGATGGGTGGGCGCACGCGGCGATGACCTGGGCCGTTGCCATCGCCCCGGATCGCGTGCGGTTCGTGGCCGACCACGGGAGCATGACGCTGGCCAACCTCGAACGCGACGGGAAGGCGGCCCTCCAGGTGATCGGTCGCGACAACATCGTCGGGCTGGTCAAGGGGCCGGCGCGGATGCGGCGCCCTCGGATCGAGGCCGCCCCGTTCGCGATGGCCATGTGGGAGATGGCCGTGGCCGAGGTCAGGGACCAGGCCTGGGCGCCGGTCGCGGTCTCGCCCCTGGCCTACGAGTGGAGGGGTCCGGAGGCAGCCTCCCTGCGCCGGATCGAACAGGCGGTGGTGGCCGAACTGCGGGATTGGTCGGAGTGACCGGTCCTTCCGGCGGTGCGACGCTCGAGCCGGTGGGATATCTCGATCTGCCGGGCGGAGGCCAGATCGTCGTCGATGGGCGGTACGCGTACGTCGGCCACATGGCGCCGCCGCACGGCACCACGATTCTCGATGTCGGGGACCCGGCGCATCCGCGCGTGGTCGCGCAACTGAGCGTCCCGGGCGACATCCACTCGCACAAGGTGCGCGTCGCCGGCGACGTGATGTTCGTGAACTACGAACGCTTCCCCGAGAACGACCGCGGCCGCGGCCCGGCCGTGGGCCTCAAAATCTTCGATATCGCGGACCGCCGCGCGCCCCGGGAGATCGCCTTCTTCCGCACCACCGGACGCGGTGTGCACCGCTTCGATCTCCAGGGCACGCACGCGTTCCTGTCGACCGAGTGGCCCGGGTTTCGATCGAACATCCTGCTCATCGTGGACATCGCCGATCCGGCGCATCCGGCGCCCGTCGGGCAGTGGGCGTTCCCCGGCCAGGAGGCGGGGGTGTCCGCCGGGCCGCTGCCGATCGACCATTGGGTGCATCTTGCGCTGGCGCGCGGCGACCGGGCCTACGCGGCGTGCGGCCACGCCGGCGTCATGATCGTCGATATCTCGGATCTGCGGCGTCCGAGCACCGTGGGCGCCGTGGCGTGGGATCCGCCGTACGCGGCCCCCACCCACACGTTCCTGCCGGTGCCGCATCGCATCCGGAACCGCCGGTTCGCCATCGTGACCGACGAGGACGTCACCGACGATGTGCTCGAAGATCCGCCCGCGTTCATGTGGGTGCTGGACATCACCGAGGAGGCGCGCCCGGTGCCGGTCGCGACCTATCACGTCGATCCGGCGGGGCTCGCCGTCCCGGGACAGCGGTTCGGCGCGCATCAGCCGTGGGAGCACGTGCGCGAGGACAACATCGTGTTCCTGGCCTGGTTCAGCGGTGGGGTGCGCGCGGTGGACATCTCCAACCCCTACCGGCCCGAGGAGGCGGCGGCGTATCTGCCGCCCGCGGCGCAGGGACGGCGGGTGCCTCAGACGAACGACGTGTTTGTCGATCGCCGGGGGTTGGTGTTCGCCATCGACCGGTACGAAGGCCTCAGCGTGCTCGAGTTTCGCCGGGCCGGCTGAAGAGACGCTCGCCATGAGAAGGAGGAAGATCCGCGATGCGATGCGGCCGTGGGATGTTGGGCCTGATCGTGGTGCTCGCCGTCAGCCTCGGAGCCGGTATCTTGCGCGGCCCGGGCCCGGCGTCGGCCACCGCCGGCGGCTGGGTGCTGCCGACCGAGCCGGTGACGCTCAACGAGTGGGACGGCGGCGATGGGACCAAGTCCGCGTTGCTCAGGGAACTGATCGCTCAGTACGAGCAGATGCACCCGAACGTCACGGTCAAGTTCGAGACCGACGTGAAATCGCTGAAGGTGGCCGCGGCGATCGCCGCCGGCACGGCCCCGGCGATCTTTGAGGCCTCCGACGCGAATTTACAGAAATACATCGTGGCCAAAGCGGTCGAACCCCTCCCGCCGGCGGCCTGGGGGCAGACCGGTGTGGACGGGGTCGTCGCGCTCTACCTCCCGCACGTCCTGGACGCCATCACCGCCGGCCACAGCCTGTATGCCGTGCCGGACCAGTTGAACGCGCACAGCCTGTACATCAACAACCGCCTGTTCCGCGCGGCCGGCCTCGATCCCGCCAAAGACGCCCCCAAGACCTGGGACGACGTGGCCCGGCTGAACAAGATGCTCACCAGGAAACAGGGCGACCGGGTCGTGCAGAAGGGCTTCGAAATGCGCTACGTCTGCGACGACGGCCACTGGCAGGCGCACATGTTCCATATCCTCGTGTACCAGGCGGGCGGCGATGTGATCAAGAACGGCAGGGCCGCCTTCAACAGCGAAGCCGGCCAGCGGGCGCTCGCGACCTGGAAGAGCCTCGTGGTCGCGCCGGCCGTGACCAACAACACCTGCTCGTCGCCGTACCAGGACTTCGCGGTGGAGCAGGACGCGATGACCTTCGCCGGGCCGCACGTGGGCAAGATCGTGGAACGGATCAACCCGGCCATGCAGGGCAACTACACGGTCGCCCCGCTGCCCCAGCTGCGGCCGGATCATCCCGCCGCGCTCATTTATTCGTTCAACTGGACCGTGAACACCAGGGCGTCGGCGGCCCAGAAGCGCGTGGCCTGGGACCTCATCCACTTCATGAGCTCGAAGCCGGAGGTCTGGTGGCAGCGGATTCAGTTCCTGCAGGGCACCAAGGATTGGCTCGGCATGCCGGTGGCGCGCAACACGCCGTTCATGTCGGCGTTCACCCACGACATGTCGGTGGGAAGGCCGCTCGGACGGACGACCTACTACGCCGACCTCCAGACCATCATCGCGAGGATGGTCGACAAGGTCGTGCTGAAAGATGTCGATCCCAAGTCGGCGCTGGCCGAAGCGGAGCAGGAGTTCACCCGGGCGTCCACCCCCTAGCGCCATGGAATCGATCGACGTGCATTTCCACGTCGTGCCGCCGGCGTTTCTCGAGGCGGTGCGGCGGGGGACGTTCCGCCAGGTGATGGAGCTCCAGCGCCGCGGCGGCCGCGAATTCACCGTGTATCACGCGCCGGACGACGTGGTCGTCGAGCCCGACAATGAAGTGGATCCACGGCTGTCCGACGAGCGCCTGATCCTCGAGGGGCTGGACCGGCGGCGGCTGGACGCGGCGGCGATCGGGCCGTCGCCCGGCCAGTTTTTCTACTGGGCCGACCCGGAGCTCGGGGAACAGATCGCGCGGTTGATGAACGACGGCATCGCGGCCCTGGCGAAGGCCCACAGGGACCGCCTGGTCGGCCTGGGCACGCTGCCGATGCAGGACGGCGGGCGGGCCGCCCGGGAGCTCGAGCGGGGGGTGACGCAGCTCGGACTGCGCGGGTTCGAGATCTGCACGCACATCAACGGCCGGGACCTGGACGATCCCGGCCTGCTGCCGGTGTTCGAGGCGGCGGCCCGCCTTCGCGCGCCGCTCTTCCTGCACCCGCAGAACTGGGGGGAGATGCGCCGGCTGCGGGACTACCACCTGTGGAACCTCGTGGGCTTCCCGACGGAGACGGCCCTCGCGGCCGCGCGGCTGATCGTCGGCGGAGTCTTCGAGCGGTGTCCGGAGTTGACCATCATCCTCGCGCACGGCGGCGGCTACTTTCCCTACCAGATCGGGCGGCTCGATCACGGCTACCGGGTACGGCCGGAACTGCATGACCGGCTGCCGCGGCGTCCCAGCGAATATCTCGGAGGCATCTACTGCGACAGCCTCACGCACAACGCGCCGGCGCTGCGATTCCTGGTGGACCGCCTGGGTGATGATCACGTCGTGATCGGCACGGACTATCCGTTCGACATGGGCGACGAGACGCCGGTCGAGACGGTGCGCGCCTGCGGGCTGGGCCGTGAACGGGAAGCCAGGGTGCTGGGCGGTAACCTGACGCGGCTGCTGCGGCTGGGATAACAGCGTGGTGGGCCTTCGGACGACGCCGGCCGACATGCCGGCCAAGGCACGGGACGTGGGGCGGGCGCGGCCGTGGCTGCGGTCGGCCGAGGCCCGGCACCAGGCCTGGGGCTATCTGTTCCTCGCCCCGATGTTCTTGCTGCTCGTCGTCTTCAAGTTCATCCCGATGCTGCAGGCGTTCTACCTGAGCCTCACGAGCTACGATCTGCTGAGCCCGCCCCGGTTTGTCGGCCTGCGCAACTATGCGACGCTGCTGGAGGACCCGCTGTTCCACCAGTCGGTCGGCGTTACCGCGTACTACGTCTTCGGGACCTGCGTCCTCATCTGGTTCGCCTCGCTGGGCCTGGCGCTGATCTTCAACGCGCCGCTGCCGGCCAAGAACGTGCTGCGGACGATCTACTTCATCCCGGCCATCGTGCCGGTCGTCGTGTACGCGATCATCTGGCTGTTCCTGTTCCATCCTTACGGGCTGCTGAACGTGGCCCTGCACGCGATCGGCCTGCCCGCCGTGCAGTGGCTGTCCGACACGCGGGCGGTGCTGCCGGGGTTCATTCTGTCGAGCCTGTGGCGCTTCGCGCCCTACTTCATGATCATCTACCTCGCGGGCCTCCAGAGCATCCCCCTGGAGTACTATGAAGCCGCGGCGATCGACGGCGCCACCGGCGCCCACGCGTTCCGGTTCGTCACGCTGCCGCTGCTGCGGCCGACGATTCTGCTGGTGGTCGTCGTCTCGATCATCCTGATGTCCAAGGTCTTCACCAACGTGCTGATCATCACCGGCGGAGGGCCGGCCGGCGCAACCCGCGTCCTGTCGCTCTTCATCTATCAGACCGGGTTCCAATACTTCAAGATGGGCCTCGCCAGCGCGGCGTCCATGTTCCTGCTGTTCGGGACGATGACGTTTACGCTGTTGCAGCTCCGGCTCTTCAGGGAGGATGCGCGTGGCTAGGCGGTTCGGACTGCTCTACTGGCTCGGGGTCCTGCTCGTCGCGGCGTGGGGCCTCGTGCAGCTGGCGCCGATCCTGTGGATGATCTCCACGTCCCTCAAGCCGCTGAACCGGATCTTCGCCCTGCCGGTCCAGTGGATTCCGCGTCCGCCGCAGTGGAGCAATTATCCCCAGGCCTGGAACGAGTTTCCGTTCGCCCGCTACTTCGTCAACAGTTTCATCGTGTCGGCCTCGGTCACGGTGCTGAACGTCTTTCTCGCGGGCCTGGCCGGGTACAGCCTCTCGAAGTACCGGTACTTCGGCCAGCGGGCCCTCTTCATCGCGATCCTGAGCACCTTGATGCTGCCCATCGAGGTGCTGATGGTGCCCACGTTCCTGATCGTGAAGGCGCTCGGCTGGCTGAACACCTACCAGGGACTGGTCATTCCGGCGGTGGCGGACGCCTTCGGCGTCTTCTTGATGCGCCAGTTCATGCTGGGGCTCCCGGATTCGCTCGTCGAGGCGGCGCGGATCGACGGCGCCGGCGAGCTCGGCACGTACTTCCGGATCGTCGTGCCGCTCATCTGGCCCGCGGTGCTGACCCTCGCCATCTTCACCTGGCGCGAGACCTGGGACGCGTTTGTCTGGCCGTTCATCATCATCAGCGACGACAGCCTGCGCACGGTGCCGATCGGCCTGCAGCGCTTTCAGGAGCAGTACGTCACCACGTACAACTCCGTCATGGCCATCTCCACCATCGCCATGCTCCCGCTGGTGCTGCTGTTCTTCTTCTTCCAGCGCGCGTTCATTCGCGGCATCGCCCTGTCGGGCCTCAAGGAATGACGCCGCTAGCGCGGGGCCGGAGCGACGGCCGCCGCCTGCCGGGGGGCCCGCAGGCCGATCGCGACGGCCGTGAGCCCGAGCGGCAGCGCCAGCAGGAAGGGCGCCGCGATGCTGAACCGCGCCGCGGCCGCGCCCAGGAGCGGGCCGGCAAACAACCCGAGGTCGATGGCGCTGTTGTAGACGCTCATCGCCGCCGTATACTGGTCCGGCGCCACGCGTCCGGTGAGGAGCATGGCAAACGTCACGGGCGTGAGGCCGAGGGCCGCGCCGTACACGGCGCCCGCGGCGAGCAGCTGTGGCCCCCCATGCAGCAGCGGAACGGCGAGCTCCGTGCCGGCCATCCCGACGATGCCGGCGAGCGTCAGCCATCGGCCGCGGTCACGCGCGACCAGCCGGCCGGTGGGGATCTGCATCATCGCATACATGCCGCCTTGAATCGCGAAGATCCAGCCGATGACCACCACGGAGACCCCCTGCCGCGCGGCGTAGAGCGGCAGGTACGTCGTCCAGAGCCCGGCCAGGCTGTAGCACAGCAGAATGGATGCGCCGATGCGCGCCACCGGCGGGGCGGACAGAAACGCCGTGAAGCCGGCGAAGGATGTCCGCCGGGCGGCGCGGCCGGGAACGGGCCACCCGGCGAGCAGGGGGATCCCCGCGAGGCTGAACAGCGCGCCCAGCACGAAGGGCGCGCCCTCGCCGGCGCGCGCCGCGACAAATCCGCCGATCGCGGGGCCGATCAGGGCGGCGAGCGAGGTGCACAGCCAGAAGCCCCCGAACGCCCGTCCGCGTCCCTCGGGGGTCGTGGAGTCGGCGACGGTCGCGTGCAGCGGGGGGACCAGCACGCCTCTGGCCGCGCCGACGGCCGCGAGGGCGACGGCGACCAGCGCGCGGGAGTGGCCGATCGCGGCGGCCCCGAGGCAGAGCGCGTTCGCCGCGCAGCCGCCCAGCAGCGACCAGCGCCGCCCGAGCGCGGCGGCGATCACGCTGGCCTGGAGTTCCACCAGTCCCATGCTGAGGCTGAAGACGCCGACCACGAGCCCGATCCCGGCCAGACTGAACCCGACGTGCGCAAGATAGAGGGACAAGATCGGCAGGACCACTTGCCAGGAAATACTGACGCAAAACCCGGCGCCGCCCAGCAGCAGGCTCGGCGCGCGACGCCGAGATGCGGTGCTCATCCTGCCGTGTCGGTTTCGCCGGCCCGGGACCGTTTCCTATGGTTGCCGCCGCCCCGCCGGCGGCGCCGGACCGCGTATCGCGAACGCCAAATCTGCCGTGGAGGTGAACTGTGAGGCCGAGGGTCTTTGTCAGCCAGCCGATTCCGGAACCCGCGCTGGACATGCTGCGGGAGGTCGCCGAGGTCAACGTGTTCCCGCGCCTGGACCGCAATATGAGCGAAGACGAATGGGTCATGGCCGCCCAACGGTCGGACTATCTGTTTGTGATGGGCGGGAACATCATCACGACGAACGTCATCAAGGCGAACCCGAAGCTCAAGGGCATCGCCATGGTGCACCGGCGGCTGCCGGTGAACAACTCCATTGATCTCGACACGGCGAAGGCGCTCGGCGTGCCGGTCGTGTTTCAGTACCCCTGGGAACCCGTCTACGATCGCATCGCGGAAGCGACCTGCGATTTGACCATCGCGATGATCCTCGACCTGGCCTACCGGCTGATGGACGCCGACCGCTACACGCGCTCCGGCAGGCCGCTGCAGGAACATACGATGGCGCTGATGGGGCCCGGCGTCACCGGCAAGATCGCCGGCCTGCTCGGGTTGGGGAAAGTGGCGCTGAAGATGGTGCCGCGTCTCCGCGCGCTCCGGATGTCGGTGCTCTACACAAAGCGCACCCGGCTGGCGCCCGAGCGGGAGCGCGAGCTCGGCGTGGAATGGGCGGACCAGGGCGAGATCCTGCGGCGCAGCGATTTCGTGTGTCTCGAGTACGACTACAATCCCAGCACGCACAAGATGATCGGGGAGCGCGAGTTCGCCCTCATGAAGCCGACGGCGTACTTCATCAATACGGCCCGCGGAAGGATCGTCGACGAGCCGGCGCTCGTCCGGGCGCTCCAGAACCGCACCATCGCCGGCGCCGGGCTGGATGTCTTCTGGCACGAGCCGCCGGGGTCGCCGGAAATGGCGCCGAGCGAGGAGTTCTTCAAGATGGACAGCGTCATCCTGGCCCCGCACAACGGCGGCGCCACCTGGGACGCGCGCACGGAGCTCACGAAGGCGACGGCGCGCCAGATCGTGACGCTGATCGGCGGGGGGCGCCCGGAAGGGCTGGTCCTGGATTAGCGCCGTGAACGCCATCGACGTCCATTTCCACATCATTCCCCCCCGGTTCGTCGAGGCCGTCCGGCGCGGGACGTTCGTCGAGGCGGTGCACATCGAACGCGCCGGGGGTGTGGACCGCATGATCTATCACGCCCCCCCGGACGTCGTCCTGGAGCCCGGCACCACGCTGCGGACCGATCTGTACGATGAACAGCAGATCCTCGATGCGTTGACCCGGCGGGGCCTGGACGCGGCCGCCCTCGGTCCGTCGCCGGAGGAATTCTACTATTGGGCGGCGCCGGGGCTGGGGGGACGCCTCGCGGCGGCCTACAATGACGGCATGGCCGAGATGGTACGCTCGCACCCGGATCGGTTCGTGGGTCTGGCCACGCTGCCGATGCAGGATCCCGAGCGGGCGGCGCGGGAGCTCGAGCGCGCGGTCACCGCCCTGGGGCTGCGCGGCGCTGAAATCTGCACGCATATCAACGGCCGCGATCTGGATCATCCGAGCCTGCATCCGGTGTACGCGGCGGCGGCGCGGCTCGGCGTGCCGCTCTTCCTGCACCCGCAGAACTGGGGCGACATGCGCCGGCTGCGGGACTTCCACCTGTGGAATCTCGTCGGCTTTCCGACGGAGACCGCCCTTGCGGCCTCGCGATTGATTTTGGGCGGCGTCTTTGAGGCGTTCCCGGGCCTGCGGGTCATCCTGGCGCACGGCGGCGGCTACCTCCCCTATCAGGTGGGCCGGCTGGACCGCGGGTACGACGCGCGCCGCGAGGTTCATGACCGGTTGCCGCGGCGTCCCAGCGAGTATCTCGGGAACCTCTACTGCGACAGCCTGACGCACAGCCCCCTGTCGCTGCGATTCCTGCTGGACCGGATGGGGGAGGACCACGTCGTGGTCGGCAGCGATTATCCATTCGACATGGGCGACCAGGCGCCGGTGGAGACGGTCCGGGCGCTGCATCTCGCCTCCGATGTGGAGGCCAAGATCCTGTCTGGAAACCTGGCGGCGCTGCTGGGGGTTGGGTAAGCCGGGGCCGTCCGGGCCGGCCCTTCAGTACCCCCGCATCACGTGGGTCACCCGCGCCGTCCACTCGTACTTCGTCGCCGGCGCGATCACGGCCATCGCCTCCGCGTATCGGGGGCCGTCGACCAGCCCCCGCGCGGCGGCGGGATCCTGCATCTGGACGTCCACGATCCAGTCGTAGTTGGCGGCGGGGGTCCCTACGTTCTCGCCGACCGCCGCGGAGACGACGCCCGGCGCCTTCGCGAGACCGCGCGCGGCGTCGAGCGCGCCCGCGCGCCCGGCGGCCGGCGCGCCGTCCGCCCAAACAAACATCGCCGTGTGGCGCACGAGCCCGCGGCGGATCAGCGGGGCGCCCTCATACCGCCAGTCGACACGCGCGGTGAGCTCCGGGACGGTGACGGAGGCGTTGAAGCGCGCGACGGCGCGGTGCGCCTCATCGGCGAGGTACCGGCCCATGCCGTCCTCGTCATCGAAGTCGAGGTGGAGCGCAACGTCGTAGTGGCTTGGCGGTCCCTCGCGCCGCCCGCGCCAGCGGGGCGTCCGTTTCCACGGGGGCACCGCGAGCAGCCGGCTCGACCCGCCGAGCAGGTCGGGCCCGTAGTCCCCCGCGCGCACCCCGGCGCACTCCATGCGGAGAAAGGCGAGCCCGCGCAGCATCGCGAGCTTCTGCTGCTCCGTGATCGTATCCCGATGAATGAAGAGCGCCGTGTGCCGCAGCACATCCACCCTCCGCCGCCTTGATCGCCGCGCCGATGCCGGTGCCGCCCGCCGCGGGCGGCGTGCTACCGGGCCGGCCGTCCCGTCACTGCCGCATCCCGGTCGTCGCGACGCCCTCGATGATCTGGCGCTGAAACAGGAAGAACAGCGCGGTCAGCGGCAGGGACGCGATCGCAGAGACCGCCATCAACGCGGGAAAGTTCGACGTCTCGGCGGACTGGAACAGCTGCACGGCGAGCGGAACGGTCGCCTTCGACGTGTCGCTGATGATGAGGAACGGCCAGACGAAATCGTCCCAGGTCGACTGGAAGATCAGGATCGCGGCGGTCAGGAGCGCCGGCCAGGCGAGGGGGATGCAAATCTTGAAGAAGGTCGTGACGTGGCCGGCCCCGTCGATCCGGGCCGCGGCGATGAGATCGTCCGGAAGCGACAGGAAGAACTGCCGCATCATGAGCACGCCGAGCGCGTTCGCGGCGACCGGGACGATCATGCCCTGATAGCTGTTGAGCCACCCCAGCCGCTCCACCGTCAGGTACAGCGGAACCATGATCACCTCGAGCGGCAGCATCAGCGTCGCGAGGATCAGGAGGAGCAGGGCCTGCCTGCCGCGGAAGCGATATTTCGCGAGGCCGTATCCCGCGAGGGCCGAGAGCGCAATGTTGATCAGCGTCACGCACCCCGTGACGATCGCGCTGTTGACGAAATAGCGCGTGAACCTGACGGTCGCATACGCCGCCGGGTAGTTGCCCCAGAGGGGACGGGCCGGGATCCACCGGATCGGCAGGTCGAAGACGTGCCGGTTCGGCTTCAGCGACGTCGAGACCATCCAAAAGATCGGCACGAGGAACAGGACCGCGGCCGCCGTGAGCAGCAGGAGCACGGCGCCCGTCGTCAGGAGAGACCGCGCCCGGGCCGCGGGGGCCGCGGCGCGCGGACGGGGGAGCGCCCCGGCGGTTCGGCTCATCGCCGCGTCACTCCTCGGATCTGAACACCCGCAGATTGATCACGGTGAACACGACGATGATCAGCAGCATCACGATCGCGGCGGCGGACGCGTAGCCCATCCTGAAGCCCAGGAAGCCCGTCTGGTAGACGAACAGCGAGAGCGTCGTGCTCGCGCTGTCGGGGCCTCCGCCCGTCATGACGAGGGCGAGCACGAAATTCTGCACGGTGAGGGTGATCGCGAACACGACGACGACGAGAAACGTCGGCTTGAGCAGGGGCAGCGTGATCGAGCGGAACCGGCGCGTGACGCCGGCGCCGTCGACTTTGGCGGCGTCGTACAGTTCCATCGGGATCGACTGCAGCCCCGCCAGGTAGATGACCATGCAGAGCGGGGTCAATCGCCAGGCCGTCGCGATCACGAGCGCCGCCACCGCTCCCTGGGCCGAGAGCAGCCAGTTCATCGGCGGCAGCCCGACGCGCTTGAGCGCGTCGTTGACCAGTCCGTAGGGGTTGAAGAGAAACTGCCAGAGGATCGGCACGACGATGATCGGCACGACCGCCGGGAGGAAGATGAGCGTGCGGAAGAGCCCCCGGGCCGGCACGTTCTGGTTGAGCAGCAGCGCGAGGCCGAGTCCGAGGACCATCGAGAGCGCGAGGGTCTCGGCGACGTAGCGGCCGGTGGTCTGGAGGGCTCCGACGAACGCGGTGTCCCGGATGAGCCGCGTATAGTTGTGGGCGCCGATGAAGTGCCTGGCGGGCTCGGAGAGGTTCGCATCGGTCAGGCTCAGCCAGCCGGCGTACGCCATCGGCCAGAATTTGAAGCCCACGAGCAGCCCCAGCATCGGCAGCGCGAAGACGAAGCCCCACCAGGACTGAGCCGGGCCGAGCCCGCGGCGCATCCTCGGCACGCGGCGGTTCGCCGGCCACGTGCCGCCGCCGGTCATGCGCGCCGTCTCTTGACCGCTCATGGGCCGTGATGCCGCGAGGCGGCTCCGGGAGGCTCTGAGCCCCCCGGAGCCGGGACAATCGCGGCCGCGTCAGCGCGGATAGATCCCCGACCGGCTACTTGCCGATCGCCTGCAGGTACTCCGCCTGCATCTCCTGGAGCGCCTGCGCGATGGGCTCTTGTTTGAAGACGACCTTCTGGACCCCGTTCTGGATCGCCTGCTGCAGCTGGCCCCAGTGCTTCGTCTGCGGCAGCGGCTGCGCATGGGTCAGCTCGTTCTGGAACACGCTGATGAACGGGGTGTCCTTGACCTCAGCCGAGGTGAAGAAGTTCTTCCGCGGCTGGACCGCCCCGGTCGCCGTCCAGTAGAGACTGCCGCGGGTCGTCATGTAGTCGACGAGGCTCCAGGACGCGTACTGCTCGTCGGCGGACGCGTTCTTATTGATGCAGTAGTCGAACGAGTACTTCGGCGATCCGCCGGCCGCGCCGGAGAGGCTGGGCAGCTGCGCGACGTGGACGTTGCCCTTCAGAGCGGGGTTCAGGCGCACGGCGAAGCTGAGCGCGTTCGCGCCGCCGTACGACATCACGTCGAGCCCGTCGGCGAAGTCCTGGTACGGCGACGTCTGCACGTCCTTGGTGATGGTCGGCGCGACGGCGTTCATCTCGAAAATGTGCATCGCGTTGGCGGCCGCCGCCGAGGTCAGCAGCGGGTTCCCGTCTGTGTCCAGCACCGCCGCGCCCTGCGACTCGATCGACGCGACGAACAGCATCGAATACCATTGGGGCCCGGAAGTGTACCGGATGCCGAAGCCCCGCTGCACGAGATGGTTGTTGCTGTCGTACTTCGTCAGTTTCCCCTGCAGGGCGGCCACCTGCACCCACGTGTGCGGCACGTCCTGGGGGATCCTGAGACCGGCGGCCGTGAATGCCGGCTTGTTGATGAGGAGGCTCCACGACGGCGCCGCGCTCGGGAGGCAGTAGATTTGACCCATGCGGCTCTGCGCGTCGAGCGAGTGCGGCAGGTACAGATCGTAGATCTGCTTCATGCTCCCGACGCCGAACGCGCCCGGATTGGCGGGGGCCATGTACGGAGAGAACCCCTCGATCCACGGCTCGAAGACCGAGAAGATCGTCGGTCCGCCGCCGGTCGGCAGCTGGGTCGACAGCTTCTGAAACGCCGGGCCGAGCGGCGCCTGCTGCGCCTGCACGGTCACGTTCGGGTGCAGCTTCTGCCATTCCCCGATCAGGTCCTCCTCGAGCTTGAACTGCGGCTCCTCGTCGCTGCCGAACATCGTGATCGTGATCTTTCCGGTCGGGAACGCAGATGAGGCCGAATTCACGGCGCTGCCGCCGTCGAGCCAGAGCGTGACCGAGAACACGAGCGCCAAACAAGCAGCGCCCCGCACGAGCAACGACCTGTGCATGGGTCCCCCCTTCAGCGCATTGTGCCTGACCATTGATCCGTAGATCCTGTTCTCGACCGGATGGGTCTTTACCCCCTGCGGAATCCTTCCGCGGCCGTCCCCCACGGGGAAACATTCGTGCCCCGCCGAAATGGGGTCGCATGACGACGATCTCCCCGGTCATCCGGCGTGTGGTGCTCTGGCGCTGGAACGAGCGGGCCACATCGGAGCAGAAGTTGAGGGCGAAGGAGGGCCTCGCCTACATCAGGTTCGCCAGCCGGGTCGACGCGGTCGACTTCGGCGAGGATCTCGGGCTCTCGGGGGAGACGAACTATGGGCTCGCGCTCCTCCGGGACCACCGCGACAAAGCGTCGTGGGACGACTACAATCAGGATCCGCATCACTTCCGGGTCGGCGGGTTCATCGACTCGATGACCCGCGAGGAGATCACCGCGCGGGCCGACTACCTCTACAAAGGACCGGCCTCGGTGCGGGGCCGGGTGCGCCACGTCGCGCTCTACGTCTGGCGGGACGGTCTGGGCGAAGACCGGGCGGGCCGATCTCGTCATGGAAGCGCACTTCGCCGACGAACAGGGCGCCGCGGCGTTCCTCGCCCACCCCGCGTACCGTCAGGCGTCGGCGCGGCTCGCCTCGCTCACCCGCGGGGAGCGCACGGCCCAGATCCAGCACCGGATGAAGTCCGGCTGAACCGGCGCGCCGATCGCCCGCGCGGGCGTGGGGCGCGCCTCAGGGGCCGCGCATGACGTGAGAGAGGCGCGCCGTCCACTCGTACTTGGTCACCGCCGCGACCGTCTCCATCGCACCGGCGTAGTGCGGTCCGCGGAGGAGCCGCTCCGTCGCGGTCCGATCCGGCAGCTGAACGTCCATGATCCAGTCGTAGTCGCTCACCAGCCTGCCGACGTTGTGTCCGATGGTGACGGCCTCCACGCCCGGCGCCTCCGCGAGCCGCCTCACCGCGTCGAGCGCCCGCTGCTTCGCCTGCTCCGCCGCGCCGTCGGCCCACACGAACATGGCCACATGTTTGACGTGCCCCCGGCGGGCCGGCGGCGCTCCGTCGTAGTGCCAGTCGACGCGCGCGGTGAGCTCGTCCCACGAGACCGACGCGTTGAACCGCGAGGCCGCTGCGTGCGCCGGGTCGGCGCTGTACTGCTCGTGCCCGGACCAGTCGTCGAAGTCGAGGTGCAGGGCGACGTCGTAGTTGCTCGGCGGGCCCGCGGCGCCGCGCCGCCAGACGGGGATGCGCTCAGCCTGCGGGACCTCGTGCAGCCGCTGCGAGCCGCCGAAGATGTCGGCCCCGTAGTCCCCGGATCTGACCATGGGGCACTCCATTCGGAGGTACGCGAGTCCCTTGAGCATCTCGACCCGCAGGTCAGCCGTGGTCGTGTCCCGCAAGAGCCAGATCACGGAGTGGCGCAGCATGTCCGCATCATTGTACCGCACAGCCCGCCCGCCCGCACCGCCCGGCGCGCTGCGGGTGCGCAGCGAGTCCGCATCGAAGAAGATCGTGACGGCACTGCTGATCTCATAGGAGGAGACGACCGTGTCATTGGGATGGGGCATCATCGGGACCGGTGGCTTCGCCGGCAGCGCGACGGCGCCGGCGATCAAGGCGCTCGGCAGCGAGGGGTCGCTGGTCGCGGTGGTCAGCCGCGACCGGGGGCGCGCCGAGGCGTTCGCGCAGCAGCACGGCGCCAAGCGGGCGTACACCGCGTACGCGGAGCTGCTGCGGGACCCCGAGGTCAACATCGTCTACATCTCGACGCCGAACGCGCAGCACGCCGAACAGGCCCTCGCGGCGGCGCGTGCCGGCCGGCACGTGCTCTGTGAAAAGCCGCTGGCGCTGACCGTGGGGGACGCGCGGCGCGTGGTCGAGGCCTTCGAGGCGGCGGGGCTCAAACTCGGGACGCATTTCCAGACGCGCCATCACACGGCGTTTGCCGAAGTCAAGCGGCTGCTCGACCGGCGCGCGATCGGCGACGTGATCCTGGTCCAGGTCGAAGCCGGTGCCGGAGCGGGGCCACTTCGGAGCTGGCGCGCCGACCCGGCGCTCGCCGGGCTCGGGTCGATCAACAACATCGCCGTCCATCCGTACGATCTCCTGCGCTACCTGCTCGGCTCCGAGGTTCGGGAGGTGATGGCCATGACCGACGTGGGCCGCTCAGCGGAGCTGGAGCGCATGGCGCTGGCGCTGCTGCGCTTCCAGAATGGGACGATGGCGTACGTCAACGCGAACCAGAAGGTCGCCCAGTACCAGCCCGACATCGACCTCTACGGGACCGAAGGCCGCATCGTCGGCATCGACTGCACGCGGCCGTT
>WNGC01000472.1_pt1 | contig 23404 bp, 20 predicted proteins | sample 5400051 | NCBI WGS metagenome assembly WNGC01 (sample SAMN13153368, study PRJNA577476) | soil metagenome | isolation source: 20 cm soil or saprolite under grassland replicate 2 | place: USA:California | collected 2016-06-15
TGGACGCCCCATGTCGAGCACAAACACATCGCCGCCCTTGGCCATGGAGCCCGCCTGCAGCACGAGCTGCGCCGCCTCGGGTATGGTCATGAAGTAGCGGATCACGTCCCGGTGCGTGACCGTGACTGGACCGCCGCGACGGATCTGCTCCTGAAACAGCGGCACGACCGAACCGGAAGAAGCGAGTACGTTGCCGAAGCGCACCATGCAGAAGCGAGTCTGGGTGGTGCGCTCCTGCAGGGCTTGCAGCACGAGCTCAGCCAGGCGCTTGGTCGCGCCCATGACGTTCGCAGGATTGACCGCCTTGTCCGTCGAGACCAGCACGAAGGTCTCCACCCCGGTCTCGAGCGCCGCTTCCGCCGTGTACCAGGTGCTGATCACGTTGTTGTGAATGCCCTCGACCACGTTGTACTCGACGATCGGCACGTGCTTGTAGGCGGCGGCGTGGTAGACCGTTTGTACGCCGAGAGTGGAGAGAACTTCGCGAACCCGATGTCGGTGGTGGGCGTTTCCGAGGAGCGGGACGACCTCCAGCGAGAGCTTTTCGCGAGCCGCGATCTCCTCGAGCTCGCGCTGGATCCTGTAGAGGGCCAGCTCGGACATTTCGAACAGCACCAGGCGGCTGGGGCTCAGGCGGATGATCTGCCGGCACAGCTCCGAGCCGATGGAGCCTCCGGCCCCGGTCACCAGCACGCACTTAGCGCTGATGCTCGAGCCGAACAGCTTGGGATTGGGGGGCACCGGGTCGCGTCCCAGCAGGTCGCCTACGTCCACGTCGCGCAGCTCGCTGATCTGCGCCTTGCCGGAAATCAGGTCGGAGAGATTCGGGAGCGATTGAACGTGCACCCCGAGGGGCTCCAGCTGGGTCAGGATCTCGCGCCGGCGGCGGCGGGAAACGGACGGCAGCGCCAGCAGGACCCGGTCTATCTTGCGCTGACGCACCAGCTCCTGCAGGGCATCCGGGCCGTGCACCCGGATACCATTGATAATGCTGCCCTGCAGCGATCTTTTGTCGTCGATGAACGCCACGGGCTCAAAGTCCGGTCCTCCGAGCAGCACCGAGCTCACGCGCGCCCCGGCGTCGCCTGCGCCGTAGATCGCCACCCGCGCCACCGGTTTGCCGTTGCCCGTGTGCAGAAACAGATAGCGGGCCACGAAGCGGCTGCCCCCCACGTACAGCAGCGCGAACGCCCAGTAGATACCGAACGCCGACAGCGGAATCTGCTGACTGGCCAGAAAACGGTCGAACCCGGCGAGCACCAGCACCGATAGGCTCACTCCCGCGATCACCGTGATCATGGCCTTGGGTCCCACGAAGCGGATCACCGCGCGGTACAGGCCAAACACCGAGAAAAAAAGCAGGGCTGAGACCACCGCAACCAGGAAATAGGCAAACGTGCGATCCAAGGCCGGGTTGAGACGGTCGAATTTCAGGGCCAAGGCCGCCCACAGGGCGGTGGGGATCGCAAGCGCATCGGCTGTCGCCATTATGAGACGCTTGGTTTCACGGGGAAGCGCGAGAATGGCTTCGGCAGCCGAAACCCCCAAGGGTGCGGGCTTCCCGGCCGCGTGCTTATTCTTCATGCCATCTCCCCACACGAACGCGACCCGTCCCTCATCATGAGAGCGCTGTCAGCAGGTCCGTCGCCAAACGGGCAGCAAGTGTAAAGCAAGCAACGGGGCAACCGATAGTGGTTACATGGCTTTACTGCAAAGCGTCGGGACGCAACGACAACGTGACTCCTAACGGCGAGCTCATGTAGAAGTTGACGCGCCGCCGCACCCTGCGGGCAATGGTCAGTGCCACCCGTGTCTTCGGTCGTTGGCTTCGCGGCGGCCGGATGTGGCGATGGCGAGCAGCACCAGCGGAGCAAACGCGAAGATCACGGTCGCGGCAGCGAGGCTTGGCCGCCGCGTCGCAAACACCGCGCAAGGGAGCAGCCAGAGAACATTCACGATCAGGACAGCGCAGGTGACCTTGCTGTGGCTTCCCCAGCGACGCGCGAGCCATTGATAGGCATGGCTACGATGCGCCTGGTAGACCCGTTCACCCCTCAGCAGGCGCCGGAGCAGGGTCACGGTCGCGTCCACGAAGAATACTCCTCCGAGTATCAGCCATACCCATATGGCGACGGAATTATGCCTTGCGGCCGCTAGTGCCAGCACGGCGATGACGTATCCCAGATAGCCGCTGCCCACATCACCCAGAAAGATCTTCGCCGGCGCCCAGTTCCACAGCAGAAATCCCCCACACGTGGCGGCGACCACCACAGCAACGGTCATGACGCCTCCGGCATCGCCGCTCGCGGTCAACCAGGCGCCGCCGAGAACCACATACACCGCCTCCGATGCCGCGATCCCGTCGATGCCGTCCATGAAGTTGAACAGGTTGAGCGTCCAGACAATCCCTAGCGCTCCAAGTACGTAGCCGGTCCAGCTAAACTGTACGATCTCGTTAGCGACGCGCAGCGGCGGCAGACCGCCAAGCCACCAGAGCGCCCAAAGCGCCGCGGCAACGTGTATTGCCAGCCGGATCCCTGCCCGCAATGGATGTCGGTCGTCCAGGAGTCCAACGATCGCCACGGCGATACCGCCGATCAACGCTAGGAGCACATCAACCTTGAGAACGCCGAACAAAGCAAGGCCTGCAAAGGCAAGTGTGGCGACAACCACAATCGCCAGACCCCCGCCCCGTGGGGTCGGAAGGTTGTGAGAGCTTCTCTCGTTGGGTATATCAAGAATATTTCGCGCCAAGGCATGGCGCCGCACGATACCCGTGGCAATTACAGCGACGAGAAAAGTCGACAACAGGATCCCTAAATGCTTCAACGTCCTAGCTGTTCCAGGAAGTAACGAGCCGTCGCCTGGAGACCGCTATCGACAGACGACGGCGGATGCCACCCGAGCAATCCCCGCGTCTTCCTGATGTCGATCTGAAGAGAACCCAATAGCCTGCAGGCCAAATCGCGGCGGGCCACGAGTTTAGCGGTTGATATAAGGAATGCAGGTGGGATTGCGATCAATCGCGCGGGCCGTCCGAGAGCCACTCCTATTCGTTTCAATAGTTCTGCAGTGGACAAATCTTCTCCATCGCTCACCAAGAGTGTCTGATTTCCCGCGGCCGGATGATCGACGCAAGTCGCGATCAGATCTACGAGGTTGTCTAGTGCTACCAGACTCCGCCTATTATGGGTGACCGCTCCAAAGGGTAACGGCGTTCCCTTGTAGACCCATGTAATCATCGAAAGAAAGTTTGCCCTCACGCCAGCACCGTAAACCAGTGGCGGTCTGATAATAACGATCTCCAGGCCGCTGGCCGCGGAAATCTGCCTCAACCCTACTTCCGCTTCGAATTTACTGATCCCATAGGCATCTAACGGATTTGCGGCATCTTCCGGTGTGAACGGCCACCCAGGTACCGTTTCCTCCCCGTTGACCTTGATCGAGCTCAAAAAAATGAAACGACGCACGCCCGCCAGAGCCGCATGTCTGGCCAATGCCAACGTACCTTCTACATTGACGCGACGAAAAACCGCGAGCGAATCGGTTGATCTATCTCGCAACACATGAACACGAGCAGCCGCATGCACGATCACATCGATCCCGCTCACCGCCCCACTCCAATCCGTGTCCGGTGCCAAATCGCCCACCAGCACGGACTCCACGTCCGCTTGCAAACCCGGCACATCACGTCGCACGGCGACTCGGACCTGCAAAGCCGAATCGGAAGCAAGACGGACAAGGACTGCCTGACCGACAAAACCGCTTGCTCCAGTGAGTAGCACTCGCATCAATGTGCTTTCAGAGACCCGCGCTTGAACTCGGGAGCCAAGCGCGGAAACCGACGTCTCGCGACCAGTCCACCAGTTGCCCGGTAGATGCCGGGATCCGGTGCGCCCGCGCGCGTTCCATTAAACGAACGGCACGCGGCATATGACAGAATATGAGGCCGTCGCCGCGATATGAGCGCAAAAATGCTCATTTATTGCTGGAGAAACGCATTATCGATGTGTGCAGCGGCCCCCATTTGGGCGGGACATAGCTGCTTGGCGAGGAGCTACCCGTACGTCTAGTCATACGACTATGTCCAGCGGTGTCGATCGAGTCGAAGTCTTCTCTGCGATCCTCGCCGGCGTTATTCGGTGGATCAGATTGCGGTCCTGGCCGAAGCCGTCCAGCCCGGCATGTCGATTTCCTACGGTGGCCCGCCGTCATGGTACTTCTCCCAGCCTTCGGGTGGAGACAGCGCATGACCGAAGGCGGGAAGAAGCGGTTCGCTGGACCTCGGACAGATTTGAGATCGCCTGTTGGAACGGGGAGGTGCTCGGGTGGCTCTTGCGCTCGTGCTACTTCATGTCCACGGTCACAAACAAATCTCGCCCAAGGCTTTCCACGCTGATCTGCGCTTTATCATGACTAGTAAACAGCTGCCTCGCCTCGTTTTCTGTGTACATGTATAGTTCGCAGCGTGATTTGTAACGAAGCTTTCTTTGCCAAGCTAGAATTCCATGGTCCAGAGGAAAGCTGAAAAAGGCACGGACTGCGGTTAGCGAAAGGGTTTTCTTCACAACTTCTGCCGGCTGATTAGCATAGTCCATAAAACCCATTACGATGGTGTAATCAAACTTCCGGTCAAGGTTGAAATTGATGAAATCTCTCTTCTCGAACCTGCACGTGGTGATGCCCTCTTTGGCCGCGCGTTCCCGCGCGACCCGAAGCATCCCCTCCGCGAAATCAATACCCAGCACCTCGCCCGCTCCTTGTTTAGCCAGAGCAACGGAGTAATGTCCGGGCCCGCAGCCAATGTCGAGCACGGAGCGGCCTGCAATCGGCGAGCAGCCTTCCAAGGTCTTTAGGTAGCGAACCTCCATACTGCGACGGAAGAGTTTATTGATGACCGAGTCAAACCACCCATTCTTGTTGCCGTAAATGGCGTCAAAATCGTGCGCGTAACCGTCAAAGAATTGTGAGATCTTCGAGTCGGGCATCAATTCGCTCCGCGAACTTTGCCTGCGGCCATCATTTCGCCAAATGTTGTGAACGTGAAGTCATCAAGAATCATTTCGATCTTCGAACGAGCCGTACTCAGATTTACATAGGACTTGAATCGCGCCACAGGATTCATGGGCAATCGCGGATGGCCTGGATCAATCTCCCGCGGGTGCACGTAGAAGATGATTGGGCGGCCTTCCTGCAGAACCTGGATGCCCATTTTCTTTATCAGCGGATAAGGACACAGCCGCAAATAGCCCCCGCCAAAAAAACACATCGGCCAGCCCATGGCCCTTACAACTGTAATGGGAAATTCTGCGACTCGTCCAAATGCCGTGTCAATTTCACTAGGGTCCCAATTAGAAGCCTTCAGACCTCCAAACCGTCGAGCAGCCGGAAATACGGAAGAGTCGAATCGATATCCCGCCTGTAAAAGCATGTCGAAAAACCACGGTGTGTCTTTGGTAACGGAAAAGCACGGTGCGCGATACCCCAGCACAGCCGACCCGGTTATGTTCTCAATGATGTGCTTGGCTTTACTGATGTCGTCTAGAAATTCTTCTGGTGTCATTTCGTATACCAACCCGTGCGAGTAGCCATGGCAGGCAATCTCATGCCCCTGGCTCCATGCCTCTTGGACCAACTCAGGGAAGTGCTCAGCTACCCAGCCTAGAAAAAAACAAGTCACGCGAACCTTTTTTGCGGCAAAAATTTCCAGCATGATGCGAAAATTCTTGCTCACGCAGGAGGGAAGAGCCCTCCACTCAGCCACATTCTGCCCCTTGGGTGAGCCAGGAATATGAAACCAATCTTCAACATCTACTGTGAATACGCATTTTCCTTGACGTGGCATCGTTATTGCGGACTCAGTTTTATTCATCAGCCATTTCCGTTGTTGCCATCCGTTACCACTACTGGTTGCCTTCTCTGATACCCACTAATCTAAAGTTTCTAACCCTTAGGACAAACCTGATTGTAAATATCCAAGGTCTGCCGAATGACCTGATCGAGTGAAAACATGTGTTCCACACGTTTTCTTCCTGCCAGTCCCAATTGTTGCCGCAATTTCGCGTCCTCAACCAGGCGCCTCACGGCTGACTTGTACGCACTCACATCTTTGGCTGGAACTACGAAGCCAGTTACACCATTCTGGACAATTTCTCGGCAGCCGGGCATGTCAAACGTGATGATAGGCCGCCCGCAGGACGCAGCTTCTATAAGTACTCTAGGTATCCCCTCTCTTCTGTAACTGGGCAAGCAAACAAGATGACAGGATGCAAATACCTCGGGCATATCCTGCCGGAAGCCCCAGTTTTCAATACCATCCTGTTGCCAGACTGTGATTTGCTCTTCTGACACCGAGCTTGGGTTTCCCGGGTCCACTTCTCCAACGAGGGCAAAGCGCGCGTCGACCCCTTCACTGAGCAATTGCCGGCCGATGTCGGCAAATATTTCTACTCCTTTCTCCTTCAGAAATCTGGAAGCAAAAAGCGCGATTGGTTTACCCTCTGGTTGCTCAATGGCCGGCCAATTTTGCAGATCGACACCTGAGCCAAGAATAAGCGTTGCCTCGTTAGCGCTGCATAAGTGACGATCCAGGAAGAGTTGCCGATCCTCAGGATTTTGAAAGATAACGCGCTTGTTCGGATGAAGCAGGCCCAGACGATAACCAGCATGCCCCATAGCGCGGACGATTCGACCTTGAAGTCCACCCAAGAGGTAGATGTAACCCATGCCTGGAATCAGACAGACCATGGCTGGGATTGATTGCCAACGGGCCAGCAACCCGCCGTACATAACAGCCTTTGGGCCGATCAGATGGACAAGATCGGGTCTTACTTCGTCGTAGATCCGACGAATTCTAAGAAGCGAACGCAGTTCCCGCAAGGGATTGATTCCGTTACGATCCAGCGCCAGCAGATGATGCGTGATTCCGTGGGACTGCAGACTGGCTCCCCGCCTACTCGGGGGGGTTGCTACGTGCACAGACCATCCTTGAGACTTCGCCGCCTTCGCCAAGGCCAATCGATGCGACACAAAGTATTCAAAAGAATTACCTACAAAAAGGACTTGCATTTGCGTAATTCGCGAACCGTGCCTCCAATCGCTACTTGTATGCTATGTAGCATAGCCTCTGCAAATTCAGGGTAACCGCGTATTCAGGGACGATGACGCCTCGCTTATACGATAGGCTTACATGATGGGCAAAATGCTTTTTGCCGGCCCATCTATACCAGGCTCAGAGCGCCGGATGTACCATTGCGGTGGTTCGTTTTGCGCGAATGACCCATCCGGTCCATGCTGCGGCTGCAGCGAAGGCAAACGCCATGCCCGCTGAGGACCTTCAGCGGGCGAATCCGCGGCGCTCCCTAGGCCTGCTCAACGTTGATCCGCATTACGGCCTAGCACATTCGGCGAATCACCCAAGTGATCCTTGACACCGGAGGCTTCAGTCGCCGTTCCCTATGCGACTGCTCCCATTGCTACCGGCTGGAGCGATAGTTGCCCGCTGGGGTTCGCACCCACTGGAAGAGCGTGCCTTTTGCACGCCGCACCGCAAGGCTCAATAATATGTTGCCGTGGGCCTTCTATGACAAGAACGTGTTCGGCGTTTCTTTCGCTCATATTCGGCCTGGCGTGCGCCTGCGGGCAAATGGCGCGCGGTGGATCCACTGGGCCTGCTCTGGATGGGGACTCTGGCGCGCACAACCTTACAGCCGTTGCGTCGCGAGCCACAGCACCCGTGACCAAGAAACTCATCGAGTTCGGCTGGGACCGACCCACGCCAGATTTCGTCAGACAGAATATTGCCGCGATGGAGCAGCAACCCTTCGACGGGGTGGTTGTAACGCTGCATGCCGGCACGCTGGTATTCAAACGCAAGCCGTACCCGGACACCGCATTCGAGCGCGACCAGACGGACCTGAAAGCAACCCGAACGAGCCGGCTGAAGGAAAATTTTCTGTTGATTTGGGCGACCTCCGAGCCTGACTGGGACTGGTTCAACGACGATGACTGGGGCTCGGCGGAAAGGAACCTGCGCGGCTTTGCGCGCTCCGCGAAGATCGGCCGCTACAAGGGGATACTTTTCGACACGGAGCCCTACGAGGGTAACACCTGGTATTACCTCGAGCAGCGACATCGCAAGGGCAGGTCATTTGAGGACTACCAACGACAACTGCGCAAGCGCGGCGCGCGGTTCATGCAAGTGATTCAGGAAGAAATGCCCGACGCTGTCGTGCTGATGACATGGGGCCCGGCAACCGCGCTGCCGCGGCACGGGATCGTGCGTGATCTGATTGCCAGAAGGTGCTTCATCGAGAGGGAGGCGTACGGCCTGCTGCCAGCGTTCATCGACGGAGCGTTGGATACGATCGCCCCCACGGTGACGCTCGTCGACGGGCACGAGGCCGCTTATTTCATCGTCGACAAAGACGGTTTCATCGACTCGTTGTCAAGCGTACGCAATCGCCCGTCTCCCGACCTCGATCGCCGCCACACCGCGACCTACCTGGCACAATACAGGTTCGCTAACGCCGTGTGGGTGGACTGGATCATGGACAGCACGCACAGCCCGGATTTGTTTGGATTTTATCTGAGCTCCCAGTCGGACCGGCTCAAGCTCCTCGAGCACAACGTTTATTACGCTCTGTCCTCCGCGGATGAGTACGCATGGATTTACAGTCAGAACATGAGCTGGTGGACAGGAGACATTGTTGCCGGCGTCAGCGAGGCAATTCGCAGCGCGAAGCACAAGGTCGACGACGGTCTGCCGCTCGGTTTCGATATCGGTGAGCGCGTCCGGGCCGCGCGAAAGCATTACGACGAGAGGCGGTCCCGAACTCCGTCACGCTGACACGCCCCGCGATGCTATGGTCCAAACCTGGACCAGGGGGCCAGTGGGGGCGACGAGCCGCACTGCAGCATCGTCCACGCACGAATTCTCGAATTCTCGCTCCCCTGATCAAGTAAAGTCTCAACGGCAATTGATTGCGCGCGAACGCAGGCGAGCATAGGTACTCATCGCTCTCGAGCCAAGAGCACTCGATTCGTCCAGCTGCACGTCGTTGTAACTGCGCGCCGCCCGGACGCGGTTGATCTGCATGGAAGTCAGGGAATCGCCATTGCATTGCAGGCAGGAACCCAAGGCTCGCAGCGATGAGGCGGGATCAGCGCACATCCGATCGTAGTCGAGGAGTACGAGCCCGGCCACACGCTCTCGCAGCACATACTCGAAAGTGACGCACCAGTATTGCAACCAGAACGGCAGTTCGCGCGGGTCTAGGTTCGAATGACGGCCGAGCCAGCCGTCGAAGTCGATGGGCGCGAGCACATTTCCAAACTCCTGGTGACCGACATACTGCATATACTGCCGGACGAAGGCGTCCTTCTCCTGGACAGCGGAGAAGTTTGCGTGCTGTCGCAGCAGCGAGACCGCATGATCGCGCGGATTCCGAAACGGAATGACCACGGTGCTGTCGGGAAACATCTCGCAGATCAACCCGAGCCGGGCAATGTTCGCGTTGTTCTTGGAGACATACCGCAGTGCCTGCGGCGAGGACTGGCGCAGGAAGATGATCTTGCGCATGTGCCTGAGGAAGAACTGGGCGAACTCCTCATCCGCCTGTCCGTCGGCCCAAGTCTGAATGCGGATGCCCGAATACATCTTCGGCCAGAAGGCGCGCCACACTATCTCCTCGAAAGCCTCCGGACTATCGTAATTCACCAACACTCCATCGCCGTGGGCGCGCTCGCGCGCGCCGTCGGACCTACGGAACCTGTGCGTGAGGCGCTGCCAGAGCAACGGACAGAGTATAAAGGGCATATCCGCGTACGAATGCGCTGCAAAAGGCCAAGTATCGCACAGAATCTGCAGCAGGACCGTCGTTCCTGCCCGGGGGAGCGATGTGATGAACACGGGCCGCTCGATGCGGATGGAGCGCAGTGATCTCGAGAACACGAGGTCTTCGATGTCGGATACGATCAGCTGAATGCCGACGCCTCGGAACGCCATGCGATGGACAAATCGATCGATAGCTCCGTATTCGTAGCGGAACGTTTTCATTTTCTGACCATAAACGCCACTAGCATGGCGGCCGCACCCAGCAGGATCACCGGCCATGTTTGCAAGCGTGCGAGCAACTCGCCGAGCGGGAAAGCGCCGGATAAGTCAACGAGCCAGCCCACGACGACCGGCGGCAGCACAGCGGCCGCAATCCGCGCGGAAATCTCAAGGAGCGCGCCCAGCAGTGCGCGCGCTGCGGCTCGAGCGGCCTGTTGCTTCTGTAGATCTGATTTTTCTGCATCGAGAAACGTCGTCGTGGCCGACCGGCAGATCGTCAACACTCTGACGCAGACAGCTACAATACCTGACAGGCGAAACGACAACGCGAAGAGGATGCAGAGGAATGCCGCAACAGCGAAGATCAATTCTGCCCCTCGCTCGATCTCGATTTGCGTTTCATGAATTTGATAAAGCGTTTCACGGGATACCAGACCAGTCCCATGATTGCGAAGAAAATGGCTCCGATGACCGACAGAAGCGTTCCGATCGCCGTTAGGCCGGTGCCCGGTCCAATGTACGCCCAAGCGCTGTCAGGCGCCCAGAGCAGCGCGAACGCGGCAAGGATCACTGCAGAGGTTGACGTTTTGCTACGCGCCATCCCCAGACTCCTGCCCGGACTTGCCCCCGCAGCTCCAATCGACCGACTGCAAGTAATTCGAGGCAAATCGCCCGTACGCGTTTGTCTCCGCGACGATATGCGCCTTGTCATATCGGTTGACGAACTCCCAGACGATCCGGCCTCTGGGGTCGACCTCAAAGATGCGTCCGGCCATGGATTCACTGATCAGAAGATTGCCATTTGGCAGATAGGAATGCTCCCCTTCGATGTCCGTATAGAATGGAGCCTCCCGGCTGCCAGCGTATACCACCTGGACCGCCCGCGTGTTGGGATCGACCCGCACGATTCGGCTGCCGCCGAACAGGCGGCCGTCAGCATTGTCGCTATGATTATCGAATACCGATATCCGCCCGTCATGGGTAAACTGCGGGTCATGCTGCCGCAGCCAGGGCCCTACCTGATACCATTTGATCAACTGCGAATCCGGGTCGAACACAAAGATCAAATCCAGGTTACGCAGCGACACTAGTACATCGCCGGCTCTAAAAAGAGGGAACGATCCCGCATCCGCCGACTGCAGCACCGCTACCTTGTTCAGGTGTGTGAAGTCATCTGTCAGGTTCACCGTGGCGGTCACCCCGTTGGCCAGCAGCAAGCCTTCCAGGCCATTCTTCAACAGTAGCTTTGCCACCGAAATCTCGCGTAGGGCATTGCCGTTCAAGTCGAGCTGCAGAACGGTGTCCTCTATGAATGGTTGCACCAGAGGGGCAACGCCTGCTGCGTGACCGGCCGTCACAGGAGGCTTTGCGCTGGGCACCCACAGCGTGCCGTCCTCGGAGCTGGCGATCGAATGATGAGTGAGATACGTGCGCTTCCAGACGATGTGGCCACACTTGTCCAGCTTGACCAGGCCACCGTCGTTGAAGGTAAACACGACGGACGCGTCCGGGAACAAATGCACGCCCATCACGCCGACATCCCAGTTGGCGAGCGGCTTCAGTTGTAAGGCGGCCAGCTCCCGCTTGTTCCATATATCCAGATAGCGAATTCTCCAGGCGTGGAAAGTAGTACCGTCCGGCCTGATCAATCTGATTCCAACGTCTCCGTCAAACAGAGAGCTGACCAGAGTGAGCCCGTCCTGATAGAGACCCTCTGCGCGAATCGTCACACCTGCGCCGGCCACACGCGCCGGCTTGAGCCACCGGGTGGGAGAGCTACCTACGTACGATCTCCAATGACCCCAGACATCGATCGCCGCTCGCCCGGACTCTGCGAGAATGCCGTACGGAAAGATGCGAAATTTCCCCGATGCGAAGCCGTAAGCGAAGGCAGCAATCAAGGCAGAGGCAAAGAATGCTGCCTTGCTCTTATCGAGGTTGCGGAGCGCCAGACTAGTGGTCCCAAGCGACTTCATGACCCGTGATCCGGGCGCCTGACTCCGACCTGGCTAGCGGTGGCCGGCCAAGTGAGATGGATTCGGAGGACGCCGTGGGCGCGTGCCCGAGGCGGACACGTTCCCGCGCCGTCAACGCGTCAGTGAGCGCAAAATAGAACCATAGCATCGGAAACCAGAACTCGAGAACAAACGCGTGGTGCAAACTCAGTGCCACCAGCCCGAAGAGTACATAGGGTGCTTCGGTCACCGAGCTACGCGCGGCCCTCCGAATTTTGCTGACGTGAAACGCCGCGTAGGAGGCGAATCCGAGGACTCCTGCGCTGGCAAGAATTTCGAGGTAGAGGCTAAGCAACCCGCGGCTGGTTAGAACAGACAAACCCGGCACAACTCTGCCGGAGTCGAACATTTGCGACACCATTCCCCATCCGATCCCAAAGGGGTAGATTGTGAACATCTCAACGCCGGCTCTGTATGCCTCATATCTTCCGGCGGCCTCGCCCACATTGACATCGCCCTGCACGAACAAGTCAAACACTTTTCGGCCGACCAACTGGTCGAGCAGCGATACGATCAGTTCGCCACCAAATACCGCCACCGCGCCGACTGTCACCAACGCTGCGATGACGAGCAACTTGACGGCTCTGCTGCGACCTGCAACGGCGAGAATGAGAACCGTGAGCAGCAGCGCGGATATGGCGCCGGCGCTGAACAACAGGGCAAAGCCGCAGGCAATCACCGGAGCACACAGCAGGACCAGCGATCGCCTCTTCAGCAGGAACGCAGCCGCGAGCGGCCCCAGAGCTTCGAAAACCATGGCGCTGAATCCAGGCTCCGCTGCAAGGCCTCGCGGGCGGCGCCAATCCTCGAGCACGAGCGCAAAGGGCAGGTCCTCCGTCGAGTACGGAATGACGTCAGCGAGGTAGTAGCCTGGACTGTTTGCTGCCCAAAACTCGAAAATGATTGCGGCTGAACTTACGAGCAGCCCGACGGTCGCTGCCGCGCCGAGCTGGTCGATCGTGATGCGGGATCGGAATATCCACGCACGCATCCATATGTAGAACACAGCTACGGTGAACAGAACTACAATGGCATGATTCAGATTTTTCTCGCCTGCGTACTCCCGGTGTATGGTGATGGCGAGCACTCCGAACAGCCACATCCCGCCCAGATAAAGATCGGACTTCTCGAGCCAGATCCAGCCAACCGCTCCGAACGAAATGGCAGCAATGAGCATCGCGCTGGCATACACGAGGGGAACTGGCGCCCATGCGCCAAGCCCGAATGCGTGCAGGAAGGGCATGAGAATGAGGAAGGCTTGAAGCGCACGACACCACGGGTTCGGTCGGCTTGCGCCCGAACGCGCCCCACTAGCCTCCAAAGGCTGCACGGTTGCTTCAGCGCTGCGGGGCATTGGCGCGGCGCCTTCGCCGCCATGCTTCGCCCAAGGGCTTGAGGGGCCTCCAGTGACTCAACGCGGAGACCATTCGCGCCGGGTGCAGCGCGCGTGCACGAAATGCCAGCCTTTCGAGCTTCGAGGTCTCGCGGCCGTTCCGTGGAGTGTACTCTTGGCCCAGTAGTTGCGGTATCCGCTGCAGGTCACCTGCAGCGACCGCCTTCCAGATCGAAAGATGGCGAGCGGCAAACCTCTCCCAGGTCAGGCTGGCCGCCACCGCAAGGCACCTCGAGCGCTCTTGCGCGAGCTGCTCCATGATTTCGCGAAGATCCGCGAAGGTCACAAATCCGTGAGTGACAGCGGCTCCCAAATCGCGATGGAAACCCTGGGCGGTGACGATGGTTCGGACTCCAGCCGCGAGGGCGTCCAGGGTTCCGAGCGATCCTTCGTCCATTCCCAGATACATGTAATAATCAAACGCAGGAAGGTGCTTGATGATCTGCGCGTAGTCGGCGCGGTAGTTCCCGGTGCCAGGATAATACTCAACGCGGGCGCCGGCACGCTCGAGCTCCGGTACGACGCTATCCCATCCTGCGCCGAAAATCTGGAAAAGGAATGGCTCGAGCGACACTGAGCGCGCGAGTCGCACGAGCAGGTGCTCGCGCTTGCGCCCGTCGGCATACACGCGTGTCGTGATGCCGATGCGAATGCGTCGCGCGACAACACTGCTGTCGTGAGCTGGCGCTACGTAGCATAGAGCCTGGCGAGGTACTCCGAGACCCACCAACTTCGACACCGAATCCGAAGACATGCATATTCCCAGATCGATGCCCGCCGACAGCTCCTGTTGAATCAAGCGCACTTTGTACGGGTCATCGACGTGAGTGATGAACATCGTCGCCCGGGTAGGCTGCGGCTCATTTGCAAACGCGTAGCTCATCCAGTGGTTGACATCGACATCATTTCTCGGCGCGGACGAGCTGGACACGATGACTTGATCTGCCGGAAGGTGTTCCGCCAGCCGGTGTGCCATCTTCTCGATGATCCAGCCCGCGTTGTCCGGGTGGAGCACAAGATGTATCCGCAATGGAGATGCGCGGCCCTTCATTCTGCGAGCCTCAGTAACCGCGTCCAGATCACTGCGGAGGTGACGAATGGCGCGCCGAGGGCAACGGCAAAGCCTACGGCCGCCCCATTCAACCCCACTCGAGGGGTCAGCAAGACGAACGTCGTGCCCGCCAGCACCGCCCCCAAGAGATTTGCACACAGTTGGACGTGCACTTTGCCGGCACCTACGGACAACGCGTGAGTCCAGATGAGGGGTGCGCCTAACAGCAAGCCGAGAGCCATCAGGTTGGCCGTCTGCGGTACGGCGCTGAATGATACCCCAAGAATGGCGGACACCGCGGTCGGCAAAAGGAAAAACATGGCAAAGAGCACGACTACCGAGGCCGCAAACACCAACATCGTTGTGCGGGTCGCCAAACGAACCGTATCGTGTCGCCGTCCACCGGCTAGCTGTCTGGCGAATTCGGGCATCAGCACGACGTATACCGGATCCACCGCTCGCCACAGCATGAGAACGATGTTCTTTGCCATCCGATACGCACCCACGTCCGGCAGTGGCAGATACCACGCAACGACAGTTGTGTCGAGTTCCCGGACGAAACTATCGGAGAGGGACATTGCCGCGCTCACCGTCAGGAATCTGCCCACTTCGCCGGCGCCCGATTGCGCAGTAGCTGCCACGGCCCCGCGCACGGCGATCTGCGCGTCCGTCAGTTCGCGCGCCGCTCGCCAGATAATTGCCAGGTTCCCGGCAAGATCGCAGACGAGTGCCGCGAATAGGGCCACCAAAACGCTCGTGCCAGCAGCCCGCAGGGCCAGCCAGGTAACTGCCAGCTTCGCGATCCATGTGGAGAGCAGACTGGCAGCGTGCCAATCGAAGCGTCGAAACGCGCGCAATACGCCTACCGCCGGGCCGTTGCCGATTTTTGCCAGCATGGCGGCCGTAGCCGCCACCACGATCGTGGCAAAAGCGTCATGGCTCTTGATCAGAAACTTCGCAACCAGTGGCGATACCGCGAGGAGCAACAGCCAGACGATCACCCGCGATGCCGCATCTACAAAAAGCAGAAGTCGAACACAGGCGGCGCGTTCAACGGGTTTTTCGGCAAAGACGGCCAGATACCGCACCATGGCCTCTTGAGATCGCAGATCCGTCGCGCTGAATGCAAAGCTGGCGACGCCCGTGACCAAGGCAAACAAGCCAAATTCACGGGCCCCGAGCTTGCGACCGAGATAGACGAGGTAGATGCCGCCCAGCGCCGCCGCACCCAAGTTCGAGGCTGTCTGCCAGCGAAGTTGGCCGAATAGCGACGGAGACCCCCGCGTCCTTGTAGGCGTGGTCTCGATATCGGTGGCCACTAGATCCAGAACCCGGTGGTTCGTCTGGCCCGCCAGCGAGTGAGCCGGCGGTAAGCCGCTGTTTGGATATATAGCGCGGGCTCCAGGGGCAGAAAACGCTGTAACCGTGCTGCCCATTTTCGGCCCACCTGCTCCAGAGTTAGGCTCCGTGTCGCACGCAAGGCGCTTGCCTCAGCTACGTACTGCCCGCCAAATTGCAACGGTATGACGATGTTTGCGCTCTCATTCGACTTGCGCGCGAACGTCAACAGATGTGGGGCATAGCGCACCTGATCTGCCTCGGTCAGAGCGTGCCGCGATCCGAGCATGTCCTCACGATAGCTATAGCAGCGCGTCCTGCGCGTCGTGAACGGTCTGTAGCGGTCCCACATGATGACGTAGGACGTCAGATCGGAGAATCCGTTCGCGCGGTAAAAGTCAGTGAGTACGTTCGGGTTGATCGAATAATAGCCTCCGTTGTAGCTGTATATCGGGACGAGATGGACGACGATCCCGCCGACGGCGAGTGCACGCACGATATTTGCGAGGCAGGTCCGCACATCAAACACGTGCTCCAGAGTCCCCGGATCGAGGACGAGTTGATAATTCCCGTGCCATTGTGCCGGCAGCGGCTCATTCAGATCGTGGTAAATGTCGGCTCCGTACTCGCTGCCCGGCAAGTCGAGGCTGTGAAACGTGTCGATGCCCATGACCCTCAGGAACGTGTGTGCGTCTACCCACCCAAGTCTCCGACCGAACCTGTTTTGGGACAATGTGGCGTAATTACGTGCAATGCGGGGGGTCTCCCCGTGGAATCTCTCCAGCCAGTGCCGCAGCTCCTCGTACGTGGCGTAGACTTCGGGGACGCCGAGCGACAGCACCGGGCCAAGTAACTTGAGGCGTCGACTTTCTCGGACGATCAGTTTTACCGCGGGTTTGATTAGTGCCATGGGCTGCCTGCAATTGGCTGCGCTCAAGTCGCCTGTGCAATCAGCGCCGCAGCCCACGTCGATTCACTAGGTGGATCGCCGAGACAGGGGAACGCACATATGGCTCGAACAGAGAATCCAACACTGGCGCACAAGTAAGTCAGCTCTGGCGCAAAGAAATACCGCATCTTGTGCGTCTCTTCGGTCACCTGCAGGCCCCGCGTGACGTTCCAGTCGAAGAGCGTGAACTTGACGCGTGCGACCTGCAAGAAGGTGTCAAGATCCGTATGGGTGGTGCGCACGGCGCGGCGGCCATCGAGGGTGAAAACCCTGACCCGCTCGCCAGGCCGTTGGCTCAGTACAGCCGGGCCATACCAGAAATCAGCGATCAGAACCCCCTCTCTGCGCATTTGGCTACGCACGTTGGCCAGGGCGGGGGCCAGCCGGTCACCCTCGTTGATATAGCCTAGCACCGCAAACATCATGATCGCGACGTCAAAGTCGCGGCCCGCCGTGACGACCGCGATATCCCCTTCGAAGAACTCCGCGTCGATCCGAGCATCTCGCGCTGCTGCAGCTATGCACTTTGCGCGTGCTACTGACAGCATGTGTGCAGACGCATCTACGCCGCGGACCGTGTACCCGCGCCGTGCGAGCTCTATCGAATGCCCACCCGTTCCGCAGCCGAGGTCGAGTATCTTGTGATAGCCGCCGCCCGAGCCATGGCGTTGTATCGCAGCTTCCACGAAATCGCACTCGGAAGCGTAGTCTTTGTCCCTGTAGAGAGCGTCGTACGCAAGGGAATAAGAGGCGCCGAAGGGCTCAGACTCGTGGGGCTGCCGGGACGGATTCCCTACTTCGTTCGTGGGCGGGGCGGATCGCGGATCACCCGGCATGGCGAAAACCTCTCAGCAGCGGAAAGCATAGCACCACTGGCTGTTGCTGCCCTCAGCAATGAACCTGTCCTGGGATGAGGATTCCTAGATCTCATGCGAAATTTGCTCCAACGCCCCACACACGGCGTCGATCTGAGCATCCGTAACCGCCAGCCCAGCCGGTACATACAAACCGCGCCTCGCCAAACGCTCGGCGACCGGGAATTGCCCGGACGAATTCGCGAACAGTCCCCTTCGGTGGAATACAGGCTGTTCGTGCATGCCGAGAAAGAACGGGCGCGTCTCAATGCCCGCCGTAGCCAAGCGCCCCGCGAGGCCATCGGAGTCAAGGGGCACGTCATCCCGAATCACCATGCCGTATACCCAGAACACGCTGCGGGCCCAGGATTCCTCTTGGGGTAACTCGAGCCATTCCAGCTTCCGCAGTCGCTGCGTGTATCGGCGAGCGATTTCCCGTTTGCGATTCACGATTGAGGCGAGGCGCCGAACCTGAGCAAGCCCCAGGGCGGCCTGCAGGTTCGTCAGCCTGAAGTTGTAGCCAAGCTGAGTGTGGTAGAAGCGTCGCGGAGGCTGAAAGCACAGATTGCGCAGCGACCGAAGCCTTTCGGCAAGCACGTTGTCGCAGGTGACGACCATGCCTCCTTCACCGGTTGTAATGAGTTTGTTTGCGTAGAAACTGAAGGCAGCCAGGTCTCCGATTCCCCCACATCGTCTCCACGTCGGATTGCCCGAATCGCGACCGCTCAGATATTCGGCTCCGTGTACTTCTGCAGCATCTTCGAACACTCGCAGGCCATATTTGTGCGCCAACTGTGTTATGCGATCCATATCGGCCGGGTGGCCATACACGTGTACCGGCATGATGACACGTGTTCGTGCCGTGATCTGCGCCTCTATCCGCTCAACGTCGATGCACCACGTGCGCGGCTCGCTGTCCACCAGGACCGGAGATGCTCCCGCGCGCACGATTGCCATAACGCATGAAATGATGGTGAACGTGGGCACGATGACCTCATCGCCCGGCTGCAGCTCGAGGCATTCCATTCCGATCTGCAAGGCGGCGGTTCCGTTGGAGACTGCCACGCCGTATTTGGCGCCGCATGCCGCCGCCCATTCACTCTCGAACTGCTCGATGTAACGTCCACTCGAGGAGACCCACCCGCTACGGACGCAGTCCATGACATTCCGGATGTCGTCCTCTACGAGCATCGGCTCGTTGACCGGAATCATCAAAATCGCTCCTTCTCTGGCCTGTCGACAAACGGGCCCTGCTTGACTTCCATCAGCACGGTGTCCTCGTGAAGTCGGAATCCATGCGCCCCCCCATTCAGGAGAATCACGTCGCCTGGCCCGAGACGGAACTCGCACAGCAGCTGCTTCGAATCGCTATATATCTCGGCTGTGCATGCCCCGGCGCGCACCAGGACGACCTCGGTGGTACCTGTGATTGACCGCTCTAGCGGCAAGTGCGCATGACGCGGAATGCGCGTGTCTTTGCCATAGACAACGAATCCGAGCTGCTGATTGCATTCGTAGGGCGTTAGAAAAGTGGTCTCATGCGGCTCGAATTGCCGATAGACGACCAGAGCGAGCAGCTTCCCATCATGGACACAGGTTGCTACCGAGCTGTCCCGTTCTTGGCTCATCGCCGCACCTCACAGACCACTGTCTCTTACGAGCTGCTCGCGCTTGGCTGCGCTCCAATCAGCCTCCATCATCTCGCGGACGAGAGTGTCAAACTGTGTCCTCGGCCGCCAGCCGAGGCGCTGCCGAGCCTTGCTGGCATCACCGAGGAGGGAGTCCACCTCCGTTGGTCGGAGATAGCCGGCATCGACGGCCACCACCGTTCGTCCGTTCCAACTGCCTCGCTCGTTTAGGCCCTCGCCGGTCCATTCGATGGGCATCTCGATCACGCGGGCGGCGGCCTCGACGAATTCGCGAATGCTGCGTTGTTCGCCCGTCGCGATCACGTAATCATCTGGTTCCGGCTGTTGCAATATCAGCCACTGAACTTCCACGTAGTCCCTAGCGTGATCCCAGTCGCGCAAAGCATTGAGGTTCCCCAGGTACAAACAACCCTGCAGGCCCAACTTGATACGCGTCAACGCACGGGTGATCTTGCGCGTGACGAACGTTTCCCCCCGCAAAGGCGATTCATGATTGAAGAGAATGCCATTACAGGCGTAAATGGCGTACGCCTCGCGGTAGTTGACCGTAATCCAGTGGGCATAGAGTTTTGCGACGCCATAGGGGCTGCGCGGATAGAAGGGTGTCGTCTCTCGCTGTGGAGTCTCGCTGGCTCGGCCGTAAAGCTCCGAAGTGGAGGCCTGATAGAAGCGCGTTCGGCTTTCCAGCCCGAGAATGCGTATCGCCTCGAGGAGGCGCAGCGTACCCAGCGCGTCAGAGTTTGCGGTGTACTCCGGCTCTTCGAAAGAGACGGCCACATGACTCTGAGCAGCCAGGTTGTACACTTCGTCAGGGCGAACTTGCTGCAGAACGCGAATGAGACTGGAGGAATCCGTCATGTCCCCGTGGTGCAGAATCAGCCTGGAGTCACTCTCGTAGGGATCCTTGTACAAGTGGTCGATTCGCGCAGTATTGAACAGCGAGGTGCGGCGCCTCAATCCATGTACTTCATAGCCCTTATTCAGCAGGAACTCGGCGAGATACGCGCCGTCCTGGCCGGTAATTCCTGTAATCAGAGCTCTCTTCATAGCAGGCATATCTGGTTTGCTCATCGCAGGCTCTCGTCCTTCGAACCCAGGAACGCGCGTTCCTGAATCATTTGGGCAGCTTCGCACAAGGATTCACCTACTGTGCACCCTTGTATGCTGAGATGATCTCATGGAGAGGCACCAGACGCTCGCTTCGTCTGCCGAGAAAATACGTCGAGCTCGCCGCATCGATCGCGAAGCTATGGCCTACCACTCCGTCGAAGAATCTCAACCAGAAAAAGGCTGCTCGTACGATGCGGCCCGCCCAACGGGAGCGGAACACTCCCCGGGCGAGATGATCCAGTGACCAAACAAGTTGAGTCCCCGGTCCATCCAAAGCGTCGCAATCGATGACCTCAAAGCGCCGAAACAGCGCCCGGTGACCGCTCGCGGTGAAGCGCATAAAATCATACCTGCCTTCGTGCACCTGCTGAAGGAACGGCACCTCCGAATAGACCGCACCACCTGGCTTCAGCACGCGGTGTATCTCGCTCACGACGCGCACAGGATCAATTACGTGCTCCAGCACTGCCTGGACAACGATGGCGTCGAAGGTCTGACTGGTCACCGGTATGTCATGAGCGTCAGCGACGATTTGCACACACGGTGAAGCGTAGACGTCGAAGCTCAGCAGATCCGTGCGCGTGTCCGCATAGAGCTCCTCTGCCCCGCCGCCAACAGTTCCGCCTCCGATGACCAGGATACGAGGTCGTGCAACCGCCTCCTCTACGAGCGCGAGGAGTCGGGAGATATTTGCTCGCGTCTGCACAACGGGTGCCACCAGACGCTCCCGCAACGCGCGCACGCCGGACCAGGCGGCTCGACGCTTCACATCACTGGCGCCCCCACGCGCCGCGAGCTCATCAACGACAACAACCGTGTCGCGCGGATCCACGAGCACGGGGATGCCAGAGACATTTGCAAACGGCTTTCCAACATTGCAGACGGTCGCGTCTGCCGTGCAACTGGGCTGACGGCCTTGCCATGCAAGCTCGGACCCACACGAGGGGCATCTCAACGCAGCGGCGAACTGTTCCAGAGGCGCCAACATTCAAACTCACCGAGCTTCGGACCTCTCGGCGACGAGCGGCGCCATAGCCGGGGTTTGCCGCGCCATGAAGAGCACGCCCAAAAACACCCCTACGAGCAGCCCACCAGGGACGAGGATCAGCCAGTTCGGCCACACATAACGATCTTCATCGGGAACCACGGCCGGATCGATGACCTGAAAGGCGAAATCGCGCCGCGCATTGGCCATCATGATCGACTTTACGTGCGTCTCCATGAGCCGAACGAGCGCTTCGCGCAATCCAACAGGGGGGCTCTTGGTCAATTCCCGGTTCAGGTATTCCAATGCCAGCTGTGATTGATTTATCTCGCGCTGCCTGATTTCCTCGTTGATGTCCGCCACCATCTGATTAGCCCAATCAGCCGCCTGCTGCCGGTCGCGCCATTCGATCGACAATGTAACCAGACCGGTCTTTCGATCATCGCGAATCTTGCGTATGCGGCGGTCGAAGTAGGTAAAGGCCTCATCTGAAGTGGGGGCGCGGAATCCCTCTTCCGAGCGCCACCGAGCGTGCAGCTGATCCCAGCGCTTCGGGTACAGCAGGGGTAACAGGTTGTGGGTAGCGAGGAATGTCTGCGTGAAGCGCCTCGATGTCATCTGCGCAAGGTGCACCGCTCTGTTATTCGAGGCGTTCGGCAGACTGAGGCCCGTCAACGACGCCAAGTCGCCGAATTGCGAGGTGACCGCCCCAAGCGCCCCGGTCGCTCGTTCACTTTGAACCGGAGCAAGCAGCACCTGCGCTCGATATGCGGGGGTAGTCAGAAACCCGACTCCAGCTCCCACAGCGAGCCCAGCAACTCCGCATGCCATTAACCACCAACGCTTGGGCCAGAAGCGCCGCAGGAGCGCATCGAGTGTCACAACGCCCGTCTCACTCGTACCGGGGATGGCTCGTCCTTGGGGGTCGTTCAAAGTCTATCCGCATCAGTAATGAGTGAACGGCTGCTGCAGCGGTCGCCACTTGTACACGATGTGGGTCACCGCCTGCCAGAATGGAAGCGCGGACGTTGCATCAATCACAAATCCTTCGAGAGACGATCCGCAAATGCCCTCGCCCTCACAAAGAATGAACGGCTGCGGCTGCAATCGCCACGTTGTACAGAATCTGCGTCACGGCCTGCCACAGCGGCAGCGCCGGAATGTGCTCGGCGTTCAGCGGCACGACCACGGTATCGCCTGGATGCATCTGCACATTTGAGCTGCGGAACCAGCGCGCGCCCTCGTTCGCGACGACGCTGCCGTCTGCATGCACGATAAAGACGCGGCTCTTGTCAGCGCGAACTGTCACACCCCCGCTCAGGGCGATATAGCCGTCGCGGGACAGTCCCGGCCGGTACAGGTGAGAGGTCACTGTTTGTACCTCGCCGATCACCGTCACCTCCTGCTGGAATTTCGGCACGATGAGTTCGTCTCCGTTGCGAACAATGACGTCGGACACCGACCCGATGGAGGCGCGGAGCAGGCGCGGCAGGTTGATCACCAGCCGGCCTACGGCCCGGGATTGGCGCAGCTGCGTGAGAAGTGAGTGGCCAACGGTCAAAGCCGTGGCCGCTCCGGCCCCCCCGACCGCCCCGGACGCCCCGGACGCGCTCAGAGCAGCGCCCTGCAGCGCGGCGAATGCGATGTCCTTCTCCATGCGGTCCGCAAGCAAGTCCAGCTGCTTCTGCTCCCGATCGCGCAGCTCCTGGCGGGTAAAGACACTTCCCTCCGGGAATGCGTACTCCGTCAGGCCGCCGGCGCGCAGCAGCACCGACTTCAACGTCTCACCCTGTTTGATGGAGTATGTACCGGGAAACTTCACCTGCCCGCGCAGCGTGATCACGCCTTGGTCGGTCCATGCCTGAATCCCCTTGATGCTGAGACTGTCGTAGGGCTCAAGCCGCAAGTTGGCGGCCGGATCTCCGCGCAGAACCGCTGCCAGGTCAACTTGGATGAGCTCAGTTCGGCGTGACTCGCCGTTTATGACCTTGTAGCGCGTGAGCTCG
>WNGC01000473.1_pt1 | contig 23390 bp, 23 predicted proteins | sample 5400051 | NCBI WGS metagenome assembly WNGC01 (sample SAMN13153368, study PRJNA577476) | soil metagenome | isolation source: 20 cm soil or saprolite under grassland replicate 2 | place: USA:California | collected 2016-06-15
CGCACGCTACGCCGAGCGCCTGCTCCGTCGCTAAGCAGTCGAACCAGCGGCGCGACCGCGTGCATCTCTGATGGCATTTTCCCCGACCGAGATCGAGCAGCGCCGCGCGCTCGCGCCGCGTCCCGAATTTCCGCCCGAGCTGCCGATCTGCGCGAGGCGCGAGGAGATCGCAAAGGCCATCTCCTCGCATCAAGTCGTCATCGTGTGCGGCGAAACCGGCTCGGGCAAGACCACACAGCTTCCGAAGATCTGCCTTGAATTGGGCCGCGGCATAAACGGCCTCATAGGGCACACCCAGCCGCGCAGGATCGCCGCGCGCGCCACCGCTTCACGCATCGCGCAGGAGCTGAAGACCGACCTGGGCGGCGCAGTCGGCTACAAGATCCGTTTCACCGACCGCGTCGGCCCACGCTCCTACATCAAGATCATGACCGACGGCATTCTGCTCGCCGAGACGCAAGGCGACCGCGAGCTGCGCCAGTACGACACGCTGATCATCGACGAGGCGCACGAGCGCAACCTCAACATCGATTTCCTGCTCGGCTACGTCAAGCAGCTCCTGCAGGGCAAGGAAAATAAGCGGCCCGATCTCAAGCTCGTCATCACCTCGGCGACCATCGACGCCGAGCGGTTCTCGAAGCACTTCGACAATGCACCCGTCATCGAAGTTTCGGGGCGCCTCTATCCGGTGGAGGTCCGTTACCATCCGGTCGAGTCGGAAGACGAGGACTACGATCTCAACCAGGCGATCAGCGACGCGGCGGACGAGCTCGCGCGCGAGGGCGAGGGCGACGTCCTCGTGTTCCTACCGGGCGAGCGCGAGATCCGCGAGGCGGCGGAGGGCTTGAGAAAACATCACCCTCCCCACACCGAGATCCTCCCTCTGTTCGCGCGGCTCTCGGCCGAGGAGCAGGGGCGCATATTCAAGCCGCACGGCGGCCGGCGCATCGTGCTCGCGACCAACGTCGCCGAAACCTCGCTTACCGTTCCCGGAATCCGTTACGTGGTGGATACCGGGCTCGCGCGCGTCAAGCGCTACAGCTACCGCAACAAGATCGAGCAGCTGCGCGTCGAGAACATTTCCCAGGCCTCGGCGAGGCAGCGCGCCGGCCGCTGCGGCCGGGTTGCGAGCGGGATCTGCATCCGTCTCTACCCCGAGGAGGAATTCACCTCACGCCCGGCGTTCACCGATCCGGAGGTGCTGCGCTCGTCGCTCGCCAACGTCATCCTGCGGATGAAATCGCTCGGCTTGGGCACGGTCGAAGAATTCCCGTTCATCGATCCGCCGGCGTCCAAGGCGATCCAGGACGGCTACGCGCTCCTTTCGGAGCTGGGCGCGGTCGACGAAGCCAACGAGCTGACAGAAATCGGAAGACAACTCGCGAAGCTGCCGGTGGACCCGCGAATCGGCCGTATGGTGCTCGCGGCGAAATCGGAGAACGCGCTCCCCGAGGTGCTCGTCATCGCCGCCGCGCTCTCGGTGCAGGACCCTCGCCAGAGGCCGAGCGAACGGGCTGTCGCGGCCGACGAAGCGCACAAGCGCTTCAACGACGAGAAGTCCGATTTCCTTTCCTGGCTGAAGCTCTGGAAGTTCTTCGAGGAGGTGCTCGAGCGGGCGAAATCCAGCCGCAAGCTACACGAGGCCTGCCGCGAGCATTTCCTGTCCTTCAACCGTATGCGCGAATGGCGCGACACCCACGGACAGTTGAAGGAGTTGGTCGCCGAGCTCGGCTGGCGTGTTTCCGGGACGCCTGCCGCCTATCAGCAAGTACATCGAGCGCTGCTCGCCGGCCTGCTTGGCAACGTCGGCATGAAGACCGAGGAGGGAAATTATCTGGGTGCCCGCGGTATCCGCTTCTGGATTCACCCCGGTTCGGGCGTGGGCAGGAAGGCCGGGCGCTGGATCATGGCGGCGGAGCTCACCGAGACCACGCGCCTCTATGCGCGCTGCGTCGCCACCGTCGAGCCCGAGTGGCTCGAATCGATCGGCGCGCATCTCGTCAAGCGCCATCGGTACGAGCCGCATTGGGAGAAGCAGCCGGCGCGCGTCGCTGCGTTCGAGCGCGGAACGCTCTACGGATTGCTGTTGTATGCAACGCGGCGTGTGCACTACGGCCCGACCGACCCGGCAGAATCGCGAAAAATATTCATCCGCCAGGCCCTGGTCGAGGGCGACTACGAAACGCGCGCGCCGTTCTTTCTGCATAACCGCCGGCTCGTCCGCGAGATCGAGCAGCTCGAGCACAAGTCGCGCCGGCCCGACGTGCTGGTGGACGATGAGCTGATCCACGCGTTCTACGAGGGCCTCGTCCCCGAAGGTATCCACAACGGCGCGGATTTCGACCTTTGGCGCCGCGAAGCAGAAACGAAAAATCCGAAGCTCCTCTTCCTCAAACGCGAAGATCTGATGCGGCACGAAGCGGCGGGCATCACCACCGCGCAGTTCCCGCATCAGCTCGAGATTGCGGGACGCAGCTTCGCTCTCGAATACCATCACGAGCCGGGCTCGCCGCGAGACGGAGTGACTCTCACCGTGCCGCTTGTCGCGCTGAACCAGGTCGATTCGGCCCGGTGCGACTGGCTCGTTCCGGGCTTGGTGCGTGAAAAGATCACTCGGCTCGCCAAGTCGCTGCCGCAGAAGCTCCGTCACCAGCTCGGCGCGCTGCCGGAATTCGTCGACGCCTTCCTCGCGGCTGAACCCGCAGACGCCACGCTCGCGCAGGCGATCGCCCGTTACGCGCGGCGCGAGCTCAATCTCACGATCCCGCTCGATGCCTTTAGGCAAGAAATGCTGCCTGCGCATCTTTCCATGAATTTCCGCATCGTGGACGAGAACGGCCGGCAGTTGGGGATGGGCCACAACCTTGCACAGTTACGGGCGGAGCTGGGCCCAAAAGCGGAGGAGCAGTTCTCCGAGATCGCGAGGGCCGGTGTACCGGCCGCAAAATTTACCGCGTGGGAGTTCGGCGATTTCGAAGAAGTGATGGAAGTTCGGCGCGGCTCTGAGACATTGATCGGCTATCCGGGTCTCGTGGATAACCGCGAGTCGGTCAGCCTCGAGGCATTCGACTCGGCGGACAAGGCGCGCGAAGCGCACCGCGCGGGACTGCGGCGGCTTTTCATGCTGCAGCTCAAGGAACAGGCCCGCCATATCGAAAAGAATCTGCCCGGCTTGCAGGCGATGGCGATGCAGTTCGCGGCCTTCGGCGACGCGGCTGAGCTCAGGGAGCAGCTGCTCGCGGCCTCGTTCGACCGCGCTTGCATGCAGGAACCCTGGCCGCGGATCCGGGCGGAGTTCGACCGGCGCCGCGAGGAGGCGCGCTCGCGGGTGACGCTGCTTGCCCACGAGATAGCGCGTCTTGCCGGGACGATCCTCACCGAGCACTCCGGGCTGCAGAAAAAGCTCCCGCAGATCTCCAGGGTGTTTCCGGAGCCGTGCCGCGACGTTCAGGAAAGCGTGGCTCGCCTGATGTCGGGTCGGTTCATCGCACAAACGCCTTACGAGCGGCTGCAGCATTTTCCACGCTATCTGAAGGCGGCGGGCTTGCGGCTGGACAAGCTGCGATCCGACGCGCAGCGCGACGCGCGTCTCGCCGCGGAGTTTGCGCCGATCTTTGCGCAGTGGCAGCGCGAGCGCGTGAAGCAGGCAAGATCGGGCGCGTCCGATCCGCGGCTCGAGCAATTCCGCTGGTTGCTCGAGGAGCTGCGCGTGCAGCTTTTCGCCCAGGAGCTGAAAACGCCCGTGCCGGTTTCGGTCAAGCGGCTGTCCAAGATGTGGCAAACTATCCAGCGCTGATTTTTGCCGCCTCTAGCGGTGGGTCCTCTCCACATGAACGCGATACTCAATGCCCTTGCGCGGGCGTTTGTGAGTTTGCTACATCCGAAGATGCTCTGGCTTATGGTGTGGCCGCTCGTGGTCGCGCTGGTCGTGTGGGCGACGCTCGCGGCGCTGTATTGGAGCGAGGCCGCGAAGTGGATCGACGTCCAGCTGCACCAGTGGCCGGTTTACGAATGGGCCGTCTCGATCTGGCCCCTTACGCTCGTCGCCGCATGGTTCGGCTGGCTTCTGCTGCTCCTCCTTTTCGTACCCGCGGTCCTGATCACCGCGGTGTTGATCATCAGCGTCGTGTCCATGCCGGCGATGGCCGCCCACGTCGGCGAGCGCGATTACCCGGGGCTCGCCCGGCGAAAGGGCGGCACGCTGGCGGGCAGCATCTGGAACGCAGTCGTAGCGCTTGTCCTATTTGCGCTGCTCTTCGCGCTCAGCCTGCCGCTGTGGCTGGTCCCGTTGCTGTGGCCGGTGCTGCCTGTCGTCTTGTTCGGTTATTTCAACCAGCGCGTGTTCCGCTATGACGCGCTCGCCGAGCATGCGACCGCCTCTGAGATTGCCGACCTTGTCCGGCGCAGCCGCGGCGAGCTGTTCCTGCTGGGTGTCGCGCTCGCCCTCATCGGACACATACCTTTGGTGGGGTTTGTCATGCCGGTGTACGGGGGGCTCGCGTTCATCCACTACGGCCTCGCGCGGCTGGGCGAACTGCGCAGCGAACCGATCCAGGGCACGGCGAGGCGGGTGTGAGGGTCGGTGCGATCATCATTGGCGAGGAAATCATTCGCGGCAAGCGCGAGGACAAACATTTCTCCAAGCTGATTTCGATTCTCGGTGCGCGGGAAATGAGGCTCCACTGGTGCGAGTACCTCGGGGACGTGCCGGATCTCATCACCGCGACGCTCAAGCGCACATTCGCTTCGGGAGACCTCGTTTTCAGCTTCGGCGGCATCGGCGCGACGCCGGACGACCACACGCGCCAGTGTGCCGCGGAAGCGCTCGGCCTCGAACTGGTCCTGCACCCCGATGCAGAGGCGGCGATTCGCTCGCGCACGGACATGGAAATCACGCCGCAACGGCTCAAAATGGGCGAATTTCCGCGCGGCTCGCACGTCATCCCCAATCCGTATAACCGCATCCCGGGTTTTTCCGTGGGAGATCACCATTTCGTCCCGGGATTTCCCGTGATGGCCTGGCCCATGGTCGAGTGGGTGCTCGACCAGCGCTATGCGCACCTGTTTCATCTCGCGCCCGAGGCCGAGGCCTCGGTCATCGTCTATGACCTGCCCGAATCGATCGTCACGCCGCTGATGATCGAGGTGGAGCGGCGCTACCGCGGGCTGAAGTCGTTCAGCCTGCCGAGCATGGGCGAGGCGGGCGTTCGCCGTCACATCGAGCTCGGGGTGAGGGGTGTGCCCGAAGAAGTGACGCCAGCTATCGAGCAGATGAAGCTTGGGGTGGCTGCGCTCGGTGGCAGGTGGGAGGAAAAGTAAAACCGGGGACAGACCACGTTTTTACGTGCAAACAAAAAGCCCTGGCTTGCGCCAGGGCTTTAGGGCGCCCACGGAAAGGAGGAGGAGGACCGTGGGCGCGAAGAGGTGCGAGTTAGGCTGCCGCGCGCTGTTTCTTGGATTCCTTGGTGGCTGAAGTCGCCGCGGCGAAATTCGCCTCGGCGATCTCTGTGGCCTGCTTCGCGACTTTGTTGAAGCTGTCGTAGGCGGTGCTGGCCGCGGCGAGCGCGGACTTCACGGCCGCGACGGCGACGTCGGAGCCGGCGGGCGCATTCTTCGAGACCTTGTCGAGAAGACCGATCAGGTTCTTGTTAAACTCGGCCGCTTGCGCTTCGAGGAACTTCGCCAATTCGCCGTTCGTTTGGACGGCGACCTCGTATGCTCCGCGCGAATAGGCGATGGCTTTTTCTACCGTCGGCTGGGTTGCCGCGGCGTTCAGGTTGACGTATTCCTGGGCGTCTTTGGCGTTGAGCAGCGCTTTGGCGTGGCCGACACCTTCTTCAAACGCGGCCTTGGTCGCATTGAAATTCAGGGCGGACAGACGCTCGAAAGCGGCGAACTGCGAGCGGGCGAGACCCAAGATGGCCTCGACGCCAGCCTTGCTTGTGCTGGCGATTTGTTCGGGCGTGAGGTACATGGTCATCTCCGTAAAAAAATGCGCTAGGTTGGAATGTTTGCCGGTAATTAATGACTTTTGTCGTGTTCCTGTTATTGCACTGCAACAAATAGGATTCTACAAGGAAAACAATTGATGTCAATCAGAATTTGTGCGTCGCAATAGAACGAGCATAAAAATCCATATAAATAAGGCATTGCATCGGAATCATCGCGTTGAAGTCAGTAGACACCCACCTGCAAGTCATTGTTTTAAAGTGAGTCCCACTTCTTCCGCGGGACGCAGGACTGAGCGATCGTGAGCCCCCGTACCTGCGCACCGCCCCTTCAATCATTTCGTCCTGCTTGCCCTCGGCGGGGGGAGCCCGCGTCGCCTTCCCAGATGCTGCGTCGGGTCGGGATTCTTTCGGTACGCCAGTTCGCGAGCGACCAGTTCCAGATTTCCGCGAGTCTTCCCGCCGCCAGCTCGGCCGGCGGCTCCTGGCCGAGAAAGCGCAAGGCTTGCCAAAGCCGAATGGGGGCCTCGGCGACGGTCAGCGGTGCGGCGCGCGTCTGCTTGCTGAGCTTTTCGCCGTATTGGTTCACGGCGACCGGAAGGTGCATGTATCGAGGAGTCGGTTGACCCAGCAAGCGCTGCAGCAGGATCTGACGCGGCGTGGAGGCGAGCAGATCGGCGCCGCGCACTACGTCGGTGATGCCCTGCTCGAAATCATCCACCACGACTGCGAGCTGATAGGCGAAAAGGCCGTCCGCGCGCCGCACGACGAAATCGCCGACCTCTCGAGCAAGGTTCTGCTCGACCTCTCCTTGAAGCAGGTCCTCGAATGAGATCACCGCGTTGTCGACGCGAACGCGCATCGCGCGTGCGGAGCGTCCGGGCGAAAGCCCCTTGCGGCAGGTGCCGGGGTAGATGGGCTCGCTCGCTACAGTCAAAGTGGAATCGGAGATTTCCCTCCGCGTGCAGGCGCAGGGAAACACCGCGTGCGCATGCTCGAGACGCTTCAACGCCGAGCCATAGGCTGCGCCGCGACGACTCTGGAACACGACTTGTCCGTCCCATTCGAATCCGTATGCCTCGAGCATCCGCAGAATCGCGTCGGAAGCCCCCCGGGCCTCACGCGGCCGATCGAGATCTTCCATGCGCACCAGCCATTTTCCCCTGTTCCAGTGCGCCTCGAGGTAGCTGCCCGCCGCGGCGACGAGGGAGCCGAAATGCAACGGACCGGTCGGCGAAGGGGCAAAGCGCCCGCGATAGGGTCTTGTCGAGTCATGCATAATCTGGGACGAAAATCATATCAATGTTTCCCGGCCAGCCGAAGAGTCCATGACCGATCCCCATCGCATCGTTATCGTCGGAGGCGGCGCCGGTGGGCTTGAACTGGCGACCCGCGCGGGGGACCGCTTCGGGCGAAGAGGACGCGCCACCGTCACCCTCGTTGACAAGAACGAGACCCATCTCTGGAAGCCACTCTTGCACGAGATCGCGGCGGGAAGCATGGACATTCACGCGCACCAGCTCGACTACCTCGCGCAGGCGCTATGGCACCATTTCACCTTCTACTGCGGTGCGCTGGAGGGTATCGACCGCGCGCGTCGCGAGATCACAGTGGCCCCCACCTTTGACGAGCGTGGCGTCGAAGTCATCCCGCGTCGCACGCTTGGCTATGACACCTTGGTGATCGCAATCGGCAGCGTCGCGAATACGTTTGGCGTGCCCGGGGTCGAGCAGCACGCCTACGCGCTGGAGTCGGCCGCCGAAGCCGACCGCTTCCACCGGCGCCTGATCAACGCCTGCATCCGGGCCAACTATCGGCCTGGCAGCCTGCCGGCCAAGTTGCGCGTGGTGATCGTCGGCGCTGGAGCGACCGGCGTCGAGCTCGCCGCCGAGCTGCACAACACCACACGAGTGCTTGCCGCATACGGCCTCCAAAACATTGACCCAGCGGGGTTCCTCCATATCACACTACTCAACGCCGACCCCCGAATCCTGCCGATGCTCCCCGAGCGCATTGCCAAGGCCGTGACCGGCGCGCTCGAAGACCTCGGAGTGAGCGTTGCATGCTCCGAGCAGGCAGTCGCGATCACGGCGAGCGAGGTGAAATCCCAAAGCGGCAAATCCTACCCGGCGGACCTCGCGGTCTGGGCGGCGGGAATCAAAGGGGCGGATCTACTCAGGAATCTCGACGGACTCGAAACCAACCGTATCAACCAGCTCCTCGTCCAGCCGACTTTGCAGACGACACGCGATCCTGACATTTTCGCTCTGGGCGACTGCTCGGCGTTCCCGCGTGAAGGCAAGGCGCCGCCCGTGCCGCCCGCCGCGCAGGCGGCGCATCAGCAGGCTTCCCACCTTCTCGGATCGATCGCGCTGCGTCTGCGCGGGCGGCCGCTCCCGCCGTTCCGCTACCGCGACTTCGGCTCTCTCGTGTCGCTCGGTGAATACAGCACGATCGGGTCCCTGATGGGTTTTCTCTCCGGCAAGAGCTACCGCGTCGAGGGCTGGTTCGCGCGGCTGATGTACCTGTCGCTGTACAAGATGCACCTGTACGCGCTCCATGGCCCGATCGGCGTCGCGCTCGATACCCTGGCGCGGCTTCTAAAGCGCGGCACCGAGCCGAGCGTCAAGCTGCACTGATGATCGGGTCGATCGTGAAGATCTTGCTCGGTGTCGCCATCGGGGTGCCGCTGTTCATGTGGTTCTTCCAGGAGCGGATGCTGTTCTTCCCGCGCCCGCTGGACTCCCGCCCTGCGTCGCGTCCGAACGTCGAGGAGGTGGACATCGTCGCCGCGGGCGGCGTAAAGCTCCGGGGCTGGCTGGTGAAGGGCGACGGCGCGCCCGCGCCGCTCGTCATCTATTTCGGCGGCAACGCGGAGGAGGTTTCCTGGCTTGTCGACCTTGCAGACCAGTTTGCCGGCTGGTCGTTGTTGCTCGTGAACTATCGCGGCTACGGAGAGAGCGAAGGCAAGCCCGGGGAAAAGGAACTTCTTGAGGACGGGCTGATGATCCACGACTACGCAAAGGGGCGCCTGGACGTGAATTCCGGACGCATCGTGGCGATGGGACGCAGTCTGGGCAGCGGTGTTGCGGTTCACCTCGCGGCGCATCGCCGCCTGCGGGGCGTCCTACTCGTGTCGCCCTACGACAGTATCGTCGCAGTGGCAAAGCGTCACTATCCCTTTCTGCCGGTGTCGCTCATGCTCCGGCACCGCTTCGATTCGCTCGCCCGCGTGCCGCAGATCGAAGCGCCGCTCCTTTGTCTTGTCGCATCTCAAGACCGGATCATCCCGGAGGCGCACTCGTGCGCCCTGTTCGAGGCCTGGCGCGGCACGAAGCGCTGGCCCGAGATTCCGCGCTCCGATCACGATAGCATCGCCGGTGAGCCCGAATACTGGCGCTCGATTGCGGATTTTCTGAAGGCGCTGCGTTAGGGGACACAAATGCCCCTGTTATAATGATTGGCCCTTCGACGAATCCCGGAGATTCCCGCATGGCAACGATCGCGTTGACCAAGGACAATTTCGAGCAGGTCGTGAACGGCAACGACATGGTCCTCGTCGATTTCTGGGCGCCGTGGTGCGGGCCGTGCAAGGGATTCGCACCGATATTCGAGGCCACTTCGGAAAAGCACGCCGACATCGTATTTGGGAAAGTGAATACCGACGATGAGCAGGAGCTGGCAGCCTCGTTCAACATCCGCTCGATCCCGACCCTGATGCTTTTCCGCGAGAAGGTGATTCTCTTCTCTCAAGCGGGGACCCTTCCGGGCTCCGCGCTCGAGCAGGTCATTACCCAAGGCAAGGAGCTCGACATGGCGGTGGTCCACAGGGAAATCGCCGGCCGAGAATCCGGTCAGCAACAGGCCTGACGGCGAGGCGGCTACAGCCCTAGACGCGGGCGGTGCCATGCCGCACTCAAGGGGAAATAAAAAAGGCAGGGAAAGACTTCCCTACCTTTTTCCAGCGAGTGAAAAAGCCTACTTCTTGTCGTTTTTCTTTGCGCCTTTCTTATCGCCCTTCTTCGCAGCTTTCGCGGCTTTCTTTCCGTCTTTACCATCGCCCTTCTTCATTTCGTCCTTCTTCATCGGCGCGCCGGCGTGGGACGCCGCCACGGCAAAGCCACTCGACACCGCGAAGACCGCGGCTACCAACAGCGAAATGAGCTTCTTCATTCAAATGTCTCCTCTGAGCGTTATTAGAATGATCCGGTCACCGGAAACTGGCCAACCGCGGGGTATCGTAGCATATATCGTTGAAAGTGCGAAGGATTCGCAGGACTACGGCTGGAATGCCCTCTGCAGCTCCATGGCTCCCTCGCAGCTTGCGCGGGCTAGCAAGTGAACTCAGGTATCGCCTACGCCCTGCTGGGCGCGGCCCTCTTCGGGGCGAGCACGCCGATTGCCAAGCTCCTCGTCGGAGAAATCGGACCGGTTATGCTCGCCGGCCTTCTCTATGCGGGCTCGGGAGTGGGGCTCGGCCTGTGGCTTGCGGCGCGTGGCTTGATTTGGCCCGCGGCTGAGCGGCCGCGATTCGCGGCGGGTGATTACGGGTGGCTCGCCGGAACCGTCATCTCGGGAGGCGTAGTTGGCCCCGCACTTCTGATGCTTGCCCTTGCGGCGAGTTCCGCCTCGTCGGTTTCGCTGCTTTTGAACCTCGAAGGCGTGTTCACCGCTCTTCTGGCTTGGTTCGTGTTTCGAGAGAATTTCGACCGACGCCTGATGCTGGGGATGTCCCTCATCGTCTGTGGCGGAGTGATTCTCGTCTGGCGACCGGCGGAGATCGCGACCTCCTGGCCCGCGCTCGCGGTGGCGGGCGCCTGCTTGTGCTGGGCGCTTGACAACAATCTCACGCGCAAGATTTCCGCAGGGGACTCAGTCAAGATCGCCGGCATCAAAGGTCTCGCGGCCGGAGCCGTCAACCTTTGCGTGGCGGCGGCGTTTGGAACGGCGCTACCGATGTCGGAAGTCGCCGCCGCCGCCGCCCTGGTCGGCCTGCTCGGCTATGGGGCAAGCCTTGCTCTTTTCGTGGCGGCGCTGCGGCAGCTCGGCACCGCGCGGACCGGCGCTTATTTTTCAACTGCGCCTTTTATCGGCGCGGCTGCGTCGTTTGCGCTGCTTGGCGAAGCGCCGGATGCGTTTTTCTGGATCGCAGCCGTCTTGATGGCGACCGGCGTGGTGCTGCATCTCACGGAACGCCATCGCCACCTGCACCGGCACGAGGTGCTGAAGCATATTCACCCCCATACTCATGACGAGCATCATCGCCATGAGCACGATTTTGCCTGGGACGGCGCCGAGCCGCACTCGCATACTCACGAGCATGATCCCCTCACGCACAGCCATGCGCACTTCCCTGACATTCATCATCGGCATAGTCACTGACGGGGCGCGAGCGCTGGCACTCGCATCGCTCGCGGTCGCGGCACACGCCGCGCCTTACGTGCCCACCGACGATGCCACCGTACTCGAGCGATTGCCCGTGAGGCCGGGTGATCCGATCGCTCGCGAGCTGCGCCAGTTGCGTACCGAGCTGACCGCGAACCCGCGCAAGCGCGACACGGCGGTCCGGCTTGCCGAACGTTATTTTGCACTCGCCACCTCGGAGGGCGATCCCCGTTATGTGGGTTACGCGCAAGCGGCACTCAAACCTTGGTGGGACATGCCCTCTCCGCCGCTGGATGTTCTCGGGATGCGCGCGATCCTCAGGCAGTACAGCCACGATTTCTCCGGGGCAATGCAGGATCTCGAGGCGGCGACGCGCGAAGACCCAAAAAACACGCGCGCCTGGTCGTGGCGCGCCGCGATCCACATGGTACGGGCCGAATACGAAAGGGCGCGGGAAGACTGCTTGGCCCTGCAGAAGCTCGAATCCGAGCTCTACGCCGTCGGCTGCATGGCGTATCTCGATGGCACCACGGGCAAGGCCGCCGCCGCCCATCGCGCGCTCTCGGCGGCGCTCGCCAAGAATGCGGACGCCCCGCCCGAAGTAAAGGTCTGGGTGCTGACGCGTCTTGCCGAAATGGCTTTGAGACAGGGCGATGCGAAGCAGGCGGAGGAGCATTTCCGCGCGGCCTACTTTGAACCGATCAACGACCAGTTTCTGCTTGCAGCCTACGCGGATTTTCTGCTCGACCAGGGACGTCCGGAGGAAGTCATCCCGCTGCTCGTCGACTGGGTGAAGTCGGACATCTTGCTTCTTCGCCTTGCCCTGGCCGAACAGGCGCTGAAGGCCCCGAAGGCGCGGGAACATATCGAGGCGCTCAGATCCCGGTTCGACGCCGCGGCATTGCGCGGCGACAAACTGCATCAACAGGAAGAGGCGCGCTTCAACCTCACTCTTCTCGGCAACAAGGAAAAGGCACTCGCCCTGGCGCAGGAGAATTGGAAACTGCAGCGCGAGCCGCGCGATGCGCGCATCCTCCTCGAAGCGGCGCTCGCGATGAAGGACCCGAAGGCTGCGCAGGAGGCGCTCGACTGGCTCGAGCGCTCGGGACATGAGGATCCGGGCCTTCGCCGCACGGCGGAAAAGCTGAAAGCGCTCAAGCGATGAAGACGCTGCTCGCGTTGCTGCTCCTCTTTGCGGCCGCGCACGCGCACGCGCACAAGCCGAGCGACAGCTACCTCGCGATCCGCGCAGAGGGTTCGAATCTGGAAGGGCAATGGGACATCGCCCTGCGCGATCTCGATTTTGCGATCGGATTGGACGACAGCGGAGACGGCGATATCACCTGGGGCGAGGTGAAGGCGCACCATGCGGATATCGCCGCGTACGCGCTGGCGAGATTGAAGCTGCGCTCGGGAGCCGCCGACTGTCCGGCCCGCGCGACCGAATTTCTCGTCGACGACCACAGCGACGGTGCCTATGCGGTGATGCGCTTTGCGGCCACCTGTCCCGAGGAGGTGACCACGCTCGAGATCCGCTACAGCCTCTTCGCCGACCTCGATCCGCAGCACAGGGGATTGCTGCGGCTCGAGCACGGGGTAGCCACGCGCACCGCTATCTTCGGTCCGGAACGCTCGACTCAGGCATTCGAGCTTGCCGAGATCTCTGCGCTAACGCAGTTCCTCGACTACGGCCGCGAGGGGGTGTGGCACATCTGGATCGGCTTCGACCATATCCTATTCCTGCTGTCGCTCCTCCTGCCGGCCGTGCTCGTGCTCGAGGGGGGAAGCTGGCGGGCGGTCGCGCGCTTTCCCCCGGCGTTCTGGGAGGTGTTCAAGATCGTCACTTCCTTCACGGTGGCGCATTCGATCACGCTGAGCCTCGCGGCGCTCGGGGTGATCTCACTGCCCTCGCGGCTGGTGGAGTCGGCGATCGCGACCTCGGTCGTGCTCGCCGCGCTGAACAACGTGGTTCCCCTCGTGCATGGACGGCGTTGGATGGTCGCTTTTGCTTTCGGGCTGATCCACGGCTTCGGCTTCGCCAGCGTTCTGAGAGACCTCGGGTTGCCGCAGGGCGCGCTGCTCATCGCGCTTGTCGGCTTCAATCTCGGCGTGGAAGTGGGTCAGCTCGCGATCGTCAGCGCTTTCCTGCCGGTCGCGTACGCGCTGAGGGCGAGCTGGTTCTACCGCCGCCTGGTCTTCGTCGGGGGGTCCGTCGCCATCGCGGCAGTCGCCGGAATCTGGCTCGTCGAGCGGGCGTTCAACATGAAGATCATCAGCCCTTGATGAATTGCGCGTGCAACCCCATATCCGATCGACACCAGAGCCCGCAACGATCGAAATCCGCAAAAGCGAGGACCGCGCCCGCGTCGACCACGGCTGGTTGCGCTCCTATCACAGCTTCTCCTTCGCCGACTACTACGATCCCCAGAACATGGGATTCGGCCATCTCAGGGTGATCAACGAGGACCGAATTCAGCCGGGTACGGGGTTCGGCACTCACGGCCACCGCGACATGGAGATCATCAGCTATGTGCTGGAGGGCGCGCTCGCGCACAAGGACAACATGGGAAACGGCTCGACCATCGTGCCGGGGGACGTGCAGCGCATGAGCGCCGGGAAGGGCGTGCTGCACAGCGAGTTCAATCACGCGAATGACCAGACCACCCATTTCCTGCAGATCTGGATCGAGCCGAACGTCACCGGCATTTCCCCGAGCTACGAACAGAAGCATTTCGATGCGGCGTCCAAGCGCAGGCGGCTGCGGCTGGTCGCCTCGCCCGACGGGCGCGAGGGATCGGTGACGATCCATCAGGACGCCTTTCTGTACGCGGCGTTTCTCGAGGGTGTGGACCGCGCTACCCACGAGCTTCAACCCGGCCGCCGCGCCTATTTACACGTGGCGCGCGGCAAGCTCACCGCGAACGGCCATGCGCTCGAGGCGGGCGACGCGCTGAAAGCTACCAATACGCCGGAAATCACGCTTGAAAAGGGCAAAGGCGCCGAAGTGCTGCTGTTCGACCTGGCATAGGCCCCAGATGGCGAAAGCCCACTCCAGAATGCCGGTGGTGTTTTTTGGGCACGGCAGCCCGATGAACACACTCGAGCGCAACAAGTACACCGAGACCTGGCGAGCCCTCGGCGAGTCCATCCCGCGGCCCAAAGCGATCCTGTGCGTCTCGGCGCACTGGTACACGGAGGGAACCGCGGTGACCGCGATGGAAAAGCCTAAAACGATCCACGATTTCTACGGCTTCCCGCAAACGCTGTTTGACGTCCAGTACCCTGCGCCGGGCAATCCACGGCTTGCCGCGCGCGTGCGCGAGCTGCTCGATCCCGTCGAGGTACGGCTCGATGATTCTTGGGGCCTCGATCATGGCACCTGGTCTGTGCTGAAGCACGCATACCCCGACGCAAAAATTCCGGTGGTCCAATTGAGCATCGACGGAACGCGAGCCCCCGAGTTCCATTACCAAACCGGCAAGCGGCTCGCGCCGCTGCGCGACGAAGGCGTGCTCGTCGCAGGTAGCGGCAACGTCGTACACAACTTGCGCCTCATGAAGCGGGTAGGCGGCCCGGCTTTCGACTGGGCGGTGCGCTTCAACGAGGGGGTGCGCGAGGCGCTCGCTTCGCGTGACCATCAGGCCCTCATCGAATTCGAACGTCTGGGCGAGGACGCGCGCCTCGCAGTGCCGACCCCCGAGCATTACCTGCCGCTGCTCTACATCGCCGCGCTGCAGAGAGAGAACGAGCAGATGTCCTTCGCCGTAGACGGCTACGAGATGGGGTCGCTCAGCATGCTCACAGCGGTTGCGGGAATGCCCGCGAGCTAACGCGTCGACCGTCGGTTTCGCGCGCTGCGCCGCTCGCGCATAATGCGGCGAACCCTTTCCTCCGGATTTTCGCCATGCATATGCTCGAACAGGCAGCCGTTTTTCTTCTCACCGCGGTGCTGCTCGTACCGCTCTTCCAGCGCTTGAAGCTGGGTGCGGTGCTCGGCTATCTCGGGGCCGGGATGCTGATCGGCCCCTGGGGCCTGGGAATGATCGGGGAGGTCGAATCCACGCTGCAGTTCGCCGAGTTCGGCGTGGTGCTGCTGCTCTTCCTCGTAGGTCTCGAGCTGCAGCCCAGCCGCCTGTGGGTGCTGCGCCGGCCCGTGTTTGGCCTCGGCGGCACGCAAGTGCTTGCAACCGGTGCGGCGCTCTCCGCTCTGGGGCTCGCCTTCGGTCTCTCGTGGCAGGCCGCGTTGGTCGCCGGTTTTGGGCTCGCGATGTCCTCGACCGCCCTCGTGCTCGCGTCGCTCGCGGAGCGCAAGCAGCTCGCCACGCGCCACGGGCGCGACGCATTCGCGGTGCTCTTGTTCCAGGATCTTTCGGTGATCCCGTTGCTCGCCTTGCTGCCACTCTTGAGTGATTCCGGAGCTCATGCCGCTGGGGGCTGGACTGCGGCCGCGAAAGCCTTGGCTGTCATTGCGGTGGTCATCGCGGCAAGCCGCCTCGTGGTACGCCCGGTGCTTAAGGCCGTCGCCAGCTACGGCGGACGTGAAGTATTCACCGCGGCTGCGTTGTTGCTCGTGATAGGTGCTGCGCTCATCATGGAGAAAATCGGCCTGTCCGCTTCGCTCGGCGCCTTTCTCGCCGGAGTGCTCCTTGCCGACTCCGAGTTTCGCCACGAGCTGGAGGCCGACATCGAGCCCTTCAAGAGCTTGCTCCTCGGGCTCTTCTTCATCGCGGTGGGGATGAGCGCCAACCTCGCGCTGGTGTGGAACAGGCCGCTCACGGTGTTCGGCCTCGCGGCGGGCCTGACGATCGCGAAGTTTGTGCTGATGTACGCGATTGCGAGAATCGGCCGTGCGCCAAATGAAACCGCACAGCGGCTGGCGGTCGCGGTTTCGCAAGGCGGGGAGTTCGCCTTCGTCCTTTTCACCGCGGCAGGCTCGCTCGGCATATTCCAAGCAAGCACCGCCGAGCTCCTCGTGGTCGTGGTCACGGTCTCGATGCTGCTCTCGCCGCCTCTATTCGAGCTGCACGAGCGGGTGCTCGCGCGCTGGATCGAAGGTCATGCGGCGCCCGAGTTCGACACGATCACCGGGCCCGGAAATCCGGTCATCATCGCCGGATACGGGCGTGTGGGGCAGATCATCTCGCGCGTGCTGCGGATGTGCGGTGTGCCTTTCACCGCGCTCGAAGTGAGCTACCAGCAAGTGGATTTCGTGCGGCGCTACGGTAGCAAGGTGTACTACGGCGACGCTTCGCGCCTGGAGTTGCTCGAGGCGGCAAAAACGGGCGATGCGAAGCTCTTCGTGCTCGCCATCGACGACGTCGAGGCCTCGGTGAAGACCGCCGCGATCGTGCGCAAGCATTTCCCGCACGTTCCGATTCTCGCCCGCGCGCGCAACCGCGTGCATCTGTTCCGCCTGCGCGACCTCGGCGTCAAGCTCATCTGGCGTGAAACTTTTTCGGCGAGCCTGGATATCGCGCGGCACTCGCTGCTTTCCCTGGGGTTCGGCATCGCCGCATCCGAGCGTGCGGTGACCCTGTTCAAGCAGCACGACGAGCAGCGGCTCGATACGCAGTACGCAGTCCAGCACGACGAGGCGCAGCTCATCCAGACTTCCAAGGAAGCGGCTGCGCAGCTGCAGGAGCTGTTCGAATCGGACGGCCTGCAGCCCCTTCCGGGATTTCCCCGCCCCGGAGCTTGATCACGCAGGCGCCTGCGCGCAACGCGCGGGCAAGGTGTCACACCTTCGCCCGCTAGCGCACGTAATGGCCGGTCTTGCTGATTATGGTGATGTCGATATAGCGCGTGCCCGTCCTGATTCCAGGCCCATAGGTGACATCGACGCCGCCCAAGTCGAAGCGATTCAGGGATTCCAGGGCCGCGACAAGCTTCTCCCGCGTCGGCTTTGGACCGGCGCGCTTCAGGCCCTCGACCAGAACCTTGGAGGCGATGAATCCCTCCATGGAGGCATAAGAAGGACCCACGTCCTTGTTGCGGCCGATGGCGTCCTGGAATTCTTTGACGATAGGTACAGTGGCTGAGAAAGGGTAGGGCGACACCTGGCTGATGGCAACGCCGGGCCCATCTTCTCCGAGGTTCTTGATGAAGGCGTTCGAGCTGTTGTTCGAGAGGGTCATGAACAGGGGGCTTTGGCCGCTCTTCTTCATCTGCTTGACGAACGCGACGCCCGCGTCCGCCAGGACAGTCATGATCACCGCCTGCGGTTCGGCTTTTGCGATCGTTGCGACCGCTTCCTCGACTTTTGTGGTTCCGCGCGGGTGGTTCGCGACGGCGACGGGCGCGATATTTCTTTCTTTCATGGCTTGCTGCACCCCGGTCAGGCCGTCCTTGCCGAACGAATCGTCGGTGTACACCACCGCGATTTTCCTGATCCCCATGCTAACCAGCTGGTCGACGACCTTGAAAGTCTCGGAGCGGTAGCTGGCGCGCACCGGAAAAAGATATTTGTGCGGCGGTTCGTACATCGACATCGCCCCGGTCGAGGGGCCGATCAGCGGCACCTTGTATTTTTCGAGGACCGGCAACGCCGCCTCGTTCGTCGGCGTGCCGCGAGACAGGAACAGCGCGAACACCTTTTTCTCCTCGATCAGCTTCCGGATGACTTCAGGGGTTCTTTTCGGGTCGAACCCGTCATCCATGGATTCGAGCACGATCTTGCGGCCATGCACGCCGCCCCTGGCGTTGACGACGTCGAAGTAGGCCTTCGCCCCGGCGGTTTGCTCCTTCACCGATCCGGCCACCGAGCCGGTGAAGCCGGCCGATTGCCCGATGAGGATCTTGTCTGCCGTCACCCCGATCTGGGCGACGGTTCCGCCGGCCAATAGAAACGCCGCAGCAGCCGCGCAGTATTTGATCAGACATTCACGGATGGACATGGGCTAGCTCCCGGGTTCAAGAAGATCCCCAGATGGAGAATAGCAAAATCGCGACCAAAAGACCTCGCCGCAAGCAAATCGGCGGCCGACGATCTCGGACTTCCAGGGCACCGCGCTAGAATAGCGCCATGAAATCGGTCGTGATTCTGATCTCCGGCCGCGGCAGCAACATGGAGGCGATCGTGGGCGCGGGGCTCCCCGTGAAGATCGCCGCCGTGATCAGCAACCGTGCCGATGCCCCCGGCCTGAAATTCGCCGCGCAGTCGGGCATTCCCGCGCAGGTCGTCGATGAGCGCGAGTTTTCCTCGCGCGGTGCGTTCGACGCCGCGCTCGAAGCGGTGATCGAACGCTATTCGCCCGATCTCGTCGCCCTCGCCGGCTTCATGCGCGTCCTCGGCGGCGATTTCGTGCGGCACTACTCGGGTCGGATGATCAACATCCATCCGTCGCTGCTGCCGGCGTTTCCGGGGTTGCACACGCACCGGCGCGCCCTTCAGGAGGGCGTCAAGCTCCACGGCTGCACGGTGCACTTCGTCACGCCCCAGGTCGATCACGGCCCGATCATCGCTCAGGCGGCGGTACCCGTGCGCGCCGGAGACACCGAACGGACGCTCGCCGCGCGGGTGCTGCGCCAGGAACACCGTGTCTACCCGCTCGCGATACGTTGGTTTGTCGAGGGTCGGCTCGCGGTCGAGAACGGCGTCGTGCGCGTCGACGGGTCCGACGCCGTTCAAGCTCTGCTTGCCGACGAATGATCTCAACTCGGCTCCGCCACGCAATGATCGCCGCGCTCGCGTTGTGGACCTGCGCGGTCCAGGCAGCTCCCCCGGAGCGCATCACGCTCACCTACGAGATGAAGCGCAACGGAACGGTCCTGGGGGAGGTCTCCGAAACCCTCGAGCACGACGGGCGTACTTACGCGATCACCTCCGAGGTGAGGGGGAGGGGAATCCTGGCTCTGTTCGGAGTTCTGAAGCGCACCAGCCGCGGCCGCATCACGCCACAGGGGCTTCGACCCGATGAATTCCGCGACGAGCGGGGCAGCTGGGCGGTATCGGCGAAATTCGACTGGGAGACGCGCTCGGTCACCCAGGAGCGCAAGGGGAAGTCAGAGACGCTGCCGATGCAGGGCACCGCGCAGGATCCCTTGAGCCTCGCCTACAGCTTCGCGTTCGTCCCGCCCAAGGGCAAGGAATACGACGTGACGCGCGCAGACGGGCGGGGGCTGACTCCATTTCGATTCACCGTCGTCGGCAGCGAGAAGCTCGCCACCCCCGCGGGCGAAATGCAGACCCTGCACATCGCGAAATTGCGCGACGGACCCGAGGACAAATCCACCGACATCTGGTTCGCAGCCGAGCGGGATTTCGTGCCTGTGCGTGTCCTGGTCGTGGACACGGACGGCACACGCTCCGATCAGGTCGTCACGCACATCGGCAAGTGACGCGCTTCTCGCGCCCGCTACTCGATGCGTGCACGGCGGCCTTTGCGGCCGTGCTGCCGCTCGAGCAACCGGCGGACACGACGCTCTCGGCGTTTTTTCACAGTCACCCCAAGATCGGCCAGCGCGACCGCGCCACGATCGCCGATTCCGTATATGCAGCGCTCAGGCGCCGACGCCTTCTCGAGCGCGCCGCGGCGACGCAGAGCCCGCGGCGCCTTGCGCTCGCGACCTGGACCGCGCTCCTCGGCGCGAACCTGCGCGAGCTCGATCCCTGGCTGCGCGGCGACGAGGCCGAGTGGCTCGCCTCGGTCAAGCGCGAAGCGGCCGCACAGCAGCCCTTCGAGGTCGAGTGCGAGCTTCCCGATTGGGCGATCGAGCGCCTGCGCGCCCGCTACGACGAAAGCGCATTGCTCGCCTTGGCGCGCGGCCTGCTGCAGAACGCGTCGCTCGACCTGCGCGTGAACCCGCTGAAGATCTCGCGCGAGGCGGCGCTCGAGCGGCTTGCGGCCGACGGGTTTCGCGCGGCTGCGACGCCGTACTCGCCCGAAGGGATCCGCCTCGCGGAGAAGCCCGCGATCAACCGGCACCCGCTGTTTCTGGAAGGCAGCGTCGAGGTCCAGGACGAAGGTAGCCAATTGCTGTGCCATCTGGTCGCGCCCAAGCGCGGCGAGATGGTCGTGGATTTCTGCGCTGGCGCGGGCGGCAAGACGCTTGCCCTCGGGGCGCTTATGCGCTCGACGGGACGCCTTTACGCGTTCGACATCTCCCCGAAGCGGCTTGCGGGGCTGAAGCCCCGACTCGCGCGCTCGGGACTGTCGAACGTGCATCCGCAACGAATCGAAGGCGTGAACGACGCGCGCGTGAAGCGCCTGGCGGGCAAGATCGACCGTGTGCTGGTGGACGCGCCCTGCAGCGGCCTCGGGACGCTGCGGCGCAATCCCGATATGAAGTGGCGCCAGACGCCCGAGGATGTCGCGGAGCTCGTGGAAAAGCAGAAATCGATTCTCGCCGCCGCCGCGCGGCTCGTGAAGCCGGGCGGGCGGCTCGTTTATGCCACCTGCAGCATCCTGGAAGAGGAAAACCGCGGGATTGTAGAGGATTTCCTGCGCAATGCCTCATTCACCCTGCGACCGGCGGACGAAGCCCTTGCAAAAAGCGGCATCCGGCTCCAGGTGGAGAAATATCTTGAGCTTTGGCCCCACCGGCATGGCACCGACGGCTTCTTCGCCGCAGTGCTCGAGCGTGCCGTATGAACCAGGAACCCAGGCTTTCGCGCACGACTATTTTCTATATATCCTGCGTGAAAATCTCACGTATTGGAATTGAATTTTCCGTGGATTTACCAGCTTACAAGGATATGAATAGGATCAGGAAATCCCTGACTACGCCATCGGGGATAACACCCTTGCCCTTTATGTGGATTCACGTAGAATCCGGAGAACTTCAGAGGGGACTTTGATGGAATCCAGCGTCCTGTTTTCTGGTGTTTTCGACCTGCCGTGGTGGGGCTATATCCTCGCCGCTCTCGGTCTTACCCACATCACCATCGTCAGCGTGACGGTGTTCCTGCACCGTCATCAGGCGCACCGCGCGCTCGAGTTGCATCCGCTGGCAAGCCACTTCTTCCGCGTGTGGCTGTGGATGACGACCGGCATGGTGACCAAGGAGTGGGCCGCGATTCACCGCAAGCACCACGCCAAATGCGAAACCGCCGAAGACCCGCACAGCCCTCAGCAGGTCGGCATCAACCGGGTACTCTGGGGCGGGGTGTTTCTGTACGTCAAGGAATCCTACAACCGCGACACGATGACCCGCTACGGCCACGGCACACCCGACGACTGGCTCGAGCGCAACATCTACTCCCGTTTCTCGATACTGGGCATCACCTTGATGGGCGCCGCCAACGTCACGCTGTTCGGCGTCGTCCCGGGCGTGCTGATCCTTATCACGCAGATCGCCTGGATCCCGTTCTGGGCGGCGGGCGTCATCAACGGCATCGGACATTTCTGGGGATACCGCAACTGGCCGACCGAGGACGCGAGCACGAACATCGTTCCCTGGGGCATCATCATCGGCGGTGAGGAGTTGCACAACAACCACCACGCCTATGCGACCTCGGCGAAGCTTTCCAACAAGTGGTACGAGATCGACCTGGGCTGGATGTATATTCGCCTGCTCGAGGCGCTCGGCCTTGCACAGGTGAAGAAAGTCGCGCCGACGCCGCGCTTCACCGAGGCGAAGCCCGCGGTAGATTTCGAAACCTTGCAAGCCGTGATCACCCACCGCTACGACGTGCTCGCGAAATACGCCAAGTCGCTCAAGCGCACCTACGCCGAAGAGCTCGGCAAGCTGCGCCGCCTCGCGCCGCACGACGCGCACGTCCTGGAGAGCCTGAAGCGCTGGCTGCACCGCGACGAAAAATCGCTGTGCGAGATCGAGCGCGCAAATCTCAAGCAGGGACTGGCGAAGTCGCGCGCGCTTCACACCGTCTACTCGATGCGCGCCGAGCTCGCATCGCTGTGGGAGCGCTCGAGCGTGTCCCGCGACCAACTCGTGCGTCAGCTGCAGGACTGGTGCCACCGCGCCGAAGCGAGCGGCATCCGCCCGCTCGTGGAGTTCTCGCACAGACTGCGCAGCTACGCCTAGCTCGTCGTTCCCGCGCAAGCGGGGATCCAGAAAAACCCGCCGTTGGCGGGTTTTTTTGTTCCGTAGCCCGGGGTGAGGATAAGCCGCTCAAATCGAATGCAATCAGCACGCTAGCGCGCTTCCGGGTAGGATATATGCCGCTGATCGGGTTTTGGGGGGGCTTTTTACAGTAAAGAAGGAGGTATGGGATGAAAAGCCTTATCGCGGTAGCTGCGTCGATGTTGATTGCTTCGCCGGTCCTCGCGCAGGTGAAGCCTTGCGAGGAACTCAAGGCCGAGATCGAAGCGAAGATCAAGGCGAACGGGGTACCAGTCTTCACGCTGGATATCGTTCCGAACGAACAGGTGAAGCAAGGGGAAGGCAAGGTCGTGGGAACCTGCGACGGCAGCACTCAGAGTATCGTCTACAGGCGCGGCGTTGCGGACGCACCCGATACGGCTGCGGCACCCAAGTCGCAGCCAAAGTAGGCATGCCCGGTTGACTCGTAGGCGATGAAGCTGGCCTGAGTCTGAAGTCAAAACAAAAAGCCCGCTTTCGCGGGCTTTGGGGTCACCGCGCGTTGAACCGCGCCTGGCGTCGGTTCGAACGCGCGGAGGTAAGCCGGCGCGGCTCGCCGCGTCCGGACTTACTTGATCTTCGCTTCCTTGTAGATAACGTGCTTGCGCGCCTTCGGATCGTACTTCTTCATCTCGATCTTGTCGGGCGTGGTGCGCTTGTTCTTCGTGGTGGTGTAGAAATGCCCGGTGCCGGCCGTCGATTCGAGCTTGATCTTTTCACGCATCGTCGCAATCCTCAGCCTAGATCTCGCCGCGCTCGCGCAGCTCCTTGAGCACCGCGTCGATGCCCTTCTTGTCGATGATGCGCACGCCGGCGTTGGAGATGCGCAGCCTCACCCAGCGCTTTTCGCTTTCCACCCAGAAACGGCGGTACTGCAAGTTCGGGTAGAACCGGCGGATGGTCTTGTTGTTGGCGTGGGACACGTGGTGTCCCACCTGGGGTTTCTTGCCCGTCACCTGGCAGACGCGCGCCATGGAAAGCTCCGCTGCGAAAACCGCGCATTATAAGGGGAGTGGG
>WNGC01000474.1_pt1 | contig 23366 bp, 20 predicted proteins | sample 5400051 | NCBI WGS metagenome assembly WNGC01 (sample SAMN13153368, study PRJNA577476) | soil metagenome | isolation source: 20 cm soil or saprolite under grassland replicate 2 | place: USA:California | collected 2016-06-15
CGAGGCACAGTCCTGCGATTGTATCCACCCGCACGACAGCACGTTGATCGTATCCGCCAGCACCGACACCGGCTTCTGCCCACTCGGCCCGCAGGTCGCGGGCACGGTGGACCCTCCGCTCACGTTCGGGGCCGCGCAGTTGAGCGTCCCGGTGAGATAGAACCCCTGGTCGCTCGCGAACGCCACCCCCAGATCGGCGCTCCCAAACCGGATGCGCCCCGTATCGTACAGCCGCACCCCATAGTTGTTCGCCCCGTTGCTATTGGGACCGCGCACGGAGAGGAAGATGACCAGCCCGTTGTTGGCCGCGCCTGTGGTATCGAACAATTGGACGGCGGCGCTCCGGTTCCACTCCTCCAGCGCCATCCAGTCGATGTTCAGCATCAGGATGGGTTTCATCTCCCGCCAGTTGAAGAAGCCCCCGTAGCGGTAGTCGTTGCAGTAGTTGGTCGAGGTGATATTGGTTCGGGTGGTATTCGTGACGGGGGCGCGCCCCGCGAACCCCACAGGGCACCGGAGATCAAGGGCTGCCGGGAACGCGGTGGCGTACCCGGTAAGACTCTTGTACGTGTTCTCGCAGGTGCTGACCGACACGCAGTCCCAGTTGCTGCTCGGGACATCGCTGTAGGTGATGACCCCGGGCTGCGTCGTCATCAGGGTCTTCAGCGAGTTGGTCCTGGTCGCATCGATACTCCCGTCTGCATTGAGAACCTCCACGGGATACAGGGCGGGACCCTGACGGAGGCCCGGCACGAGCTGCGCAGTGGTGGTCGTGTCCAGGACGATTCGCAGATCCGCCCGCTGCCAGTACGTCCCCGACACCCCGCCGGGGCAGGTGGTCCAGGGGGCGACGCAGATGAGATCGCTCTCACCCGGCCGGTTGATCGTCTTAACGCCGGTTCGGACCCGGCCCCCCCACGTGTTAATCTCGCTCTGCGCGACCTGCCGCCTACTCGCTAAAGAACAACTCTTGTCCCCTGGCGCGGTCAGCCCGAGGATCTGCAGGTTTGTGTTCGTCCCGTCCAGGGAGATCCAGACCTGGTCCCCGGCCGAGTTCGAGTCCTTCCACCCGCGGTTAAGGGGCGCCGTCCCGGGGTTCCCGCTCCCAACGATCGTGATCTGCCCCAGGATGTGGAGCCCCGTCGTGCAGTCCTCGGTGTTGAGGTACATGTCGCCGTTCGTATGCATCCGGCCGTTGTAGATCGCCGGAGGGGCCGGGCTGGTTTCCAGGTCGTTGGCATAGAAGGCCAGGAACTGAAACAGCGGGATGTAACGCGCCTGGAACTGCATGCTCGCGTTCGCTTCCGTGTTCCCCTGCGTATTCACCGCCTGGGACGCCAGGTTGTAAGTGTAGACCTCGGCCTGCAGCCCCTCGAATGGATCGCCGGCCGGCATCGTGAGAAGTGCGGGCGTCTCGGTGCAGGACCCCGCCGTGCCCCCCGGCACGCTCAGCGTGTACGTGACCGTCCGGCCGCTCATCACCAGCGTCTGCGCGTTGCAGTTCGCCGGCACCCCGTAGTTCTGCATATCCGTCAGCACCTGGGCCGCCCCCACGTTCAGCCCCGCCTCCGCCGCGTGCAGCCCCGCCACGTTGTTCTGGAACCCCGCCCCCAGTTCGGTGTTGCGGTTCACCCCCAGCGCCATGAACCCGCCCACGGCGACGAGGACGATGATGATCAGCAGGACCGCGACCATCGCCATCCCCGTTTCCCCGCGCGCGCGATGGTGCGGCATGCCCTTTACCTGCGTCATTGGATGACTCATAATCTGGACGTTTGGAACACGAAGTTCCGGGGTGCGATCTCCAAAACCTCGGTCAGGTGCAGATATCCGTCGCTGCCGGCGCCCCGCACCGTTTGCGTGGACCGGACGCCCACGGTCATGGTGACGCCTCGGACGAGCACCCAGTCGGCCGAACTGGCGGGCAGGTTGACGATGCACAGGTTGGGCGATCCTCCGGTCGGCTGGGTACAGGTACTCAGGTCGAACGCGCGGTTCAGGGTGTAGGTGATGCTGAGACTCTCTAATCCTTTGAGGGCCGGCGTGGCGCTGTTGTTGATCGTCTGGAGCATCAGGGTGGGCGCCCCTCCGAAGGTACCGATCGTGTACGTCCGCTCCTGGATCCCGTACACCGAGGCGAACGGGTACGTGGCAGGCGGGCTCGACGCCGGGATCGCGCCGCCCGCGGTGTAGTTCTGGGTGATTTTCAGGGACACCGATGTGTCGACGATGAGGGTATTGGCGGCCTTTCCCTTGCCATCATTGACTTGCTTCACCAGGAAATACTCCCCGGAGGCGGTTTGACCCTGGTACGGAGGTTGATAGATGTACGCCCACGTCCCCGCCGCGAAGTTCGTCACATTGTCGAGGGTGACCGTGGTACACGCGTTGCAGGCGCCCCCGGCCGACGTGAGCGTGCCGATGCCGCAACTGGTGTTGGACCGCGCGATGAGGGTATCCAAGGTGCCGCTGTGAGCCCCATCCAATGGGCGGAAGTTGGTCGGCGGCGTCACCGAAGACGGCAGCATACACGCCCCCGCGAGCCGCACCTCGCGCGAGAGCGTTTGGACCGCCGCCCGCAGGTTTTGCTGGGCGGCAAGCCGGCCTTGCTGATCCGACCATCCGCGGGTCACAAACACGAAGCCGCTCCCGACCGATAGCATCACGATCGAGGTGAGAATGAGGGCCGTGATCACCTCGATGAGGGAAAAGCCCGCGGACCGCGGACTACTGCAGGCCGGTGACCAGCGACTCTGTATCATACTGCTTCGCATTCGTGGCTCCCCAACCGCCCCATGTCACCGTCACGTGGACCCGGTTCACGTTCGTGCTCGGATCGTTGATCGTGGTGGTCCGCGTCACCGTGTAGACGTCGCTGCCCACCGTGTACGTGGTCGTGATCGTGCCCGCGGTCATGGAGGCGAAGTTCTGATCGTGCGCCTTTTCCATCTCCTGTTCGGCCAGTGCCGCGGCATCGCTCCCGCGCTTGCTGAGCGAGCCCTGACCCGTGGTCACCAGGATGAGGCTGCCGGTCGCCCCGAGGCCGACGGAGAAGAGGACCACCGCCACCAGCACCTCGATCGCGGTGAGGCCGCGTTCTCCCCGCCTGCTCCGGACCTTCACGGGGTATCCACCATCCCGTTGGCGTTGACCGTCACCGTCTTCGTCAAGCACTTCGACGGGCACCCGCGGACCGTGTCCTGCAGGGTGAACGTCGGCGCGGGCAGCGTCACGAGCCCGCCCCGCTCGTCGAATTCGGCGATCAGCCCCAGGGCCCCGGACGAGAACGCCACATTCGACCGCAGCGCCACCGTCCGGAGCGCGGTCCAATTGGTCCAGGACACGCCGACCAGCTGCCCCCGCTCGATGGCGTACTGGTATGGCGCTGAGGAGAATGCCCGCAGCCGATAGTGGACGGTGCGGTCGATCGCCCAATCGTGGGTGAGCTGCAGGTTCTGCGAGAGATCCTGGATGTCGGCCGGCAGGTTGAGCGGTTTGGAGTTGATCGCCGGCACCGCAAGCGCGATGGCGATCGCCCCCAGCGCCACGGCGACCATAATCTCCGCGAGGCTGTATCCCGCCGACCCTTCGCGGCTGCGGGTCCGGCCAAGAGGCCGCCGCGGCGCGCGCGGCGCGAGCCGCGGGGCAATGTTTTTGCGCGTCAACTGCATCACCAACTCCATATGGGCTCTCTGTGCCGTCATCCCTCTGGATAGTCAATACCCGTATTGGAATGAGGACCGGACTCGTCCATTGTGTGGATTTCGGGGCCTCTGTTCGAGAGGCCGAGTTCATCCGTTCGGTTGAGCGCCGCTCCCGGCGGGCGGGATCTCCCTGAGATCGGGCGGGATGGCGATGAAGATCGAAGGAACATCGGGATCGAGTTTTCGCAACTGGCGTGGAAGTTGACAGTGCCCCATGCCGCGCATGTCCGGCGGGCCGCGCGCGGTCAACACGGAGGCATTCGACGCGTCGCGACGAACGCGCGAGGCGTCAGTGCCTGAAGTGGCGGATGCCGGTCGTCACCATCGCCACGCCGGCGGCCTCGGCGGCGGCGGTCACTTCCGCGTCGCGGACGGAGCCGCCGGGGTGGATGACGGCGGTGATGCCCGCCGTGATCGCCTCCTGGACGGCGTCCGGAAACGGGAAGAACGCCTCGGAGGCCATGACCGCGCCCCGCGCGCGCACGCCGGCCTGCCGCGCCGCCAGCCGTACGGGCTCCACCCGGTTCATCTGGCCCGCACCGATCCCAACGACCTGGCGGCCGCGCGCGAAGACGACGGCGTTCGAGCGGACAAACCGGCAGACCGTCCAGGCAAACCGGAGATCGCTCCACTCCCGCTCCGTGGGCGCTCTCGAGGTGACGACGCGGAGGCGCGCGTCAATGAGATCAACGGTATCCGGATCCTGAACGAGGAGGCCCTCGCGGACCCGGCGGAGATCCAAGCGCTTCGGGCGGGCAGGAGCGTCCCCGGCCAGGCTCTCCCCGGCCGCGGCGGGCGCCGCCGGCCGGGGCAGGGCGCCGACGTCCATCAGCCGCAGGTTTTTCTTGCGGGCAAGCGCCGCCTGGGCCTCGTCCGCAAACCCCGGAGCGATCACGGCCTCGAGGAACGTTTCAGCGACCGCATCGGCGGTCGCCTCATCGACGGGGCGATTCAGCGCGACGATGCCGCCGAACGCGGAGATCGGATCTCCGTCCCGCGCGTGCAGGTAGGCGTCGCGCAGGGTCTCCCCGGTGCCGACCCCGCAGGGGATGGCGTGCTTCACGATCACCGCGGCCGGTTCGGCGAACTCCCGGACAAGCTCGAGCGCCGTGTCGAGATCGTAGATATTATTGAAAGAGAGGGGTTTTCCGGAGAGCTGGCGGGCGGTGGCGATGGAGGGTCCGGCGGCGCCGGGCTCGCGGTAGAACGCGCCCCGCTGGTGGGGGTTCTCCCCGTAGCGCAGATCCTGAACCTTCTCGAAGGCGAGGTGCAGGCGCAGCGGAAAGGGCGGGCCGGGCGCATCGATTTCGCGGGGCGCATCAGGCTGGGCGTTCGCCCCCTCCAGGTAACGCGCGATGGCGGCGTCGTACGCGCTCGTCCGGGCGAAGGCCTCGACGGCCAGGCGCAGCCGGGTCGCCCGGCTCACCGCCCCGGTCCTCCGCAACTCGGCGAGCACGTCCTCGTAGTGGGAGGGCCGGCTCACGACGACGACCCCGTCGAAGTTCTTCGCCGCGGCCCGGAGGAGCGTCACCCCGCCGATGTCGATCTGCTCCAGCGCTCCGTCGAGATCCGTCTCGCTCCTCACGGCGGCCTCGAAGGGATAGAGCATGACCGCCGCCAGGTCGATCGGCCGGATCCCGTGCCGGGCCAGCTCCGCCTCGTGCCGGGGATCGCCGCGCACGGCCAGCAGCCCGCCGTGCACCGCCGGGTGGAGCGTCTTGACCCGTCCATCCAGGATCTCCGGGAATCCGGTGACCTCGCTGAGATCCGTGACCGCCACGCCGGCGCCGCGGAGCGCGGCCGCGGTCCCACCGGTCGAGAGGATCTCGACGCCGAGATCGCTGAGGCCGCGCGCGAACTCGATGATCCCGGTCTTGTCCCAGACGCTGAGGAGCGCCCGCGCGATCTTCATGGCACTCGATCGGCGTTCGAGGCGAGCGGGGATCTCTGGGGCGACACCATGATGCGGTCTCCGTCGATCCGCAGCCGGCCTTGCGCAAACAGCCGGATCGCATACGGATACAGCCGGTGCTCGGCCCGGGCCACCCGGGCGGCCAGGGTCGCCGGCGTATCCCCCTCCTCGACCGGGACCGCGGCCTGCGCGATGATGGGCCCGCCATCCGGCACGTCGGTCACAAAGTGGACCGTCGCCCCGCTCGTGCGCGCGCCGGACGCGAGGACCGCCCGGTGCACCCGCTCGCCGTACATCCCCTTCCCCCCGAACGCGGGCAGCAGGGCCGGGTGGATGTTCATGATGCGGCCGGCGTACGCGGCAACGAACCAGGGAGAGAGGATGCGCAGGAATCCCGCGAGGCAGAGGAGTTCGACCCCGTGGGAGTCCACCGCCTCGCGGAGGGCCGCCTCGAAGCCGGAGGCGGACGCGAACGCCTGGTGATCCACCACCACCGCCGGGATGCCGCACGAGCGGGCGCGCTCCAGGGCAAACGCCCCCGGCACATTGCTGACGACCACGACCACCTGGGCCGGGACGGCGCCGCCGCCGCAGCCGTCGATGATGGCCTGCAGGTTTGATCCGGTACCGGAGACGAGCACGCCCACCCGCAGCAGCTCAGGCATCCAGGTGAACCCCCCGCGGACCCACGGTGATGGCGCCGGCGATCCAGGCGCGCTCCCCCAGACGGTGGAGGTGGGCAGCCGCCGGCTCCCCCTGCTCGCCGGGGACGACGAGGAGGAGGCCGAGCCCCATGTTGAACGTCCGAAACATCTCGTCATCCGCGACCTTCCCCCGCTCCTGGATGAGCGCAAACACGGGCGGCACCGGCCATCGATTTCGGTGGATGACCGCCCGGCACCGGGCCGGCAAGATCCGCACCAGATTGCCCGGGATCCCCCCGCCGGTGACATGGGCGATGCCGCGAATCTCGATGTGCCGCCCAAGCGCGAGTACCGCGCGGGCGTACGGCCTGTGGGGCCGGAGGAGCGCCCGGCCGAGCGATTCCGAGAGCCCCGCGGGGGTCCGGTCGAGCGCGAGGCGGGCCGCGACCTTCCCCGCGGGGAGCAGCGCGGCCCGGGCCAGCGAGTACCCGTTGGTGTGGAGCCCATCGCTCGCCACGCCCACCACCACGTCTCCCGGCCGGATCGCCTCCCCGGTAATCATCCGGTCGCGCTCCACGGCGCCCACCGTGCACCCGACGACGTCGCACCCCTCCCGGACGTACACGCCGGGCATCTCCGCCGTCTCCCCGCCGATCAGGGTGATCCCCTGCTCACGGCACGCCGCGGCGACGCCTTCGATGATCTCGGACACCACCTTCGTCGAGAGCCGGGCGGTGGCGATGTAGTCGAGCATGAAGAGCGGAGTCGCGCCCTGGCTGACCACGTCGTTGGCGCCGTGGGCCACGATGTCGGCGCCCACGACGCGCCACCGGTCCGCGAGGCCGGCGACCTGCACCTTGGTACCCACGCCGTCAATCGAGCTCACCAGCACAGGGTCCCGGTACCCGCTGAGCCGGAACAGCCCGCCGAAGCCGTCCCCCGATCCCAGCGCCCCCTTCACGTACGTGGAGCGGATCCTGGCGCCCAGGCCTGCCAGGATCGCTTCCTTGTGATCACGGTCCACCCCGGCGCTGCGGTAGGTGAGCGGCGGGGGCGGGCGGCGCGGCATCAGGGCGCGAGGCCGGAGGGTTCCAGCGCGTGCCGGCCCGCCATCGCCTCCGTGGGAGTCTCGGTGGGATATCGGCCGTCGAGGCAGGCGAGGCAGAGGTCCTGCCGGGGCAGCCCGAGCGCCTCGATGAGCCCGTTGATGCTCAGGTACCCGAGGCTGTCGGCTTCGATCGATGCGCGGATCTCTTCCACGGAGAGGCGGGACGCGACCAATTCCCCCCGGCTGCTCGTATCGATCCCGTAGTAGCAGGCATTCAGGATCGGAGGCGAGGAGACGCGGACGTGGATCTCGCGCGCGCCGGTGCGGCGCAGCATGCGCACGATCTGCCGGCTCGTGGTGCCCCGGACGATCGAGTCGTCGACGAGGACGATCCGGCGGCCGGCAACGACCTCCCGAATGGGGTTGAGCTTGACGCGGACCCCGAAGTCACGAGACGACGGATCGGGCTGGATGAAGGTCCGGCCGACGTACCGGTTCTTGATCAACCCCACCTCGCAGGGGATGCCGCTGGTATCCGCGTACCCCATCGCCGCGGAGGTCCCCGAGTCGGGCACGGCGATCACGGCATCCGCCGCGACCGGGTGCTCGCAGGCGAGGAGACGGCCCATCCGGCGCCGGACCTGGTGCACGTTCTGGCGCTCGATCACGGTGTCCGGGCGCGCGAAGTAGATGTACTCGAAGACGCACGCGGCCCGGCGGACGACCGGAAGCACCTGGATCGCGCGCACGCCGGCGGCGTCCGCCACCACCAGCTCTCCCGGGCGCACCTCGCGGAGGGATTCCCCGCCGATCTGGTCGAACGCGCAGCTCTCCGAGGCGAACACGACCGCGCGGCCGAGCCGGCCGAGCGCCAGCGGCCGGATCCCGTTCGCGTCTCGAAAGGCCACGAGGGTATCGTGCGCCATCGCCACGACGGTGTACGCGCCGCTGATCCGGCGCATGCAGCCGGCGACCGCGTCCTCCAGCGTCGGGGCGGGTGAGGCGGCGATCAGCTTCGTGATCACTTCGGTGTCGGATGTGGCGCGGAACCGGTGGCCGGCGTCCTCCAGTTCGCGGCGGAGCGCCGGGGCGTTGACCAGGTTGCCGTTGTGCGCCAGCGCCAGCGTGCCCCAGGGACTCTGCTCCAGGAACGGCTGGGCGTTCTCGAGCGACGCCGAGCCCATCGTCGAGTACCGGACGTGGCCGATCCCCGTTGCTCCGGACAGCGTCTCCAGGCGATTGGGCGTGAAGACGGCGGCGACCAGGCCCATGTCCTTGACGAGATGCGTCCGCGCGCCGTCGAACGTGGCGATCCCCGCGCTCTCCTGACCCCGGTGCTGGAGCGCGTACAGGCCGAGATGGGCCAGGGGGGCCGCCGGCGCGCCCTCCGTGCGAATGCCGAAGACCCCGCACTCTTCGCGCAGTTTGTCCCAGGGGGTCATCGCGGCGCTCCCGGCGAAGCCGGCGCCTGGGCCCGCGGCGCAAGCCAGACCTGCCCCTGCGCGGCGGCCGCCAGGTCGTCCACCTCGACATCGATCCACGGATCGGGCGGTCCATTGTCGGGGCCGATGACCAGCCGGCTTCCGCCGACGGCCCCCAGCACCTGGACCGGAACCGCGAGCCGCTGCGCCAGGCGCCGCAGCGCCGGCAGGCGCTCGGGCGAGAGCGACACCACGATTCGGCCGATCCCCTCGCCGAAGAGGACGCGGTCGGTTCGCTCACCGCGGCCGAGCGCGAAGGCGATGCGGGCCCCCCGGCCGCCTGCGATGCAGCACTCGGCCAGCGCCACCGCGATCCCGCCGTCGGCGCAGTCGTGGGCGGACGACACGAGCCCCTGCGCCACCGCTTCCCGCGTGCACTCGATCAGGCGCGCCGTCCCGGCCAGATCCGGCCGGCGCAGCCGCCCCGCGGTGATCCCGTGCACGGTGGCCAGGTACTCGCTCCCGTCCAGCTGCGGGACCCCGCCGCCCAGCAGCACGACCGGGTCGCCGCCCTGCTTCCACCCGGGCGTGGCGTGACAGCGGACATCCGCGAGCACGCCCAGCATCGCGATGACCGGGGTCGGGAAGATGGCTTCGTCCGCCTCGTTGTAAAAGCTGACGTTCCCGCCGACGACGGGCACCGCGAGCGCCTCGCAGGCCTGCGCGATCCCCTCGATGGCCTCGCGAAACGTCCAGAAGACCTCAGGCCGCTCGGGGCTCGCGAAATTGAGACAGTCCGTCACGGCCGCCGGGGTCGCTCCGACGCAGGCGAGGTTCTGGGCGGCCTCGAGGACGGCCAGCATCCCGCCGGCCTGGGGATCAAGATAGCAGTACCGGCCGTTGCCGTCCGCGCTCAGCGCGAGCCCGCGCGGGAACGCCTCCTTGAGGCGGAGCACGGCCGCGTCCGCGCCCGGGAGGACCACGGTATTGGTCTGCACCATGTGGTCGTACCGCCGGAACACCCACCGTTTGTCCGCGATGTTGGGGGCGGCCAGGAGCGCCAAGAGCGCTGCCCGGGGCGGAGCCGTCGGAAACGCCGCCGGATCGACTCGGCGGACCTCGTCCAGGTAGGCCGGCTCCTTCGCCGCGGGGGCGTACACCGGCGCGTCGACGAGACTGCGCGGATCCACCGAGGCGACGGGCGTGCTTCCCTCGCCGATGGCCAGTTGGGACGATGCGATCACGCACCCGATGACCGCGGCCCCGAGCCCCCAGCGCCGGCCAATCCGGAGCACCTCATCCTCTCGCCCGGCCTGCGCGATGAGGAGCATCCGCTCCTGGGACTCGCTGAGCAGCACCTCTTCGGCCGTCATGCCGTCCTCGCGCCGCGGCACGCGGCTGAGATCGATCTCCATTCCCACCCCGCCGCGCGCCGACATCTCGGCCAGGGCACAGGTCAGTCCCGCAGCCCCCATATCCTGGATCGCGATGACGGCCCCGGAGGCCAGGACCTCCAGGCTCGCCTCGATGAGGAGTTTGCCGGTGAACGGATCCCCCATCTGCACCGCGGATCGGTCGCGGGGATCCCCCGCCAGTTCCGCGGAAGCGAAGGAGGCCCCGTGGATCCCGTCGCGGCCGGTCCGCGCCCCGAGATAGACGACCGGGTTGCCCGGTCCGGCTGCGCGCGAGGTCGCCAGCCGATCTCCGCGGGCGAGCCCCAGGCAGGCCACGTTGACGAGCGGGTTGGTCCGGTAGCAGGAGGCAAACACGGTCTCTCCGCCGACCGTCGGCACGCCGATGCTGTTCCCGTAGGCCGCGATTCCCGAGACGACCCCGTGGATGATGGGGGCCACTCGGGCGTCTCCCGGGGGCCCAAACCGCAGCGAATCGAGCAGCGCGATCGGGCGGGCGCCCATGGCCAGGATGTCGCGGATGATGCCGCCGACGCCGGTGGCGGCCCCGTGGAACGGCGCCACGGCGCTCGGATGGTTGTGGCTCTCCATCTTGAAGACCGCCGCCCACCCATCGCCGACGGAGACGGCGCCGGCATTCTCCCCCGGCCCCTGGAGAACCCCGCGGCCGGCGACCGGCAGCCGCCGGAGCGCGGCCTTGGAGTGCTTGTAGGCGCAGTGCTCGCTCCACATCACCCCGAACATCGCGAGCTCCACCCGGTTCGGCTCCCGGCCGAGCCGGCGGCGGATCTCGTCGACCTCAGCCGTGAAGAGTCCCGCCTCGGACCGGGTCTCGGAGCGCCGCGTGGTCTGCTCGACGGCCACGGTCACCGCACCTCCAGAGGGGCGCGGGCTCCGGGCGCAGCCGGCGGCCGCGCGGCCACCCACCGGTCGAGCGAATCGAAGATGAGCCGGCCGTCCTCGCCGCCGAGCAGACCCTCGCTCGCGCGCTCCGGATGGGGCATCAACCCGACCACGGTGCCGGTGCGGCTCGCCACCCCGGCGATCGCGTCGTGCGAGCCATTGGGGTTGGCCCCGGGTCCGGTCGCGCCGGAGGCGTCGCAGTACCGGAACGCAATCTGCCGGCCGGCGAGGAGTGCGCGGTGCGTCGGGGGATCCGCGTAGTAGTTGCCCTCCGCGTGCGCGATCGGCAGGCGGAGGACCTGCCCGGGGGCCAAGGCGCAGGTGAAGGGCGTGTCCGTCCGCTCGACGCGGATGTGCACACCCTCGCACCGGAACTCCCCGCCCGCATTGGGCCGCATCGCGCCGGGCAGCAGTCCGGCCTCGAGGAGCACCTGGAACCCGTTGCAGATGCCGAGCGTCACCCCGCCCCCGGCCGCGTACGCGCGCAGCGCGCGCACCACCGGCGAGGTCGCCGCGATCGCCCCCGCCCGCAGGTAATCGCCGTGGGCGAACCCGCCGGGGAGGATCACCGCGTCCAGGCCGTCGAGCGTCCGTTCCTCGTGCCACACGTACTGCGCGCGGTGCCCGAGCACGTCCCGCACGACATGATAGGTATCGGCGTCACAGTTGCTTCCGGGGAACACGATGATCCCGATGTCCACCGCGGGCCTCCCTCAGACGATGTCGTAGCGGTATTCTTCGATCAGCGTGTTGGCGAGGAACCCCTCGCACATCTTCCGCACCCGGTCCTCCAGCCCGCCGTCGTCCGGCCGGCCGTCGTCCGCGATCTCCAGTTCGAAGTACTTGCCGGCCCGAACGGCGCGCACGCCGCCGTGGCCCAGCGCGTCCAGGCCGTGACAGATCGCCTGGCCGGGCGCGTCGAGCACGCCGCGCTTGAGCGTCACGACGACCCGCACGGTGCGCGCCTTTTGGGTGCTCACGTCCGTCATCTCAATGCTCCGGCAGCGGCCCGCCGGTCAGCCGGGTGTAGGCCTCGCGGTATCGCGCCCGGGTGGCGGCAATCACCTCGGGGGGCAGCGGGGGGGCCGGCGGCTGCTTGTTCCATCCGCTCTGTTCCAGATAATCGCGCACGATCTGCTTGTCGAAACTCTCGGTCGATCCGGTCGCCGCGTAGGCGGAGGCGTCCCAGAATCGCGACGAATCGGGGGTGAGGACCTCATCGATCAACACGATCTCGCCGCCGTCCAGCCCGAACTCGAACTTCGTGTCGGCCACGAGCAGGCCGCACCGCTCGGCCTGGGCGGCCCCCTCCCGGTAGATCGCCAGGCTCGCCTCCCGAAGCCGGCGGGTCAGATCCGCGCCGATCATCTGCGCCATCCGCGGCATGGTGATGTTTTCGTCGTGGCCCGCCTGCGCCTTCGTCGCCGGCGTGAACACCGGCGCCGGGAGCCGGCTGCCCATGCGGAGCCCGGCGGGCAGCGGCTCGCCGCCCACCGCCCCCGTGGCCGCGTACTCCTTCCACGCCGAGCCCGCGAGGTAGCCGCGCACCACGCACTCGATGCCGATCGGCCGGAGCCTGCGCACGAGCATCGACCGGCCGGCCAGCATCTGCCGCTGTGAGTGGACGGAGGGGGGGAACGTCTCCGGGTCAATGGAAATAAAATGGTTCGGAACGATGTCGCCGAGGCGCCCGAACCAGAAGGCCGAGAGGCCGGTGAGCACCCGGCCCCGATCCGGTATCCCGCCCGGCAGGACGGCGTCGAACGCGGAGAGCCGGTCGGTGGCGACGATCAGCAGGTGCTCCCCCAGATCGTAGATATCGCGGACCTTCCCCCGCGAGAACAAGGGGAGGTCCAGGTGAGTCTCCGTGACCGCCGGGGCAACAGCCGCCCGCCCCATGGCACCCGCGTCCGCTGTCCCCCTGCCCACGACCGCTTCATGCATCCGCTGTTCCTCCTCTCTGCGTCCCGCCCGTGGCCGGCAACCTCTGCGTGCTGTTTGCTCCACCCTGGTTTGGAGTCCCCGAAGGGGGCACCGCGGACGCCTCGGAGAGTCCGAGTCGGGTGAAGATCGCGTCCACGTGGCGCAGCGCCGCGGAGGCGTCGAAGCAGGCCTCCAGCTCGGCGTCCGGGAGCGCGCCGGACTCCCGAATCAGATCGCGAAACCGCCCCCGGCCCTCCAACGCCCGCATCGCCGCCGCTTGCACGATGCGGTAGGCCTCCTCCCGCCCGAGCCCGCGCTCGATAAGCGCCAGCAGGACCCGGTGAGAGAAGACGAGCCCGCCGGTCTTCTCCAAGTTTTCGCGCATGCGGTCGGGGTACACGCGGAGGCCCTCGATCACCTCGGCCAGTTTGCGGGTCATATACTCGGCGAGCGAGGTCGCATCCGGAATGATCACCCGCTCCACCGACGAATGCGTGATGTCCCGCTCCCCCCACAGCGCGATGTTCTCCAGCGCCGCCAGGGCGTCGGCGCGCATGACGCGGGCCAGCCCGGCCACCCGCTCGCTGATGATCGGGTTCCGCTTATGCGGCATCGCGGACGATCCCGTCTGGCCTTCGCGAAACGGCTCTTCCACTTCGCCCAGTTCGGTGCGCTGCAGCGTCCGGATCTCGGTGGCGATCTTCTCGAGCGTGCCCGCGACCACCGCGAGATGGGTGAGGTACTCCGCGTGGCGGTCCCGCTGGATGATCTGCGACGACACCGGGGCCGGCCGGAGGCCGAGCCCGGCGCAGACGTACGCTTCCACCTCGGGCGGCGTGTGCGCGTAGGTCCCGACTTCGCCGGAGATCTTGCCGACGGCGATCGCCTCGCGGGCGCGCCGGAGGCGGTCCAGGCCCCGCCCGATCTCCGCGTACCACAGGGCCGCCTTGAGCCCGAACGTGATCGGCTCGGCCTGGATGCCGTGGGTCCGGCCGGCCATCACGGTGCCGCGGTGCCGGACGGCCAGCGCGGCGAGCGCCCGGTGCAGGCGCGCCAGCTGGCCCGCGATCAGATCGGCGGCCCGGACCATCAGCACCGACAGCGCGGTATCCACGACATCGGAGGACCCAAGCCCGTGGTGCAGGTAGCGGGCGTCCTCGCCGGCGCTCTCGCCGACGACGCGGAGGAACGCCACGACGTCGTGGCGCGTCTCCCGCTCCTCCAGTTCCTCGATGCGGGCGACGCTCCCCACGCGCGCCCGTTCCCGCAGGCGGCGCGCCGCGGCCTCGGGGATCAGCCCCGCCCTCGCCTGGCCCTCCGCGGCGAGCAGCTCGATCTCCAGCCACGTGGCGAACTTCGTCTCGGGGCTCCACAGCGCCCCCATCTCCGGCGAGGTGTACCGCGGGATCACGCCCACCCCTCCTGGCAGTAGATCATGTCCGCGCGCTCCGGCCCCACGCCCACGAGCGCGAGCGGCGCGCCGACGATCTCCTCGATGCGCCGGAGGAACGCCCGCGCCTCGACGGGCAGGTCGGTGAGATGCCGCGCGCCCGTGGTGGGACAGCGCCACCCGGGGAATTCCTCGTACACCGGCTCGACCCGCGCCATCGCCGCGGTGTGCGGCACGGTCTGGAGGGTCCGGCCGTCCAGCCGGTAGGCGACCGCGAGCCGGATCGTCTCAAAGGTGTCGAACACATCGACCTTCATCACCGCCAGATGTGTGAATCCCGCCACCTCCGCGGCAAAGCGCGCGGCCACCCCGTCGAACCAGCCGCAGCGGCGCGGCCGGCGGGTCGTGGCGCCGAACTCCTGGCCAATGCTGCGCATCCGGTCGCCGGTCGCGTCCACGAGTTCGGTCGGCATCGGACCCGAGCCGACCGCGGTCGTGTACGCCTTCGCCACGCCGAGCACCCGCGTGATCTTGTACGGGGGAATGCCCGCCCCGGCGCTCGCGCCCCCCGGCAGCGTCGTCGAGGACGTGACAAATGGATACAGCCCCCAGTCCAGGTCGCGCATGACGCCCAGCTGCCCTTCCAGCAGCACCGCCCGGTCGGCCCGCAGCGCCTCCTGGACGAGCGGGTGGGTGTCCGCGACGTAGGGCGCGAGGGGGCCGGCCCACCGCCGGCAGGCGTCCTGCAGCGTCTTGACCTCCACCGGCTCGTGCCGGTAGACGCCGCGCATCACGGCGCTCTTCCGGTCCGCGAGGAACCGCAGCTGCTCAGCGAGATGCTGGTCCTGGAACAGGTCGCCCGCGCGGATGCCGATCCGCCCGACCTTGTCGCTGTAGACCGGCCAGATCCCCTGCTTGGTCGTCCCGTGCGGGCTGCCGCCGCGCGCCCGTTCCTCGAGTTCGTCGGTGAGGATGTGGTGCGCAAAGATCAGGTGGGCGCGGTCGGAGACCCACAGGCGGCCGACGGTCGGCATCCCCACGCGCTCGACCTCGGCGATCTCGGCCAGCAGGACCTCGGGGTTGACGACGACGCCCGGACCGATCACGCACTGCGCGGCCGGATGAAAGATGCCCGACGGGAGCAGGTGGAGCCGGAAGGTGCCGTGCTGGTTTTGAATCGTGTGGCCGGCGTTGTTTCCGCCGTTGTAGCGGATCACCACGTCGGCATGGCGGGCCAGCGTGTCGACGACCTTGCCCTTCCCCTCATCGCCCCACTGCGCTCCGACCACCGCGGTCACCGGCATTACCGCGACCTCCCGCCCTGGTGCGGCGGCACCATCCCGGGCTCCGGTCTGCCGGCGAGGCGGGCGGCCTTCTCCTCCACCTCATCGGCGAGGCGCGCCTTGTAGGCGCGATAGCGCTCCCGCAGCGCGGGGTCGGCCGTGCCCAGGACCTGCACCGCGAGGAGCGCGGCGTTCCGCGCGCCCCCGATGCCCACGGTCGCCACCGGCACCCCGCCGGGCATCTGGGCGGTCGAGAGCAGGGCGTCGAGTCCCCCGAGGGTCGAGCCGGCCAGCGGGACGCCGATGACCGGCAGCACGGTCCGCGCGGCCAGCACGCCCGCGAGGTGGGCCGCGGCGCCCGCCCCGGCGATGAACACCCGGATCCCCGGCGCCTCCGCCTCGCTCACGTACTGCTCGACCCGGGCCGGCGAACGGTGGGCGGAGGCGATCGTCATCTCGTAGTCTACCCCAAACTCCTGGAGCACCCGGCCTGCCTCATCCATCGTGGCGAGGTCGCTGTCGCTCCCCATCACGATCCCGACCAGGGGACGGCCGCCCGCTGGGCCTGTCATCGCGTCTGCCTCCTCACGCCCCTACCTGTGTCCCACGCTTCGCTGTGATCGGCGCGCGGCCCGGACCCGCGGCCGAACGCTCGTCCGCGGGCGGGCGGATCCCCCCGCGTCCCGCGGCGCGGGCGCCGATGTCGCGCCGGTAGATCTTCCCCTCGTACCGCACCGCCTCGACGGCGCGGTACGCGCGGGTCCTCGCCTCATTGAGATTGTCCCCGATTCCGACGATGCTGAGCACCCGGCCGCCCGACGAGACCACCCGTCCGTCCCGCACGGATGTTCCGGCGTGGAAGACCCGGACCCCCTCGACGGCGGCGGCTTCGGGAAGGCCCGTGATGGGATCACCGGTCCTGGGAGAGTCGGGGTACCCGTCCGCGGCAAGCACGACGCCCACGGCGCTCTCGGGACGCCAGCGCGGCGTCCACCGTTCGAGCGATCCGCTGAGCACGGCCTCCGCGGCCTCAACGAGCCCGCTCTCGAGCAGTGGAAGCAAGACCTGGGCTTCGGGATCTCCCAGGCGAACATTGAACTCCAGCACCTGCGGGCCATCGGCGGTCAGCATCAGTCCCGCAAACAGCACGCCGCGATAGGGACGGCCTTCCTGGGCCATTGCCCAGACCACCGGCTCGAGCACTTGATCGGTGATCCGATCGAGGAGCGCCGGAGAGGCGGCAGGCACGGGCGCATACGCGCCCATGCCGCCCGTGTTGGGGCCGCGGTCGAGGTCTCCCAGCCGCTTGTGGTCCTGCGCCGCGAGCAGCGGGCAGACCGCGGTCCCGTCGCACAGCGCGAACACGCTGACCTCTTCGCCCGAGAGCATCTCCTCGACGATGACCCGGGCGCCGGCGTCGCCGAACCGCCGCGCCACCATGGCCGCCTCCACCGCGGCGATCGCTTCCTCTGCGGTCGCGGCCACCGTCACGCCCTTCCCGGCGGCGAGCCCGTCGACCTTGATCACGCACGGCCGTGCCCGCCCCCGGATGTCCTCGATCGCGCGGGCGGGATCGTCGAAGATCGCGAACGGAGCGGTGGGGATCCCATAGCGGCGGCAGAGCGTCTTCATGAACGCCTTGCTGGACTCCAGCCGGGCGGCGGCCTGGGTGGGTCCGAAGGCGCGCAGCCCGCGTCGCTCGAACAGGTCGACCAGGCCCGCGGCCAGGGGGGCCTCGGGCCCGACGAACGTCAGGTCGATCCCGTATTGCTCAGCGCAGGCGGCGAGCGCTCCAATATCGTTGGAGGAGAGCGGCAGGCATGGCGCGATTTCACCGATCCCTGGATTGCCCGGAGCGCAGAAGAGCGACAGCGTGCTCTCCTGCCGGAGCTTCCAGGCCATCGCGTGCTCTCGCCCGCCAGAGCCGATAACGAGGACCTTCATGGCCGCTCCACGTCGTGGTGGGGTGGCGATTGTTCGGTTTTTCGTCTGCTGCTAGGTCGAAAGGAGCGATGAGGTACGGTTCCACTATAGCATATGCGAAGGAATGTGGGAAGATGTCGACAAATGTTCGTGTTTTCGTGGACCGGTGGCCGGCGACGCGCCGGGAATCTGCTAGGAAACCTCCAGAAAAACGGCGAACTTTGCAGATAGGGAGACTGGAGGTGTCGTGGCACGCGCCGTCATTACGGGGATTGGTGCCATCACGCCGGTAGGACTGTCGGCCCGAGAAAGCTGGGCCAACCTGCTCGGTGGGCGGAGCGGCGTCCGGCCCCTCAGCCGGTTTGACGCCTCTCCGTATCCTGTCCGCATCGCCGCGGAGGTCAGGGGCTTCGACCCGCTCGCGGTGATCAGCCGCAAGCGCGTGCGGCGGACCGCCAGGTTCGCTCAACTCGCGATCGCGGCCACCCAGGAAGCCGTCACGGATGCGCGGCTGCCGCCGCTCCCCCAGATCACCGATCGAGTTGGCGTCACCATCGCCACGGCGCTCGGCGGGATCGACGTCGTCGACTCCGAGGCGCCGCGCGCCGATGGCAGAGCGCCGGTATGCGTCACCCCGTTTCTCCTGCCCATGCTGATCTCCAACATGGCCGCCTCCGCCGTCACCATCCACTTCGGCCTCCATGGGCCGTCCAATACCTCCGTGGGCGCCTGCGCCAGCGGCACGATCGCGCTGGCCGAGGCCCGGCGGTGGATTCGCGCGGGAGAAGCCGACTACGTGCTGGCGGGGGGGACCGAAGCCGGGATCACCCCGACCGTCTGGGCGGCGCTGTGCGCGCTCGGCGCCCTCAGCACGCGGAACGACGCGCCGGAGCGGGCGAGCCGCCCGTTCGACCTCAACCGGGACGGCTTCGTGTACGGCGAAGGCGCGGTCGTCTTCGTGGTGGAACGCGAGGACCTCGCGCGCGCCCGCGAGGCCCACATCTATGCCGAGCTGGCCGGCGCGGGGATGACGAGCGACGCGTATCATGAAACGGCCCCCCATCCGGAGGGGGACGCGGCGGCCCGGGCGATGCGCCTTGCGCTGGCCGATGCGGGGGCGCGGGCCGAGGACGTGGACCTCGTCGTGGCCCACGGGACGGGGACCCCGTTGAACGATGCCGCGGAGACCCGCGCCATCAAACTGGCGCTCGGGTCCCGGGCCTCCACGGTCCCGGTGTCCGCGCCGAAGAGCATGGTCGGCCACATGATCGGGGCGGCGGGAGCCCTCGATGCGCTCGTCGGGGTGCTGGCGATCCGGGACGGGCGGATTCCCCCGACGATCAATCTCGAGACCCCGGACCCGGTCTGCGACCTCGACTACGTCCCGCGCCAGGCGCGCGCCGCCGGGGTGCGCCTGGCCCTCGCGAACGCGTTTGGGTTCGGGGGACAGAACTGTGTCGTAGCCGTCCGGGCGGCGCCGCAACGGTAGCGAATGCTTGGGGTGGGGGTCGGCCACCCCGCCCTCCACGTCATCTTCTCGGAGGCAGCCGCGGTGTTTGAAGGGGCGTTCACGGACAGGATCGCGCTCGTGACCGGGGCGTCGCGCGGGATCGGACGGGCCACCGCCCTCACGTTCGCGCGGGGCGGGGGCGACGTCGTGGTGCACTACCACCGCAGCCAGGCCATGGCCGAGGAAGTCGCCACGACCGTGCGGGGGCTCGGCCGGCGCGCGGCGGTGGTGGGGGCGAACCTCGAGGCCCCCGAAGAGATCGCCCGCCTCTTCGATGAGGTCGGCGCCCGGTTCGGGGCGCTGGATATCTTTGTCGCGAATCACGCGGCCACCGCGTTCAAGCCGACCCTGGAGGTCAAACCGCATCACCTCCAGCGGACGTTTGACCTGATCGTCCGGTCGCTGGTCCTGTGCGTCCAGCGGGCGGTGCCGCTGATGAAGGGCCGGGAGGGAGCGATCGTCACCATCGGCGGGCAGGGCACCGTGGAGTGCCTGCCCAATTATGCGCTGCTCGCCGCCGCCAAGGGAGCGATGGAGACGTGGACGCGTTATCTCGCCTACGAGTTGGCGCGGGACGGCATCACCGCCAACTGCGTCAGCCCCGGGGTGATCTTGACCGACTCGTCGCGCTTCTACGGCGGCGACCGGTTCGCCGAGTTTGACCGGCTGGTTTCCGACTACACGCCGCGGGGCCGGATGGGGACCCCAGAAGACGTCGCCGCGGTCGTGGCGTTCCTCTGCACGCCGGCCGCCCGGTATGTGATGGGGCAGACGATCGTGGTGGACGGCGGGCTCGGACTCGTCACCGCGCCCTTCGAAGCGTTCCGCATCAGAGGGGAGGGTCGGGCATGAACAAGGTCGTCACCTGCGAAGAGGTCGTCGCGCAGATCGAGGATGGGGCGACGGTGGCCATCGGCGGCTCGTCGCTGTCGCGGAAGCCCATGGCCCTCGTGCGCGCCCTGGCCCGCAGCGATCGCAAGAACCTCCGGCTGATCGTGAACGTCGGGGGCCCGGAGGTGGACCTCCTCATCGGCACGGGCCGGGTCGCCGAGGTCATCTACGCGTTCGTCGGGTTCGAGGTGATGGGACTGGCGCCCCACTTCCGGCGCGCCCGGCAGGATGGGTCGGTAAAGTTTCAGGAGTGGACCGAGTACACGGTGATGGCCGGGCTGGACGCGGCGATCAAACGCGTGCCGTTCCTCCCGACCCACGCCGGGCTGGGCACCGATGTGATGCGGGTCAATCCTGCGTTCCGCACCATCCAGGATCCGTTCGAAGGGAAGACGCTCCTGGCCGTGCCCGCCCTCCGGCCGGACGTGGCGCTGATCCACGTCAACCTGGCGGATGCCCAGGGCAACGGCGTCATCCTGGGAGACGGCCACATGGACGCGCTGTGCGCCAAGGCGGCGCGCAGAACGTACCTTTCGGCCGAGCAGATCCTGCTCCCCGAGCGGCTGCAGACCTACGGGCACGACGTCCGGATCCTGCGCCCGCTCGTCACCGGGGTCGTCGAGGCCCCGTGGGGCGCGCATTTCACGGGGTGCGCTCCCGACTACCGGGCGGACCTCACGCACGTTCAGGAGTACCTGAGCGCCGCCCGCGACGGCCCGGCCTGGCACGAGTACCTCGAGCGCTACGTGTTCGCGAGCGATCAGGACTACCTGCGGGCGCTCGGCAGCGAGCGGACGCTGGGGGAGCGGCTCAGAGTGTAGCCGGAAGGAGGGCATCATGCCGGAGTACAGCATCGACGAACTGATCATCACCTGCATGGCGCGGGAGCTCCACGGCGAGGTCATCGTCACGTCCGTGACCACGCTCGGCGCGCTGGCCGCGCACCTGGCGAAGAACACGCACGCGCCCGACCTGGCCGTCCTCTCCACTCCGGAGTCCGGGATGGACGCGATCCCCATGCCCACCCTCTCCCTCGGACAGTTCCTCACCGACAACCAGCGGGCGATCCCGCTGACGATGGAAGACATCTTCGACGCGATCTTCACCGACCGATTCCGCATCTGGATCAATCCCGCCCAGATCGATCAGGCGGGCAACGTGAACATCTCGGTCATCGGTCCGTGGGAGCGCCCCAAGGTCGCCCTGGTGGGCTCGCGCGGGATTCCCGAGGATACGAGCCATCTCTCGCAGGGTCTCTACTACCTCACGTCGCACTCGCCGCGGACGGTGGTGTCCAAGGTCGACTTCATCAGCGGCGTCGGGTACACGCCCGAGCGCGAGAAGTGGCTGGGCGCCCACGGCGCGCCCACGTGCCTCGTCACCGACCTCGGGGTGTTCGGGTGGGATCCGCCAACCGGCAAGATGGTGCCCCGCAGCCTCCACCCGGGGGTCACGGCGGATCAGGTCAGGGAGCGCACCGGCTTCCCGATCGAGGTGCCCTCCCGGCTGCCGGTGACGGCCCCGCCGCGCGACGAGGAGATCGCGATCATCCACGCCGCCGATCCCCTCGAGGTGCGCAAGCTGGAGTTTTCGTCGGGGAAGGACGCCGCGGAAAAGTTTGCGGCGATCTACGAGCGGGAGCGGCAGACCCTCCACGCCGCCTGGCCGCGGCGCCGGCATTGATGCCCTGATGGCCGGGGGTCCGCTGGCCGGCCGCCGGGCCGTGATCACCGGGGGCGGCCGCGGCATCGGCCGCGCGGTTGCGCATCAACTCGCCGGGCTGGGCGCCGATGTCGCGGTGATCGCGCGGACGCGCGAGCAGGTCGACCGCGTGGCGCGGGAGGTCGGCGCGCGCGGCGTCCGAGGACTTGGCGTCTCAGCGGATCTCAGCACGCCCGCCGGCTGCCGGAACGGGATGAACGCCGCCCGCGAGGGACTCGGCGGCATCGACATGTTGGTGAACAACGCGGGGTGGACGCTCACCACCCCCTTCCTCGAGGAGTCCGAGGACTACTGGCGGCGGGTGATCGACATCAATCTCTGGGGGACCATCTTGTGTACCCGCGCGGCGGTCGAATGGATGGTGGAGCACGGCGGCGGGGTGATCGTCAATGTCGCCAGCGACGCCGGGCGGGTCGGCACGGGGGGCGAGGCGGTCTACTCGGCGGCCAAGGGCGGCGTCATCGCGCTCACCCGATCGCTCGCGCGCGAACTGGCGTCCCGGCAGGTTCGGATCAACTGCGTCTGCCCCGGCCCCACCGAGACCGAGGTCCTGGCGGAGAACCGGGCCGATCCTGCCCACGCGTCGCGGATCGAGCGGATGGTCCGCCTGATCCCGATGCGGCGGGTCGCCCAGCCCGAGGAGATCGCCGAGGCGGTGGCGTTCTTCTGCTCTGACGCCTCCCGCTATATCACCGGGCAGGTGTTGAGCGTCTCGGGCGGCCTGACGATGGTCTGATGGCCGCGCGCGAACATCCGCTGCGGATCGCCGTGGACTGCATGGGGGGCGATTACGCCCCCCGAGAAATCGTCGCGGGAGCCCTCGCCGCTTCCAGGGAGGAGGAGATCCGTGTCCTCCTCGTGGGGGTCCCGGACGCGCTCACCCCCCTGGTGCCGCCCGACGCGCTCAAGTCGGGGGAGGCGGAGATCGTCCCGAGCGACGGCGCCATTCCCGAGGGGGCGTCGCCGCTGGTGGCCCTGCGGGCCAGCCCCAACGCCTCCATGGCGGTGACGATGCGGCAGGCGGCGCAGGGCCGGGCGGGCGCAGCGGTGAGCGCCGGCAGCACCGGGCCGACGCTGCTCGCCGCGGTCCGGGAGATCGGGATGATCAAAGGCGCGCGCCGCGCCTGCGTCGGCCGCCAGATCCTGGGCATGCACCCGGAGACGTTCCTGATCGATCTCGGCCCGACGCTCGACTCCGAACCGCGCGACCTGCTCGAGTTCGCGGTCATCGGCGCCACGTACATGCGGGTCTTCGGCGGGATTGCGAATCCGACCGTGGCGCTCCTCAGCAACGGACGCGAGGCCGGCAAGGGGAATCGCCTCGTCAAGGAGACGGCCGCGCTCCTCGCGCGCAGCGGCCTCCAATTCGTCGGGCTGGTCGAGGGGCACCACCTCATGAGCGGGGCGGCCAACGTCGTGTTGTGCGATGGGTTCGTGGGGAACGTCGCCCTGAAGACGGTGGAGGGCCTCGGCCGGGAACTCGCCGGATGGCTGCGGCTCGAGCTGCGCGGGGAGCTCCCGCCCGAGCGGATCGAGGGGCTCGCCGCCCGGCTGATCGAGATCACCAACCAGATCGAGCTCCACGGCAGCCTGCCGCTGCTCGGGATCAACGGCAACGTCGTGATGGCCCACGGGGCCTCGGACCGCCACGCCATCCGGGCGGCGATCGCGCAGGCCGTG
>WNGC01000909.1_pt1 | contig 23359 bp, 23 predicted proteins | sample 5400051 | NCBI WGS metagenome assembly WNGC01 (sample SAMN13153368, study PRJNA577476) | soil metagenome | isolation source: 20 cm soil or saprolite under grassland replicate 2 | place: USA:California | collected 2016-06-15
ACGGAGACAGCTGCGCGTGGTGGAGGATCTCGTTCGCCCACGCGCGGCCGATGCCGGCGATCGCGCGCTGGTCGCGAAGCAGCGAGTGGAGCCGCCGCGAGTCCGAAGCCAGGATCTCTCCGAGCGCGTCGGCGCCGAGTCCCAGTGCCTCCGGTCCGAGGTGCGCGAGTTCCTCCTCGGCGGCCTCGGGCGTCAGCAGCCAGACCCCGGCGCGTTTCTTCGAGCCGGCTTCCGTGAGCACGAGCTCGGCGCCGCCCTCGAAGCGCAGACGGAAGGCGGGCGACTTCGGCCCCTTCTCGCCGGGGGCGAGGTAGCGAAGCCGCCCAGCGGTCATCAGGTGCACGAGCAGGACGAGCTCCCCGTCCTCGGTCGGAAAGAGCAGCCGCTTGCCTCGCCGCTCCGCGCCCGCGAGCCGCCTGCCGTCGAGCGCCGAAAGCGGCGGCTCGAAGGTCTTCAGCGTCGCGATATGCGCCGGCCCGGCCTGCTCGATCGGAAAGGCGCGCACGGGCTCGTCCAAGGCGCGGCGCCACGCCTCCATCTCCGGTAGCTCAGGCACTTACGCTTCCGCCCTCATGGATCCGCTCAGCGTAGCCGTGCACCGGGGGCCGTTCGTGGAATCGATCCACCTTGTGCATGCGGTTGCCGTTCGGGACGGAGCCGTCGTTTCCGAGGCGGGCGACCGTGCCTTCGTGACCTCGCTGCGCTCCTCGGCGAAGCCTTTTCAGGCGCTGCCGCTCGTTCGCTCCCGGGACGACCTCGACGACGAGGACATCGCGATCGCATCGGCTTCGCACCGTGCCGAGCCGGAGCAGATCGAGGCCGTCAGACGGCTGCTCGCGAAGGCACCGGCGACCGAGGACGACCTCGAGGTCGGGCTCCAGGAGGGCCGTCCGCCGCAACCGATCTTCCACAACTGCTCCGGCAAGCACGCCGGCATGCTCGCGACGTGCCGGGCTCGCGGTTGGCAGACGGAGGGGTACCGGCTCGCCGGCCATCCGCTCCAGGACGAGATCCTGGCCGAGGTCGCACCCGCCGCTGAGCTCGAGCCCAGTGAGCTCGAGACGGCAGTCGACGGCTGCGGCGTCGTTTGCTTCGCGCTCCCGCTAGAGCGGGTCGCGTTCATGTTCTCGCGGCTCGAAAACCGCGAGGGAGGCGGCCGCGTCGCCGCCGCGATGCGGGCGCACCCGCAGCTCGTCGGCGGCGCCGGCCAGCCCGACACCGAGTTGATGCGGGCCTTGCCCGGCTGGATCGCGAAAATCGGCGCGGAAGGGCTCTTCTGCGCCGCCGGCCCCGGCGGGCTCGGCGTTGCCCTGAAGAGCCAGGACGGCGGCTACCGCGCGCTTCGCCCGGCGATCGCGGCCTTCCTCGCGCGTCTCGGCCATGAGCTCGACGACGGGTTCGAACACGTGCCGGTCCGGAACAGCCGCGGCGAGGATGTCGGAGAGCTCGCGGCTGAATGATTAGAGATTTTCTTCCAAACTGCGGCCTTCCGCGGTAACATCCCCGCGCGATCGCAGGGGGCCGGGGAGGGCGACGAGCCGGCTTCTTGTGTTGTGTAGGTCTAGCCCCCAAGTCCAACCAGCACGAGAATGCGGAGGTCGATGCGTCGATGCTCACCGTCGAAATCTCGCTCCCTGAGGTCGAAGAGCTCCAAAAGCTGGTACAGGAAGGCCTCGAGAAGGGCCTTCTCAACTACGACGAGATCGCCTCCGGGCTCGACGAGGTGGAGCTCAGCAAGGAGCAGGTCGAGGACTTCTACACCTACCTGATCGATCACGGCGTCGAGCTCGTCGAGGGTGAGACGCACAAGCACCCACCGCACGAGCAGCCGAACCTCGCCGAGGAAGAGATCAAGACACCGAAGCTCGACCTGACCGTCGAGCCGTCCCTGGACTCACTCAGGCTCTACCTGCGCGAGATCGGGAAGGTGCCGCTGCTGACCGCCGACCAGGAGGTCTATCTGGCGAAGCGGATCGAGCGCGGCGACATGTCCGCGAAGACGCAGATGATCGAGGCGAACCTTCGCCTCGTCGTCTCGATCGCGAAGTCGTATCTCGGCCGCGGCCTCAGCTTCCTCGATCTGATTCAGGAGGGCTCGCTTGGCCTGATCCGGGCGGTCGAGAAGTTCGACTACCGCAAGGGCTACAAGTTCTCGACCTACGCGACTTGGTGGATCCGCCAGGCCGTCACCCGGGCGATCGCGGACAAGGCGCGGACGATCCGGATCCCGGTGCACATGGTCGAGAAGCTGAACAAGGTCGTGCACATCGAGCGCCAGCTCGTCCAGCGGCTCGGACGCGAGCCCCGGCCCGACGAGATCGCCGTCGAGCTCGAGATAACGACGGGCGAGGTACGGGAGATCCTGCGGATGGCGCAGCATCCGGTCTCACTGGAGAAGCCGATCGGCGAGGAGGAGGACTCCGAGCTCGGCGATTTCGTCGAGGACGATCAGGTCGAATCGCCGGACGAGCACGCCTCGCTGTCGCTTCGGCGCGAGGACATCGAGCATGCCCTGGCGTCGCTGCCCGAGCGCGAGCGCAAGGTGATCGAGCTGCGATTCGGGCTCACCGGCGGTCAGCCGTGCACGCTCGAGGAGGTAGGCAAGGCCTTCGGCGTCACCCGCGAGCGAATCCGTCAGATCGAGAACAACACCCTCAAGAAGCTGGAGTCCTTGCCGGAGGCGCAAGGCCTCAAGGACTGCGTGTAGGACAGGGCGCTTCGTACTGGCGGTGCCAACCGGAAGTAGACGGACGCCCGAGCAAAGCCCGGACGTCCTTTAGGTCGGCATCGCAAGCGACGCCTTAGGGACTGCCTCTAACGCGCGGGAGTGAAGACCGGCGTCTCGGCCTTCACCGAGATCGTTCGGCCATCGGTGAGGTAGCCGGGGCGCGGCGTCCGGAAGCTGAGCGTCCAGGGCCCTCGACCACGAACGGGGAGGACCACGCTGACCCGTTTCCGGGGCATCACGACGACCTGCCGGTGCAGATGCGGCGCGCGGAGCCGGAGAACGGTCCGTTGCGTGCCGCTCGGTAGCGACAGCTCGAGCCGGAGCGAGCCGCGAACACGTGTGCCGTGCGCCGGCCAGACCTTGATCGTTCCAGCCTGGGCGAGCCAGCGGTCGTGGTAGAGGCCGCCGACGAAGAGCGCCAGCCTGGGCGTGCCGGCGGGGCGCCAGAGGTCGTAACCCTTGGCGCGAGCGACGAGCTGCGCGCCGCGCAGGCGCATGCGGACGGCGAAGTTCGAGATCAGGAGCGGCGCCCGCACGGTCTTGCCATCGCTGACGAAGCGACCGTCGCGGGCGGGCCTGACGCGCCGGTTGCCGAAGGCGTCGAGCTCCGTCGCTTGCTCGAAGTAGAGGACGTCGTCGACGGAGCGGTTCCAGAACAGCTGCTCGAGCGAGCGGGCGTGCAGCGTCGCGGGTGTATGAATCAACAGGACGTGGCGTAGTCCCGAGTGGTCGACCCAGCTCGCATCGGCCGGCAGGAAGGCATTACGGACCGTATCCGCAGTGTTCCGGTCGAACGAGACCGACCCCGCGGACGCAGCCGCCGCCAGCGCGAGCGAGAACGCGAGCGCGTAGGTCGCGAGCCGTGGACGCCAGGCGATCGCGGCGGCCAGCACCGAGAGGAGACCAGCCACGACGGCGATCGCAAGCGAGCCGTTCGCGAGGCCAAACGAGTGCTCGAGCCGGAAGACCCCGAGCAGGAACGGCGAATCCTGCTTGTTGGTCGCGATGCTGTACGGCGCGAGCGGGATGCGGGCGGAGACGGCGAGCAGGACGACCGCGAGCAGGCAGGTCGCGAGCCGCGCGGGAAGTCCGCGCTTGAGGTAGAGGCCGAACCAGGGCAGCACCAGCGGCAGCAACCCCATGAAGTAGCGCTCTTGGAAGCGCGGCGAGCCGTTCGAGGCGTAGAGCGAGGTCTCAGCGAAGAGGATCAGCAGCAGGCCCGCGGTGACGCCGCCGAATGCCGCCTCCTCGCGAGAGCGAGGACGGCCGAGCGCGTAGGCGAACCCGATCAGGGCGCCGGGGATCAGCACCCAACCGGCGCAATAGACGAGCAGCATCGAGTCGGTTGCGATCCAGTGGACGATCGCGCCGGGGTCGACGTGCAGCTTGACGACGCTGTTGTAGTAGCCGAGCACCCGGCTGGGACCGACCGCGACCAGCGCGGCCAGCGGCGCGACGAAGATTCCCCAGGTGAGTCGGAAGTTCCCGAGCGCCCGCCGGATCGAGCCGCGCTCGACCGCGATCGCCCCCGCGACGAACACGATCGGCAGCAGCGCGTACTGGATCCGCGTCAAGGCCGTCAGGGCGGCGAGTACGACGAACGCGAGCTGTGCGCCGCGGCTCGGGCGCGAGAGCGCGCAGACGGCCGCGTAGAGCGTCGTCAGCACCAGCGGATACGCGAGCGGATCGGCGAGCACGAAGGAGACGAAGAAGAGATTCGGCGAGGCGACGGTGAGCGCCGCGGCCACGAGCGCAAGGCCGGCGCCGAGCCCGAGGCGCCGGCTCAGCAGATAGACCGGCACCGCCGCGAGCGACATCACGAGCGCGTTCTCCGCCTGCGTCAGCCGGTAGGCGAGCATCGGGTCGTGGAAGAGCCAGAACGGCGCGGCGGCCAGCGGCTCGAGCAGGGCGGGGAAGTGCGCCGGCGAGCTCCGGATCAGCGGCCGGCCGTGCTCGGCGAGCGACCGCGCGAGCGTCGCGTAGATGTACTCGTCGGGGAAGTAGAGCGGCGTCGCGTGCGCGAGCGCGACGACGAAACGGATCAGGAAGCTGGCGCCGACGATGCCGGTGAGCACGAGCCGCGCCGGGATCGCCGAGATCCACGCCAGCCCGAGCGGCAGTCGCAACGCCTCGGTCCGCGGGGCCCTGAAATCGATCGCCACGGACTGCTCATCGGCAAACGCGAGCCATCCCTTAATCGAGTGACTACGGCGGCGCTACGAGGTCGCGCCGTCGGCGCCGTTCGCGCGCTCGGCCGGCACGAAGAGGCGGCAATGCGGGCATTTGAAACCCTCGTGGCGCGAGCCTTCGGCGAGCAGTTCGCCGTCGAAAGGCTTCTTGCAGTGAGGACAGACGGTTGCCCGGTCTTGCACCTTGCTCATAGAACTCGAAAGTAGCAAGAAGGGATTCGCCGCAAGGGATCGACAGGCTGCCGTTTCTGGTCCATAGTGAGTCCTCGATCTCTGCGGCCATGAGACTCGATCCAAACACCCATGCGTACGTGATGGCGACGGCGTTTTTCACGTCGATCTGCTTCGCAATCGCCGCGATGAGCGTGATCGGACTCGCGATCCACCTCTTCGTTCCCGGCGCCAGCTAGCAGCCCGACCGGCAACGTCGCCGATGCTCCCTGGTCCGCGATCACGCGGCGCCAGAAGTCCACGCTCGCCCTTGTCAAGGCTGCCAGCCTTGCCTACGGCCGATCGCGGCCTCTGGCTTGGTGCTCGCGACCCAGGAAGCGGGCAACGTCACCGGCCGGGCCGCCGCAGTCGCCAAAGCGTCCTCTTCGGGGCCTCTCCATGGGGCGCTGTCGCGCGGACCTCCTTATGCGAGGATCGTCAGGCAAATCGCCGGCGGAAAAGGGGAGCGAGCCATGGTCAAGATCACCGACAAGACCGACTACAGCCGCTTCGCGCGGCCAACGAGCGAAGACGAGGGTATGTGGCTCGACCACGTCGAGGTTCACCTCGTCACCCACCCGGTCGGGCAGGTCAAAGAGATGCACACCCACGACCCGCCGCAGGACCACGTGATCGTGATCCGTACCGGCCGGATGCGCTGGACGGTCGAGGATCAGAGCCTCGACGCCGGGCCGGGCGACGTGATCGTCACGCCGGCGGGGACCCCGCACTCCTATGAAGTCCTCGGCGACGAGCCGGCGCGCGTCGTCTGCGTCGACTCACCCCCGCTGCCCAAGCCCCAGGCTTAGCAGTGAGCGCAACGAGGAAGCTGACGATCGTCGGGCTTGGCGGCTCGCTGGCGAGGATCTCGAAGAGCAGGGCCGCCTTGCGCAAGGCGCTTGAAGGAGCCGAGGCCGCAGGAGCCCAGACGGTGCTGCTCGATCTCCGCGAGCTCGACCTGCCCATGTACAACCCCGACGACGACAAGCCGGGCGAGGCGGCGACGAGGGTGATCGAGTCCTGTTATGCAGCGGACGGGTTGATCTGGAGCAGCCCGCTCTACCAGGGAACGATCTCCGGTGCGCTCAAGAACGCGCTCGACTGGCTGCACCTGCTCGGTCCTCGGGAGCCTTCGTATCTGCACGACAAGGTGATCGGGCTGATCAGCGCCGCCGGCGGGACTCAGGGACTACAGGCGATCAACACGATGGAGTTCGCCACCCGGGCGCTCCGCGGCTGGGCTGTCCCCTACGTCGTCCCCGTCGCGTCGGCCGCAAGTGTCTTCGACGCCGAGGGCCGGATCCAGGATCAAGCGGTGGGCCTTCAACTGGAGACGCTCGGTCAGGAGGTCGTCCGGGTTGCGGAGCGGTTCGCGACGCACGAGTCACCCGACCACCAGGCCGAATGCGATCACGCCGCGGCGCGGGTCGCGGCAGCCGCCTAGTAAAGCGTTTGCAAATTGGATATCTGGGGTACGAGCCCGCCGTGCGGAAGCGGCCCCTCGCGTACTTGGCAGCGTTGCTGGCCGCGGCACTCGTCGTCGGAGGCGCGGCCGCCGGGCCGAAGCCGGGCGGCGGCAAGGCACCCTCTTTCGGCTCTGACGTCGTCCTACCCGGTGGCCAGGGCGGGGAGCCCTCGCTCGCGATCGACACCTCTCCCACTGCCGGTCGCGGCAACATCTACGTCGGCGCGATCGGCGACTCGAACGGGCCGCTCGAGTGGCATTCGTACAACGGCGGCAAGACCTGGTCGCAGCCGGTCCCGTTCGATCTGAACGGCCCGCTGCGCGGCGGAGACGACGACATCGCTGTCAATACGAACGGCAATCTGCTTGCGGCCGATCTCAACGTCAGTTGGGCCTCGGTGCAGATCTCGACCGACCATGGCCAAAGCTTCGACGCCGGCACACAGACGGCGCCCGAGGACGACCGGCCGTGGCTGACCGCCGCAGGCCAGAACGTCTACGTCTTCTACCACGACTTCGTCGCCGAGGCACCCGTCGTGTGCACGTCCTTCGACGGAGGTCACACCTTCCCGGCCTGCAACCAGGCCTTCGGCGCCGATCCATCTGTCACGAACTGCGCCGAGAACACCGTCCCGGCGCGCGCGCTGACGGTCGACCCCACGAACTTTGCGCTGAGCTTCCTCTACTCGTGCTCGACCGCAGCGGAGAACGCGCAGCATCCGCCCTACGGGCCGCTCCATGACTACTACCTGGCTCAGTCGCTCGACGGCGGGCTGACCTGGACCACCTATCCCGTCTTCCAAGCGGACACCTCGAACGGCAAGGCGCCCAACTACGCCAACATCTTCGGGACGCTCGCAGTCGACTCGGCGGGCAACTACTACGCGCTCTTCGCCGGGACCGCCGACGACGGCACCCCGATTGCGAACCCATACCACGTCTACCTCGAGGTCTCGAAGGATCACGGGCACACGTGGAGCAGGCCGATCCAGGTCGACCACGACGCCAACGGCGCCGGAACGCACGTGCTGCCGCATCTCGCTGTGACCGCGCCGGGGAACGTGGACGTCGTCTGGTACGGGACGACCGCGACCGGCGAGCCAAACGGCGTCTGCGGGTCGCTCCTCTTGCAATCACCCTGCAACAACGGCTTCCCCGACTACACGGACCCAAAGGCTCCCGCCTGGAACGTCTACCTCGCCCAGTCGACGAACGCGCTCTCGGCGGCACCGACGTTCAGGCAGGTCGCCGCCAACCCGACCGCGACGCACTACGGCGAGATCTGCACAAACGGCCTCGTCTGCGGTTCCTCCGACCGCTCGCTGCTCGACTTCATCAGCGTCGGCGTCGACTGCAACGGCTTCGCGCACATCGCCTACGGCGGCAATACGAAACAGCAGGAGGCGGCCGGCCAGACGTTCGTGCACGTCGCGAACCAGACCGGCGGAACCGCGCTCGCCCCTCCGGCCGCCTGCGCGGCCCCGGTCCCCTAGTCCGCTTTCACGTCTTCGTTCGTCCGCGTATCCTCCCGCGCTGAGACCGAGAGGAGGAACCGATGGCAGGCGAGCCGGCGACCGAAGCCACACTCAACCCGGAAGCGACCCAGGCCTTCCAGGAGGGGCTGCGCGGACCGGTTCTGCGACCCGGCGATCCGGGCTACGACGATGCCCGCGCGCTCTGGAACGGGTTGATCGACCGTCGACCGGCGCTGATCGTGCAATGCAGCGGCGCAGCCGATGTCGTCGACGCCGTCAACTTCGCGCGCGAGCAGAACCTGCTCGTCTCGATCAAGGGCGGCGGCCACAACGTCGCCGGCAACGCAGTCAACGACGGCGGCCTGGTGATCGATCTCTCGCAGATGCGCGGCGTCCACGTCGATCCTTCGACGCAGACGGTGCGGGCACAGGGAGGCGCGACCTGGGGCGACACGGATCGGGAGGCGCAGCTCTTCGGACTCGCTGTGCCCGGCGGGGTCGTCTCCACGACCGGAATCGCCGGCCTGACCCTGCACGGAGGGGTCGGCCACCTGCGCCGCAAGCACGGGCTCTCGATCGACAGCCTCCGCTCGGTCGACATCGTCACCGCGGACGGGCAATTGCGAAAGGCGAGCGCAACCGAGAACGAGGACCTCTTCTGGGCCGTACGCGGCGCGGGCAGCAACTTCGGAGTCGTCACGTCGTTCGAGTTCCAGGCGCACCCGGTTGGCCCGATGGTGATGGTCGGCGCGGTCTTCTACCCGCAGGAGGAGGCGAGGGCAATCGTGCCCGCGTGGCGCGACTACGTGGTCTCGGCGCCCGAGGAGCTGAGCTCGATCGCGCTGTTCTGGAACGTTCCACCGCACGAGCCGTTTCCGCCCGAGCTCCACGGCAAGCCCGTCGTGGTCGTCGCCGGCGCTTACTCGGGATCGGTCGAAGACGGCGAGCCGGTCGTGCAGCCCTTGCGAGAGCTGGCGGAGCCGCTGATCGACCTGAGCGGCCCGTGGCCCTGGCTCGGCCTGCAGAGCGGTTTCGATGCGCTCTATCCCAAGGGAGCGTTCTACTACTGGAAATCGCGGGCCTTCGGAGAGCTGCCTGACGAGGCGATCGACGAGATCGCCGACTGGGCCGAACGCCGGCCGACGCCGCTTACCGACATCGTCATCTGGCACCACGGTGGCGCCATGAGCGAAGTCGACGAGGACGCGACCGCCTATGCCGGGCGCGACGTGCCCTTCCTCGTGACCGGAGAAGCGAGCTGGGACGACCGTTCGCTAAACGACGAGGCGATTGCCTGGGGGCGGGATTTCTGGGCCGCGATGGGGCGCCACTCGACCGGGGGCGTCTACCTGAATTTCCCCGGACTGGGCGAGGAGAAGGAGGCGCTGGTCAGGGCGGGCTACGGAGCGAACTACGACCGGCTCGCGGAGCTGAAGGCGAAGTACGACCCGGAGAACCTCTTCCGGATGAACATGAACATCGCGCCCGCGGGCTGAGGTTAGGCTCGGTGCGCTTCCTCTTCGGCGGTCCGCTCGGCCGTCGGGAGAGCCTCGAGGCGCTCGTCCGGAATCGGCTCGCCGCTCTCGATCGAGAGGCCGTAGGTTCCGGCGGCAAGCCGGGCCTCGGCGCGCTCGAGCGCGGCGAGCTGCTCGCGTAGACCGTCTGCCAGACCTTCGTCGAGCTCGTCCTGGTAGAGATCGGACGCGAGGTTTCCCGGGTCGATGTCGTCGGCCTCCTCGCCCGTGTCCGTGTGGGCGAGCCCGCCCAGCGCACGCTCGATCCGCTCGCGTTCCTGGGCCAGCAGCTCTCCTGCCCGCTCGGGATCCATCACGCCGCCACGTTAGCGTTTGCCGGGCGCGGCCAGACGGCTCGAGCGCGCGGGATCGTCGTGGCGAGCGCAAGCAGGTAGATCCCGACGGCCGCGGCGATGATCATCGAGCTGGGCGGCAAGGTCGGGAACGCGTAGCTCAGCGTGAGCCCGATCCAGATCGAGCCGACGGAGAAGAGGGCCGAGAGGAGCAGGCCTCGGTAGGGATTCGCAGTCAGCCTGTGCGCGGCGCCGGCGGGGGCGGCGAGCAGGCCGAGCAGGAGCAGCGCCCCGACGGCCTGGGTTGCCTGGGCCGCGACGAGGCCGAGTAGCGCAAGGAACCCGAGCCCCAGCACGCGGACCGGCACGCCTTGGGCGGCGGCGACGGCGTTGTCGAGGGAGGCGAAGAGCAGCGGCCGAGCGATCGCGAGCAGGATGGCGCAGGCCAGAACTGCGAGGACGACGGAGGTTCGGACGTCCGCCGCGCTGAGGCCGAAGATCGAGCCGAACAGAACGCGCACGCCGGCCGTGCCGTTGCCGGCGCTGTCCTGCGTCGTGAAGATCGTCAGAAAGAGGACGCCGAGACCGAGCGTCCAGGCGAACAGCGAGCCGATGGTGACGTCGTCCGCACGGGCTTTGTCGCCGAGGAGGCCCATGACGATGCCGCCGAGGATCGTCGCCGCGAAGACGCCGGCGAGGATGTTGAGGCCGAGAACCGCGGCCGCAAGACCTCCGGTGAAGGCGACGTGGCTGAGGGCATCGCCGGCGAAGACCTGGGCGCGGAGAACCACGAAGTAGCCGACCAGTCCACAGGCGAGCCCGACGAAGCTGCCCGCGATCAGCGCGTTGCGCATGAACTCATGCGCGAACATCAGGCGGCCCTCAGCGCGAGCCGCGCGGTCGCTCGTCGCCGCCTCCCCAGCGCGCGGCCGAGACGGACGAGGACGTAGAGGCCGAAGGAGAGCGAGGTGACGTAGAAGCCGACGGGGTAGATCGAGAAGTAGGCGAGCGCGAGCCCGAGCCAGGTGACGGCGAGCGCGAGCGCGACCGACAGGGCGATCCCGAGCGCGGGTCGCGCAGTCAGCTGGTGGGCGGTCGCGGCCGGCGTGACCAGCAGGGCGAAGACGAGCAGCGCCCCGGTGATCTGGCTCGTCTCCGCCACCGACAGGCCCAGCACGAGCAGGAAGCCGAAGCCGAGGGCGCTGACGGGAACCCCGCCCGCGCGGGCGACGTCGGCGTCGACGGATGCGAAGAAGAGCGGCCGAGCCGCGATCGCGACCAGCCCGACGGCGGCGGCCGCGACCGCGAGCAGCACGACGACCTGCTGCGTCGTGATCCCCAGGAAGGTGCCGAAGAGGAGCGAGTCGAGGCCGTTGAGGACGCCGTGGTAGAGGGTGACGAAGAGGAACCCGAGCGCGAGCGCGAGCGCCTGGAGCGCGCCGATCGCGGCCGACTCCGCGCTGAGGCTTCTGCGCGAGCCTGCGATCCCGGCCAGTGCGAGCGCTCCGAGTCCACAGAAGCCGAAGTAGCCGACGGCCAGCGGGAGGCCGGCGAGGCTGGCGGCGGCGGCGCCGGGAAAGGCGATCACCGAGAGCGTGTGTCCGGCGAAAGTCTGCCGGCGCAGGACCATGAACCAGCCGGTGACGCCGGCCATGACGGCCACGATCGTCCCCGCTGCGAGCGCGTTGACCATGAAGGGGTACGTGAAGAGCTGTTGGACGTCGGTGAGCGGGTTCCAGGAGAGCCCCTGGAAGACGGCGGCCTCAGGCATGACGGTCGCCGTGGACGAATGGGGCCTCGGGCTGACCGACGACGACGAGCCGGCTGTCGGAGGCATGGAGGACCTCGATCGGCGCGCCGTAGAGGCGGCTGAGCGTCTCGCTCGTGATCACCTCTTCGGGAGCGCCCTCGATCGCGCCGCCGCCGGCGAGGTAGATGACGCGGTCGAGGTAGCCGATGATCGGGTTGATGTCGTGCGCGACGAGCAGCACGGCGACCTGCTCCTCTTCGCAGATGCGGCGCACGAGCGCGGCGACCGCGGCCTGGTTGGGCAGGTCGAGGCTGTCGAGCGGCTCGTCGAGCAGCAGCAGCCTCGGCCGCCGGACCAGCGCCTGGGCGATCAGCAGGCGTTGCTGCTCGCCGCCGGAGAGCTCGCCGATCGGCCGGCGGGCATAAGTGGTGGCGCCGACGAGCTCGATCACCTCCGCGACGCGGGCCGCGTCTCGCTTGCGACTCGGGCTACCCGGGAGTGGGATCCCCCAGCGGGCCCCGTCCAGTCCGAGCTGGACGAGGTCGACGCCGCGGATCCGCGTCCCGCTGTCAAAGCCGTGCCGCTGGGGCAAGTAGCCGATCCGGCCCTTGGCGTCGCCGGGTTGGCGCCCCAGGACCGACGCCGTTCCGGCGGCCAGCGGCAAGAGACCGAGGATCGCCTTGATCAGCGTCGACTTGCCGGCCCCGTTCGGCCCCAGCACGGCGACGAAGTCCGCCTCAGCGACCGTCAGTGAGACGTCGCTCCAGATCGTACGGCCACGGAGGCGCACGGCCGCGCCGTCGAACGTGACCGCCGCGCCCTTCCGCGTCTCGGTGTCCGATCTCAGGAAAGTGGCCACCGGGGTCATCGGCCCGTCGCCTGCGCGAGTGCGGCGGCAAGCGCCTGCAGTTGGCGCGACTGCCAGTCCTGGAAGCTGGCGGACGCGGGCACCAGGGTCTCGGTGATCGTGGCGACCGGGATGCCGCGCTTGCGGGCGGCGTCCGTGATCCGCTTGACGTCGGGGGTGCTGTTCTGACTGTTGAAGACCCAGACCTTGATCTGCTTTTGTCCGATCTGGCGGTCGATCGTCGTCTTGTCCCCGGCGGTCGGCTCGGTGCCCTCGCTGATCGCCTTGAGGAACGTCGGCGGCGTCAAGACCTTCAGCCCGAGCGCCTGCGCGAGGGGGGCGAACATGCTCTCCGAGGCGCCGACGGGCACGCCGCTGTACTTGTGCCTGATCGTCGCGATCAGCTGCTTGTACTGGGCGAGCCCCTTCGTCTCGAGGCGCGTCTTCTGCTGTGCGAAATAGCCGGAGTCCTCCGGGTCGAGCTTGTCGTAGTCGCGGACAATCGAGTCGATCATCAGCTGCACGTCCGGCGGCGAGTACCAGCGGTGGGGGTTGCCGCCGGGCTTGATTCCGACGAGATCGCCGACGTTGAGGACGATTCGTCCCGAGATGGGGTTCGCCGCGATCAGCTTGTCCGCCCAGGGGTCGTAGCCGATGCCGTTCACGACCACCATCCGCGCACCCGCGATCGTGCGCGCGTCGGCGGCGGTCGGCTCGTAGTCGTGCGGGTCGGTCGCGGGATTCGTGATCACGCTGTTGACCTGAACCCTGTTGCCGCCTAGCTGTGACGCGATGCTGCCCCAGAAGTTCTCTGCGGCGACCACGTGCAGGACGCCGGTCGGCGCTGCCGCACTCGACTTCGACTGGCCGCCGCAGCCCGCGCCGACCGGCACCACGGCGAGCAGCCCGACGGCCACAACCCTTCCTATTCCAGCCATACGCTAACAATACTCATTCTCTCTACTATTTGCATTCGAGAGGCGCTACCATTAGCGCCATGACCGCGCAGACCGATTCTTGGGCCGACGCGACGATCGCCTCGCTGCAGGCGAAGGGGCATCGAAACAGCGGCGCCCGCCGCGCCGTCGTCGAGTTGCTCGGGCGCCAGGATTGCTGCCTGACCGCCCAGGAGATCTTCGACCAGCTCCGAGCCGAGGGCCGCCGGGTCGGAATCGCGAGCGTCTACCGCGTACTCGAGCAGCTGAGCAAGGACGGGTTCGTCCAGCGGATCGACATCGGCGCCGGCACGACCCGCTTCGAGCCGATCCACGCGGACGGAGAGCATCATCATCACCTCGTCTGCGACGACTGCGGCAAGGTCGAGGCCTTCGCCGACGACCAGCTCGAGCGCGCCCTGCACAAGGTCGAGGGCCGGACCGGCTATTCAGTCGCCGGCCACGACGTCGTCCTCCGGGGCGCTTGCAGGGACTGCGCCCCCGCGCGCTGACGGATCGAACCGACAGCCACTTAAGATCGAAGCCGTGGCGGACCGCCCGCTCACGCGAGGATCGGCTTCGCCGCTGCTCGGGCTGATCAGGCGGAGTCTCCGCGAGGCGATTCCGCAGCTTCGCCTCACCGACCCAGGCCTTGCCGCGCTGAGGCACGCCACACGTGCCGCGATTGTCATGCCCGCCGTCTTTGCCTTCGCCGACAAGGTGATCGGAGACCCGCAAACGGCCACGTTCGCTGCCTTCGGATCGTTCGCGATGCTGGTACTGGTCGACTTCACCGGTCCAATGCGCAGCCGGCTCGTCGCCTACCTGGGCCTTGCCGGCGCCGGCGCAGCGAACGTGGTCCTGGGGACGTTTTGTTCGCGGAACGCCTGGCTCGCCGCGGCAGCAATGGCCGTGGTCGGGTTCGCGATCCTCTTCTCCGGCGTGATCAACGGCTACTTCGCCGCGGCCGCGACCTCGGCGCTACTCACCTTCATCCTGCCGGTGACGCTGCCGGTCCCCTTCTCGGAGGTGCCGGCACGCCTGGAAGGCTGGGGCCTCGCGGCCGCGGCGGGAATTCTCGCGCAGATGCTGCTCTGGCCCGCCCGGCCCAGTGCCGGGTTCCAACGTGAAGCGGCACGAGCCTGCGACGCCCTCGCCCAGCTCGCCGAAGCCGAAGGTGAGCGCGACCGTTCAGCGATCCCGTCCCGGCGACGGGAAGCTCAGAATGCGGTCAAGGGCCTCCTTCGAAGCTTCCGCGGCGCCCCACATCGACCGACCGGGCCGACAGGGCCGACCGCGGCGCTTGCCTCACTCGTCGACGAGCTCGACTGGCTCCTGTCGTTTCTGGCCCCTCCGGCTGATTTGCCCTCGCTCGACGTCAGCGGCGAGGAAAACCCGGAGGTTCTGACCGCGACGGCCGGAGTTTTACGCGCGGCCGCGGCGACGCTGGCCGGCAGCGACGAGCGTCCGGACTTCCGCCGGCTCGACGAGGCGCGGGACGCCACGGTGGAGGAGCTCGCCCGACGAATCTCGGAAGCGCCCACGGCCATGGACGAGGAGCAGCTTGGGTCCGCCCTCGAGCCGACGTTCCGGATCCGCGCGATCTCGTATTCCGCACGGCAGGTTGCGGGCTACGCGCTTCTGGCCAGCGGAAAGGCGGCGCCGGAGCTCGACGACATGGACGTCGCGGGAGGGGATTTCGTCACCCGGCCGGCGCGGGCGGCACTGCAGGCGACCGAGCTCGCGGTCGAGCACACCGGCGCCGGATCGGTTTGGCTTCGGAACAGCCTTCGCGGCGCGGCTGGACTGACGATCGCCGTCTACGTCGCTCAGCGGACGGGCCTTCAGCATTCCTTCTGGGTCGTGCTCGGGACGCTCTCGGTGCTGCGCTCGAACGCCCTCGGCACCGGCTGGTCGGTGCTCAGCGCGCTCGCCGGAACCGCGGTGGGGATCCTCGTCGGCGCAGGCCTCGTGATCGCGATCGGCACCCATGAAGTCGTTCTCTGGGGAGTGCTGCCGGTTGCGGTTCTGCTCGCAGCCTACGCTCCCCAGGCGATCTCGTTCGCCGCCGGCCAGGCCGGCTTCACGGTCGTTCTCTTCGTGCTCTTCAACATCATTCAGCCGACCGGCTGGAGGGTCGGGGTCGTTCGAATCGAGGACGTCGCGATCGGCTTCGCGATCAGCCTCGGGGTGGGACTGCTCTTCTGGCCGCGAGGCGCGGCTCAGTTGCTGCGCGACAATCTGGCTTCGGCCTACGGACGGAGCGCGGACTATGTTGCCGCCGCGGCCCGACAGGTGATCGATGGGCATGGCCAGGCCGCGTCGGCGGGACCGGCTCAGGCGGCCGCTGCCGCTGTCCACCAGCTCGACGACGCGTTCAGGCAGTACCTCGCCGAGCGGCATGCGGGACCTGCGAACCTGGAAAATGTCGGGGGCCTGGTTGCAGGTGCAGCACGGCTGCGCCGTGCCGCGCAGACACTCTCGGCTCTCGGTACGGATGACGACGCGGGGCTGGCGCCGTGCGGCGCGAACCTCAACGACGAGATTCAGGCCCTGCGGTCGTGGTACATCACGCTGGGCGATTCCTTCGCTCACTCCACGGAGATCCCGCCGCCGCATGTTCGCGACAGCCAAGGCCGTAGACGTCTGCTCGACTGCGTGCGCGTCGCCGTGGCGGGTGGCGACAGAACCAAGGTTCCGTCCGCGCTCAGCCTCTTGTGGGTGAGCCAGTACCTCGACAACCTCTGGCGGCTCGAATCCCACCTCGGAAGAACCGCCGCCGAGGCATTGACGTCTACGCGCGAACCGGCGGGCTGAGCCGCCGCCACGTCGCGCCTGCGATCAGCCCGAGGACCAGCGTCGGGACGATGTTCAGGAACCGGTAGACGAGCACCGCGGCGACGACCTCTGCGTTCGCGCCGCCGAAACCAACCAGCGCCGTCGTCAGCCCGACCTCGACGACGCCGAGCCCGCCTGGAGTGATCGGCAGCGAGCCGAGCAGCCGGGTGAGCGACCAGGCGGCGAACGCCTCGACGGCGCCGACCTCGCCCGCGGAAACGCCGAGGACGCGGAGCGAGACCAAAAAGAGAAGGAAGACCGTGAGCTGGCCGGCGAGCGTCGTCAGCGTCAGGGCGATCCAGCGGTGGCGAAGCAGGCCGACGGCTCTGTTGCGGAAACGGACGAATGAATCCGCCGTCCAACCGACGGGTCCTCGCCTGAAGATCCCTAGGACCCAGTTGGCCAGGCGAATCGTTTCCCGCCCGATGAAATGCGCCAGCTTCGGCGTCGCCAGCGCGCCTGTAAACGCCGCGATTGCGACCACGAAGACGGCCAGACCGATCACCGCCACGGACTGCAGGAGCGCGTTCTGCTCCCGCTTGAGCGTCAGCAGCGCGAGCGCCACGGCGGGAAAGCCGAGCAGAACGAGCTGGTTCCAGATCCCCGTCAGCGCGGTCGCCAAGCCGACCGATCCTCCGCCGAACCCCCAAGCGCGCAGGATTGCGTAGGCGAGACCAACGCCGACCGCGGCCCCGCCCGGTGCGATGTAGGTGGAGGCCGTCGATGCCTGGGTAAGCACGAACGCCCGTCGAAAGCCGAGGCCGGGGAGGGCAACCATCCACGGCGGCGCGAAGGTGACGAGGTTCAGAAGCGTCGCCGCGACGAGCGCTGCGATCTGCGGCCAGGACAGCTGCTTGACCACGGACCAGACCTCGCCGTAATTGGCGATCCGGGGCAGCACGAAGACGAAGGTCGCGGCGACAACCGCGATCCCGATCCCGATCACGATCAGCTGCCGTCGCCGCGACTTATGACGACTCGGCGGGCGAGGAGCTACGACGTCGTCGTGAAGACCCCCGTCGATCAGGTGAGTGCCGTCTTGCCCGCCGGCAGCAGGCCGGACTCTCGTGCAGCCCGGATCGCTTGGGCGACACGGGCCAGCCGGGCTCCCTGCGCCCGGGCGACGAGCCGCGTCTCTTCGTCGGGCCCGTCCACGCTGTGCCCGCTCGTGAACGAGGCGCCGTACGGATTCCCGCCGCCGTTGAAGACCTCGTGGACGGTGTAGCCGAGAGGCAGAACGATTGCGCCCCAGTGGTACAGAGTGTTGTTGAGGGCGAGGATCGTCGACTCCTGCCCGCCGTGGCTGGTCTGGGAGGACGTGAACGACGTCGCGACCTTGTCGATCAGCTTTCCCTGCTGCCAGAGCTCACCGGCGAGGTCGAGGAACACCTTCAGCTGCGCGGCGACGTTCCCGAATCGCGTGGGCGTGCCGAAAGCCAACCCGTCCGCCCATTCGAGATCCTCGATCCGCGCGACGGGCCCCTCGTCCACCTCGGAGCGGTGGCGTCGAGATCCTCGATCCGCGCGACGGGCCCCTCGTCCACCTCGGAGCGGTGGCGTCCCCAGAACTGGTCGGCCGAGATCCGCAGCTCCTGGCTCAGCTCCGCGACGGCCCGAAGGCGTACCTCGGCGCCTTCGCCTTCGGCGCCTTCGGCGACGGCCCGTGCCATTCCGCGCACGTTGCCGGTGGCGCTGTAGTAGATGACTGCTACTCGGACCTGAAGCTCTGCTCCCGCCTCGCTCACGGCCCCGTCTCGTGCCTCGAGATCGCGAAGAGAGCCTCGTCGCTGCTCGCGAGCACGGCGTCGACGGAGTGCACTTGCATCCATTCGCGGACGACGCCGGCGAGGTCCGCTAGGCGGAAGACACGGTTGCTCGAAGAGGAGATCCGCGTGTACGCGGTCGGGATGGCGGGCCTGGTCCGGATCGTCGAGCTCACGTCGCCTGGCATGGAGAAACATACTCCGCCGAGCTTCGCGGGTCGTTCCGTCGGTGCCTTCGCGGCCAGCATCAAGCCGGCCTAGGGGCAGGCTGGAATCCGCGATTAGCGGTCGTCTGGGGCGCGGATGGTCGCTGGCGGGGCAGACAGCAAACGGCGTTCCCTCGACCACGGGCCAACGCACAATGGCCTGGAGATCGCTCTGCCGAAACGAAAGGACCGAGCATGACCCGCAGAAGACACATTGGCTTCCTCGCGACCTTGACTGCGCTGCCACTCACGGTGGTGGCGCTGGCCGGCTGTGGCGGCGGCGGCAGCAAGGCGGCGCCGGCACCCCCGAAGACCGCGAGCGGTGGCCCGGCCACGGTCGGTGTCGCGAACGTCGCACTCGGCAAGATCCTGGTCAACTCGCAGGGCCGCACCCTCTACTTGTTCCAGAAGGACTCTGGCACGACGAGCGCGTGCACCGGCGCCTGCGCCGTCAACTGGCCGCCGCTTCGGGCGAGCGGGAAGCCCACGTTCGGTAGCGGGGTGAATAGCTCGCTGGTCGCAACCACCACGCGCTCCGACGGAAAGCCGCAGGTCACCTACAACGGCCACCCGCTCTATCTCTACAGCGGCGACGCGAAGGCCGGCGACACGAACGGGGAAGGCGTCAGCGCCTTTGGCGGGCTCTGGTACGCCGTCTCTCCCGCAGGGAACAAAATCGTAGGCTCGGCGCCGAGCACGGGCTACTAAGCCGACGAACGCCAGGAGAATACGAGCGATCGAACAGAAGGAGGCGACAATGGGTTTCGACCAGTACCACGAGCCGGCCGGCGAGCTCAGCGCGGAGACGCGCACGTTCGCCCGGATGATCGCGTCGCTGACGGAAGAGGCGGAGGCGATCGGCTGGTACGAGCAGCGAATGGCGCTCGAGCCGGACCCTCAGGCGAACCCGATCATGGCCAACGCGCAGGGCGAAGAGTTCAAGCACTTCGGGATGGATCTCGAGTTCCTGCTCCGGCGAACGCCGAAGTGGAGGGTCGCGCTGCAGACGATCCTCTTCACCGAGGGCGACATCGTCGAGAGCGGTGAGGAGGCCGAAGAGGCGGAGAACCGGTAGCTCGGGTCTCAGCCCCTCCTGCGGAGCGAGAAGCAAAGCAAGGCATTCGTCCGACTGTCCGTGGCGCCGCTTTCCTGGGTGGGCGCGAGCGCACCTCATGTCGCCGCGTGATCCTGCGGGGTCGCGAGGAGGACGCCACCGGCTGTCACGGCGGCGAAGGCCAGGATTCGCAGGCCGCCGAAGACGCCTGAGGGGACCGGCTCGTCGAGCACGACCGTTCCGGCCGCGATCGGCAAAGCGTTCGTCAGCAGGGTCGCAACCCCCGCGACCGTCAGCGCCCCGCCGGCCTGGTAGCCGAGTTGCAACAAGACGGTCCCGAGCAAGTAGCCTAGGACGAGAGTGAGCAGGAAGCCGGTGCGGACGCCGCCCTCAGTGACGAGCTTCGTCGAGATGTCGCCGATGGCGAAGAAAAGCCCGCCTGCAATCCCAGCGGCCACCGCGGCCCCCACCAGCGCACGTCCCAAGAGCAGGACGAGAATGGCAGCCGCGCCGCTCGCGCCGAGCCAGAGCAGGATCAGGGCGGTCGACCCGTGGCCGCCCACACCGCTCCCGCCGACGAGGGACACCGCGAGCGCGAGCAGACCCAGGACGGAAAGGATCACCCCGGCTAGCTCGCGCGTGCCGAGCTCGCGGTGGGCCATGCGCGCAGACACGTACGCAAGCACGCCGATGCCGCCGGCGTTGATGCTCTGAACGAGTGAAAGCGACGCCAGCGCCAGCGCCGCCGCATAGAGGAGGAAGCCACTGCTCTCCATCACGAAGCCGAGCAGCCAGCTGCGGTCGCCGAGCAGAAGCCGGACCGAGTGCAGCGGGCGACGCATCGACAACACGGGGAGGGCAGCGGCGGCCTCGTGCTCGCGCAGGTAGGCCAGATTCGTGATCGTGGTCGACAAGGCTGCGAGCACGATTGCGACGGCGGTGCTGGTGCTCATGGCCCGCCAGACTCCCGGCTGGACGCCGCCTTGGCAAGCTGATGCTCGCAGCGCTCTTCGACGTCCCGGCGAATCTCGGTTATCCGCTGCTTTTCGCGCTCGTCGCCGGCGCGTCGGCGGGCGCGTTGATCCCAGGCGAGAAGGCTCTGATCGTCCGAACGCCCTCGGCGGCATCGCCTGGGCGTGCACGATCGGCTCGCGCGCCTACGTTCTGGGGAGCAGCGCCTCCGGCTCGCTGGGAGCGATCGGCTTCATCGGAGTCGCCGTCGCCGCGATTGTCTACCTGATCACGTTCATCCGCCGTCGCTGGCGGCGCCGGCGGCCGCAGGCGCGGGAATCTCGCTGACGAGGTCGCGCCCGAGCTTGTCGATCAGCTCTCGGAGCTGGGGGTGCTCGTCGGGGTCCCAGCCGCTGAGCAGTTCCCGAAGGCCGTCGCATCTCGCGGTGACGAGCCGTTCGTAATCCTCGCGGCCGGTCTTCGTCAGCTCGATCGGGCCGCCGCCGTCTTGCTCAACGAGTGACCGCCGTTCCAGTTGCTCCAGCGCCGCGGCGATCTGCACCGGATCGACTGGGAGCTGCTCGCCCAGCTGGTCTTCGGTCAAGGGAGTGCGCTCGCCAAGCCGGGCGAGCAGCCACAGCTCCGGCGGAGCGAGGTCGAGGCCGGCCCGGCCCCCGAGCCGCTCGTAGAGCTGCCAGCGCTCCTCGCGGCGCGCGAGCCTCGAGAGGGCGCGCTCGATCTCGCGCAGGGCGTCGTCGTCGCGGGCGGGATGGAGACCGTCGCCCGGGTCGGGGGCCCCGGCCGTTGTCTTCAGCGGCACCTCGGGCAAGAGCCACGTCAGGAGAAAGGCTAGGACCGCAATCCCCGCGGCGACGAGAAACACCGTCGTCAGCGCATCGGTGATCGCGATGCGGAAGGGATCGCGTAGGACTGCCGGGAGCTGCTTGACCACTGCGGGGTTCGCCGCCGACGACGGTACGCGCGCGCTGGGCGGGAGCTTGCCGACGAGGTTGGCGGCGAGCTGGTTCGCGAAGATGGCGCCGAACACGGAGACGCCGATCGAGCCTCCGATCTGGCGAAAGAGCGTCGAGCCCGAGCTGGCGACGCCGAGGTACTTGTAGTCAACCGCGTTCTGGGCTGCGAGGACGAGCACCTGAATCACATTCCCGAGACCGAAACCGAGGACGAGCATGTAGGCGCCGGTGACAACGGTCGACGTGTCGACCTGAAGGCGTGAGAGAAGGAAGAGCCCGACCACCATGATCGCCGTGCCGGCGACCGGGAACGGCTTGTAGCGTCCGAAACGGGTGATCAGCTGCCCGCTTCCAATCGAGGCGGTCAGCAGACCGACCATCAGCGGCAGAATCAGCAGGCCCGAGGTCGTCGGACTGTGGCCCTTGACGTCCTGGAGGTAGAGCGGCAGGTAGGTGATGGCGCCGAACAGCGCGAGGCCGACGATGAAACCCACTGCGCTCGTGACGCTGAAGACGCGGTTGCGAAAGAGCTCGAGCGGCAAGATCGGTTCCGCCGCCCGGCCTTCCGCGAACACGAAGGCCGCAAGCAGGACGACGCCGCCGACGATCAGTGCGAGCATCCACGGCGAAGTCCAGGAGTAGGTGGTGCCACCGAGGCTCGTGTAGAGAACGATCGCCGAGAGGCCGCCTGCGAGGAGCGCCGCCCCGAGGTAGTCGATCGTGTGCTTGACGTGATCGGTGCGAGGCTGGAAAGCCGTGGCGATCACGGCGAGCGCGATCAGCCCGATCGATAGGTTGACGTAGAAGATCCAGCGCCAGGAGAGGTGGTCGACGAAGAAGCCGCCGAGCAGCGGTCCCAGCACCGTCGAGACGCCGAAGACGCCGCCGAAATAGCCCTGGTAGCGCCCGCGCTCGCGCGGCGGAAAGATGTCGCCGACCACGGCGATCGTGATCACGAACAAACCGCCGCCGCCGAGCCCCTGGATCCCTCGAAAGACGATCAGCTCGGTCATGTTCTGGCTGATCCCGCAGAGCGCCGAGCCGACCAGGAAGATGACGATCGCCACCTGCAGCACGATCTTGCGGCCGTACTGGTCGCCGAGCTTTCCGTACACCGGCCCGACGACCGTCGAGGAGAGCAAGTAGGCGGTGACCACCCATGAGAGGTCCGAGACACCGCCGAGATCTCCGACGATCGTCGGCAGCGCTGTCGAGACGATCGTCTGATCGAGCGAGGCTAGGAGCAACACCAGCAGCAGCGCGCCGAAGATCAGGCGCACGCGCTGGTTCTGGGCGACCTGCGCGGGAATCTCGGCTTCCGCGCTCATCGACTCCGATCCTTGCAGAGCCGGCTGGGGCGAGGCGCTACCTCGCCGGCACGTCCGGATGGAACGCGGCCGGCCTGAACTAGCCGGCCGGTGCGCCCGCCTCGGCGAAGCGGGAGAGCGCGTTCACGAGCGCGCGCAGCTGGCGGCCACGGGGCGTGAGGCGGTATTCGACGTGGGGCGGGCGCGCATTGATCACGGCTCGCTCCAGGACGCCGGCCTCCTCGAGGTCGGCGAGGCGCTGCGCGAGGGTCGCGGGCGGAATCGAGCCGAGCGCCTGCTGGAACTCGTTGAAACGCACGGCTCCCTCGTGCGAGACGTAGAGGATCGACACCGTCCAGCGCCGCTCGAGGAGGTCCGCCGCTCGGCGGACCTCCTCAGGGAGCGGGGCGCAGCTACGACAGCGCATGCGCCGAGTGAGGCTCGAGCGACAGCTCGAGCACCTCGTCCAAGCTCATCACCGGGTGGAAGCTCATCTCGTTGCGAACGTCCTCCGGGATGTCGTCGAGATCGGCCCGGTTTCGCTCGGGGATGATCACGTCGGTCAGGCCCGCAGCGTGGGCGGCGAGCGCCTTCTGCTTGAGGCCGCCGATCGGCAGGACTCGACCCTGCAGCGTGACCTCGCCGGTCATGCCGACAGTGTGCTTCACCGGCCGGCCCGTGAGCAGCGAGGCGAGCGCGGTCGTCATCGTGATCCCGGCGCTCGGACCGTCCTTCGGGATCGCCCCCGCGGGCACGTGCACGTGGAAGCTCGCGTCCTCGAAGTCGTTCTCGTCGAGGCCGAGCTTGTCCGCGTGCGAGCGCACGTAGGAGAGCGCGATCCGCGCGGACTCCTTCATCAC
>WNGC01000476.1_pt1 | contig 23334 bp, 20 predicted proteins | sample 5400051 | NCBI WGS metagenome assembly WNGC01 (sample SAMN13153368, study PRJNA577476) | soil metagenome | isolation source: 20 cm soil or saprolite under grassland replicate 2 | place: USA:California | collected 2016-06-15
CGCCCGAGCTTCTGGTTCACGCCACCCCCGGCACAGTGCGTCACCGGGAAGTGGACGGGCGGTGGGCGTATCGACCCCACAGGCAACCGGGCGGCGTCAAACTACGATAACGTCGATGAGCCAGCTGGAGGCCAACCCGCAGCCCCGGACCCGGCTCCTTACATGACCGGCAAGGTCACGTTCGGGTTCAACGTGTTTCTCGGGCAGGATGCGAACGGGAACTGCATCGTGACCAAGGGCGAGATCGAAGTGAACGGTCACGCCTTGAAGCTCGCCTGGCACGTGTCGATCCACGACGGGGTCGATGCCTACGACGGTAGGCCAGTGTATGCGAATGAGTTCTCCGATGGTCATCCGGGGGGCGTGTGTGTCGTGGTGGGCATCCCGGACAACTACATGACGGCGCGCGTCAACCCGGGACAGGGCCGTGAAATCGTCCAATTCGAGGTCTGCGACAACGATCGCGGCGGGCGACAGAACACGCGCAGCGACGCGATGCGCTGGCGGACCGCGGGTCATGGGGACACGGGCATGACGTACTTGACCGGCGGCAACATCGTGGAGCACGGGTCCTGAGCGCGCAGCACCATCCAAGCTCATTGGGCACTAGGAGTTTTAAGGAAGGAGTCAACTGATGAACGGCAAGACCATGCATTGGGTGAACCGCCTCGCGGTCCTCGGGCTCGTCGTCGGGCTCGTGGCTGGGCTCGCGGCGGCGGGCAGCGCCCAGTCGGTGGGTGGCCAGGCGTACAGCACGTACGTCAACACGCCGCTCGGTTCAAGTGGTCAGTCGCCACTGGCGGTGCTGCCGGCTGTTTCGGGCACCGACGGCGCCGAGGCGGACGCCGAAGGAAGTGCGCTGAACGTGGCGGGTGCCTTGTCGTCCGATTTCCTCAACAGCATCACGTCGGGTGAAATCGGGGCTGCAGAGGCGGGCGCGCAGAGCACGTCGAGCGCGGCGAGCGTGAACATCCTGAACGGACTCATCACGGCGGATGAAGTGGTCGCCAACGTCATGAGCAGCGCCAGCCAAAGCGGTGCGGTCAGCGACGCCGCCGGGTCGACGTTCACGAACCTCACGGTGGCCGGCCGGTCGTTCTCCGGCGATCAGGCGGTGGCTCCGAATACCAACGTCAGCTTGCCCGGAGTCGGCTATGTGGTGCTGAACGAGCAGATCCCCACCGGTGACGGTGTGACGAGCAGCGGCCTGACCGTGAACATGATCCACGTGTACCTGCAGAGCATCACGGGTGGGATCGTGGATCCCCTCACGGGCCAGGGGATCGGCGGTATCACGACGACGACCGGCGAGATCATCGTCGGGTCCGCCACCAGCTCGGTCGGTCGCTGAAGCACGAGTAGTCTTGGGATCGTAGTGGGGGCCGTCCGGCGTTGCCGGGCGGCCTTTGTATTCTCCGGTGGAGACACACGCTACCTTTACCACGCATCGCCCATGCCCACTACCTTCACCCGTTTCCCGAGCCCCGTGGGGGAGCTCATCCTCACGGCCTCCGAGACCGCCCTAAAGGCGGTGTTCTTTCCGGTCCGCCGCAACCGCTCCGCACCCGAGGCCGGGTGGGTGGAAGACGACGGCCGCGGCCCGGCGGGCGCGTTGCTGGCCGCCGTCCGGCGGCAACTGACCGAGTACTTCGACGGGACCCGCGCGACGTTCGACCTGCCGCTCGACGGCACCGGCTCGACATTCGAGCGACGCGTGTGGGATCTGCTGCGCACCATCCCGTACGGCGCCACCACCAGCTACGGCGCACTGGCGCGCCGTCTCGGCGACCCGCGCGCGACCCGCGCGGTGGGCGCCGCCAACGGCAAGAACCCCATCCCTATCATCGTGCCCTGTCACCGCGTGCTCGGGGCGCGCGGCGAGCTCACCGGCTTCGGCGGCGGTCTCGACCGCAAGCGCTGGCTGCTCGAGCACGAGGGCGCGCTGCTGCGACTGGAAACAGTTTAGCCCAAACCAACTGACCCCGGGCGCAAGCCCGGGGATGCCTCTGGTCAGGAGCCCTCCATGCCCGTCAAGCGCAAGCCAACGCGGCGCACCAATCCCGACCGCGCACTCCGCGATCACCTGCTCGAGCTACTGCGCGGCGGTCACGCCCACGTCACGCTCCAGGACGCGATCGGCGACTGGCCGGCCGCGCTGCGGGGTGCCAGGCCCGCCGGGCAGCCCTTCACCCCGTGGCGGCTGCTCGAGCACGTCCGCATCTCACAGTGGGATATCGTCGGGTTCGCGAAAAGCGCCGAGCACGTCTCCCCCAAATGGCCCGCGGGCTACTGGCCCGAGCAGGACGCGCCGCCCGATGCGGCCGCCTGGGAGACGAGCGTGGGGCAAGTGGAGCGGGACCTCCGCGCGATGGAGCGCCTCGTGGCCGACCCCAAAACCGACCTGTTCGCCCGCATCCCGCATGGCACCGGGCAAACCGTGCTGCGCGAGGCATTGGTGCTGGCCGACCACAACTCGTACCATCTGGGCCAGCTGGTGCTGCTGCGACGCCTGCTCGGCGCGTGGAAGAAAGACTAGGTTTCGCTCAGCGCGCCGCCGCGCCCTGTACGTCCAAGCTCATCTCCTCCAGGAACGTGCTTCCCCCCGCCTCCAGGCCGAAGCGGCGCTCGACCCGCGTCAAGACCAGCCGCTCGCGCGCCCTGGTCATGCCCACATACAGAAGACGCCGGGCCTCCTGGATCTCGGCCTCCCGGTTCTCGGTGGACTCGCGGTAGCCGGGGATCTGGTAGTCCTCGACTCCGATGATGTACACCCGCGCGAACTCCAGGCCCTTGGTCGAATGCAGCGTGAGGAGGTTGACGCGATCGGGCGCGACCTCGATCCCCTCCGACGTCGAGAGCGCCACCCGCTCGAGCAGTCGATCGATGCTGTCGGAGAGTGTGGCGGAGGCGTCGGCGTCGATCAGCGCCCGCAGCCGGGCGACCGCGGCCGGATATCGCTGCGCCGGGTCGGGCTCGGCGCGGAGGCGCGTCATGAGCGCGCGCCCCCCGAGCCGCTCGATCACCTCGTCCACCGACGGCGCCGCGGTCCGACCGGCGCGCTCGCGCTCCATCTGATAGAACTCCAGCGCGTCGCTGTACCGGCCCAAGGTGTAGAATTTCGCGAGTTTGAACAGCAAGTCTCGCTCTCCGCTTCCCGCTCCCTCCAGCGCCAAGGCCAGTCCGAGGTAGTCGAGCAGGTTGACCAGAACCGCCTTGCGCGCGCGAATCCCGCGCCGCCGCTCGAGCTCGCGGTACACCCGGGCCAGCGTGACCGCATCGTCCAGGGCGTGGTGCGCCCGGCCGGCGTCGATCCCGAACCGCAACGCCAGGTCCTCGAGCTTGGCGCTGTCGCGGGAGAGGGAGCGGGCGAGCGGCAGGGTGTCGAAGAACACCAGCCCGTCCACGCCGGCCTGTCCGGCTGCGAGCCGGCGCAGCACGGGAATGTCGAACTGCTGGCCGTTGTGGGCGATGAGGACGTCGTCGCCGACGAAGGCGCGAAACTCGGGCCAGACCTGGGCGAACGAGCGTGCATCCCGGACGTCGCTGTCCGTGTAGCCGTGGATCGCGCTCGCGCGCGGCGAGATCGGTTGGTACGGCTGCACCAGGGTGTGAAACCGGTCGACGATCTCGCCCCGCACCACCCGCGCGGCGCCGATCTCGACGACCCCGCAGGTGGCGACCTCGCCATCCGTCGTCTCGAGGTCGAACGTGACGTACCGTGGCAGGTTGTCGAGATTGTCGAGGGAGTGGAGGTTCTGAAGGGCCTTGAAGAGCGTGAGCGGGGAGGTTATGGAGGTTGGGGAGGTTCGGGAGGTTGTGGAGGTCGACACGCGACGCACACCCGCTGCTATCAGCATTCCCCGCAACGCAATTTCCAGCCCTCCCTGGGGCTCGATCACGATCTCCTGCTCCGCCGCGATCGCCGCCGCGAGCCGCGCGGCGAGTGCCACGGCCTCGGGGCTGTCGGCGGGATCGGTGAGCTCGTCGTGCCGCTCCTCGAGCGCGTTGCGGTACGGCCCCACGCTCTGCGACAGGATCTCATCGACCAGCGGCGCCAGGGCGCGGTGCGACCGGGGCAGGCCGCGGAGGTTCTCCACCTGATACACGAGGCGCCACAGCTTTTTCGTGTCCGGGTCGTGCGCCGGCCGGCGACGGGCGAGCGCGCGCACCGCCGCGAGAAACTCGCTGGCGTCCCCCCTCTCCGCATTTGTGGAGAGGGGGAAAGGGGGTGAGGCCAGCACTTCCTGAAGGAAATGCGGGGAGAGCACACAGCGCGCGAACGCTTCGAGGGCGACGGAGTCGTCGGGATTGCGCACGATCCGCAGGGCCGCGATCACGTACTTGATGACGTCGTCCTCGACCAGCGAGCGGCCGCGCGCCAGCCGGCAGGGGATCCCCGCCCGGAGCAGTCGACCTTCGAGATACTCGCCGAGCTTGTGCCTGCGGTAGAGCACCGCGTAGTCGCCCCATCCCAAGCCGGAGGTCGCGCGGTCGCTCCGGAGGTCGTCGAGCAGCCAGGCGGCTTCTTCCGCTTCGTCACGGAACGCGAATGCCCCGACCTCGTAGGGCGAGTCCCGGTCGGCGCTGAGCTGCTTCTCGAACAGCTGGGGGTTGTGCGCGAGCACGCGCCGCGCGGTCTCGAAGATCTGGCGCGAGCAGCGGCAGTTCTTGTCCAGGACGATGGGTCGCTCGATGCCGTAGTCGCGGGCGAATCGCACCAGGACGTACGGGTCCGCCCCCGTCCAGGTGAAGATCGACTGCTCGTCGTCGCCGACCGCAAACAGGTTGTCGTGCGGCGCCGCGAGGCGCTTCAGGAGGTCGTACTGGACCGCGTTCACGTCCTGGAACTCGTCCACCAGGAGATGGTCCCAGCGCGCGGCGATCGTGTCGGCGATGTCGCCGCGCGTGCGCAGCAGCTCCTCCGCCTGGGTGACGAGGTCGTCGAAATCCAGCATGTTGCGATGCGCCAGCCAGGCAGCGTACTCCCGATACAGGCGTGCGTCGTCGTGCGTCAGCTCAAAGTCCTGCTTCTGGACACGGTGCCGGCTGAACCTGTTGAGGAGTGATCCGCGCTGCTCGAGCGGCACGTGCAGCCGCCCCAGCACGACCTTCTGATACTGCTCGTCGGCGACGCCGAACCCCTTGCGCAGGCCCGCCGCCTCGGCGTGCTCGCGCAGGAGCGAGAGGCAGAGCGCGTGGATCGTACCGCGCGTGATCACGTCGGCGCGGTCTCGCAGCGTGTGCTTCAGCCGGATGGCGATTTCTTCGGCCGCCCGATTCGTGAACGTGACCGCGCAGATGCGCTCGGGCGCCACGCCGCGCGCTTCGACGAGCTGGTTGATACGGGCGATGAGACAGAAGGTCTTGCCCGCGCCCGGGCCCGCGATCACGAGCACGGGGCCCGGCGGCGCTTCAATGGCGAGCCGCTGCCGCGGGAGCGGATCGAGGGACATGCCAGGAATCTACCGATTTCCTATATTGCCCACCCCCACTCGAGAGGGATCGCGGTGACGCTGCCTGAGCCCAATCCACTGCCCGACGACTCCTGGGCGGTCGACGAGCGCTCCCTGAAGCTGTTCGTCGACCAGCTCCAGGAGCCGCCCGCCGATCGTGCCTGGTACGAGCTGCGGCGCGAGGCGGAGCGCATCGCGTTGGTGCCGGGCTTCGACCGGCTGATCACACTCGATGCCAACGCGATCAAGGAGCTGCCCCACCAGATCGACGTGGCTCAGCGCGTGCTGCGCGACATGGGCGGGCGCGCCATCCTCGCCGACGAGGTGGGGCTGGGCAAGACGATCGAGGCGAGCATCATCTACAAAGAGCTGGCGATCCGGGGGCTCGCGCGCCGCGCCCTCATCCTCACGCCCGCGTCCCTGGTGGGCCAGTGGCAGGGAGAGCTCGCCGAGAAGTTCTTCGAGCGCTTCGAGACTCCGGCCGAGCCGGACGATTGGCCGCGCGTCACCAAGGCGATCATCTCTCACGACCGGGCGCGCTCGCGCCGGCATGCCGAGGAGATCCTGAGGCATCGCTGGGACCTGGTGATCGTGGACGAGGCGCACAAGGTGAAGAGCCATCGCGGCGCCCTGTACCAGTTCATCGAGAAGATCGAGCGCGACTTCATCCTGCTGCTCACGGCGACGCCGCTCCAGAACGACCTGCGCGAGCTGTACAACCTCATCACGCTGCTCCGGCCGGGCCAGCTCGGCACCTGGCAGGAATTCAAGGGCGCGCACCTGGTGTCGGGGGACCACCGCCAGCCGCGCGACCCCGAGGCGCTGCGCGCGCTCACGCACGAGGTGATGATCCGCACCAGGCGCTCGAGCGTCGCGCTCGACCTGGATCTGCCGCCGCGCCGGCCGCGCCATCCGGAGGTCAAGCTGACGCGCGCCGAGGCGGACCTGTACCAGCGCACCACCGAGTTCCTGCGACGGCTGTATCGCGAGGGCTTCATCCAGCCGGCCGAGCAGGAAGAGACGGAAGACGGCAAACGGCGCCGGCGCCCCACCAAGAAGGGCATCCTCCAGCTCGCGGTCATCCACCTGCGCCAGCGGCTGTGCTCCTCCGCGCGCGCGCTCGCCGAATCGCTCGAGCACCTGGGCGAGGCCGAGCGCGTCAGCCCCGAGTACCGCGCCATCGCCCGGCAGCTCGCCCAACGGGCGCAGCGCATCAAGACGCACGCCAAGCTGGACGTCCTGACCACCCTGCTGAAGGAAACGCCGGACCGCGTGGTGGTCTTCAGCGATCACCGCCCCACGATTCAGCTGATCGAGGAGCGCGTGAAGCAGCTGGGCCGCAAGCCCATCGTCTACTGGGGAGCCCACTCCACGGCCGAACGAGACACGCGCATCCGCGCCTTCCATCAGGATCCGCGCGGCGTGCTGATCGCCACGCGTGCGGGCAGTGAGGGACGCAATCTGCAGTTCTGCAACGTGCTCGTGAACTACGACCTGCCCTGGAACCCCATGGTGGTGGAGCAGCGCATCGGCCGCCTGCATCGCATCGGGCAGACGCGTGAGGTCCACATCGTGAACCTCGCGGCGGCGGGGACCATCGAGGCGTACATCCTTCAGCTGCTCGACCGGAAGATCAAACTGTTCGAGCTGGTCGTGGGCGAGCTGGACCTGATCCTGGGCGAGTTCGGCGGCGCCCAGAAGTTCGAGGGCCGGCTCGCCGAAGAATGGCTCGCCGCCGAGAATGAAGCGGACTTCGCACGCCGCGTGGAAGGTCTCGGTGCCGACATCGAAACGAGCAGCGCGGTGGCCAAGGAGCAGGAAGCGCTCAACTCCCTCATCGCGCCCGACGACAACGCCATGCGCCTGGAGCGCCGGTTCGGGACGCTCTCGGTCCCCGGGCGGCTGCGCCTCGGGCTCGGCACGAGCCAGGTGGTCAAGGCGCCCGGATGGGACGGGAAGCGCCTCAAACTCGGCCTGCACCTGACGGATGTGCTCGAGGCGCTCGAGTCGATCGAGCCGATCGGGGGGGTCACGACCGCCCACCCGGCCGGCCGTCATCCCAAGTACGGGGACTTGGTGCGGCTCACCGGCCTGACCAGCGCCGGTCGTGCGATCACGCTCGTGGCACAGGTCGACCGCCTGCCGCTCACGCTCGTCGACATCGAGGCCGACGCGTGAAGCGCAAGCGTAACGCCCCGCGCAAGGCTCGCCCGAAGAGCGCGAGTAAACGCGCGGCTCGGCGTCTGCCCGTAAGCGGGCCCGGTGTGGCCGCTTCAGCGGCGGGCGCCGACGCCGATCCCCTGGCGGGCTCGGCCCTGCGACCGCTGGTCGACCGCTACTGCGAGCTCGCGGGTGTGAAACGGGCGGCCCTCGGCCCCGATCACGCGGAGCTGAAACTACCGCCCGCCGAGCGCCCGTTTTTCAGGGACCGCGAACGCGTGAACGTGGCGTTCTCGCTCGACGCGCTCGAACGCGACCCGGAGGCCGAAATCGCCGTGCTCGGCAGTCCGTTCGTGTCTCAGGTGGTGGAAGCGATTCGGGCGCGGGCGGCGCGGCTCTCGCTCGGTCTGATCGCTCCCGCGACCGCCTCGTCCCCCCTGTCCCAACGGTCCTCGTCCCCGCTCTCCCGAAGGGAGAGGGGGACAGGGGGTGAGGGCCTTCGGGAGAGGGGGGACGACCCGGTCGAGTTGCCCATTCCGGTTCGGGACGGTGTGGCGAAGCCGGGCGCGACGCGGCTGGCCGTGCATCCGGTGGGGCGGCTCGCGGCGCGAGTCGTGCTCCGCGCCGGAGCGGGCGTGGAGGAAGCGGTGGTCGAAACCGACGTGTACGACCTGTCGGCCGGTGTCCCCGTCGATGCCGATGTCGCCGCCGCGTTTCGCGCCCTCGAGGCGGGCCGTGTCGAGCCCGTGGACCCATCGGCCGCCGCCGCGGCGCCGGTCCCGGCGCGGGAGCCCGGTGAGCTGTTGCAGCTGCTGTTGAGCCATTTGCGGGAGAAGGCGGCGGAGCGTGTCGCGACGCGGCGCGCGGCGGCGGAGCAGGAGCTCGCCGCCGAGCTCGGCCGGCTGGACCGATACTTCGAGTCGGTCCTGAAGGAGCAGGGCGACCCGGAGGGGATCGCGACGGTCACGGCGTCGGCCGAGCGCCGCCGCGCCGAGGAGATCCGACGCAGTCAGGTGAAGGCGGTGGTACATCCGCTGCAGCTGGTCGAGGCGGCCGTGCTGATGCAGCGCGCCGAGTGGCGGCTCGAATCCGGCAAGGGGCGCCGCGCGACGTTCGCCGCGCGGCGCTCTCTCAGCGGCGTCTCCGGCTGGTCGCTCGCCTGTCCGCAGTGTGGCCGCCCGCCCGCTGCGCTGGTGATCTGCCGCCACGACCACTGCGGCTGCGAAGCCTGCTCGCACCGCTGCTCGGTGTGCGGCGAGGACTTCTGTGTGGACCACGGGGCTGCCGAGTGTCGGGTGGACGGCTTGCCGGCGTGTGACGAGCACGTGCAGGTGTGCGCGTCCTGCCGACTCGAGCACTGCACCGTGCACGCCGGCGTGTGCGCCGAGGACGGCCACGCGGCGTGCACCGCGTGTCTCGCGCCGTGCGGCAGCTGCGGGCGGGACGTCTGCAACCGGCACGCGCAGCGCAGCCATGCCGACGCCCCGAAGGGGAGCCGCCGCCTGTGCGCCGCGTGCGTCCGGTACTGTGAGGGCGGAACCAACGAGCCCGTGGGCGTGGACGAGGTGGCGCCCTGCGCGAGCTGCGGCAAGGCGGTGTGCGCGGCGCATCAGGCGGTGTGCGCGGTGGACGGGCAGGTGCACTGCTCGCCCCATCTGCGCCGGGCGGACCGGTCGCGGCGCCTGGTGTGCGCCCGGCACCGGGGCGCCTGCGCCGAGGAGCCGGCGGCGCTGTTCGCGTCCGACGAGCTCGCGGCATGTCCCATCTGCGGCCGGGGAACATGCGAGCTGCACCGCACCGCATGCGGGTATTGCGGCCGCAGCGTGTGCAGCGCCGAGCTCGACGCCGAGTCACACCGCTGCCTCACCTGCGCGCAGCTCGCGGCGGTGAGCGATCCTCCGGAGGCGGTGGTCCTGGCCGCGTTGGCGGCGGCGGGCGGGGAGCCGCAGGCGTCGCGCCGCTGGCGGATGGCGCGCGACAAGCGCCACGTGGTGGTAGAGGTGGATCTAGGGCGGAAGGGCACCGCCGTCGTCACGCTGCGGCATGACGACCACGGGCCGGACGGTGTCGTGCACCACCCTTCCAGCTAGGACGGCTTTACGTATTCGAACAGCTCGCTCGGCGTGACCCGCAGGGCGCCGCACAACCGCTCGATCGTGTCGGCGCGAATGAGTCTGAACCGCCCATTGGGCCGTGTGAGCCGGTAGATCGTGTTCAGGCTCAAGCCTGTGAACTTGGCGAGCCCGTAGGGCGACACCGGCCGCGTTTCGAGCAGCTCCCGCAACCGCAAGCGCACCACACCCCTGCGACGATAGCGGACCTTCTCCCCGCGATACCGTGGCATCCTCACCCTCCTTGCGTGATATAACAACAATACATATTATAGCAGCTGATAGCTATACCATCTATGGCTGATATAGGCACCACTGAGCGACCGCGCCCTAGTAGAAGACCCGCAACCGCTGTAAGGAGGCCCGCATGGGACGCAGGCTGGACCTGATGGGACGGAAAGTGACGGACGTGCTCGCCAAGATGGAAGTGGGCGAGCGCGAGGAGGCGCAACTGGTGCACGACGTCGAACCCAAAGAGCAGCTGGTGTTTACGGGTCCGGCGGATTGGTCCCCGGACCAGGCGGAACAGTACATCGACTGGCGCATTCACCAGGTGGACCAGACCGTGGCCAAGCTGCGCCAGCAGCTCGACGATCAGATCGCGATGCGCCGGCGCTGGCTGGCGGTCACCGGCGGGCGGTCCAAGGTATCGCCCAGTGGCACCGGGAATGGCAACGGCAACGGCAATGGTAACGGCAACGGGCATGACACAGTCACTGAGCTGCCCTCCTCGAGTGGCATCTAGCGAGTAGACGGGGCGTGCGGGGGCCGGGGGGCGCAGGTTTGGCCCCCCGGTGCTGCATCCACCCCCGTTGACATGGCTGCCCCGCCGTGCCACGCTACCTCCGCCGATGCGCCCTGTCAGTCACACCGTCATCCATCCTGTTCCGGCGTCGATCGAGCGCGTGTTTGCGGTGCTCACCGACCCGGCGCGCATCGCCCAATGGCTCCCCGGGTGTGCCGGGGTGGAGAGCCCCCGACCGCTGCGAAAAGGCGTGCGCTTCAAAGCGCGCTTTGGGAATCGCGAGACCGAGTTCGAGGTCGTCGACTTCGCGCCCCCCACGGCCTTCGGCTTGGTGGAGCGCGGTGAGCGCAACGGCTGGAAAACCCTGTTCCGGCTCGACGAGACCGCCGGGTCGACGGCGGTGACGGTGAGGGATGTCTGGGCGCCCCGGTCGGTCATCGCGTGGCTGCGGGGCAGGCTGCGGGAGAAACGCCATGTGGAGAGCCAGCTCGAGGCGATCCTGGCAAACGTGCGCAAGTTGTTAGCGGCTTAGCCGCTCGAACGCGGCCTCGATCTCCTGCGCCGGCTCGACCGGCGCGTTCGACAGATTCGTGAGCACCGCCACCACCACGTGTGCGTCCCGGTCCAGGCCGAACACGGCCGTCCCGCCGACGGCGCTGCCGCCGTGGAACGCCCAGTGGTGCCCCGAGCTGTCGGTCCTCACGAACCAGCCGATCCCATAGCCCGTCTCCTCGCCGGTGCTGGTGCGCTGCGAGGTGAACAACAGGTCCAGCGTTTCCCGTCGCAAGAACCCGGGCGCCAAGAGCGCGGACCCGAACTTCACCAGATCCTCGGCGGTCGAGACGAACCCGCCGCCCGCCCACTTGTAGCTGTTGTCGACGGGCGGCGCGACGTGCGACGCGCCGCTCGAGTCGGCATCGTAAAACTGCGTGCGGTCCGGGATGACGCTGTCGGTCCGGTCGGGTGCCGTGTGCGTGAGCCCGAGGGGACGAAACACGTGCGCCGAGATGTAAGGAAGAAAGTCCTCCCCCGCGGCGCCCTCTACCACGGCCGAAACAAGGTTCCAACCGTAGCTCGAGTAGGAGAACCGCGTGCCCGGTGGGAACAAGAGCGAGTCGTCCTGGAAGATCGCGAGGCCGTCGCGTACCGTGGCGAAATGCCGCGTCTGGAAGAACTCCCGGTCCCGGTAATGTCTGATCCCCGCCAAGTGCCCCGCGAGCTGCCGCGTGGTGATGGGATATCCCTTCTCGGGAAAGGTCGGCACATACCGCTGGATGGGCGCGTCCAGATCGAGCTTCCCCTGCTCGTACAACAGGGCCACCGCCGCGGCCGTGAGCGGCTTCGAGACACTGCCGATGCGGAACTGCGTCGCGCGCGTGACGGGTCGCCGCCGGGCGGCGTCGGCATAGCCGAACCCCTCCGACCACACCAGCGTCCCGTCGATCGCCACCGCGACCTGCACGCCGGGGATGTGCGACGAAAGCCGCTCGCACACGAGCGTGCGCATGCGCGCGACCGTCTCGCGGTACGCGGCGGGCACGCTGCCGGCGCGGCGCGAAACGCACGGCGCGGTCTGGAAGGCACCGGCCCCCATCATGGTCACCGCAATCAGGACGCTCGTAAACCTCACCGCCTCTCCCCGGGACGAATAACTTTCGTCATCATGAGCCGCCAATGAAAGTCGGAAAGACCTTCTATGCCGGGAATCGCCGGGAGTGGCGCGCCTGGCTTGCGCGCCACCACAAGACGGCTCCCGAGATCTGGCTCATCTATTATAAGAAGCACAGCGGCAAGCCACGCGTGTCCTACAACGACGCGGTGGACGAGGCGCTGTGCTACGGCTGGATCGACAGCATCTTGAAACCGATCGACGCCGATTGCTACGCGCAGCGCTTCTCACCACGCCGGCCCACCAGCCGGCTCTCCGAGATGAATCGCGAGCGGGTGCGTCGTCTCATCGCCTCCCGCCGCATGACCAGGGCGGGGCTGGAGCGGATCCGGCACGTCTTCGACCACAAGAAAGACACCAAGAAGATCGTCTGGCGCCTCCCGCCGGACATCCGTCGACGCCTGCGCGCGGACCCCATCGTGTGGAAGCGCTTCCAGCGCTTCCCCGAATCCTACCGGCGAATTCGCGTCGGCTGGATCGCGGCGGCCCGGCATCGCCCGGAGGTATTCGAGCAGCGGCTGCGGCATTTCATCAAGATGACCGCCCGCAACAAGCGCTTCGGAATGGTACAGTGAAGCTCATCCTCGAGCTTGGGTAATCCTGCGCGCGCAGTGCCTCTTCTGGGACGTGCTCCACGGTGAACGGTCGTCCGCCGGTCTGCTCGAAGGCGCGGACCACCTCGAGCGGACTGATCGCTGCCGGACCGCCTAATTCGAGAATCGCGTTCCGTGCCGCGGGGTGATCGAGGGTGAGGACGACGAATTGGGCCACGTCGCCCAGACTGATCCAGCTGATGGGATTCGTTCCCGATCCGTAGATCCGGGCCTGCGCGTTTGCGGCGTCGAAGCCGAGGGCGGGGGCGCGAGAATCGTGTAGGTCATGCCGCTCTGCTTCACGTGGTCCTCCACGGCCCGTTCTTCGCCCGGTCGGCTGTGCGGCGCACCAGTGCGCGTACCGGTTTCCCTGCGGCCCCGAGCCGCCGGCAGATGTCCCGTCCCAGAAGGCCGGTTGCGCCGACCATGAGGATCGTGGCTTGAGATACTGCTGCGCACGAGCCACGCGCGTCAGACGTCATGCCGTTTGCGCGCGACGCCACGCGCACGCAGCAGCGGACGATGCGGCTGCGCACCGTCCGGAGCTGTCGCGGCGCGTTGTTGCGCACGCGACACCCGGTCCGCGTTTTGCCATGGGTGCTTCCGAACCCGTCGCTCCTGGAGGGGAGCCCCCATGAAACGCACCATTTCCCGCAGCGTCTCGGCGGCGGCCGCCGCGCTGCTGGCACTCGCCGCCGCCTGTAGCGATGCACGTGATCCACTGAGTCCCAAGCTGCAAGCGTGGAACCAGCCGCCGCCGCAACAGACGGGACGGCTGAGCGGAACGGGCACCATCCCGTGCTGCGGAGTGATCACCTTCACCTTCGACGTCACATCCGACGCGTCAGGGGTGCACGGGAACTTCTCCGCCTTCGACGCGAGCGGGAACACGTTGAGTGCGAGCTCGTTCACCGGGTTCCGCTCGACCTCACCCGCTTGCGCGGTCCCGAGCAACGGAGCCGAGTTCGACGCCGTGGGCCCGTTCTTCGACCAGGGCTCCAACAGCACGGCGCACTTCACCGTGAAGGCGTGCGACAACGGGCCGCCCCTGCTCGGTGGGGACAACTTCAGCATCGACATTCAGGAGAACGGCTTCCACGCCCAGGGCACGGTTGTGGGGGACATTCAGAAACAGTGAGGTGGCGCGGGAGCGGTTACGGCCGCTGGTAGAGCTTCGGGAACCGCTCCTCCAGCCGCTTCAGCTTGGGCAGGTCGTTGTACACGATGTACGGGCTGGTGAGGTGGCGGGCCAGATAGTCCTGGTGATACGCCTCCGCCGGAAAGAAGTGCTCGAACGGCACTACCTCCGTCACAATGGGACGGGGGTAGGCCGTCTCGCGCGCCAGCGCCCCGATCATCGCGAGCGCCGCGGCCTGCTGCTCGGGCGTGCGGTAAAACACCACCGAGCGGTACTGGCTCCCAACATCCGGCCCCTGGCGGTCCCGCTCGGTGGGGTCGTGCGCCACCGTGAAGAACACGCGCAACAGCTCCTCGTACGAGACGCGGGCCGGGTCGAACGTCACCTCGACCGACTCGGCGTGTCCGGTGGTCGACGTGCTGACCAGATCGTAGCGGGCGGTGGCGGCGCCGCCCCCTGCATAACCCGAGACCACGCGGGTCACGCCGCGTACATGACGGAACACCGCGTCCACGCCCCAGAAACAACCCCCGGCGAACACGGCAGTCTCGGGCTTGGCGGGCGCCGCCCGGGTCTGGGCTCGGGCCGGTGGGGTGGCCGCTGTGACCGCCGCGAGCACGAGCAGCCCACACGTCCTCATGGCTGCCGCCACGTGGGCCGCAGATCCTGCGTCACCAGCTCGACCAGACGGTTCACCATCCGGCCGTACGCCTGCTTCGGGTCTTTGGCCCCGAAAAACAGCTGCCCGTCCACGAGCGCCACATGCCCGACCTTGTCGGTCGCCCAGGCGCTGGAGCGCCACAGCGTCGCGCCGGAGCGCGTCGACAGCAGCCGCACCGTGAGGTCGAGCCGCACGGTGGCGTCGAGGTGCGGGTTCACGAGCCCGGCGAGCCCGCCGCCGGGCTGGGGGTTCGTGACCTTCAGGTGTCCCGCGAACACGGCGTCGATGTCGCGCCGCTTGCCCAGCTCCTGAGCCGCGGCGATCCCCAGCTCCTGCTCGCCCACGCGCTTCACAACCGAGTCGGCGGAGCCGAGCTCGAGCACCTCGGTACCGGGTTGTGCGGCCAGGATCTCTTCCGAGAACCGGTCGGTCGCGAACTGGTGCAGCGTGCCTTTGGCGTTTTCCACGGTGAAGGTGACCAGTCCCAGACGGGTGTACGCCTTCAGGTCGAGTCGCGCGGGGACGGGGACGGGCGCCGGTCGGGAGCCGCCGCCGCAGGCGGCCGCCGAGCAGAGCGCCAGGAGCGCCACGGTCCTGCACACGGTTGCCTGCACGGGATGCCTCCGCACGTGAGGGGTGAAGCAAAGGTAACGCACCCCCTCTAGCTGCGCCCGGGGCGGCGCCCTATGATGGACTCCGCTCGGGCCTGGGAGCCCTCGACGTGGATCAGCTGGCCCGCCTGCAAGCCGCCCTCACCGGGCGCTACACGATCGAGCACGAGCTCGGTCGCGGTGGGATGGCGACGGTCTACCTCGCCCAGGACCTGAAACACGGCCGCCCCATCGCCCTGAAGGTCTTGCGCCCCGAGCTCGCCGCGGCGCTCGGCCCCGGACGGTTCCTGCGCGAGATCGAGATCGCGGCCCGGCTCACCCATCCGAACATCCTGCCGCTGCACGACTCCGGCGAAGCGGGCGGACTCCTCTACTATGTCATGCCCTACGTCGACGGCGAATCCTTGCGATCGCACCTGGCGCGGGAAGGTCCGCTCCCGCTCGACCGGGCCCTCGAGATCGCCCGGGAGGTGGCGAGCGCGCTCGGCTACGCTCACGAGCACGGCGTGGTGCACCGCGACATCAAGCCGGAAAACGTCCTGCTCGAGTCGGGCCATGCGGTGGTGGCCGACTTCGGGGTCGCGCGCGCCGTGTGGGAGCTGGCGGGCGACAGGTTGACGGAGACGGGCATTGCCGTCGGCAGTCCGGCGTACATGAGTCCCGAGCAGGCCGGTGCCGAGGAGCGGCTCGACGGGCGCTCGGACATCTACGCCCTGGGGTGCGTGCTGTACGAGATGCTCGTGGGAGAGCCGCCGTTCACCGGGCCCACGCCGCGGGCCGTCGCGGCGAAACACCTGCGGCAGTCGGTCCCGTCGGCCCGCATCACCCGGCCCGGCGTGCCCGCCGCGGTGGACCGGGTGATTCGGACGGCGCTGGCCAAGGTGCCGGCCGACCGGTTCTCGGACGCCGCGCATTTCGCGGCGGCGCTGGCGGCGTGCGCCGGGCAGCCGGGGCGGCGGCTCGCTCCGCGGCGCTGGACGGGCGTGGTCGTGGCGGCGGCGCTCACGGTGGCCGTGGGGCGCTGGGCCTGGGCGCGCTGGAGTGGGTCGCCCTCGCTGCCGGTCCCAGCGGCGAGACTCGATCCGACGCACGTCGCCGTCCTCTACTTCGATGATCTGAGCGAGGGCCGGACGTTGCGACACGTGGCCGGCGGTCTCACGGAGGATCTGATCGACCAGCTTGGGCAGGTCGATGCCTTGCGGGTCATTTCGTCGAGCGGCGTCGCCGCCTATCGGGAGCGGAGCGTCCCGCTCGACAGCATCGCCCGCACGCTGGGCGTGGGCACGATCGTCACGGGCAGCGTGGGGCGATCGGCGGATCGGCTGCGGGTCGCCGTGCGGCTCATCGATGCGGCCAATGGGAACCAGTTGCGCAGTCAGACGCTGGAGCGGCCGTGGGGCGACCTGTTCGTGCTACGGGACGCCGTCGCGCAGCAGGTATCGCGGTTCCTGCGCGAGGAGCTGGGGCAGGAGGTGCAGCTGCGGCAACGCCGGGCTGCGACCGGAAGCGTGGCGGCGTGGGAGCTGGTCCAGCGCGCGCAGCGGCAATGGGACGACGCGCGCGCGCTCCGTGTATCGGGTGACGAGGGGGGCGCGGACGCCCTGCTGGCGACGGGCGATTCACTGCTCGCGCGGGCCGAAGCGTACGATCCCGCTTGGGTCGAGCCGGTGCTGTTGCGCGGTTGGCTGGCGGCCGAGCGCGCGAGTCTGCTGGGCGTGGGCTCGGGGGCGCCCCGGCCGTTTTGGATTCGCGTCGGTCTCGAGCACGCGGAGCGCGCGCTCGCCCGGCGGCCCGCATATCCGCCCGCCCTCGAGCTGCAGGGCACGCTGCTCGCCAAGCAATGGCTGCTCACGCAGGCGGGCGGTGGCGCAGGGGCGGTGGACGCGGCGGAGCGTGATCTCCGGGCCGCCGCCGTTCCGGCCAACCCATCGCAGGGGCGGGCGTGGAGCGCGCTGAGCCAGCTGCTCCAGGCCCGGGGCAAGGTCGCCGAGGCGAATCTCGCGGCCGAGCGCGCCTATCGTGCCGACGCGTTCTTGCGCGACGCGGCCGAGATCGTGTACCGCCTGTACTACACGTCGTCCGATCTCGACCGCCAAGCCGATGCGCTGCGCTGGTGCTCGGAGGGGCGGGCCCGGTTCCCCGGAGACTGGCGCTTTGCCTACTGCCAGCTCGCTATGCTCTTGTGGCCCGGCGGCGAGCGCCCCGACGTGGACCGCGCGTGGGGGCTGGTCGCCGATCTCGAGCGGCTCAGCACGCCCGCCGACCGCGCGGCGTACACGCCGCGTTGGCACCTGCTCGTCGCGGGAGTGCTGGCCAGGGCGGGACGGCCGGACAGCGCCAGGGCGGTGATCGGGCGGTCGCGCGCCGCCGCGCCCAACGACCCCGAGATGGATTACAACGAAGCCGTGGCCCGCACCCTGCTCGGCGAGCGGGCCCGCGCGTTGAGCTTGCTGGGGAGTTATCTGAAAGCCATGCCGCAAGTCAGAGAGTACCTGGGGGCCGACCCGGCGTTCCGCGGGCTGCGGGACGACCCCCGCTTTCAAGCATTGATCCGTCCTCTCTGAGGCACCGGCGCCTACTGAGGCATCATGTGCAGCTCCGGCAGCGTGTAGAGCATCGTGTGGAGGATGTGTAGCACGATGGGCGACGTAGCGGCGTTCGTCACGTAACTCGCGCGCACCTGGACCGCGCGGTCCAGGCCGGACACTCCCGCGTAGTAGGGCACCAGGAACTTGTCCACCGCGCCCAGCGACCAGAACATCGCGTCGTATTCCTTCGGGTTGACCGTGACGCTGACGGGGCCCTTCGCGGTCTGCACTTTGACGGTGATGTCGAGGATTTCGGCCGGCGCTGCCCTGAAGTCATCGCGCGGCGTCACGTACGGGCCGAACACGCGGTACGACGCCCCGCCCTTGCGCGCCTCGATCGTCGCCAGCGAGTCCGTCTCGAACACGCCGCGGACGTCGTACGGCGCCCGGACCGACGCCACGACATAGATGGCCTTCCCGGTTCGATACCCGTCGGCCGCCTCGGCCAGCCGACGAAGCAGTGGCGCCGACAACGGCGGCGAGGGTTGCTGCGCGAGTGGAGCGGTGGCACCCAGGGCGAGGATGAACCCCAGCGACACGGCGAGCTGCGTCTTCATGGCTGTTCCCCCCTTTTCGCGGCGATCCGCCGCGAAAGGCTAAACCAACGCCCGGGACCGGGTCTCGCAAGGGCGCGCTTGACGCACCGCCGACCGGGCCGTACATCATCTGCGGGGCAGGCGTTCCGGCCGAACGGCCACCGCCTGATCGCGCCTGATCTTCAAGAGCCCACATCGCGACGTCGCCGTCCCCGACGTCCCGCTGCACGCGTTCGTGCTGGCCAGGGCGGCGGCACTGGGCGACAAGACCGCCCTCGTCGACGCGGCCAGCGGGCGCTCGCTGACGTACGCCGCCCTCGCCGCCGGCGTCTCCCGCGTCGCCGCCGGCCTGGCCGCGCGCGGCTTCCGTCCCGGCGACGTGCTCGGCGTGTTCATGCCCAACGCCCCCGAGTTCGCCCTCGCCTTTCACGGCACGCTCGCGGCCGGCGGCGTCGTGACCACGATCAACTCCCTCTGCACGGTGCAGGACGCCGCGTTCCAGCTGCGCGATGCGCGCGCCCGATTCCTCGTCACGGTGCCGCCGTTCATGGACCGGGCGGGGCCCGTGGCGCAGCAGCTGGGCATCGAAGTCTTCGCGCTCGGGAGCGCGCAGGGCGCCACGCCGTTCGCCGCGCTGCTCGCGCACGACGGGCCCGCGCCCCATGTGTCGATCGACGCCGCCACGGACCTGGCGGCGCTGCCGTATTCGAGCGGCACGACGGGATTCCCCAAGGGCGTCATGCTCACGCACCGCAATCTCGTCGCCAACCTGATCCAAACGGATGCGGCGCATTCGCTGGAGGAGCAGGACCGCGTCATGGCGGTGCTGCCGTTCTTCCATATCTATGGCATGCAGGTGGTCTTGAACCTGGCCCTGTGGCGCGGCGCGACCCTCGTGACGATGCCGAAGTTCGACCTGGAGCCGTTCCTCGCCGCCCTCGAGCGGTATCGCATCACGCGGGCGTTCGTAGTGCCCCCGCTGGTGCTGGCGCTCGCGAAGCACCCGGCCGTGGACGGCTACGACCTGTCGAGCCTGCGCGGCATGATGTCCGGCGCCGCGCCGCTCGACGCGGCGCTCGAAACCGCGTGCGTCCGGCGGGTGGGCTGCCGGCTCATCCAGGGATACGGACTCACCGAGGCCAGTCCGGTGACCCACGCGAATCCGGACGACCCCGGCAAGATCAAGCCGGGCACCGTGGGCCCGCTCCTGCCCGGCACGGAGTGCCGCATCGTGGATGCGGCGACGGGCGCGGACCTGGACGTGGAAGAAGACGGGGAGCTCCTGATCCGGGGGCCGCAGGTGATGCGCGGCTACCTGAACAACCCGGAGGCGACGGCCGCGACGCTCGATGCCGGCGGCTGGCTCCACACCGGCGATATCGGGCACGTGGACGCCGACGGCTATTTCACGATCGTGGACCGGTTGAAGGAGCTGATCAAGTACAAGGGCTTCCAGGTGGCCCCGGCCGAGCTGGAGGCGCTGCTGTGTACGCACCCGGCCGTGGCGGACGCGGCGGTGATCCCCATTCCGGACGACGAGTGCGGCGAGGTTCCGAAGGCGTTCGTCGTCCTGAAGGGGGAGACGTCGCCCGCGGCGCTGATCGCGTACGTGGCCGAGCACGTCGCGCCGTACAAAAAGGTCCGGGTGATCGAAGTGATCGACGCGATTCCCAAATCACCGTCCGGCAAGATCCTGCGGCGGTTGCTCAAGGAGCGGGAGCGGGCCGCGGCGGTCAGTTGACCTTCAACACGGCCTCGACGAAGCTCAGGGTCTTGGTCTCGACCCAATCCACGGATATGGCTTCCACCTTCATCGTCCCGATGCGGTCGCTGCTGGTCGTCACGACGCGGCCCTTGGATGGGGACGGCTTGATGTCGCGCGCCACGGCGATGCCGCGGCGCGGATCGCACCGGAACGTCAGCATGGACGTCAGCGCCGTCCCGCCCGGCGAGCGCGGCGTGAACGCCAGTTCCACGCTGGGATAGGCCCCGGCGGTGGCGCTCTGGTCCTCGATCGCCGCCTCGTGCCCGGCATTCTTGAGCTCATCTACGACGCGGTCGAGCACCGGGCGCACCATCTTCTGGAGCCGGTCCCCGCAGGCGCGCCGGCGCCGCTCGCTCTCGTCGTGAGCAGGCTTCACGTCGCCCCCCCCACTCCCGCCCGTTCCCGCCCCCGCCCCCGCCCCCGCTCCCGCTCCCGTGCGCTCCGCATAGCTCTTTAGGAGGGTGCGCAGTTTTTCCAAGCTCTTTTCGCTCATGAGTCGTCCCGGTCGTCGCGAGGCCGCAGCAGATGATACGGCACCGGGGTGCTCGCCCGATAGGGGACGGCAGTATTGGGGGGGGTGAGGCGGGGGGCCGGGGGGCCCCGGGGGGGGGCCCGGACCTACAGGTTGAGCGCCTGGAGCAGCCGCTGCACGCGTGGCCACTCGCTCAACGGCAGCATGTCGTCGTCCGATTCCAGGATAAAGGAGGGCTCGCTCACGCAGCCCGTGCTCGTGAGCGCAGCGCGCTGCGCGCACACGAGATAGGGGAAGACCGCGTCGCGGTGCAACACCCACACGGCGGAGTCGCCGGGCGCCGGGTGGGGCCCGGGGCCGAGCCGGAAGAACATCAGGGTCCACTCGTGTCCGTCGAACGCCCGAATACGCGCGTCGAAAGCCTCGGTGTCCTCGCAGCGGCGCATGATGTGCGCGATGATCCCGCAGGGGGCCTCATAGCGGATGTCGCGTTGCGCTCTCGTCAGCACGCCCGCCACGACGACGTCGGCCGTGGCGAGCCGGCCGGCCAGGATGTGATCGGACGGAGGTGTCAGCGGCACTCGGTCGAGCGCCGTGCGATGCGAGACCGCGCAGGCCGAGAGCACCAGCAGGAGCAGGCTCGGCGTCGCCCATGCGCGCGCACTGGTTGCGACGCGGGTGACGTGCCGGTGATTCGTGCTGTCCATGCGACCACTCCTCAGCGCCCTGTCTCGGTTTGAGACGAGAAGCAAGAGCGGTGCCATTCGGAAGCCGACGCGGGAGGCCAAAAGGTGTGGCGCCTTTGCAGCATCGAGGTACGCACCCCGGAACCGCGCCGGTACTAGGGCGGTTACCGGGTGCAGTCGGGACAGGCGTTCGCCGTTGTTTCACCACGCACACAGGTTGAGACCAGTATGACACAATCAGTGGATCTTCCGGTCGCACGCAGCGGCAGCTTCCCCCTGGGCGGCGAGCGCCGCGTCTACCGGCTGGGCTTCGGCGCCATGCGGCTCACCGGGAAGGGAATCTGGGGCGAGCCGCGCGACCACGACCAGGCGATCGCCGTGCTGCGACGCTCGCTGGAGCTGGGCCTCAATCTGATCGATACTGCCGACTCCTACGGCCCAGCGGTGAGCGAGCGCCTCATCGCGGAGGCCCTCTACCCCTATCCGCCCGAGCTGGTGATCGCCACCAAGGCAGGCCTCGAGCGACCCGGGCCGGACCAGTGGACGCCGAACGGCCGGCCGGAGCACCTGCGCGCGGCCTGTGAGGGCAGCCTGCGCCGCCTCCGGCTCGAGCGTATCGAGCTGTACCAGCTGCACCGCATCGATCCCGCCGTACCGCTCGACGATCAGCTCGGCACCCTCCGGGAGCTGCAGCGGCAGGGGAAGATCCGTCACATCGGGCTCTCGGAGGTGTCGGTGGCGGAGATCGAGCGGGCTCGCACGCTCGTGCCGATCGTCTCGGTGCAGAACCGGTACAACCTCGTCGAGCGGGGCGCGGAGTCGGTGCTCGAGTACTGCGCGCGCGAGCGCATCGCGTTCATTCCGTGGTTCCCGCTATTCGCGGGCGACCTCGCGAAGCCGCGCGGACCGGTGGCGCGCGTCGCTAAGCGATTGCACGCGACGCCGTCGCAGGTGGCGCTCGCGTGGCTGCTCAAGCGCTCGCCCGTGATGCTCCCCATACCCGGCACGTCGAGTGTCACGCATCTCGAGGAGAACGTCGCGGCGGCGCTGCTCGAGCTGAGCGACGAGGATTTCCGAGAACTCGATCGCGGTTGACAGTTGCAACGCACGCCGACCGAGCGGACGCAGCAGAGGTAGAGCGGGCTGGTGCGCGCCGGCCACGGCGCACGCGCGCCGCACTGTGCGGCTCCCGGGCGCACACCGGAACGCCATGCGCCACCTGTTTCCACCGCACCACGGGTCGGTCCGGTTTTTGCCCTCCCCCAGTCTAACTGGCGTAGTGACGGCAAGAACGACACGGGCGAGGGTGCGACGATGGCGCGCAGGACGAGCTGGACCTTGTTGGCAGCGGCGGCCGCAACGTTGGCGGTCGCGGGCGCATGCAGCGATTCCCATAGTCCCCCGCCCCGAGCGCTGCTCGGGCTGCCCGACGTCGGCACGCTCGCGGTGACTGTGACCACCTCGGGCTCGAACACGCCGTCCGGCTACACGGTGATCGTGGACGGCTCGTCCAGCCAGTCCGTCGGCATCAACGGTCTCGTAACGTTCATCGGACTCCCGCCTGGGAGTCACACCGTGCTGCTGTCGGGCGTCCCCTCGAACTGCTCGGTGAGTGGCAATCCGCGCACCGTCTCGCTCATCGCGGGGCTGGTGGCGACCACGAGCTTCTCCGTGAGCTGTACCGCGACCCCGCCACCGCCTACCACCGGCGACCTGACCGTCACCACGGCCACGAGCGGCGCGAGTGGGGATCTCGATCACGATGGCTACACCGTTTCGGTCGACGGCAACTCGAGCAAGTCCATCGGAACGAGCGGGAGTGTCACCTTCACCGGGCTGTCAGGGGGGAGCCACTCGGTCGCACTGAGCGGCGTGGCCTCTAACTGCACGGTAAGCGGCGGCAACACACGTACCGTCTCGGTTACCGCCGGTAGCACAACCCGCACGGACTTCGCCATTAGTTGCGGGCCCACCACTGGCAGTCTCAGCGTCACGACGGCTTCGAGCGGCGCGAGCGGGGATGTCGATCCCGACGGCTACACGGTCACCCTGGACGGGGGCACGAGTCGCGCCGTCGGCGACAACGAGACCACGACCTTCAGCGGGCTCGCCCCGGGCAGTCACACGGTGGTGCTGAGTGGCGTCG
>WNGC01003849.1_pt1 | contig 23295 bp, 23 predicted proteins | sample 5400051 | NCBI WGS metagenome assembly WNGC01 (sample SAMN13153368, study PRJNA577476) | soil metagenome | isolation source: 20 cm soil or saprolite under grassland replicate 2 | place: USA:California | collected 2016-06-15
GCCTCCATTACGGACGCCACAACCGACGCGGCGCGGTCAACAAGTGGCGCAGCGGGGCCGGCTACCTACGTCCTTATCTACCTGTGCACCGCAGGCTGCGGCTGGACGCGCTGGTGGGGTCGGTCGACGCCTACCTCGCCGCCATGGAGGGCGGCGCCTGGCCAGACCTGGAGATGCCGGAGATCGCCTACGAGTAGGGCGGGAATCGGCGGCCGGCCCCGGACTCGATGAGCCCACCATGCCCGAGCCGTAGCAGGTCCTTGGCGTCGGCGCGCCCGTAGGCGAAGACGAACGGGAGCAGCAGGTCGAGCGAGCTCGAGCGTCCGAACCCGGCGCACGACGCCACGCCGACCACTGCCGCGTCCGGCAGCCTGCCGAGCCACAGCATGCTGCCCGGGTGCATCGGCGCACCCAGCTGCAGCAGCTCGCCGCCGACGTTGACGAGCTCCGCATACGCCGGGTCGAGCGGGTCGATCGCCGACGCGCCGGCGAACAGGACGAGCTGGGCGCCCATCGACTCCGCCTCGCGGTAGGCGGCTGCCACCGCTTCCGGCGTGCGCGCCACCTCGCGCACGGCGAGCACCTCCGCGCCGTACCAGCCGAGCTTGCGAGTGACCGCCGAGCTGAACAGCTCGCGGGCCTTCGGCTTCAAGCGCTCGGTGGCGACGACGAACGTGCGCAGCGGCATGAAGTTGAGCAGCTCGATGACCGGACCGCGGTCGCGGATGATGGCTTCCGCCTCATCGAGCACGCGCCCGGGGACCGCGACCGGCGTGATCTTGCAGCCCGCGACCTCTTCGCCTTCGGCGACCGCCTGGCCGTCCATGACCGTGAACACCGACACGCCGCCGAGCTCGTTGATGGCGTCGATGAGGTCACCACGCACGCGCACGAGCCCGCGCCGGGTGGCGATCAGCCGCGCCTGGCTCTGCACCGGCGGGCGGGCCTCGAGCCCGGGGCCCGCGAGCGCGGCAGCCAGTCGCTTCGCGGCCACGTCCTCATGCACATCTCCGGGCTCCAGCTCGACGACATGTATCTCGCTCGCGCGCCGCACCGCTTCGAGGTCCTCCGGCCGCAGCACCGAGCCTTTGCGCAGCTCGTGGCTCACGTCGTGGACGAGCACGCGTCCTTTTATGTCATCAGCCGTGGCCGACGCTGCCGTAAGGCGAACCGCACGCACAACTGGGAGCATAGAGAGCGATCCATGCACACAGTAAGGTCAACCTTGCCGCGCCTGGCGCGCGGCACGGGTTCCAGCATCCGCCTCTACAACACGATGACCCGGCGCAAGGAGGAGCTGCGTCCGCTGGAAGCCGGCCGCGTGAGCATCTACTCCTGCGGCCCGACCGTGTATCGCTTCGCGCACATCGGCAACCTGCGCACGTACATGTTCGCCGACGTGCTCACGCGATCCCTCGAGTACCTCGGCCACGACACGCACCAGGTGATGAACATCACTGACGTCGGCCACCTCACCGACGACAGCTTCGACCGCGGGGAGGACAAGATGCTCGTCTCGGCGCGCCTCGAGAAGAAGTCGCCTGAGGAGATCGCCGACTACTACACCGAGGCGTTCATGCACGACGCGCGCATGGTCAATATCCGGCCCGCGCGCGAGTATCCGCGGGCCACCGCGTACATCCCGCAGATGATCGAGATCATCGCGAAGCTCATCGAGCGCGGCCACGCGTATGAGGTCGGCGGCACTGTCTACTTCGACATCGCGAGCTTTCCGGCCTACGGCCGGCTGTCGCGGAACACGACCGATCAGCTTCTGTCGGGGACGCGCGGCGAGGTCGATCCGCGCAAGCGACACCCGGGGGACTTCACGTTGTGGAAGGCGGCGGGCGAGCACCGTCTCCAGGTGTGGCCCAGCCCGTGGGGTCCGGGATTCCCGGGCTGGCATATCGAGTGCTCGGCGATGTCGATGTCGCTGCTGGGCGATCGGTTCGACATCCACACCGGTGGGTCCGACAACGTGTTTCCTCACCACGAGGCTGAGATCGCGCAGTCCGAGGGAGTGACGGGCCACCAGGTGGTGGGCTGCTGGGTTCACGGCGAGCACCTGATGCTGTCCGGCACGCGCATGTCTAAGTCGGCCGGCAACTTCTTCCGCATCACCGAGCTGGTCGAGCAGGGCTTCGACCCGCTCGCGTTCCGCTACCTGACTCTGCAGGCGAAGTACCGGACCAAGCTCAACTTCTCAACCGAGGCGATGAGGGGTGCAAATCACGCCCTCCGCCAGCTGCGCGACCGCGTGGCTGAATGGTCGGCCGCGCCCGACGGTCCGCGCGGCGATCTCGACCAGCGCTTTCGCGCCGCGCTCGCCGATGACCTCGACCTGCCTCGGGCGATGGCACTCGTGTCTGAGCTGATTCGCTCAGACTTTGCGCCCGGCGCAAAGGCTCGCCTGCTCATCGAATGGGATCGGGTGCTCGGGCTGGACCTGGCGCGCGCGCCTGAGCATGAGGCGCTGCCCGACGGGGCTGCGGCCCTGCTGACGTCGCGCGAGAGGGCACGCACCGAGAAGGACTTCGCGACCGCTGATCGACTCCGCGGCGAGCTCGCGGCCATGGGCGTGGCGGTCACCGACACGCCTGACGGCCAGAGGTGGGAGGTCCGCCGGCTCTAGGGCAGGGCCGGGATGCTCGGAGTCGGGATCGGCAGCGGGCCGACGGACGGAACCGCAGGCGGCGTGACTGTCGGCAGCGCCGGCGCGCTCACGACTGGCGTCGGGATCGGGCTGGTCGCAGCCTGGGGCGACTTGGGCGCCAATGACGCCGGGTTGGTGCTCCCCGGTTGCGGCTTCTGCGCCGGCTGCACCTGCTGCGTCACCTGACGGGCCCAGTCGACGGGATTCACGCTGTGGGTGATCACCGCCTCGGTCGTCGCGCCCGCGGCCATCACCGCGACCACGGCTCCGACCGCAATCTTCGCCGTCAGCGCGACGCCGGCGCCGCGGACGATAGGGAGGCCGCGACGGCCGGGCTCGGGCATGCGCCAGGCCGGGATCGTCCCGGTTGAGTGGCGGTCGAGCAGGAGATGGAGGTCATCCTCCAGGTGCTGGTCGAAGCGCGGCTCTCGAGGCATCGAAGCTAAACCCCGCCCAGGGCAAAAGTACCCAATCTCATTCCACCCAGTCCGCGAGCTCGACCCGCAGGCGCGCCTTCGCTGCCGCCAGCCGCGACGCAACTGTTCGCTCGGGGACGCCGAGCGCCTCGCCGATCTCGCGATTCGTATAGCCGTGGTAGTGGCGAAGCACGAGCGCCGCCGCCTGCTTCGCAGGGATCTTGCGCAGCGCGCGGCCGAGCTCCGTGTTCTCGGCGATCGTTGCCGGCGATGCGGGCGCTGCAGGCCTGCCGAGACGCTTGACGAGCTCGCCTGCCTCGCGCAGGCGCTGCCGGCGCCAGTGCGACACGCCGACGTTGATGGCGATTCGGTGCAGCCAGGCCTCGGCCGGCGCCCCAGGCTTCCACCTGTCCCAGGCCCGGAACGCTCGAACGAAAGCCTCCTGTGTGCAGTCCTCGGCCGCCGCGGGGTCGCCGAGCATGCCGATGAGCGTGACCAGGATCCGCCGGTATGAGCAGCGATACAGGCGTTCAAAGTCCTCGGCCGAGCCCGGTATGTAATCCGGTTCGCCCGCAGCCTCTTCTTCACGCAAAGCGTTGATGGCTGTTTCCCCCGCGCGCCTTCTCAAGTTAACGCGTCAGGGCCAAAAAAATGAGGCCGAGCCTTGCGGCCCGGCCTCGTCGAGAGGAAGGGGCTGGTTAAGGCTTGCCCGGCGTTCCGCTGGGCTTGCCGTGGTTGCCGTTGTTGCCCTTGTTCTTGTTGTCGTTGCCGTTGCCGTTGTTGCCGTGGTCGTTGGTGCGCGCGTTGCTGTTGCGGTGCTCGCCACTGACGAGCTTGCCGTGCTGCTTCGCGAAAGCGCTAACGCACTGGCCGATGCCGCGCACGCCTGAAGCGCGAAGGGTGTCCTTGCAGGTGTTGACCTGCTGGACGACCTGCTGTCCCCAGTCGTTGGGATTGAGGCTGCCGGTGACCGCCACCTCGCCCGCCACCCCAGCGCCTGCGGCCGCCAGCGCGGCGACCGCGAAGCCTGTGAGCAGCTTCGCTCCGATGGCGGCTCCCGCTCCCCCAAACAGTCTCTTCATTACTCCTCCCGAGGCAGGTGCTCTCCAGGCGGGGATCGAAGCGCGATCCACCGGGCCAAGGACCCGGCTCAGCTCGCTCTCGATCTCCCGGTCGAAGTCGCTCATGTGTCCAACCTCAATCGGAAGGGACGCTGTCCTCGGACAAAGTACTCAAGTCGACCTGGGGAGCCGGCCTGGGCCCGGAATCGAGCAACGCCTTGAGCCTGGCTTTGGCCGCGATCAGGCGCGACGCCACTGTGCGTTCGGGAATTTCGAGCGCCGCGGCGATCTCGCGGTTGGTGTAACCGTGGTGGTGGCGAAGTACGATGGCCGCCGCCTGCTTGGGCGGCAGCTTGCGCAGTGCGTTGAACAGGTCGGAGCGCTCGGCGACTGAGCTGGGATCGGAGGGCAGCGTGGGCCGGCCAAGGCGCTTGATCACCTGGCCCACCTCCCGCATGCGTGAGTACCGCTGGTACGAGATCGCGGTGTTGATCGCGATCCTGTGCACCCAGGCCTCGGCGGGGGCGTCCTTTCGCCACGACGACCAGCTTCGGTAGGCGCGCTCGAAGGCGTCGTGGGTGCAGTCCTCGGCGGCCGCGCGATCGCCGAGCACCCCGATCAGGGTGCCGAGGACGCGGCTGTACGAGGTCCGGTAGAGGCGCTCGAAATCCGCCTCGTTGCCAGGCCGGTACTGCTGGCCTTCGATCTCACTTGACTCCGAACGAATGTTCGACTAACCTCCTGGGGCGCCCAATGCCCCCCACGCTCCCGCCATTCGACGCGGCCGACTTCCAAGGGGAAATAACGCTGGATCGCGTGATTCCGTCATCCCCACCCCAATACTCACCCCTGCCCGCCGACCTCAGACCGGAGCTCGCCGCCGCTCTCGAGTCGCGCGGGATCACCCGACTCTACTCTCACCAGGCTGAGTCTTATGCCGAAATACGGCGGGGCCGGCACCTGGCGGTCGTCACGCCCACGGCCAGCGGAAAAACCCTCTGCTACAACCTCCCGGTCCTGCAGCGGATGCTCGAGGACCCCCAGCGCCGAGCCATCTACCTGTTCCCGACCAAGGCCCTCGCCCAGGACCAGCTGGCCGAGCTCGGCGCGCTCAAGCGCGGCCTGCCCATCGACCTGCGAGTGGACACGTACGACGGCGACACCGCGCCCGGCCGGCGCACCGCGATCCGAGAGGCCGGCCACGTCGTGATGACGAATCCCGACATGCTGCACACGGGCATCCTGCCGCACCACACACGGTGGCGTCGGCTCTTCTCGAGCCTCGAGTTCGTCGTCATCGATGAGCTCCACACGTATCGCGGTCTTTTCGGTAGCCAGGTCGCCAATGTCATACGACGCCTGAAGCGGGTTTGCGCCTTTTATGGCTCGCATCCGACGTTTATCTGCGCGTCCGCAACCATCGCCAACCCGCGCGAGCTCGCGCAGCGACTCCTGGAGGAGGACGACATCGCGCTGGTCGACCGCAGCGGCGCGCCGCGCGGCGAGCGCCGGCTGATCTTCTACAACCCTCCGCTGCTCAATCGCGAGCTGGGCGTCCGCCGCAGCTCGATGCTCGAGGCGCGACGCATCGCCGCGCCATGGATCCGCGCCGGCATTCAGACCATCGTCTTCTGCCGCAGCCGGCTGCAGGTCGAGGTGATGCTCAGCTACTTGCGACAGGACCTGGCACCGCGGCTTGATGCCAACCGGCGCGTTCGCGGTTATCGCGCGGGATACCTTCCCCTGCATCGACGCGAGATTGAAGCGGGCCTGCGCGCGGGCGATATCACAGGCGTCGTCAGCACCAATGCTCTCGAGCTGGGCATCGACATCGGCAGCCTGGACGCGTCGGTGCTGGTCGGCTATCCGGGAACCATCGCGTCCACGTGGCAGCAGATAGGCCGCGCCGGACGCCGTTCCGGGTCGATCGGCGTCTTCGTGGCTTCGAGCTCGCCACTGGACCAGTTCATCGTTAGGCACCCCGAGTACTTCCTCAGCGCCGATCCAGAGGAAGGGCTCATCGATCCCGACAACCTGCTGATCCTCGCGGGCCACCTGCAAGCCGGGCTGTTCGAGCTGCCCTTCGAGGACCGTGAGCCGCTCGGCCGCGCCGACGTGCAGGAGCTGCTGCGCGTGTTCGAGGAGGACGGCTCGGCGACGCGCTCCGCGGGCCGCTGGTTCTGGAGCCGGCAGGCATTTCCGGCGGAAGAGGTGCACCTGCGGCGCATCGCGGCCGACAACGTCGTCATCGTCGACACCTCGCAGCCGCGACCCCAGGTCATCGGCGAGATGGACCAGTTCTCGGCGCCGGTCTTCCTGCACGAAGAGGCCGTCTATCTGCACGAGGGCGCGCAGTACCACGTCGAGCGTCTCGACTGGGACGAGAAGAAGGCATACGTGCACCCCGTCGAGGTCGACTACTACACGGACGCGCTCGCATCGGTGACGGTGCGCGTGCTCGACACGTTCGCCGGTCCTGATGAATTTCCGCTGGCGCGTCACCACGGCGAGGTGAAGATCACATCGCTCGCGAGCATGTTCAAGAAGATTCGCTTCCACACGCACGAGAACATCGGCTCGGGTCCCATTCACCTGCCGGAGCAGACGCTGCACACAACCGCGTGGTGGCTAACGCTCGATGAGCAGCAGTGGGTGGCTCTCGGTCGCGAGACTCTCGAGGCAGGGCTGCAGGGGATGGCGCACGCGCTGCGCCACGTCGCGAGCCTGCGCCTGATGTGCGACCCGCGCGACCTCGGCGCGGTGGCGGAGGTCCGCTCCGTGACGACGAGGCTGCCGACCGTGACCGTGTACGAGATCTATCCAGGCGGCGTCGGGTATGCACCGCGCATGTACGACCTGCACCACGAGCTGCTCGACGGCGCCGCCGCGCTCGTGCGTGACTGCCAGTGCCTCGCGGGCTGCCCTTCCTGCATCGGACCCCTGCACATGGTCGACGGAGCGAAGGACGCATGTCTGCAGTTGCTGCAAGCAGGAGGTCGGCGGCGGGATGGCGACGAGAGATTCGGCGACCAGGTGTTCCAGCTGCTAGGCGCCACCGAGCAACGCAGCTAAGCGGATCCGTTGATCCGCGTGCGAGTAGCGCAGGTGGCAACGACGCAGATGGGGCGCATGGGCGCCGAAGATCCGTCGACACGCCCGCCGCCGACCTCCACACTCAGAGAGCGTCTTAGTCGTCTAGGCGGCATCTCGCAGGCGCATGCGAGGCCGCCACTCGAGATCCCGCGTGGGTTCGAGCGGGTCGAGACGCCATACGGCCCGGCCTTCCTGCGCCAGGACGTCCTGGGCCTGCCGCGTCTCGACCCGAACCCCGGCTCGATTGCCTACATCGACACCGAGACCACCGGCCTTTCCGGCGGCTCGGGCACGTATGTGTTCGCGGCAGCCGTGGCAAGACCGATCGATTCCGGACTCCGGCTCGCGCAGCTGTTTCTTCCTCAGCCAGGCTTGGAGGCGGCATTCCTCCATTCGCTCAGCGACGAGCTCGCCCCCGCATCGGGCGTGGGCAGCTTCAACGGAGGGTCGTTCGATCTGCCGATCCTCCGCACGCGATGGGTGATGGCCCGCATGCAAGGAGACCTGCAGCACCCACCGCACGTCGACCTGTTGACGCTCGTGCGCTCGCTGTATCGACACCGAATGGAGAGCTGCACGCTTCGCATGGTGGAAGAACGGCTCCTCGGCTACGAGCGCGAGGACCCCATCGCAGGTGCGCTCGCGCCGGACGCGTACTTCGAGTACGTGCGCCACGGGCCAAGCCGGCTGCTGGAGCTCGTGCTCGAGCACAACCGCCTCGATGTCATCAGCCTCGTACACCTGCATTCGCTCCTGCTGCGGCGACTGCGCGGCGCGGATGCGGACATGGACGCGTCTGACTGGCTCGCGCTGGGCCGGCATCGTTTCCGGCGAGGAGCGCGCGCTGACGGATGGCGTGCGCTGCGCAACGCGGCAGGTTTCGAGAAAGGCGATGACGCTGCGACCGCGTCGCTGTGGATCGCGCGCAGGCTGGTGCGGCGCGGCGCGATCACGTCGGCGGATCGATTGCTCGAGCGGATGGAGCAGCGCTTCGACGGCGACATCCGAGTGTCGGTCGCGCGGGCTCGTTTGCTGGAATGGAGGAGGCGAGAGCCGAGCCTGGCCTTGAATGTGGTGGAGGCCGCCCTGGACCGGATGCCCCACGCGGCAGCCGAGCTGGAACCCCGCCGAATGCGTCTCAGGCGAAAGGTCGAATCCCGAGCGCGGTCAGGCGGGCACCGCGATGCGAACGGTGGCCCCGGCCACGGCAGGCAGGGCCGTCGAGGGAAGGCCTGGCTCCAGGCTTCCTTCGACGACGGCGCGGGCGAGGGCTTCGACCAGGACCGGATCGAACTCTGAGCCGGCGCCCGCCTTCACGAGCTCCAGCGCCCTGAGCGGCGTCACCCGCTCGCAGCCGCGCCCCGCGGTCATGGCCTCGTAGCCCTCGGCCACCGCCAGGATCCGAGCGAGCTTCGGGATCTCCTCGCCGGCCGTGCCGTCGGGCTTGCCCTGGCCGTCCCAGCGCTCGTGATGGTGGCGCACCGCCGCGGAGATGACCAGCGGGAAGTGCGAGCCCGCGACGATCTTCTCGCCCTCCTCCGCGTGGCCGGGCACCTCGAGGTCCTGCGCGTCGCTCATCACCATGTGGCCGACGTCGTGAAGGTACGCGGCGGTGCGAAGGTCCTCGAGGTCGCTGCCGGGCAACCCCGCTGCGCGCGCGATGGCCTCGGCGATCGCCGCCACGCGGCTTGAATGTCCCTGCGCAGCTGCCGCGCGATGGTCCACGGCATGGGCAGCCGCAACCACCACCTGCGGACCGGCCTCGGCAAGCATCGTCATGAGATTGCCGTCGGCAAGCTCGAGCTCGGTCACAAGCTGCGGGAAAGTGCATGCGCGGTCCTTGCCTTCGCGCTTGGCCAGATAGAGTGCCTGGTCGGCCGCCGAGATCAGCTCGAGCGCGCCCAGCGCGTCCTCCGGATATGACGCGACGCCGACGCTGAAGGTCAGGGTCTGCGACGCCGACGCTGAAGGTCAGGGCCTTGCCGGGCGCCGTGGCCACCGCGGCCGCGTGCACCGCGTCGACGATTCGGTACGCGAGGCGCTGCGCTCCGACCCCGCTTGTGTCGACGGCGAGAATCGCCAGCTCGTCGCCGCCGTAGCGCGCGACCACATCCTGCGCGCGCGCCGCGTTGCGGGCGATCCGCGCGCCCATCTGCAGCACGAGGTCACCGTGCTGGTGGCCGAGCTCGTCGTTGACCGACTTGAAGTGGTCGAAGTCGATGAGCAGCAGCGACACAGACATCGTTGCCTTGTCCTGCCGCGCGAAGACCGCGTCCAGCCGGCGGCGCAGCTCGCGGACGTTGTAGAGACCCGTCAACACGTCGGTGGTCGCCTCCTGCGTGCTGCGGTGGTAGCGCAGGGCGTTTGCCATCGCCACCGCCGAGCTTCCGGAAAGCGCGTCCACCGCGAACAGGTCCTGGTTGCTGAATGCCCGGCCGGGGCGCTTGAGGCTGAGCAGCGCCGTGATGCCTTCGTTCGAGGCCATCGGGACGACCATCGCGCTCTTGTCTTCGGAGAACGACGCCTCGCCCGAACGTGCGACCTTCGCGAGCTGCGAGTCGTCGAGACCGTCAGGCGATACGCCGTCCGACAGGGGTTGGCTCGTCGAAGATGCGACGACGGCAAATCCGTCGGGAGACGCGAGCACCATGCTGGCGCTCGTCGAGCCGCTCATCTGCAGCGCGTGCGCGACGACGACCGCGAACACGTCCTTGATGTTGGTTTCGCCCGAGATGTCAGAGCTCACCTCGCGCAGCTGGTCCGCCTCCGCCGCGCGCCTCACCGCCTGGCGTCGCTCACGCTCCAGCTCGCGAGTCATGTATCCGGTCGCGAGCGCAACCACAAGAAAAAGGAAGACGACGCCGAACGCGGTGAGGCGGGAGTTGGGGTCGCTCGAGAGCGTCGTCGGGGTGAACGTGCCTCCGACGAACAGGTAGATGAACGCGATCGTCACCGCGGACGCGACACTCGCGATGGCGCCGAACCGTACCGCGTTGGTGATCACCGAAAGAAAGAGCGCCAGGAAGTAAGGGCTGTTGAATCCGTCAGACAGGTAGACCAGCCCAACCGCGAACAGGATGTCGAGCACCATCGTCGTCAGGCTGAACTGCTTCCCAGGCTTGAAGCCGCGAAAGAGGAGCACCGTGACCACCCCGGCCATGACCGCCCAGACACCGAGCACGATGTCGACCGTGTCCTTGGCCTGGATGCTCGTGATCGGGGTCAGGTTGATGAGCGCGCCAAGAACGGCAAGGAAGATCCATCGGAACATGACCGCAACGCGCTCGCCGATCGCCCGGCGCTCGGCGTCGAACTTCTCGTCCAGGACCTTGGCCCGAAGTTCCTGCTGACGTTGGTTGGGAGTGACGACAGCTGGGATGTTCATTGGAATCTTGCTAAGCCGCGGGCGAAGTTGCTCTCCGGAGGCTACCATTCACACTCGCGATTCGAACTTCTTTGCACGTTGTGGCGCACGAAATGAACCGGACCCTCGTTATTTCCCTACACAGGTGAGTCCCGCCTTGCGATCCGAGCATGCTGGCCGGCGGCCCAAAGCGCCGGCAGGTCGAACGACTGTTCGCCGCCGTCAGGCGGGCCAGTCGCTTGTGGAGTTCGCCATCTCCTCGATCGTCCTTCTCCTCCTGGTGATGGGACTCCTGGATCTCTCGCGCGCGTTCTACTTTTCCGTGAACATCCAGGGCGCTGCGCGTGAAGGGGCCAGGCACGGCGCCTGGTTCAACACGGCAGCCCGGAACAACAACTTCCTTGACGACACCGACGTGATGAGCGCGGTCAATGCCGGCCTGAACGGCGCAGGACTGACCGCCAACCAAGTTCCGAGTGGCAGCTGCCTGTCGCCCTCTGACGGCAACGGCTTCAACAACAAGCCTTACTCGCAGGCCGCTTACCCGGTCGGCACGCAGCAGGTCAACGCCTACATCTGCTACACGTACCCGGGCGGCGCCTTCCAGACGGGCAGCAGGGGCGTTCCGCCGGGAGACAACTCGTGGCGGCTGGGCGACATCAATGTGTCGCTGCTGATGAACTTCGCCTTGATCACGCCGTTGATCCAGGGCCTCTTCGGCAACGGCATCGACCTCGCCTACAACGAGCACTTCACCATCCAGGGGAAGCCATGAAGCAGGGCTACTTCCACAGCCAGAGGTCGCAGGGCCTGACCGAGTTCGCCATCATCGCGCCGGTCATCCTGCTGCTGACCTTCGGCATCATCGACTTCGGACGCGGGCTCTACTTCTACATCACGCTGCAGCAGGCGGCCAACGAAGGCGCACGCGTCGCGGTGCGTGCCTCCTACTTCATCGACCCGGGCGGTTCAACTCACCAGTGGCCGACCGACGCCGACGTCGCCACCGCCGTCCAGCAGCACGCCGTGACCGAGAACCTCGCAAACCCGTGCCCTAACGGACCGATCCCCAACGGCGGCAACCCGGTCGGCTCGCCATCGTTGCCGCCCTCCAACACGGGCTGGATTTTCATCACAGATCCCAGCTCCGCGGGCAACGGGACCCCGAACGGGCCGCGCGGCGGCCTGGGCGTCCTACCTGCGCCCGGGCCCGGCTGCAATGCGATCACGCCCGCCGTCGGCAATGAGGCCATCAAGGTCACGCTCTGGTTCAACTTCCAGCCGCTGACGCCGCTCATCCAGCAGGCAGTCGGGAACAGGATCATCATCACCGCCTACGCGGTGTACCGCGCTGAGTACAGCAACTAGCAAGATGCAAGCCACTATTGCGTCTCTCAACTAACAACATGCGAATGTTCATGCGCAAAGACGGCAAGCGGGGCGGCCCTCAAGGCGGGCAGGCGATCGTCCTGATCGCGCTGCTGATCCTGGTCTTGTTCGGCATGCTTGGCCTGGCCGTCGATTCCGGCCGCGCGTATGTCGACCGGCGTGACCAGCAGTCCGCCGTCGACGCGTCGGCGCTCGCCGCCGGTGACTGGTACGAGAACTTCAGCGACCTGTACGGCTCGACGCTGCCGAACGCGAAGGCCGTGTACCAGAGCAACCTCCACCTGTACGGAGGGCCCACGTCAGACGTCGACACGACAACGTTCGTCGGCGTCGGCAACAGCCTGCAGCAGGACACCGACATCGTCACGTACGGCGGCGGGTACGCGCTGACGATCGTGGCCACCAACACGCAGTTCAACGGCTATCAGTTTGTATTCACCAGCACGCACAACTTGCCGCTGGCGTTCATGCAGCTGTTCGGGGGGAACCCCAATATCACCATCAACGCCACCGCCACCGCGATCGTGGGCAACCAGCGCCAGACGCCGGCGCTGCTGACGCTGAGCACCGACAGATGTTCGCTTAATCTGACGGGCGCCGCGACGCTGACACTGCTCGGCGACGCCTACTCCAACGGCACCGCCTGCGTCGACCCCAACCTGCAGGAAGCCGGCAACTGCTACGGCGCGGCCGGCTCCAACTGCAGCTCGGCCACTTACTACTGCTACAACTCGACACCTGGGTTCGTCCCCTACCCGCCGCCCTGCAACCCAGGCGACACCCAGGGCCAGCCAGTGGTGCCGGCGCCGACGCTGCCTGACCCGGCGTACCTGGCGCCTTCGGTCCCCTATTACTCGGCGGCTCAGTTTTACAACCCGAACAACCGCGGCACGTGGACGGAGATGTATCCGGGCCAGTACGGCACCTTCCACCTGAGCGGTGGGTCCGGCAGCTGCGCCTTCCTGAACCCCGGCGTCTATAACTGGACCAACGACTACAAGTCGGACGCCACGGGCAGCCTGCTGTCCAACGAGCTGAAGGCGCCGCGCGAGCAGAATTACACCGCGCCAGGCACCACCAGCACCGCGGGCATCCAGTTCTGGAACATGAACGGCACCAACTGCGCGGGCGACTTCAGCGTGACGGTGACCAACGGCCTGCCGGGCGCGCTTGGCCTGAAGCACAGGAGCGGCGCCGGGAACTGGGGCATCGAGCTGACATCGGTGCGCTGGGACAGGTTCATCGACCCAACCATCGGGCCGAACCCGTGCTTCGGGTCACCTGGGTGCCGGCGCGAAAGCGCACCGTCGGCGTGTGTCTCGGCGGGCACCGATGACGTGAGCAGCGCGGCCCTTGATGTCCACATCCTTAAGGACGCGCCTGGGGCGCAGTACTACAACGTGTACGTCAACCCCAACGGCTGCGACGGGCTGCAGGACAACTTCGCCTTCGTCAACAGGTTCCTGGCGCCCGGCTGGAACGACTTCGGCGGCCCTCCGGCGTTCACACTCGGTCCTTACCCGAACGGCGGAGCCGGCGTCATCCTGAGCAGCGGTGTGGGCGGGTATCCGTGCGGCGCGCCGGGCCACACCGTCTGCGCCATCAACTACTCGGCCCTTTCGCCGACCAGCCTGTGCTTCGCGCAGACGCGCGTCTCCAACTGCCAGGCCCCGGACAACGAGATCGGCCCGCAATGCTTCAGCAGCTGCCCGCCGCCGGCCGGCCTGCTGTCCCAGGAGAACGGGGCGTTCTCGCTGCAGTACCCGCCGTACACCGGTGGCGACGTGGCCAACGAGAACTACTGCCAGGTCTCGCCGATCCCGGGCAACCCGAGCTCTCCGTGCGCGACGGCGAAGATCACGCCAGGTGCTGTGCAGTTCTACTTCCCGAACGGCTCCTGCTTCGACCAGAACGCCCAGGGCGCGACGTACGTGTACAGCGGGGAGCAGTACAACTGGATCTCCATCTATTCGCCTCCCGCCAACACGTGCAACAACACGATGAACGGTGGCGCCTCCACGCAGTTCATCGGCACCATCTACACGCCAGGTGCCAACTGGTCGATCAGCGGTGGCGACCGCTCGCCGCTTGCCGGACAGGTGATCTGCTACACGGCGTCGGTCAGCGGTGGTGGCTCGGTCGGCATCGACTTCAACCCCAACTACTCGCCGGCCCCGCCGGCCGCTCGACTGATCAACTGACAGCCGCGACCTAGCCCTCCGCGGGTAGCCCTAGCTCTGGGGCCGCGCCTCGTAATCGAGCCCGCCGAGCGCCTCGTTGATCCACTCGATCGCCATCTCGCGCGTGTTCGGCCAGACGTCGGCGCTTGAAGACTCGACACCCATGTCGATCGCCACACGTCCGCAGACGCGGAGAAGCCTCCGGATCAGGGGCGCAGCCTCGGGCACCGCGAACTCGATCTCTTCCAGCGAACGGGTCAGCATGAAGCACGCCGCGTTGAAGGTTTCGGCGTCGATTGCAGCCTCGCCGGCGAGCTTCTCCGCCACCCCCGCCCGCAAATTGGATGGGTCCATATGCCCGGTATTATTGGCCGAGAGGCTGGGTGCCAATGGATCTAACCGAACCTGTTCTGCTGACTCCTGAGGGGCTGGAGAAGCTCAAGCGCGACCTCGAGGTCGCGTTGAAGCGCCGGCTCGATGCCGGCGAGCGCCTGAAGGAGGCCTTCCAGCCTGGAGATATCGAGGACAACCCCGAGTATGAGCAGGCGAAGGAAGAGGTAGGTCTCCTCGACGGCCGCATCTACGAGCTGCAGGAGATGATCGGCCGCGCCGAGATCATCAAGGAATCGCATTCGAGCGTCGCCGGGCCGGGATCGACCGTCGATGTCGCCGACAACGACGGCGCCTCCGAGACGTATCACCTGGTGGGCGCTGTCGAGAGCGACCCGTCGGCGGGACGAATCTCGGTGGACTCGCCGGTCGGGCGGGCGCTGGTGGGAAAGAAGAAAGGTGACCGGATTACGGTCAGCGTGCCCGCGGGGAGCCTGACGCTGACGGTCAAGGCCGTCAGATAGACATTCGTTGTCCATAGGGACATCTGGTAGCCCGCCTGCGACTGAGCTGAATCCCGAAGGAATCGCCGACCGCACGACCGTCGGTGTGTTCTTCGGGCAGGCAGCGCGCTACGGCGAGCGTCCGCTGGTCCACCACCTCGTCGGCGAGCAGTGGAAGACGGAAACGTGGGCGGACATGAAGCGCTACGTGCTGGCCGTCGCATCCGCGCTGGTCGACGCCGGTCTGAAGCAGGGCGACCGCGTGGTCCTGCTGGGGGAGAACCGCTACGAGTGGCTGGTTTCCGACTTCGGGATCCAGGCGGCGGGCGGTGTGGCAGTGCCCGTCTATACAGGGACCGCGCCCGAGGTGATCCAGAAGATCGTCGACAACAGCGAGGCGGTTCTCGCGATCGCGTCGACTAATGCCCTGGCCGGCAAGATCCGCGTGGGCGGCTCGATGAAGAAGGTCGTGACCATCGACACCGACGTGACCGCGTGGATGGCCCGCCGGCCGCAGCGGCTCGCTGAGGTCGCGACCCGGCTGGCGGCGGTCAAGCCCGACGACCTGTGCACCATCGTCTACACGTCAGGCACCACCGGCGATCCCAAGGGCGTCGAGCTCGCGCATCGCTGTCTGGTGGACATCAGCCGGGCTGCGCTGAAGGTGTTTCCGCTCAGCGATTCGGACCAGCGCCGAGCTCGGCGAGGTGCAGCCCACCGTGATGTGCAGCGTGCCCCGCGTATACGAAAAGATGTATGCGGCGGTGATGTCGCGAGTGCGCGAATCGCCAGGCTACCGGCAGACGCTGTTCCACTGGGCGCTGAAAGTCGGCAAGCAGCACCACGTCGACAAGCAGTCAGGCGCGTTGCTAAATGCGCAGTACGCGCTGGCCGACCGGCTCGTGCTGGCCTCGTTGCGCAAGAGGCTCACGGGCGGGCGGCTGCGCTTCTTCATCAGCGGCGGCGCCGCGCTCTCGCGCGACATCGAGCAGTTCTTCTGGTCGTGCGGCATTCCGATCCTCAACGGCTGGGGCATGACCGAGATGTCATCGGGCGCGTGCTCGAACACGTTGGCCGACCACAAGTTCTTGACAGTGGGCAAGCCGTTCCCGGGCGTAGAGGTAAAGATCGCGGACGACGGCGAGATCCTCGTGAAGAGCCCGGGCAACATGCTCGGCTATCACAAGAACCCGGAGGCCACCGCCGAGACGCTGAGCGACGGCTGGATCTCCACGGGCGACATCGGAGAGATCGACGGCGACGGCTTCCTGAAGATCACCGACCGCAAGAAGGCGCTGTTCAAGACGGCCGTCGGCAAGTACATCGCGCCGCAGCCGATCGAGTTCGGCCTCACGCAGGATCCGCTGATCGACCGGGCGCTGGTCATCGGCGAGAGCCGGCCATATGTGACGGCGCTGATCGTTCCCGACTGGCCCGCGGCCAAGCAGCAAGGCATTGACGAAGCGGCGCTTCGCGGCCACATCCAGAAGGTCGTCGACGGCGTCAACTCGCACCTCGGCAACTGGGAGACGGTGAAGTACTTCACGCTGCTTCCCGAGGACTTCACGGAGGCGAAGGGCGAGCTGTCGCTGAAGCTCGACGTCAAGCGCAAGGTCGTCGCGCAGAACTACGCCGCGCAGATCGAGGCGATGTACACGGGCAAGTCCAAGGCGGGTTCGTAGTGGCAGGACCCATCGACATGTCAGAGGTTCACGCGTCGCTCGATCATCTGCGGACGCAGATCTGTCACTGCGGCTTGAGGGGCGAGTGCCTCGGCTGCAAGGGCATCGAGATGGTGAGGGCGCAGGCCGAGGCGGTCGTCGCGGCCGCTAGCCAGCCGATCCTGCTACAGGTCGCCCAGGAGGCTGCGATGAAGGACATGTCGAACCGCTTCCAGGCCATGTCCGAGCGCCTCATGTCAGACCCCGACATTCGCCGCTCGGCCGAGGAGATGCAGCAGAAGCTGATGTCCGACCCGGAAACGCGTCAGCTCATCGAGGAGCTGATGCGCCGCCTGGGAGGCCCGTCACCCGAGGACTCCTAAGCCCCGGGATCCCCTCGTTTGTATACAAACGCGTGCCAAAACGCGCGCGAAACGCGCGTTTGTATACAAAACGCCTTAGTCCGCTAGGCGCTTGCGCATGGGCTTGTCCCAGAACGGGATCGGCCCGGTCTGCAGGGCCGCCAGGATCTTCTGCTCCTGCGCGCTGGTGATCTTCTTGTCCGTCACCGCCTTGTCGAGCGTGGGCTTCAGGTTGGCGATGAGCTTGCTGCGAAACTGCGCCTCGGTGACCGGAGGGCTCTGCGCGTCGGCGATCTGGTGCAGGGTCATTCCCTTGGCCAGGTCGGCCTTCAGGGTGTCGGTCGTGATGCCCAGCGCCGAGGCGGCCGCGCTCATGAGCGCCTGCTGGTAGACCGCACCCCCCGCGGCGTTCTTGCCGCCCAGGTTCCCCGCCAGGGTGCAGGGCGCCTTGCCCGCCATCTTCGTCTTGATCGCATCCGCCTGCGCCTGGGTGATGTGGCCGGCCTTCACCTCATCGGCGAGCGTCTGGCCGACCGCTTGCTCGAACGCGGAGTTGACCTTGTCCTGGCTCACCCCGAGGTCGCTCGAGAAATGCGTGGCGAACTCGTTGCAAACGCTGGATGAGGAAGTGCTCGACTGGTCTGCAACGGCGGCCGCAGGGACGTTCGATCCTTTCGGGCTGCCGAAGTTGAAGCTGTAGCCTGCGGCCGAGGCTGTCATGTAGACGGCGGCGGCGGCGATGGCCGCGGCGCCCGCCGCGAGGCTCGCGATGCGTACGTTTTTTGGCGTGGCGATTGTGCTGATCACGTCATCAAGTACACCGCGTAAGGCCCTGTCGCATCCTCACGCAGAGGTAAAGCTTCTGTAAATGACGGGTCTGGGCGTGATCTCTATAGTCGGGAGATGGAATCGCCCCCCAACACCGGCTGGGGAAGCGGCAAGCACGCCGTCGAGCTCTACGTCCGGACGTACACGACGATGCTGCAGAGCTCGGGCGAGATCAAGGTCGACTCGCTGGTGCAGTCGCACATCCGCATGGGCTCGGTGCTGCACCCGCTTGCGGGCCAGCCTCAGAGCGACATGGGTGCGCTCCTCTACGCGGCGCGCCGGCTGCCGCGGGCCATCGAGCACTGCCGGCACGTGGTGATGGGCCAGAGCGCGCAGGGCTTCAAGGCAGTCCTCGGGGCGGACATCATGGAGTGGCAGCCGCTGAAGGCTCCGGCCAGGCGCCGGCGCTGGTACCAGGACGGACGCACGCTCGCTGTTCTGATCGCGTCCATGTCCGACATCGACGACCTCGTGCCTTCGCTGGTTGCCTATCAGATCGAGTGGAACAAGCTGCACAAGGCGCTGCAGGGCGTGGACCTCGCCGAGGAGTCGGCTCGCGAGGCCGCCGGCGCCAGCGAGGATGACTGGCAGCGCCTGCATGAGGCCTGGGGCGAGAGCTTCGACTCGACGCTGGAGCTCGTGCAGAAAGACGAATGCCACGTCGGTCTGCGGCTGATCGGCGGCAGCCACCTCGGCTACGCGCGCATGGCCGCCCGCTGGTGGCTGCCCATCGCCGGGGCGATGGCCGAGCTGGGCGTGCTCGACTCGCCCGTCTACTTCGTCTCGTCCAACGCGCACAGTCTTGTCAACGTCCTCAGCGGAACCGCTCGCGATTTCGAGCGCGAGATCCTCGACTGGGTCCGCGACAACGACCCCGAGCTGGAGGACGAGCGGCACAAGGTCGAGGTCGGGCACAGCCGGGCGTCGCGGCAGAACTGGCTCTACTTCGCGGCGCGGCAGATCTTCGACCTGCACCCCGATCGCGAGCAGCTGCGCAAGCGGCGAGCCGAGCTGGAGTCCGCTCGAGGAATCCGCCACATATCCGCGAAGGGCACCGGCGTCGACAGCGCGGCGCAGATCTTCAAGCTGTCGAGCCTCGACGCGAGCGCCATCGATCCACGCGTGGGCAATGTGGACGTCGAGCGACTCCGCTCGTCAGGCGCGTGCATCGTGAACGTCGACTATCCGCTCGGTTTCGCCGCGTACCACATCCTCCGCCAGGTCGCCGAGCACGTCTCGTGGGTCGCCGGCGTGTATGTGATGGGCAAGGCCGCGACGCTCAACTCCGACGTGGGCGATGTGATGATCCCGAACGTCGTCTACAACGAGCACTCGGGCAACACATACTGGCTCGACAACGCGATCACCGCCGCCGACGTGCAGCCGAACCTGGTGTACGGCTCCGCCGTGGACACGCAGCGCGCCGTCGCCGTGCGCGGCACGTTCCTGCAGAACCGCGACTACCTCGAGTTCTACTACCAGGGCCACTACACGGTGGTCGAGATGGAGGCGGGACCGTACCTCGACGCGTGCTACGAGATCGGCCAGCCCGACCGCTACCCCCTCAACGAGAGCGTGAACATGGCGCGCATCAACTTCGACCTGGGGATCGTCCACTACGCGTCTGACACGCCCTACACGCAGGCCCGCACCCTTGGCGCACGCGGCCTGAGCTACCGGGGACTGGACTCGACGTACGCCGCGGCCATCGCGCTGGCTCGGCGGATCATGCAGCGCGAGGGCGCGCTGGAAAGCTAGTCGCCCAGGACGAGCTTCTCGTGCGGGTGGTTGTGCGCGCCGGCGCCATGGTCGATGTCCCCGCACGGATGGCAGCTCTCGATCTGAATCGTCGTGTGGCCGATGGCGAACCTGGCACACAGGCGCTGCTCGAGGTCGCGCACAACGTGCTCCGCGTCGGCCAGCGGACCTTCATCCATCACCACATGCACGCTGAGCGCGGTCTGATCGGACGCGAGGGCCCAGACATGCAGGTCGTGCATGCTCCGCACGTGATCGGTGGCGCCGATCATCCTCGTCACCTCGGCCAGGTCGATGTCGCCCGGCGTGCCCTCCATCAAAAGGTTCACGGCTTCCCGCACGATGCGCCACGCGCCGACAGCGATCAGCGCGGCGATGGCGAGTGAGAGCAGCGGGTCGATGGGGAGCCAGCCGGTCAGCACGATGATCGCGCCCGCGATGACGACGCCGATCGACGCGCCGATGTCGCCGGCGACATGCAGGAAGGCGGCGCGCGTGTTGAGGTTCTTGCCGTGGCCGCTCAGGACGAACATCACGTAGCTGTTGACGGCGATGCCGATCAGCGCGGCGACGATGACGATGCCGCCTGAGACGGGCACCGGGGCTGCCAGCCGCCGCATAGCCTCGTATGCGATCGCGATCACGATCACGATCAGCGCCGCCGAGTTGACCAGCGCCGCCAGGATGGTCGCGCGGTGGTAGCCGTAGCTGCGCCTACGGTCGGCCGGGCGCTGCGCCTGCTCGAAGGCGAACCAGGCCAGGCCGAGCGCGAAAACGTCGGTCAGCACGTGGCCGGCGTCGGAAAGCAGGGCCAGCGAGTGGGAGTACAAACCGCCCGCCAGCTCGACCAAAAGCACTACGAGCGTGAGCGCCAGAGCGCGCCTCAGACCGGATCCAGGAACCACTGATTTCATCCTACCCAGCGCAACGAAATTCCTATCTCAAGACGGGGTGGAGCTTGAGGCCGGATTCACTCCGGCCGTCACCAGGCGTCTCTACCTCGAGCGACCAACGCGGCACTGGGCAGGAGGGGGTTTCGCGGGGGAGGACAAGCGTCCTCCCCCGCGCTATCTATTCCAGGCGCCTCCGCGCTCCAGATAGGCCAGGAGCATCCCGTGGCGAAGGCCCTCGTGGCTGATGTGCAGGACCGCCAGGCCGTACCAGTCGAGCATGAGCAGCAGCACCTCCACGCCCGCCCGCATCGCCTTGACGCGGTTGACCGGCAGCCCGACCTTCTCCGAGACCTCCAGGGCCCTCGCGCCGTCCAGCCGCTTCTCGCACTGGAGCAGGTCGTCCGACGTCAGCACCGACGGCGGGTTGCGCTTGGCCAGGACGGCGGGCAGGTTGGAGGCGGTCCCGCCGGTGGCCACGAGTCGCTCCACGTCGCCGTCAGGGGCTTGCGGCAGCTCGCGCAGGGCGGCCCGGCGCATGCGGGCGCGCTCCTCAGGCTTCGGCGGGTCGGCGAGGTACGTGTTGGCGAGCACGCCCGAACCTACGGGCAGGGACGCCCACCTCACCATCTCGCGCGCCCGACCGATCGCCACCTCGGTTGACGCGCCGCCCAGGTCCACCATCACCCACTCGCGCCGCGCGGCGTGCCGGCTGGCAACGCCCAGGAAGCTGAGCTCCGCCTCGCGGTGCGCCGAGATCACGTGCACTGGCGTGCCGATGGCATCGCCCGCCTGGCGAGCGAACTCCTCGCCGTCCCTGGCCACGCGGATGGCCTCCGTGGCGCCGGCGATCAGGTGGTCGTAGTGATGAGCGGAGGCCCGGGCGAGGACCGAGCGAAGGGCCCGGATGGCCGCCTTGCCGCGGCTGCCGATCGCGCCGGTGCGGGCGACCTGAGGCCCGAGCTCGGGCATCTCGACGTAGTGCGCTACCTCCTCCAGCCGGTCGCGGACCACGTCCGCCACCAGCACGTGAACCGTGTTGCTGCCGATGTCGACGGCCGCAAGACGCACCAGCGAAAAGTAACGCAGTGGAGCCTCAGGCCGGAGATTCTCCGGCCGTCACCAGGCGTACCACCTTCCGCTGCGCCACAAGACATCCTTTGCGTCGGAGGGGGTTCCACGGGGGAGGCCTGCCTCACCCGTGCCTCTGACACAATTCGTTCGCATGACGGCCCGGAAAGGAACCCGAATGGAGAAGGACTCGATGGGTGAGATGGAGGTGCCCGCCGACGCGTACTACGGCGCGTCGACGCAGCGGGCGGTGCTCAACTTCCCAATCTCAGGCCAGCCGTTCCCGCGGCGGTTCATCCGCGCCCTCGGCATCATCAAGAAGGCCGCCGCGCAGACCAACCGCGAGCTCGGCCTGCTGGCCCGCCGGCGCGCGCGCGCGATCACCGCCGCCGCGCAGGAGGTGATCGACGGAAAGCTCGATGCGCAGTTCCCGATCGACATCTATCAGACCGGCTCAGGCACATCGACCAACACCAACGCCAACGAGGTCATCGCCAACCGCGCGACCGAGATCCTCGGCCGCGAGCGCGGCTCGAAGGTCATCCACCCCAACGATCACGTGAACCTCGGTCAGTCGTCGAACGACGTGATCCCGAGCGCGATCCAGCTGTCGGCCGCGATGGCCATCGACGAGGAGCTCATCCCCGCGCTCGACCAGCTGCGCAAAGCACTCGAGGCCAAGAGCCGCGAGTTCTGGCCCATCGTCAAGACCGGCCGCACGCACCTCCAGGACGCGACGCCGATCCGGCTGGGCCAGGAGTTCAAGGGCTACGCCGGGCAGATGGAGGAATCGATCCGCCGGGCGCGCGGCGCCATCGACGAGCTGTCGCGCATCCCTCTGGGCGGCACTGCCGTCGGCACCGGCCTCAACTCGCATCCTCAGTACGCGCGCTCCGCGGCCGCGCGCCTCGCGAAAGCAACAGGGCTTCCGGTCAAGGAGACGCCGAATCACTTTCACGCGCAGGCCACGCTGGACGCCGTCGTTGCAGCGCACGGCGCGCTGCGCACCATCGCCACGAGCCTCTGGAAGATCGGCTCCGACATCCGGCTGATGGGCACGGGTCCCATCGCGGGCCTGGGTGAGCTGCGGCTGCCCGAGACGCAGCCCGGCTCGAGCATCATGCCCGGCAAGGTGAACCCGGTGATCATCGAGTCGATGCTCATGGTCATCGCTCGCGTCTACGGCAACGACCTCACAGTGCTTGTGAGCGGTCAATCCGGCAGCCTGTTCGAGCTGAACGTGATGATGCCCGTGGCAGGCGTCGCGACCCTCGAGTCGATCACGCTGCTCGCTGCGTCGGCGCGCAACTTCTCCGAGCGATGCGTCGCGGGACTTCAGGCCACCGACCGCGGGCCTGAGCTGGTCGAGCGCAGCCCCATGCTGGCCACGGCGCTCAACCCGGTCATCGGCTACGACGAGGCGGCGAAGATCGCCAAGGAATCGATCCGCACCGGGCGCTCGATCCGCCAGCTGGCGCGTGGCCGCGGCGTGTCGGAATCGACGCTGACCAAGGTGCTCGACCTCGGCAAGATGACCAAGCCCGGCCTCGAGGGACCCGGCGGCGGATAGAAATATGAGGGACAACCTACGGTTTTCCCTCATCGCGCGGCTGCGCCGCGACCCAGCCCTCAGCGCCATTCGCAGAATTAGCCGCGTCAGAAGGGCTGGCGCTCTTTTTCCCTCAAGGTAGAGCCTTCTTGAAAGATGACGCCCGGCCACGATTGGCTGGCAAGAG
>WNGC01000480.1_pt1 | contig 23289 bp, 17 predicted proteins | sample 5400051 | NCBI WGS metagenome assembly WNGC01 (sample SAMN13153368, study PRJNA577476) | soil metagenome | isolation source: 20 cm soil or saprolite under grassland replicate 2 | place: USA:California | collected 2016-06-15
GGCCGCGCTGCAGCTCTCGTACACACGCATCACGGCGCCGGCGGCCGGCGTGGTCTCGAAGAAGTCGGTGGAGGTGGGCCAGCTCGTCCAGCCAGGCCAGCCGCTCATGGCGGTTGTGCCCCTGGGCGACGTCTGGGTGACTGCGAATCTGAAAGAGACCGAGACGGCGGATGTGAACCCCGGCGATTCCGCGACAGTCACGGTCGATGCCTACAAAGGCATCACGTTCCGCGGCCATGTCGAAAGCCTGTCGCCGGCAACGGGTGCGAAGTTCTCCCTGCTGCCGCCCGATAACGCGACGGGGAACTTCACGAAGGTGGTGCAGCGGATCCCCGTGCGGATCCGGCTGGACGGCGTGGTCGACTCGACGCACCCGCTTCGGCCGGGCATGAGCGCCGTCGCCACGATTAAAACGCACTAGGCTGATGACGGCCGCCGCGCTGCCGGTTTCCGCTGCCCCGGATCGGTACAAGTACAAGTACCTGATCGCGATCACGGTTTCGCTCGCGTCCGTGCTCGAGCTGCTCGATACCAGCATCGTGAACGTCGCCATTCCCCACATGATGGGGAACCTCGGCGCGACGCTCGATCAGATCGCGTGGGTCTCCACGGGATACATCGTGGCGAACGTGATCGTGCTGCCCATTACGGGGTGGCTGTCCGCCTATTTCGGACGGCGCCGCTACTTCGCGGGCTCGATCGCGTTGTTCACGGTGGCTTCATTCATGTGCGGCAACGCCGGCTCGCTCGGCTCGCTCATTTTCTGGCGCATCATCCAGGGCCTCGGCGGCGGCGCGCTGCTGTCGACGTCGCAGGCGATCCTGTACGAGGAATTCCCGCGCGAAGAGTACGGCACCGCGATGGCCATCTTTGGTGTCGGCGTGATGGTCGGCCCAACCCTCGGCCCGACCGTTGGCGGCTGGATCACCGACATGTACGGCTGGCCCTGGATCTTCTACATCAACATTCCATTCGGCATGCTGGCGTTCGCGTTGACCATGTCGTTCATCAACGATTCGCAGCATCAGGAGCGCTCGTCACGAGTGGATTTTCTCGGCCTCGGTCTCCTGGCCGTCGGGATCGGTGCGTTGCAGACGATGCTGGAGCGCGGCGAGCGGATGGATTGGTGGGCGTCCGGCCAAATCCGTCTGCTCGCGATTGCGAGTGCATCTGCGCTGATCACGTTCATCTGGCACGAGCTGCGCACCGACCATCCCGTCGTCGATCTCAGAATTCTGAAGAGCCGGCAGCTCGCGGTGGGCGTCGTCTTTGGCTTGGTCCTCGGCGTGTGCCTCTACGCGACGGTGTTCGTCCTGCCCGTCTATTTGCAGAATGTGCGGAATTTCACCGCCAATCAGACCGGTCTGGTGATTTTGCCCGGCGCGCTCGCCAGCGCGTTCACGATGGCGTTCATGGGACGGCTGCAAGGGAAGTTCGACGCCCGATTATCGATCGCGGCTGGGGTTGGCGTTTTCGCGCTGTCGATGTGGAAGCACGCCCATTTCACGACCGAGAGCGGGATGCACGACTTCTTTTGGCCGTTGATTTTCCGCGGTGTGGGATTGGGCCTGATCTTCGTGCCGCTCACCAATCTGGCGCTCGCGGATCTGCCGATGTCCAAGATTCCGAACGGCACCGGGCTGTTCAATCTGATGCGCCAGCTGGGCGGCAGCATCGGGATCGCGCTCTCGGCGACGCTGCTGCAGCGTTTCACGGCGATTCACCGCGCCGATCTCGCCGCCAACATCACGCCGTACGCGGAGGCGACACGGGAGCGCATCGCGGCGATCAGTCAGGTGCTGATCGGGCGGGGCGAGTTGCCGGCGTTGGCGCAAACGAAGGCGATCGCGTTCGTGAACGGCATCGTCACGCGCCAGGCGATGATGCTGTCGTTCGAACAACTGTTCCTGCTGTTTGGGACGGCGTTTGTGCTGTCGCTACCGCTGTTGCTGCTGATGCATCGGAGCAGGGGCGGGCCGGGAGCCGGCGCGGCCGCACACTAGTTACACCGCTTCAGCCATGGCCACGGTCACAAAGAGGGCGCGCACGACACCGAGCGCGCCCCCTTCGTTTTCGTACCACTCCGTCGGCAGGTGCGCGTCCCCCGCGCGGCCACCCGCACCCAACGCCACCGCGGGGACGCCGAGGGCGATCGGCACGTTCGCGTCCGTGGAGGCGCAGGCGAGTTGATGCTCCTGGCCCACCGCGCGCGTCGCGCTCACGGCGGCCTGCACCAACGGATGGGTCCGCGGGGTCAGCCCTGAGGGCCGCTCGCCCACGCGCCGCACCTCGAGCGTCAACGGCAGCGTGCCCGAGAGGCGACGCTCGTTCTCTTCATCCAGCGCATCAATGAGGAGCGACTGAACGGCACCGTCCATCCGCTCGAGCGCGCGCGGGTCTTCGCTGCGCAGATCGAGATCGAGCCAAGCGGATTGCGGCAGCGAGTTGAGGCTGGTGCCCCCGCCGATGCGCACGACGGCGCAGGTGCTGCGCGGCGAGTGTGAGGTTGGCAGGTCCGCGAGATGTGCGGTCGCGCGGCCGACTGCGTTCGCCGGATTGGCGACCCCGAATGCAGCCCACGAATGCCCGCCCGGGCCGCGATAGGTCACACGGTAGCGCCGCGCGCCGAGCGCGCGGTGGACGATGCGCTCGATACCGGCGCCATCCAGGGCGATGAATGCGTGAGGACGGATGGCGGCGGCGCCGTCGCCCATCAAATGCCGTACGCCGCGCAAATCTCCTGATCCCTCTTCGCCGACGGTCGCCGCGAACAGCACGGGACGCTGAGTTTTGACCTGGGCGTGCACCATCGCCTCACCGACGCCGATCAAGGCGGCAAGACCACGGGCGTTGTCCGAGATCCCCGGCCCCTCGAGGCGCGGTCCACGGCGCGACACGGATACATCGAGATCGGCGGCGAATACCGTATCCAGATGGGCGCTGAGAACCACACACGCCTCTACAGCGTTGCCGGAGCTGCCATTCAGATACCATCCCCGCACATTTCCAACCTGATCGGTCTGCACATTTCCCAGTCCAATTTCGTCGAAGATTTCCGCCACGCGCGCGCCGCGCGCGGCCTCGGCGCCCGTGGGCGCGGGGATCGCGGACAGCGCCGCCTGACGCGCGAGCGTCAGTTCGTCGGAGCGCTCGATGTGCGCGCGCGCCGCGCGCACGCGCTCGTGCGATAACAGGACGTCGATCGATTCGGGAGAAGGCATCGCCCGTCAAGCTACGGGATGACGGGGCACTGGGGCAACCCGACGCTTGACCTGGACCAGGGGCGGCGCGACACTAAACGCATGGAGGAGCGGCAGCTCATCTACGACTGGAACAGCGCCACACGCGACGGGGGCGGATTCGATTGGAGCCGCGCCCGCGTGGATTTGAACGATGAGACGCTGCGGGACGGGTTGCAATCGCCGTCCGTCACCGACCCCTCCCTCGACGTCAAGAAACGCCTGCTGCACCTGATGGCCGACCTGGGGATCGTCGCCGCCGACATCGGGTTACCGGGTGCGGGCCTGCGGGTAGTGGAACAGGTGCGCGCGCTGGCGCGGGAAATTCGCGACCAGAAGCTGCCGATCGCGCCCAACTGCGCCGCGCGCACCGTGGTGGCCGACATCGAGCCGATCGTACGCGTGTCGGAAGAGATCGGGATCAAGATCGAAGCTGCCACCTTCATTGGCTCTTCGCCGATCCGCCAATACGCCGAGGACTGGACGCTCGAGCGCATGCAAAAGGCATCGGAGGAGGCGGTGACGTTTGCCGTCTCGCACGGTCTGCCGGTCATGTACGTTACGGAGGATACGACTCGCGCCCGGCCGGAAACGCTCAAAGCGCTCTATGGGGCCGCCATCGATTGCGGGGCGGGACGGATCTGTCTTGCGGACACGGTAGGGCATGCGACGCCGGACGGTGTGAAGGCCTTGGTGAAATTCGTCCAAACGGAAATCGTCAAAAAGAATCCCGTCAAAGTCGACTGGCACGGGCATCGCGACCGCGGCATGGGGTTGATCAACTGTCTCGCCGCGATTGAGGCCGGCGTGGATCGCGTGCACGCGACCGCGCTCGGCGTCGGCGAGCGTGTCGGCAACGCCGAAATGGACCTCTTGATCGTGAACCTCAAGCTGCTCGGCGCGCATCGACACGACATCCGCAAGCTGCCGGAGTACTGCCGGCTCGTGGCGGACGCGGTCGGCGTGCCGATCCCGGTGAATTACCCGGTCGTGGGGACCGATGCGTTTCGCACCGGGACCGGCGTGCACGCCGCGGCGATCATCAAAGCCAAGAAGAAAGGCCATGCCTGGCTCGCCGATCGCGTGTACAGCTCTGTGCCCGCCGAAGAGTTCGGGTTCGAGCAGCGGATCGAGATTTCACCGGTATCGGGGCTCTCCAACGTGAAGTACTGGCTCGAGCATCATGGCTACGATCCGGAAGACACGGCGGCGTGCCAGACGTTGTTCGAGGCGGCGAAGCGAACCGACCGCGTGCTTTCCGATGAGGAATGTCACCGGCTGCTAAGCGCATGACATTTCGGGACATCGAACGGTCGTTCTTCGACCTGTACTGGCACATGGATCCGGTCGCCGCGACGCAGGCCGGGGTACCAGGTCACGACGATCGCTACGGTCGGTTTGGAGGGCAGGCGCTCGCGCCGCAGCTCTCCGCGCTGAAGTCCATTGCGTCCGCGCTGGAAGAAGTCATTGTCGACGATCTCGAGGATGAGATCGACCGCACCGCGTTGCTGAACGAAATCCGCGTCACGCTGCACCGCTTCGAAAAGCTCAAGCCCCAGGCCAAGAATCCCGAGTTCTGGCTCTCCCATCTGCTCGGCGGGCTGCATCATTTGTTGCTCTCCGCCGATCGCACGCCCGCGGACAAGGCAGCGGCCGCGATCGGGCGGCTGGAGGACATTCCCACCTTCCTCGACGACGTGCGCGCGACGTTGACGGAGCCGGTGCGCGTGTTCGTCGAGACCGCGCTGCGGATGAGCGAAGGCGGCCGGCTGCTCGTGCGCGAGATTTCCACCGCGTTGGCCGCACAGGCGCCGGCGCAGGCCGCGCGCCTCACGGCCGCGGCCGAGGAGGCCGGCGATGCGCTCAAGAAATTCGACCGCGACCTGAAGCGCTGGCTGGAGACCGGGAGCGATCATTTCGCGATCGGCGAAGAAGCATTCAACTTCCTGCTGCACTACCAGCATGCGCTGCGCGACACCGCGCCCGAGCTGTGGCGCTACGGACTGCGGCTCAAGGAAGAAATCGAGGCTGATCTCGCCCGCCTCGCCGCCCGGCTCGACGGTGGCGGAAGGGGGGGCTCCTGGCCCGATCTCGTGGACAAGCTGCGCGCCGATCACCCGGAGCCGTCCGAGCTGGTCGACGCCTACGCGAAAGAGATGGAACGCGCACGCGATTTCGTCGCGACAAAGAAGCTGGCGCCCATTCCTGAGGCGCCGCTCGGCGTGATCCCGACGCCGGCCTTCATGCGGCCCGTCATCCCATTCGCCGCATACGACAGCCCCGGCGCGTACACGCGCGATCGCACCGGCTGGTTCTACGTCACCGTCCCCGACCCGCGTTTGCCCAAGGCGCAGCAGGAGCGGATTCTGCGCGATCATTGTCGCTACGAGCTCGCCGCCACCGCGCTGCACGAAGGCTACCCCGGACATCATTTACAGCTGGTGATCGCGAAGGGCCTCAGCTCGGATGTCCGCAAGAACCTCTGGACGCCGCTGACCGTCGAAGGGTGGGCGCTGTATTGCGAAGACATGATGGGGGAAGAAGGCTTCTACGCCTCGGATGAGGAGCTATTCTTCCAGCGCGTGCATCTGTTGTGGCGCGCGATGCGGATTCTGCTCGACGTGGGCCTGCACACGCGCAGCATGACGTTCGACCAGGCGGTCAATCAGATGGTGAGTGAGCTGCATGTCGAGCGGGCCAACGCCGAGGCCGAAGTGCGGCGCTACTGCGCGTGGCCGGCGTATCAGCTCTGCTATGCCATCGGCCGGCGGGAGCTGCTGCGGCTGCGTGACGATTTTCGCGCCGCGCAAGGTGACCAGTTCACATTGCGGGGCTTCCACGAGGCCGTGCTGCCCTATGGCGGCCTTCCCGTCACGCTGATCCGCTGGGGACTCGGCTTGGGTGAATAACCGAGCCCCCGCCAGTCTGCCCCGGCAGGTCAAGCTCTTCGGCGTTGTCTCTCTCCTCAACGATTTCGCGAGTGAGATGGTGTACCCGCTTCTCCCGGCCTTCGTCACGGGCGTGCTGGGTGGAGGAGCGGTCGCGCTCGGCGCACTCGACGGGGCAGCCGACGCGGCAGCGGCGTTCGTAAAACTGATCGCCGGCCGTCTCGCGGACCGTCCGAGCCGGCGCGGGCCGCTGATCGTGGGCGGCTATTTCCTGGCCGCCGCCGTGCGGCCGGTCATCGCCGTGACCGCGGCTGCGTGGCAGGTGATCGCGTTGCGCGTGGTAGATCGGCTGGGGAAGGGACTGCGCACGCCGCCGCGTGATGCGCTGATCGGCGACGTGACACCGGCACCGCTGATTGGACGGGCGTTCGGGTTGCAGCGCGGGCTGGACCATGTGGGCGCGGTCGTCGGGCCGCTGGTGGCCTGGTGGCTGCTTACTAGCGGCGCCGACGTACGGCGTGTGATTCTGGCAAGCGTTGTGCCTGGTGTACTTGTGTTGCTCTTGGCGATTTGGACGGTAAGGGACGGTAAGGGACGGTATGGGACGGTAAGGGTAAGCGAACCGGTTCAACCCTTACCGTCTCTTACCGTCTCTTACCGTCACTTACCGTCCTCTCTCATCGCCATCGCTCTTTTCTATCTGCTCCGCATGCCCGAGACGTTGATAATCCTCAGGGCGCAGCGATTAGGCATCGCCGTCGCGTTCATCCCGCTGCTCTGGGCCGCGGTGCACGTCGTGAAATCGTCAACCAGTTTTATTGGTGGCGCGCTGTCGGATCGGATCGGTCCCGCGCGGACGATGTGGATCGGATGGGTCAGCTATCTGTTGCTCGCGGCGGGAATGGCGCTGGCGGCAGGTCCTGTGGCTGCATGGGTGCTGTTTCTCGCGCTCGGCATCGTCGCGGGGCTGACCGAGAGCCCGGAACGGGCGCTGGTGTCACAAAGCGCAGCAGCGGTTGGACACCGGGGCAGCGCGTTCGGCGTCTATCACGCGCTGACCGGAGCGGCAGCGCTCGTCGGCGGGCTCGCGCTCGGAACGGTTTTTCAACTCGTGAATGGTGCGACGGCATTCCTTGTAAGTGCCGCTGGCGCCTTGGGTTTGGTGATCCTCTGGCCTTTCTGGACGCGCTGGCATAGGGTTCCCCCGCCATGAGCGCCCCTGGTGCACCCCAGAACCCCAATTCGACCGCCACACCACGAGCCCCCTCCCACCCTCAGGGACGATATCTCGCGCGTCTGGCGCTGCTGGCGCTCGGCGTGGTGTACGGCGACATCGGGACGAGCCCATTGTACGCGCTGCAGCAGGCGTTTCACGGGCAACACGCGATTCCTGTAACCCCGGGCAACGTGCTGGGCGTGCTGTCGCTGATCTTCTGGGCGCTGATTCTCATCGTGACTGTGAAGTACCACATCGTGATCATCCGCGCCGACAACAAGGGCGAAGGCGGCGTGCTCGCGCTGATGGCGCTCGTGAACGGCAGTCGCGTGGCGCGCGGCTTGTCGCCGCGCCGCATCATGATCGTGCTCGGCATCTTTGGCGCGGCATTGCTCTACGCCGACGGCGCTCTGACGCCGGCGATCTCCGTTCTATCGGCTGTTGAGGGTCTTTCGATAGCAGCGCCCACGCTCCAGCACGGTGTGATCCTGGCAATCACGCTTGCCATCCTCGTTGCGCTTTTCGTATTTCAGAGCCGCGGCACGGCTGGAATCGGCGCCATATTCGGGCCGGTCATGGTGGTCTGGTTCGCCACGATCGCGGTGCTCGGGCTCAATGGGATCCTCCGCAATCCTGCCGTCGTCAGTGCCGTGCTCCCGACGCACGCCATTCGCTTCTTTGCCGACGATCCGAGTCGCGGGCTCCTGGTCCTGGGCGCGGTCTTTCTGGTCGTCACCGGCGGTGAAGCGTTGTATGCCGACCTGGGTCATTTCGGTCATTCGGCAATTCAGCTCGCGTGGTTCACGATTCCGTTGCCCGCGCTGTTGCTCAACTACTTCGGCCAGGGCGCGTTGTTGCTGACGAATCCGGAAGCTGCGGCTAATCCCTTCTATCTTCTCGCCCCGGCCAAGTTGCTGATTCCCCTCATTCCCCTGGCGACGGTGGCCGCGATCATTGCGTCCCAGGCCGTGATCTCCGGCGCGTTCTCGCTCACGCGGCAGGCGGTGCAGCTCGGCTACGTGCCGCGCATGGAGATCGAGCACACGTCGTCGCGCGAGATCGGCCAGATCTACGTGCCCTCGGTCAACAAGATGCTCGCGGTGCTGACGATTGCGCTGGTGCTCTACTTCCAGACGGCGAGTAACCTGGCCGGGGCGTACGGTGTCGCCTTGTCGACCTTGATGGCGCTGACGACGGTGATGTTCTACGTGATGAGCCGTGAGGTGTGGGGCTGGAGCTTCGCGAAGGCAGCCGCCGTATCAGGACTTTTCTTGGTCGTCGATCTGATGTTCCTCGTGGCGAACGCGCTGAAGATCTGGCATGGCGGGTGGGTCCCGCTGGTGATCGCGATCATCCTCTACTTCATCATGAACACGTGGAAGCGGGGACGCGAAATCCTCGCCAAGCGCATGATGGAGAAGACCGTTCCGCTCAAGCTGCTGCTCGCCGATCTCGCCGCCGAGCCGCCGGTCCGCGTGCCGGGCACGGCGGTGTTCATGTACGGCAGCTCTGACGGCACGCCGCCGGCGCTCGTGCTCAATCTCACGCACAACAAAGTGCTGCACGAAAAGATTGTATTTCTCACCGTGGCGACCGAGGACGTGCCACATGTCGGCGGTGAGCAGCGCGTGACGGTGAAACGCAGTGGAAAAGGGTTCCACAGCGTGCTTGCGCGCTACGGCTTCATGCAGGATCCCGACATCAACGAGATTCTGGCGGCATGCAAGGGGAACGGCCTCAGTATCCCGATGGAGGGGACGACATTCTTTCTCGGTCGCGAGACCCTGATCGCCTCTGACCGCCCTGGGATGGCGATCTGGCGCGAGCGACTGTTCGCGTTCATGTCACGCAATGCGCTTCGGGCGACCGCCTTCTTTAAAATCCCACCGAATCAGGTCTTTGAGGTCGGTGCGTACGTCGAGCTTTAATCGCCCGCGACGAGCGCCGTCGGCACAAACGGCGTTTCGTGCACGACCCGCGGTTTGCGTCGCGATAGTACGAGCCACCACTCGCGCGCCGACGTGATGACCAACATCGCAACGACGGCCATGAAGAACAGCGTGATGAACGCGTCGAGGTGATAGTTGAGGACACGGCGCGCGGCGTCGGGATCGGCGGCGGGAATCGCCGCCGCTCGGGCGAAGAAACCGAGCTTCACGTCACTCGAAAAAACGAGCTGCGTCCCCGCAGTCATCGTGACGGTGATCAGCCAGGCGAGCGGGCCGAGGGTAACCCAGGCGTACCGTTGGCGCCCCATCTTGATCAGAATCGTGGTCGCGACGCACAAGGCGACGGCGGCCAGGAGCTGGTTCGCGATGCCGAACAGCGGCCACAACGCATTGATCCCGCCCAGCGGATCGACGACGCCCTGATACAGGAAGTAGCCCCACGCCGCGCACACCGCGCCGCTGGACAGCAGCACGCTCGGGTACCATGAGGTTTGTCCGAACCGTGGCCAGACATGGCTGCCGATCTCCTGGAGCATGAAGCGGCCGACCCGCGTGCCGGTGTCGATGGTCGTCAGAATGAACAGCGCCTCGAACATGATCGCGAAGTGATACCATAAGCGGGTCAGCGTCGTCCCGCCGCCGAATACCGACGTCAGCCCCGAGAAAATGTGCGCCATGCCCACCGCGAGTGACGGAGCCCCGCCCGTCCGCGCGATGAGCGTCTGTTCGCCCATCTGCGACGCCAACACCCGCATGTACTCGGGAGTGACGACGAATCCCGCCTGCTGCAGGACGTCGGACGCTCCCGCGAGGGCGGCGGGCGTGCTGTTCATCGCGAAGTACACGCCGGGATCGAGCGTGCAGGCCGCAATCATCGCCATGATCCCAACGAACGACTCCATGATCATGCCGCCGTAGCCGATCATCCGCGCGTCGGTCTCGCGCGAGATCATCTTCGGCGTCGTGCCCGATGCCACGAGCGAGTGGAAACCCGAGATCGCCCCGCAGGCAATCGTGATGAACGCGAAGGGGAAGAGCTTGCCGGCGAAGACCGGTCCTTCGCCGGCTGTCGCGAACGGCGTCAGCGCAGGCATACGCAGCGGCGGCAGGATGATCAGGATCGCGGCGCCGAGCACGAGTACCGTGGTGATCTTGAGGAACGTCGAGAGATAATCGCGTGGGCAGAGCAGCATCCACACCGGCAGGACGGACGCGATGAAACCGTAAGCGATCATCATTCCCGTGATCGCCGTGCCGGTGTGTGTAAAGGCACTGGCGAGCGTGGGATGGCTCGCGACGCTGCCGCCGGCGACCAGCGCCGCAAGCAGCAGTGCCGCGCCGATGATCGAGGCCTCGCCCACTTTGCCGGGGCGCCACCGCTTCATCCACCACCCCATCAACAATGCGATCGGCACGGTGCACGCGATCGTGAACAGGCCCCACGGCGACGCGCGTAGCGCATTCACGACGATCAGCGCCAACACCGCGAGCAGGATGATCATGATGGCCAGCACCGCAATCATCGCGGTCACGCCCGTGACCTTGCTGACCTCTTCCTTGGCCATCTGTCCCAGCGACTTACCGTCCCGGCGCAGCGAGCAGAACAGAATCGTGAAGTCCTGCACGGCGCCGCCGAGGACCACGCCGATCACGAGCCACAGCGTGCCGGGGAGAAAGCCGAACTGCGCTGCCAGCACCGGCCCCACCAACGGACCGGCCCCGGCGATCGCCGCGAAGTGATGACCGAACAGCACCCAGCGGTTCGTGGGCACGAAGTCGCGGCCGTTGTTGTGGCGTTCGGCCGGAGTGGCTCGGGCCGGATCGAGCCCGAGTACGCGATTGGCGAGGAACTTCGAGTAAAAGCGGTAGGCGATGACGTAGGTGCAGACGGCGGCGGTCAGCAGCCATGCGGCGTTGATTGTCTCACCGCGAGCGAGCGCGAGCACGCCGAACGCCACGGCGCCGAGCAGCGCGATGAGCGTCCAGAGCACGATGGACACGGGCCGCACGGGTCGTAAGTTGCGGCGCCGCTTGCCGATGTTCAAGCTCGAACATAGGTTCGAACCCCTTGAACCCGGATTCTTGGTCCTCGAGCGCGCGTGCAGCTCCGGGGGCGGGGGCGGCCGTTCAGGAGAAACCCCAACCCCAAAAGAGCGGCGAATCACTGCGGGGCCGCGTGGCCATGGTAACCGGCGGCGCGACTGGGTTGGGCCGCGCGGTCGCGCTCGAGTTCGCCCAGGGTGGATGCGGCGTCGCGTTCAACTACCTCGAGATGCCGGGCCGGGAGGTCGGTCCCCAGGCGCTGCTCACCGAGACCGCCATCAAGGCCTACGGCGTTCCGTGTTACTCCGCGCTCTGCGACGTGCGCGAGATGGAGCTGGTCGACCATTTCGTGAGCGAAGTCCGCCGTCATCTCGGCGGCGTTCATTATCTCATCAACAATGCCGGCGTGACGCATGACGGTGCGCTCTGGAGACTCACGGCGGAAGCGTGGTCGGAAGTCATGGACACCAACGTCAGCGGCGCGTTCAACTGCATCCACGCCGTCGCGCCGCATATGCGGGCGCAGCGCTTTGGGAAAATCGTCAACGTCGCCAGCCACCAGGCATTCCGCCCGGGATTCGGGATCGCGAACTATGCGGCGAGCAAAGCGGCGCTCATTGGTCTCACCAAAGCGGCCGCCGTGGACCTCGGCTCATCCGGCATCAACGTGAACGCGGTCGCGCCAGGATTCGTGAAGACGGAGCTGCTGACGCAATTGCCGCGCGAAGTTTTGGAGCGTGCCGAGCATGAGTCGGTGCTCGGACGCGTTGCAGAACCGGAAGACATTGCGCGCGTGATCGTCTTCCTGTGCAGCGAAGCAGCGCGACATATCACGGGACAAGTGATTGTGGTGGACGGCGGACTGACGCTGGCTTAGATTGCGGCGCGTGAATAACCTCTTAAAAGCCAAGTACTTGGTCGTTCTCGCCGCCATCGCTTGCGGACCGAAGAAAGCCTCCCAGACTCCCACCCCCGAACCGGCCGCTCCACTCCCGACAGCCGGCATTGCCGGGCAAAAAGTCGCCCTCACGCCCCTCGCGTTGGTGGCAGCCGAGGACTCGCTGCACTGGGACACGTTGATCGCGGCCCGGCGAGCCACATTGGACAAGAGCGACAGTATCATCACGACGCTGCTCTCGGCGCGGGCGCCCGAAGTGACATGGGTAGGCCCCCCCGAGCTGCGCCGCATTGCGCGGCGGGCGCCGGGCATCGTCACCGATCCCGATCAGATGGGCACGCCGTTTCTGCGCGCCAGCAACATCATCGACGTTCCCGATCCCTTGCGCTATCAGCTTCGCACGCTGGTGGGCTTGGTCGGTGGCAGGTTCGCGATGGTGCCGGCTGGATTGGTGTTTCGTAAGCCGGCCGTCGGGCCGTCCGGCCGTCCGGCCGTCGCAACCGCCGAGCTCTCCGTTGTCCTGATCGACACCCGCACCGGCAAGATCGGCTGGCGCACGATTGCGCGGGGAGAAGGCGACGACCCCTGGACCGCGCTCACCCGGGCGGTGAAGAGTCTGACGCCGGGAGTGCCGTGACACGCCGCGAGGCGACACTGATCCGGGGCGACGGCATCGGACCCGAGATCACGCAGGCGACATTGCAGGTCTTGGACGCGTTGGGGATGCAGTTCGACTGGGACGAGCAATACGGTGGGATGGCCGCGGTAGAAAACGCCGGCACACCGCTCCCCAACGCCACGCTCGACTCGATCCGCCGCACGCGGCTCTGCCTCAAAGGACCGCTGACGACGCCTGTCGGCGGCGGCTATCGCTCGGTCAACGTCGCGCTGCGCCAGGAATTCGATCTCTATGCCAACGTCCGGCCGACGAAGACGATCGTGCCGGGTGGCCGATACGAGCATGTCGATCTCGTGATCATTCGCGAGAATACCGAAGGCCTGTACGTGGGGGTTGATTACACCTTCAAGATCGGCGGCGATCGGCGCGCGCTGGCGCAGGCGATGTCGATCGTGACGCGCGAGGGCAGCGAGCGCATCGCCAAGTACGCCTTCGAGTACGCCAGGCTGCACGGCCGCAAGAAAGTGACGATCGTCCATAAGGCCAACATCCTGAAGGCGACATCGGGGTTGTTTCTCGAGGTGGCGAAGCGAGTCGCGGAGCAATATGCCGGTCAGATCGCGTCGGACGACAAGATCGTGGACAACACGGCGATGCAGCTTGTCATCAAGCCGGAGCAATTTGATGTGATCGTCACGACGAACCTGTTCGGCGACATCCTCTCGGACGAAGCAGCGGGGTTGGTCGGCGGACTGGGGCTCGCGCCGGGGGCCAACATCGGGACGCACGCGGCGATCTTCGAGCCGGTGCACGGCTCGGCGCCGGACATCGCGGGGAAGGGGATCGCCAATCCGTCGGCGCAGCTGCTCGCCGCCGCGATGATGCTGGATCATGTCGGCGAGCTGAAGGCGGCACAGTCGCTGCGGCGCGCCGTGGAAACGACGATCGTCCAGGACAACGTTCGGACCGCAGACTTGGGGGGACGTGCTACTACGGCCGAGTACGCCCGCGCCGTGGTTAAGCGGGTTAGGGCCTAGCCATCCGTGCGCGAAGTGCGGCGAGTTCGTCGCCGGGATCGCGATCGGGGGGCTGTGCGCAAACTGCGCGCGACTGCTGCAGCGGCGCGCCGCGCGGATCGCCCGGCTCGTGGCGATCGGCACGACTCTGCCGCTTGCGGTGTACGTGACGGTGTCGCTGCCGCACGATCGCACGGCCCGTCTGGTTGCTGCTGCGAGTGTGTTGCTCTGGTACGCGTTGACGTTTCTTATCGCGAAACGAGTCGCCTGGGAGTGGCTGAAATGAGGCTATTGGCTATCGGCTATCAGCTATTGGCTGTTCTGGTGCTGCTTGGAACTCCGCTCGCTGCGCAATCATCGCTTTCTATCTATAGAGATGGCCGTGTCGTCGTGCGGCGAGCACTGCCGCAAGCGCTGCAGCAGGGCCGCAATACCCTCACCTTGAGGCTCGAAGGGCTCGACCCCGCGACGCTGTTCTCTCCGGACAGCGCTGTTTCGGTCAGCTCTGCGACGGTGCGCTATCCGAGCACGTCGAACGACGCGCTCGCGCGCGCGATTGGACAAACGCTGCCGTTTGTGCGCAGCGTGGGCGATACGGTTCGCGCGACGGTGGTGCGCGTGGATCCGCCACAATACAAGCTCGCCAACGGACGTCTCCTATTGAGCCTGCCGGGTGAGCCGCTCTTTCCCGCCGAGCTCGTCCGAACGAGCACCGAGGCGCAGATCGTCCTCGATGCGGCGCGCGCTCGCCAGCGGACCGATCTCGCCTACGTGGCGCAGGGCATGTCGTGGGAGGCGTTATACCAGGTGATTGTGACAGGTGCTCGGGGTCAGATATCAGGGACTGCGACGATCACGTCGCAGGGGCTGCGTGCCGACAGTGCGGAGGTGCAGCTCGTGGCTGCTGCGATCCGTCGCACGCGCCCGCCTGCGGCACCGGCGCCCATGATGGATGCCATGGTGCTGCGAGCACAGACCGCGGGGGTCGAGGCAAAGACGGCTCAGGAAGAGTCGGTCGGAGAGACACATGTCTACCAGCTTCCCGGCCAGCTGACGATCGAACCGAACGTGCCCGTGAGCACCGCGCTGTTTCCGCGCAGCACCGCCCCCGTGACGCAGGAGCTGATCGTCCCCGGCATCCTGCCGTGGCGCGGGTGGATTGGCCAGTCGCCCGAACCCAATCGCGTGCCGGTGCAGGTGTGGTACACGATCAAGCGCGCAGTGAAGACGCCGTTCGGTGACCGGCCATTGCCCGCCGGGACCGTGCAGCTCTATCAAGCGGACTCGAGCGGCCGCGTGCAACTCATCGGTGAGGCATCGAACGATCACACCGCGCCGGGTCGCGATCTCCGCGTACAATCGGGCGACGCGTTCGATGTCACGGCGGAGCGCGTACAAACCGATTTCAATCAGGAGCAGCTGGTGCCGGCCCGGCGGGGGCTGCCGCCGCGCCAGCGCGTGACCGCCGCCTATCGCATCACGATCTCGAACGCCAAAGCCGAGCCTGTGACTATCGATGTGCGAGAAGCGCGCTTCGGCGACTGGAAGATCACCGAGAGCAGCGTGCCGCCCGAGAAGCTGTCGTCCACGGAGCAGCGCTTCCGCGTGGCGGTGCCGGCGAATGGTCAAGCAACTTTGACCTACACCGTGCAGTTCGAGTCATGACGGTTCAGATCGCACATATCGGCGACATGCACTTCGGCGGGCTGGCCAACGTGCCGGTCGTCGAAGCGCTCGAGCGCATCCTGCCCGACCTCCGTCCCGACGCGGTCGTGATCGGTGGCGACTGCTCGCAGCGCGCGCGACACGGGGAGTTCCAGCGCGGCCGCGCATTCGCGAATCTCGCCGTCGAAACCGCGCCCGTCCTCGTGATCCCCGGAAACCACGACGTCCAGTGGTGGTGGCGCCCCTTCATTCCATTCGGCAAGGACCGACTCTACGAGAAGTATCGCCGCTATTTCGGTCCCGAGCTCACGCCCACGCTCACCGTCCCCGGAAGCGCGGTGATTGCCTCGGCGTTGACAGCCCACGGCGTCGCCTGGGGTTCGCTCACGACGCGGTTGCGCGATATCGCCGTGAAAGGCCATCTGTCGAAGCGCGAAATGCAGCGGGTCGAGTCGATCTTTGCGCAGGCGGAGCCCGGGCTCGCGCGCGTTCTCGTCGTGCACCACAACGTGCTGCGCGGCGAGATGTCGCAACGCATGGGATTGGCGCGCTGGCGCACCGCGCAGCGGCGCATCGTCGCGGCCGGCACCGACGTCGTGCTCTGCGGCCACGACCATCAGGAAGGCGCGGACCTGCTCGACGGCAAGGTCGTCGTCTCGACCGCCGGCACGCTGTCGACGCGTTCGCGCGGTGAGCGCCCCGTGTCTTTCAATTTCGTGACGATCGACCCCAGCGCCGTTCAAGTCACGTTCTTCCGCTGGGAAGCAGCAAAGAACCGGTTCCAACCATCCGATACCGCTGCCTTTGCCCGCAAGAAAGCTCCAAGCCTGGAGCCGCAAGTCGCCCAGTGAAGTTGCAAGACGCCAAGTTGCAAAGTGGCTTCAAGCTGCCAGCTTGAAGCTGGGCTGTGTAGCTTGTTGCTGCGCCACTTGGAGCCACTTGTAGCTTCGGCGTCTGCGCAACTCTTCTGGGGACTGGTGACTGATGGCTTCGAAGTTTCAAGGCGTGGATTTTTACGACGCTGACCGCCTCTTAACTGAAGAAGAGCGTGCAATCCGCGACACGGTGCGCGACTGGGTGGACGAAAACCTCATGCCGGTCATCGGCGAAGCGTACGTCGCCGGCAAATTCCCCAAGCAGCTCGTTCCGCAGATGGCCGAGTTGGGCCTGTTCGGCGCGAATCTCCCGGAAGAGTACGGCTGTGCCGGCCTGAACAACGTCGCCTACGGGCTGATCATGCAGGAGCTCGAGCGCGGGGACTCGGGCGTGCGCTCGTTCGCGTCGGTGCAGGGCGCACTCGTCATGTATCCGATCTACGCGTTTGGCTCCGAGGAACAAAAAAAGGAATGGCTGCCGCAGATGGCGAGCGGCAAGGTGATCGGCTGCTTCGGGCTCACCGAGCCTGATTATGGCTCAAACCCCGCGGGGATGATCACCGTCGCGAAAGAGACCGCGGACGGCTGGGTCCTGAATGGGGCGAAGATGTGGATTACGAACGGCTCGACCGCGCAGGCGGCAATCATCTGGGCGAAGACCGGCCCGCTCGACGATCCCGACTCGATTCGCGGCTTCATCGTGCCGACCGATGTGAAGGGGTTCTCCGCCAAGGACCAGAAGGGCAAGCTGTCGTTGCGGGCCAGCGACACGAGCGAGCTGGTGCTGCAGGACGTGCGCGTGCCGAAGCACGCGCTGCTCCCAAAATCGGGCGGGCTCAAGTCTCCGCTCATGTGCCTCACTGCCGCTCGCTATGGCATCGCGTGGGGAGCGGTCGGTGCGGCGATGGCTTGCTACGACGAGGCGGTGAGCTACGCCAAGGCGCGCGTGATGTTCGGCAAGCCGGTCGGCGGCTTCCAGCTGCAGCAGGCGAGGCTCGCCGATATGCTCACAGAGATCACGAAAGCGCAACTGCTCTGCGTGCAACTCGGAAGATTGAAGGATGGAGGAAACGCCACGCCCCAGCAGGTCTCGCTGGCCAAGCGAAACAACGTCAGCATGGCGACCGACGTCGCGCGGGAGACGCGCCGGCTGCTCGGCGCGAACGGCATCCTGGCCGAATACCAGGCGATGCGCCACCTCGCAAACCTCGAATCGGTGTATACCTACGAGGGCACGCACGACATTCACACGCTGATTCTGGGTCAGGAGATTACGGGCCTCTCCGCCTTTAATTAGAAACCCCGGTTCGAGCCGCCCCGTTAGGACTGCCATGATTCTGCCGCTTTTGCTCGCCCTCCAAGCCCAAGTCCTTGTCAACATCCAAGATCTATCGCCCCAGGAGCACCGCAGCGCCGCGTTCGCCTTGAGCGCCCCGCAGGAGATCCGGATCACCGCGATTGGCGCGGAGCCATGGCCGGAGCAATACCGCACGCGCGATGAACGCGACTGGCAGGACGACGAACAGACCACGTGGCCGGCGGCCGCGTGGATTCTCGATGCACAGACGCGCGCTGTGGTGTGGGATCTACGCTCGGCGGAGACGGAGCGAGCGTCCAACGGCCTGCGGCGGTTCTCGGGCACGGTCAAGTTGCCGGCCGGCATCTACGAAGTGCACTTCGCGTTTTATGCCGCGTCCGGTTTCTCCTTCGGCAATATGAGCGGGAAAAGCTTCAATCTGCGCGAGCTGGTGCGCCTCGGTCGCCGGGTGACGGTGCAGGGCCATTACATGCAGGACAGTCTCTACAAGAAACTGGGAATCAGCATTGACGGAGCCGGCCGCGTGGCGAGCGCGGATGAAGTCACCTCGGCGCGTGAGACATTCACGAGTACGGCCATCGTGACGCTGCCTGCCCAACACAACACCACTACACGGAAGAGCTTCGCCCTGACCGCCCCCGCGCAAGTCGAGATCTATACGCTTGGTGAGATCCGGCGCGATGGGGTCTTCGATTACGGCTGGATCGTAAATGCGGACACGCGCGCGCAGGTTTGGGCGATGACGTATGACAATTCGGAGCCCGCGGGCGGCGCGTCGAAGAATCGCATGGTACACGAAACGTTGAAGCTCAAGCCGGGACGCTACGTCGTGTACTACGCGAGCGACGATTCACACAATCCCGACGACTGGAACGCCGTCCCGCCCGTCGATCCCGAGTTCTGGGGGATCACCTTACGGATCAAGGACGCCGCGGCACGCGCCGCGGTGCGGCCGTTCGACTATGAGCCGGTGCCGGCGGGGCAAACGCTTGTCTCGCTGATCGGCATCGGCGACGACGCGACGCGCTCCGAAGGGTTCACGCTGCGGCGCCCGCTGGACCTACGCATCTACGCGCTGGGTGAGGGCAGCGACCACGACATGGTGGACTACGCCTGGATCGTGGATGCCGCGTCGCACAAACGGGTTTGGACGATGCGGTACAAGGATACCGAGCATGCCGGCGGGGCCGAGAAGAATCGGTTGTTCGACGGCCGGCTGCACCTCGATGCGGGCAGCTACCTGGTGTACTTCCGGACCGACGGCTCGCACGCCTACGACGATTGGAACGCCGCGCCACCCGCGGAGGCGAAGTACTGGGGCGTGAGCGTGTTCCCCGCGAGCGGCCGGCTGAATCCCGCCGACGTGGCGCCGTTCGAGCGTTCCTCGAGCGGAGCGCGCGATCCGATCGCGCAGCTGGTGCACATGAGAAATGACGAGGACGCACGCACCACCTTCCGTCTCGGACGCCGGACACTGGTACGTGTGTACGCGCTGGGCGAAGGGTCGCGCGACGAACTTGTCGATCACGGCTGGATCGCCGATTCGACCGGCCGTGTCGTGTGGGAGATGAAGTACGACACGACCGAGCCGGCCGGCGGCGCGGACAAGAATCGGGTGTTCGACGGCGTGCTCACGCTCCCGGCGGGCAGCTACGAACTGCGCTATCGGTCGGACGGCTCTCACGCGTACGGGGATTGGAACGATGATCCACCCGACGATCCCGAGAGCTGGGGCATCTCGGTGTTCCGATTGGAGAGACGCTAGCCCCGAAGCCTTGATGATGGGAAGCGGTTTCATGCGGCCGGAGAGCAGGTTACCTTTCCGGCCGCTGCCTGTTCTGGCAACCGTACCGACACTCGATCCCCGACGCCGACACCCTGATGAAGATCGCCGTGTGCATCAAGCGTGTTCCCGATTCGGAAACGCGCGTGAAGATCGCTCCTGACGGCAAGAGCCTGGACGAGGCCGGCGTCAAGTTCGTCGTGAATCCCTATGACGAGTTCGCCGTCGAAGAGGCGTTGCGGCGCAAGGAGAAGGCCGGCGCCGGCGAAGTCGTCGTGCTCTGCCTCGGGCCGGCGGCCGCGCAGGAGTCAATCCGCACCGCGCTCGCGATGGGCGCGGATCGCGGTGTGTTGCTCCAGACCGACAAGATTCCCGTCGACGGGTTCGAGACGGCGAAGCTCCTCGCCGCAGAGCTCAAGACGGGTACGTGGGATCTGATTCTCTTCGGCAAGATGGCGATCGACGATTACAGTCATCAGGTGGGAGCGCTGGTCGCCGAGCAGCTGGGATTGCCCTGCGTGACTGCCGTGTCGCATCTCGATATCGATGGTACAGCCGGCGTCGCGGAGCGTGAGGTGGAAGGCGGGATCGAGGTCGTCGAGTTTCCGTTGCCCGCGGTCATTACAGCGGACAAGGGACTCAACGAGCCCCGGTATCCAGCGCTCAAGGGTATCATGGCGGCCAAGAAAAAGCCGCTGGAAGTGAAGCCGGTCCAGCCGGGCGCAGGCACCATGGAGGTCGTCGCGCTCATGCCGCCTCCCGAACGGAAGGAAGGGAGAATCGTGGGCGAAGGAGTGGGCGCAGTGCCAGAGCTCGTACGCTTGCTGCGGGAAGAGGCGAAGGTGCTATGACCAGCGCGTTGGCAGTTCTGGAGCAACGCGACGGCACGCTGCGGAAGATTTCGCACGAAGTGGTGACCGCCGCGCAGCGGCTCGGTGGCACGGTCGAAGCGCTGGTATGTGCGAGTGGACCGGTGCAAGGCGCCGATCAGCTCGGCAAATTCGGCGCCGACAAAATCGTGACGCTCTCCAATCCGGCGTTTGGCAGGTACGCACCCGAGGGCTACGCGCAGGCGATCGCCGAGCGCGCTAAATCGGGCGGGTATGACATCGTCGTAATCGCCGCCAGCGCGACGGGGAAGGACCTTGCTCCCCGCATCGCGGCCAAGCTCGGTGTCGGTGTGGCGGCCGACGTCACGGACATCGCCGCCGACGCCGGCGCCATCGTCGTCACGCGTCCGGTGTACGCCGGCAAAGCGCTGCTCAGGGTGAAGGTGAAGGGCCGGCCGGCGGTGTTGTCTCTGCGGCCGAACGTTTTCACGCCGGTCGAGCGACCGAAAGCCGGAGCGAGTGAAACCGTGGCCGTGTCGCTGCCCGCGGGGCGGGTCACAGTGCGCGAGATCAAGGCCGCGCCCGCCGGAACGCTCGATGTGGCGGAAGCCCAAATCATCATCTCGGGCGGACGCGGGCTGAAGGAGCCCGCGAACTTCAAGGTGCTCGAGGAGCTGGCGCAGGCGTTTGGCGGCCGGGCCGCGGTGGGCGCATCGCGCGCGGTCGTTGATGCCGGCTGGCGGGCGCACGCGGATCAGGTGGGGCAGACCGGCAAGACGGTGAGCCCGTCGCTCTACATCGCAGTCGGAATCTCCGGCGCTATTCAGCATCTCGCCGGGATGCGCACCTCGAAAGTGATCGTCGCGATCAACAAGGACAAAGACGCGCCGATCTTCAAGGTCGCCGACTACGGCGTGGTGGGAGATCTGTTCGAGGTGGTGCCGCGGTTGACGGAAGAGATTCGGAAACTGCATGGCTGAGGGGCAGTTCGTACCGGCGCAGTACCAACCGGCGTTGCCACTGGACAAGCTGATACTCGAGGACGGTGTCGAGGGCGCGGGCGACCGTATGGAGCTCGACGTCCTCATCGTGGGCGCCGGGCCGGCCGGTCTCGCCTGTGCGATCGAGCTCGCGCAGCTCGCCAAAGCCGACGACACCGAGCTCAATATCGGCGTGCTCGAGAAGGCGGAAGCACTCGGCGAGCACTCGCTGTCGGGCGCCGTCGTCAACCCGCGCGCATTACGCGAGCTCTTTCCGGACCTCAAGGATGCCGATTTCCCATTTCGATCGACGGTCACGAAAGAGGCGGTGTATCTCCTCGCCGAGCGCGGCAAGCTCCGTCTTCCCACGCCGCCGACGATGCACAACAAGCAGTACTTCATCGCCTCGCTGTGCGAGCTCGTGCGCTGGCTCGGCGCCAAAGCCGAAGCGCTCGGAGTCAACATTTTCACGGGATTTCCCGCGGCACACCTCCTCGTCCGCGGCCAGGCCGTCACGGGTGTGCGCACGGCACCCGCGGGCCTCGATCGCGAGGGGAATCTCGCAGCCGGCGGAAGCGCTCCGAACGATCTCGCTGCGAAGTTCACAGCGCTGGCCGAAGGCAGCCGGGGTCTGCTGGCGCAGGCGTGGTACCAATGGCAGGGCATTGGCTCGGAGAATCCGCAGCTCTTCGCGCTCGGCGTCAAAGAGCTGTGGGAGACGAAGCAACCGCTCGATCGCGTGATGCATACGCTGGGTTGGCCGCTGCCGCGCGATGCGTTCGGCGGGAGCTTCGTGTATCCACTCGAGCCCAATCTCGTCGCGCTCGGACTCGTCGTCGGTCTCGATTACCGGGACGCCGATCTGGACGTCCACGTTCTGCTGCAACGGTTCAAGCAGCATCCGCTGCTGCGCGCGCTGCTCGCCGGCGGTGAGATGGTGGAGTGGGGAGCGAAGACGATTCCGGAAGGCGGCTACCACTCACTGCCCCAGCGGCGCGCAGGCGCAGGGGTGGTCGTGCTCGGCGATGCGGCGGGATTTGTGGATGTGCCCTCACTCAAGGGCATTCACTATGCGATGCAATCGGGGATGTTCGCGGCCCGCGCGATCTATCGTGCGCACCAGGGCGGCGCGGCGCTGAGCGATTACGATCGCATGGTGAACGAGTCCTTCATCGCCGCCGATCTCTACCGCACGCGCAACATGCGGCTCGCCTTCCGCGACGGGTTTTACCTGGGCGGGGTCCAGGCTGCACTGATGACGCTCACGGGCGGACGGTTTCCAGGCGGAAAGTATCGGATGCCCGCCGATGCCGATGTTCCGCGCCGCTTCCATGCGGGCGGCGACCGGACGGGTGTGTCGCAACCCTCTGACGGGAAGCTCACGTTCAGCAAGGTCGATGCGGTGTTCAAGTCTGGGAATTCAACACGAGACACGATTCCCAGTCACCTCATCGCGCGCGAGCGTGTGCCGGCTGAGGTGGCGCGGTTCTACGCGCATATGTGCCCGGCCGGCGTGTACGAGGCGACGGGTCAACCGGGCGTGCGAGTCAATGCTCCGAACTGCGTCGACTGCAAGGCGACGGACGTCCTGGGCCCGCGTTGGACGCCGCGCGAGGGCGGCAGCGGGCCCAGGTACAAACGGATGTAACTGTTGCTAGGATCGGTTTTCCTGGAAATAGCGGCGCGCTTGTTCGACCAGGCGCGCGGTCGATAGCGGCAGATTGCGTTTGACCCACAACATCGAGCGTTGGCCGCTGGGGAAGCGGCGCGCGCCGTCCTGCTTGCTGACCCCCGCCATTTGTGACAGCGAGATGCCGAAGATTTCCTTGCTCGCGCGATCGAGTGCGACGCCGAAGCGCTCGTCGTCGTCCGTTCCCAAAATGTCCGAATGCGTGTGGCCCAACGCTTCGAGCGGGCCGGCGTACGATTCCTCGCACTGCGTATCGAGCGTGTAGCCGCAGTAGATGGAG
>WNGC01000483.1_pt1 | contig 23259 bp, 23 predicted proteins | sample 5400051 | NCBI WGS metagenome assembly WNGC01 (sample SAMN13153368, study PRJNA577476) | soil metagenome | isolation source: 20 cm soil or saprolite under grassland replicate 2 | place: USA:California | collected 2016-06-15
GCGGGATCACACGGCCCGGATTCTCCACTTCGTCGCCGATGTAGCAGACGTCGTAGTAGCCGAGGTAATCGTACGCGCCCACGCGGGACGCAGTGCCGAGGCCGAGCAGGAAGCCCAGTGAGAAGTTGAAGGCGCCGGGCGGGAAGTCGAAGGCGACCTTGGCGTCGAAGTGCATCGCCCCCGTTACGATCACGGCGACGACGGTCACGATCGTTCCGGTCCAGAGCGCGACCGTGATCGCCGCGATCGATTTGATCCGGCGGTAGAGCAGCGCGAGGTTGACGAGGCCGATGATCGTAATCACCAGCATCGTCTGCCCGGGCGTGATCCCTTTCCAGATGTATCCCAGGTAGTGCGAGAACCCGATGTAGCCGGACGCGATCTCGAGGGGCCCACTGAGCACGAACTGCCATACAAAGAGAAAGCCCATCAGGCGGCCGACCTTCTCCGCCCCGTAGCCCTGGCGCAGGTAGCCGAAGGAGCCGCCCGAGCCCGGCAGCGCCGCGCCGAGCTCGCTCCAGACGGTGCTGTCGCACAAGACGGTGATCAACGCGACGACCCAGCCGAGCATCGCCTGCGGGCCGCCGAGCGCCGACATGAGGAGCGGGATCGTGATGAACGGACCGATCCCGATCATGTTCGTCATGTTGAGCGCCGTGGCGTGCAGCAAGCCGAAGCGGCGAACCAACGACGGTTGCGTCACGCCCTAGCGCCAGAATCGGATAAATACGAACACGGCGACGAGGACGACGAGAATGATCATCGTCACCCTCAACCGTCGTGCCGCCTGCTCGGAGAATTCTCGACTGAGTTCGATCGACTCGCGTTGATTCCGCAGTCCTTCCTTGTAGTTCTCGAGGTGCTGGCGTTGCAGGTCGCGGATTTCTTCCAGCAGCCGGATGGTACGATCATCGTTCACGAGTCGGTCCTGGTGAAGGAGGTCAGCCGTGGCGCTGCAATCGTAGCTCGAGATGCCGCCGCACGTCCGGCCATTCCGCCGCGAGAATGCTGTACATCACGACGTCGCGCGCGCTGCCGTCGCGCCGGACGCCGTAATGGCGAATCACGCCGTCCTTCTTGGCGCCGAGCGCTTCGATCGCGCGCTGGGAGCGAAAATTGAAGTTGTCGGTCCGCAAGCCGACGACCTTGCAGCCGAGCGTTTCGAAGGCGTGGCTCAGCAACAGCAGCTTGCAGGTGGTGTTGACGTGTGTGCGCTGGCGACTGCGTCCGTACCAGGTGTGGCCAATTTCGACGCGCTCGATCGCCGGGGCGATGTCGTGATAGCGCGTCGAGCCGATGATCGCGCCGCTCTCGACGTCGCGCACAATCCAGGGCAGCATGTGCCCGTCGCGCTGGCCTTTCAGCGCATCGGCGACGTAGGTCCGCATACCGTCGGGCGGCGGCACGGCGACGAACCAGAGTTCCCACAGGCGGCCGTCACTCGCGGCCGCGGCGAGCGCATCCGCGTGCTCCTCGCGCAACGGCTCGAGGCGAATGCCCCCCCCGTGACTCTCGAGTACAACGGGCTGAGGAGTAATCACGGCAAGGAAACTACAGCGGACTACGGTCCTGAAAAGCCGATCGGGACGCCGCCGGGCGCGCGGACGACGGCGATGGTGACGCCCTCCATGACACGCTCGGGCGGATACATCTCCTCGGCACCGGCGCTGAGGGCCTTCTGGAATGCCTTGCGCGCGTCCGCGACGTGGATGTAGGGGATGCTACCCGGTGCCTCCGGCAGCTCGTTGCGTCGAATGCCGCCACCGCCCTTGTCGGAATACGTAAACAGATGGTACTCGCCGCCGCCGGGCATGGGAAAACTCGGCTTGAATTTCCAGCCCAGGGCGGCCTCGCACCACGCCTTCGTCGCGGCAGGATCGGAGCTCGCGAGCTCCGTGTGCGTGATCCAGCCATACAGGCCACGTGTGGGGACATGCGTCTTCGCCGACCGCTTCGGTGGACGGCGCCCTTTTTTCGCCATAGCGACGTTCTCCTCGTCAATAATCCTGTTGGGTACTCGTGGCTAGGACGCTATGTAATCCTGCGCGGCCACAATTTGCCAAACGCCGCCCCGTTTGACCCAGGTGTCGGTGAACCGGTAGCGGCGCCGAAACTCACCGCCCGGTCCCCGGCCGCCGACGACCAGCCATCCGGTGACCACAGCGGTGACGGGACCGAAGCGATGGACGACCATCGAGTCGTTGTGTGCCGCCAACACGGTATCCGATCCCACGACGATGGCATTGAGCACGGTCGTCCGGTCCATCGTCTGATCGTTCTCCGTATAGACGAACCCGTCCGCCAGCAACCGCTCGAACACGACGCGGTCGCGCTTCACGAGCGCGCTCGCCCAGTCATCCTCTAGTTTTAGCAGCGCGCGGGTGTCCGCGTCCTGCAGCGTGACGGCAAGCAATGCGAAAGCCAGTAGTGCCCTCATCGGTCATTCCCCCAGAACTTTGATGATCACGCGTTTCCTTCTCTGCCCGTCCCATTCGCCATAAAACACGCGCTGCCACGGCCCAAAGTCGAGCTTTCCCGCCGTGATCGGGACAATGACTTCATGGCCGATGGTCAGACTCCGCAAATGCGCCGCCGCATTATCTTCTCCCGTTTCATTGTGGCGATATCGCTGCGGGTCCCACGGCGCGATCGTGCCCTCGAGCCATGTCAGAATGTCCTCCCACAGTCCCGATTCATGATCGTTGACGAACACGGATGCGGAGATGTGCATGGCGCTCACCAGGACCAGGCCTTCCCGCACCTCGCTCGCCTCGACCTGTTGCGCCACTTCATCGGTGATGTCGATGATCTCCTGACGCCGCTTCGTATTGAACCAGAGGTAATGCGTATGGGATTTCACTGAACACCTCGTACGGTCAGCAGAGCGTGTCGAATTGTCACATGCGAGCCGATTCCCTAGATTCGGCGGAATATGGCGCTTCCATTCAGGCGGCGAATCTTCGTCGTCCTCGTCGTGATGACCGTGGTGCCGACGGTCCTGGCCGTTGCCGGCTGGGTGCTGTCGGTGCGGCGGCTGCTGCCGGCCGCCGGCGCGCGCGCGTCGACGGAGCGCGTCGCCTCCACGGCCCGCCTGTTGCTCGACGGCGTGGACACGCTGCACCTCACCGTCCGCGAGCGCGCGCTGCTGCGTCACCATTTGAACGAAGTATCGGCGTCCGTCAGTCTCGCCCGTCGCGCCGAAACGTTCTTACGCTACTACACGGCCGGCTTCGCCGTGGTCATCGTGCTCCTCGGCGCGGCGGTCCTGTATGCCGCGGTGAATCTGGCCGGCCACTTGTCGCGCCAGCTCTCACGTCCCATCGACGAGCTGGTCGGATGGACGCAGCTCATCCGTCGCCACGAGCCGCTGCCGCGCGCGCCGGCGAGCCGCGGGGCACCGGAGTTCGAGGCGCTGCGCCAGGCGCTGCGCGAGCTCGGCGCTGCGCTCGAGGCCGCCCGCGACCGCGAGCTCGAGGCGGAGCGTCTGCGCGCGTTCCGCGAAGTGGCGCGGCGGGTGGCGCACGAAATCAAGAACCCGCTCACGTCGATGCGGATTGCGGTTGACCAAATGCGTCGGACGGTCGGACCGTCGGACAGCCGGGCGGCAACGGCCATGCAAGTCCTCGATGCGGAAACCGACAGGCTCGAACGTCTCGCCCGCGAGTTCTCCGAGTTCGGTCGGCTCCCCGAAGGGCCGCAGAGCGAGGTAGACCTCGTCGAGCTGCTGGAAGAGTTGGGGCGCACAGGCGTTCCCCCGGATATCGACGTCCGACTCACGACGCACGACGGACGACGCACGGTCGTTGGCCACTATGAGCCGCTGCGACGGGCCTTCGCCAATATCTATCGCAACGCCGCCGAGGCGATGAAGGGCCGCGGCGCAATCGATGTGACCGTGACGGGCGACGGCCCGGGGGGGGGCCTCGCGGTCACCATCGCCGATCACGGTCCCGGCATTCCCGCCGAGCTGCGCCCGCGCGTCTTCGAGCCGTACTTCACGACGAAGGACGACGGCACCGGACTGGGCCTCGCGCTCGTGCGGGTCACGCTCGAGGCTCACCGCGGGACGATCGCGGTCAACGAGACTCCGGGCGGTGGAGCGACCTTTTCAATCGTCTTTCCCTCTCCCCCCTCCCCCATCCCCCTTCCCCTCACATGAGCCCTCGCGTCCTGCTCGTCGACGACGAAGCGAACATCCGGCGGATGGTCGGGGCGCTCCTGCAGTCCGACGGTTTCGAAACGGTCGAAGCGGCTGACGGCAATGCCGCGATGCTCAAGATCGTGGACGATGCGCCCGACGTCGTGCTGCTCGACCTCATGATGCCGCCGGGCCCCGATGGCCTCGCGACGCTCGAGCAGATCCGCAAGCGCGCGCCGCACGTTCCCGTCGTCATGATGAGCGGCAAGGCGAACCTCGCGGACGCGGTCCGCGCGACGAAGCTCGGCGCGTTTCAATTCCTCGAGAAGCCGCTCACGCCGGAGGGCGTGCTGGTCGCGCTGCGCAGCGCGCTGGAGCTGGGACGCACGCTTGCCGAGAACAAGCGGTTGCACGAGCAGCTGGGCCACGCCGACCCCCTCGTCGGCACCAGTGCGGCGATGGAGGAGTTGCGCGCGCTGATCGCGCGCGTCGCGCCCACGGAGTCGCGCGTCCTGATCACCGGCGAATCGGGCACCGGGAAAGAACTCGTGGCGTCCGCGATCCACCGCCAAAGCGCGCGCGGCAACAAGCCGTTCGTCACCGTCAACAGCGCCGCGCTGCCGCGCGATCTTGTCGAATCGGAGATGTTCGGTCACGAACGCGGCGCCTTCACCGGCGCAACGGAGCGCCGCCAGGGCCGCTTCGAGCTGGCCGACAGCGGCACCCTGTTCTTGGACGAGGTCGGAGATCTGGGCAGCGAAGCACAGGCGAAGCTGCTGCGCGTGCTCGAGAGCGGCGTGGTGGAGCGGGTCGGCGGCGAGCGCCCCTTCGCCGTGAACGTGCGCGTGATCGCGGCGACCAACAAGGACCTGCAGCAGGCGGTCAGACAGGGACAGTTCCGGGAAGACCTGTGGTTCCGCCTGAACGTGCTTCCGATTCACATTCCGGCGTTGCGCGAGCGACCGGAAGACATCGCGCCGCTGGTGCGCCACTTTGCCGAGCGCTGCGCCGCGCGGCTGGGCCGGCCCGTCAAGTTCGATGCGGGCGCCGTGCCGCTGCTGGCGGCCTACGCCTGGCCGGGAAACGTGCGGGAGCTGGCGAACATCGTGGAGCGGCTCGCGATTCTCGCCACCGCGGAGCTCATCACGGCGGCCGAAGTCGCGCGCGTGCTGCCGAACAACGGCAGTCCGATCGGCACGCCGGCGAGCGGCGAGCCGTGGCGCGACATCGCGCTGAGCGACACGCTCGATCAGTACGAGCGCGAGCTGATCGCCAAGGCGCTGTCCGCCGCGCGCGGCAACGTCGCCGAAGCCGCCCGCCGGCTGCAAACCGACCGCGCCAATCTGTATCGCCGCATGCGACGTCTGGGCATCGAGCCTCCAATGCGAGCCGACCTATGATCACTCTGCTGTTAGCGCTGGCCACGGTGCAGGACACGACGATCGTCATTCATCCCGACAGCTCGAGCGTGTCGCTCGAAGCGCGGGCGCTGCCGCGGGTCGTGTCCGACGAAGTCATCGCGTTTTACAACGCGCCGGGGACCACCCGGCTCGTGGGCCGCACCAAGCTGCCGTCCGGCAATGAGTGGCGCGGAAACGTGGCCGTCCGGAACGGACCGGTGCTCGTCGGGGGCCGGATCCAGGGCACGCTCGTGGTGATCAACGGCGACCTCGTATTCGATACCGGCGCCGAGGTCACCGGCGATGTGATCGTGGTCGGCGGGATCGTCGACGATACGACCAAGGCCCGAATCGGCGGTGAGGTGCGCCAATATCGGGAGCCGCTGCTGTATCGCCTGCGCAAGGACGGCGACGAGCTGGTGTACGCGCCGAATCTCCGGCATCGGCTCTGGAATCCCGGCGCGCAAGTCTCCTGGGGGACAGCCGACTCGCGCTCCGCCCTGACGATCGCGACGGGCGGCACGTTCAACCGGGTGGAGGGGCTGCCGGTCGTGTTCGGACCGCTGTTCGACTGGAAGCTCAAGCGGAATTTCCGGATGCGCATCGATGCCCTGGGGGTATTTCGCTCCGCCGGCGACCTGTCGGACAAGCGCAGCGATCTCGGCTACATGTTCCGCGGGGAGCTGCGCGCGGGCGACGTGCGATCCGTCGGCCTGGGGTTGCGCGCGTTCGACGTCGTGTCGCCCGTGGAAGACTGGGGCCTGCACAGCGCGGAAATCGGCTGGAGCGCATTCCTCTTTGGACGAGACTACCGCGACTACTACTTGAACAAAGGGTGGGGCGCGCGCGCGTTCGCCCAACCGGAGCGACAGATCGGATTGTCGCTCGAGGTGCGACGCGAGTGGCAGACGAGCGTCGCCAACCAGGATCCGTGGACGGTGTTCCGCAATTCCGAGACCTGGCGTCCCAACCCGTCGATCGACGAGGGTCACTATACGACGATCGCCCTGGGAGGGGTCTTGGACGCCCGCAACGATCCGGAAGAACCCACGTCTGGGTGGCTGATCCGGACGAGCTTCGAGGATTCCCGCAGCACCGACGTCGTCCCCAACACGGGAGTCCCCGCGGGGCTCCGCGACGCGATCCCGACCGGATCCTATCGCTTCGATCGCATTTTCGTCGACATTCGCCATTACGCCCGGATCAGCCCCGGAGGCCGTGTCAACGTCCGGCTCGCCGGCGGCGGGTGGGTTGGCGGCGATCCGCTGCCCTTGCAGCGGCGCCTCTCCCTCGGCGGTCCCGATCCCATGCCCGGTCATCCGTTCCGCGCCGCGGCGTGCAACAACACGTTCACCGACCCCACACTCGCGCAAGCGAACGTCGCCGCGTGCGATCGCGTCATCTCGGTCCAGACCGAATACCGCGGGCATGTGAAGCTCAATTGGAGCTACAACCCGTCGAAAGACGACAAGGCCGAGCGCGACGAAGGCGGCGGGGGCATGCCGAAGTTCTTCTGGCTCGAGGGGCTCGACGTGGTCGTGTTCGCCGACGCGGGCCAGGCGTGGCTCGTGGGCGGCGGACCCGGACACGTGCCCGCCGACCGGATGCCTTCGTTCTCGAGTTGGCTCGTGGACGCGGGGTTGGGCGTCGATTGGGGCGGATTCGGTGTCTACATAGCCAAGGCGGTCACTACCGGCGAACGGCTGCATCTCACGGTCCGGCTCGATCACCGGTTTTAGCGTGCGCCTTGGTCTCGCGGCCCTCCTGCTCATACCGCAGGTGGGAGTCGCGCAAACCCCCACGCTCACGGTCACGCTGCAGGACAACCTGCCGCGGGTGCGCAGCACCGGCTTGCTGGCCGACGGGAAGTTCGTGGAGTTGATGCGCTCGGGCTTTCCATTGCGGCTCCACTACCGGCTCGAGCTGTGGCGCGTGCGCGCCGGCTGGTTCGATCAATTCGTGCGCGAGGTGACGTGGGACGCCGTCGCGCGCAACGATCCGCTCGCCGACGACTACGTCCTCATCCGGCAGGGCGGCACGATCAGCCGCTTCGCGACGTCCGAACAGCTCGCGACCGCGCTCGAAATCCCCTACACGGTGACGCTGCGTCCGAGCTCGACGTCGGGTGGACGCTACTACTTCGTCGCACGACTCGAGGCGACGACACTGAACGACACCGACTTGCAGGAATTGTCGCGGTGGCTCTCGGGCGACGTCGGCCCCGCGGTCTCGGGGCAAGGCAACATCGGCACGGCGCTGGCGCGCGGGGCACAACGGGTGTTGGTGCGGCTCGCGGGGTTACCGCGGCAGCGTCTCGAGGCGCGGAGTCCTACGTTCCGAACTGGCGGTCGATAGCGGCGCGAATGTCCAGCAGCGACTGACCGCGGGCTGCCATCTGGCTCGCGAGCATCGCTTCACCCATGCAAATGTCGCAGAAGGCGCCGTGATCGGACTCGAAGCAGGTCAAGAGCGAGCGGTGTCCCACGTGTTTCGAGCAATCGCAGTGACAATAGACGCCGTCCAATGTCGCCGGCGCGCGCCGCGCCGCCGCGTACGCGTCCCTGGCACCGGGATTCCGAGGAATCGCAAAGTCGGGCAGGATCTTCGCGGCGCTGATGCCGGGGCGGGGATCGGGATGAATGGATCCGCGCGCCGGCCTGGTGAGGAACACGACCCCGGCGAGCGCGATGGCCGCCGCGCCCGCCACCACCCAAGGCGTCTTCGCCACTACAAAGCCTCGAGAGTCGCCAGCACATCGGCTCCGTAGAAGAGCCGGATGTACTTCGCCTGCGTCCTCGTGAGACGACGCACCGCCCACGAGAGGTGCACGAAGTGCGGCTCGTGGGGCGGGCGCAGCGGATGCATGCCCACTTCCTCAGGCAGCAAGTTCCCCTTGCGCGTGTTGCAGCTCGAGCAGGCGGTCAGGACGTTCGTCCAGGCGTTCGTGCCGCCGCGCGAGAGCGGCACCAGGTGATCGCGTGTCAGGCACTCGCGCTGCCGCAGCTCCTGTTGCGAACGGCCGCAGAACTGGCAGCGGTAGTTGTCGCGGGCAAACAGGAATGTGTTGGTGACTTGGCGGCGGAAGCGGCGAGGGACGTGAACGAAGCGAACCAGGCGAATGACGGCGGGACGTGGCACCGCCATTCGCTCGCTATGGACTGGCGTTCCCTCGGCCTCGACGACTTCGGCCTTGCCGTCAATGACCAGTCGCAGCGCCCGGCGCACGGGCACCATGGTCAGCGGCTCGAATGAGGCATTGAGGGCGAGGCAGCGCATGCGATATGCTAATCCGACCGGCAAGTTGCAGCAAGTGACGCGCTTACACGCTCGCTGCTGCTTGAAACAGGCGCCGTAACTCTTCGATTTGAGACTCCACGGAGGCACGCGACGCACCTCCAGGCGTAGCACGGCTTTCGACGCTTTGCTCCCACGTGCCGAGCTGTGCCAACGCCGGTCCCAGAGCCGGATGGATGTCGGTGGCGACTTTTGCCGGGACCTTGTCGAGCGTCACTCCAGCCTGTTCGGCCGCGCGCACCAACCGGCCAATCAACCCGTGACTTTCCCGAAACGGCACACCTGCCTCGACCAGTAGATCTGCGAGATCTGTGGCCCGCATGGCGGGATCGAGCGCGGCGGCCATGCGATCGACATTGACCGTGAGCGTCTCGATGGCACCGGTGACCGCCGGCAAAACGGTCGCCAGCGTGTCGCACGCGTCGAACAGCAGCGCCTTGTCTTCCTGCAAGTCTTTCTGATATCCGGCGGGGATGCCCTTGAGCGTCGTCAGCAACGCGACGCAATCACCCAGCAGGCGTCCCGCCTTGCCGCGCGCGAGCTCGAAGACGTCGGGGTTGCGTTTCTGCGGCATCAGGCTCGAGCCGGTGCTGAAGCTGTCGGCGAGCGTGACGAATCCAAACTCGCCGCTCGCGTAGGTGATCAGCTCCGCACCGAGGCGCGAGAGGTGCGCGCCGGTGAGTGCGATGGTGAACAACACGTCCGCGACGAAGTCGCGGTCCCCCGTTGCGTCGAGCGCATTGGCGGAGATGGCACGGAAACCGAGTGCCTCCTTGAGCAGCACGCGGTCGACGGGGAATCCCGACCCTGCGAGCGCACCCGAGCCGAGCGGCAGCTCGGCCGTGCGGCGGCGCGCGTCGGCGAGCCGCTGGCGGTCGCGCACCAGCGGCCAGGCGTGCGCGAGGAGCACGTAGGCCCAGCGCACCGGCTGCGCGCGCTGGCCGTGCGTGTAGCCGGGCAGAATCGCGTCGCGGCCGTCCTTGGCTTTCGCAACGAGCGCGCGACCTAAGGCGGCGACGGCCCCATCCAACTCGTCAATCGCGCCGAGTGTCCAGAGCCGCAGGTCGGTCGCGACTTGGTCGTTGCGGGAGCGACCCGTGTGCAGCTTGCCGGCAACCGCACCCACCTCGGCGTAGAGCAACCGCTCGACGAGGGTGTGCACGTCTTCGTCCGGCGCGCCGACGGCGGCCCCATCGGCGAGCTTGTCGGCAACGCGATCGAGGCCCGCGAGCAGCTGCGACTCTTCCGCGGACGTCACCACACCCGCGCGGCACAGCGCGTGCACCCACGCTTTGCTAGCGAAGACGTCTTGTGGCCAGAGGCGATGATCGACGGGAAGGGAGCGGTTTAACGCATCGAGCGCCTCGCTCGGTCCGAGAGCGAAGCGCCCGCCCCACATCTGATGCGTGTCAGCGGGCTGGGACATCCGTCCGTTCGGCGGCTAACCCGGCGGCGATTCTGCTCGCGAGCCCGTACAGCCGGATGAAACCCTCGGCGTCCTTCTGGTTGTAGACGTTGTCCTTGCCGAACGTCGCGTACGACGGCTGGTACAGCGCGAACGGGCTCTCGCGGCCAGCGACGATGACGTTCCCCTTGAACAACTTCAGCCGGACGGTGCCGGTGACGTTCTGTTGCGTGGCGCTGACAAGCGCGTCGAGCGCCTCGCGCTCCGGCGTCCACCAGCGCCCGTCGTACACCAGATCGGCATACCGGAGCGCGAGCTCGTCCTTCATTCTGAGTGTCCGGCGATCGAGCACCATCTGCTCGAGCTCGCGGTGTGCCGCATAGAGCACCGTGCCACCCGGCGTCTCGTACACGCCGCGCGACTTCATCCCCACGAGGCGGTCTTCGACGATGTCGGCGCGTCCAACGCCGTGCTCACCGGCGACCTCGTTCAGCTGCTCGAGCAGCTCGACGGGGCCAAGGGGAACGGCGTCGAGGCTGACCGGATTCCCTGCTTCGAATCCGATCGTCACGACGACCGGTTCATCCGGCGCCGCGCGCGGATTCTTTGTCATGACGAAGATGTGCTCGGGGGCTTCCTGCGACGGATCCTCGAGGATGCCGCCCTCGTGCGAGCAGTGCCACAGGTTGCGATCGGTGGAATACGGCTTCGCGGCGGTGGCCTGCACCGGCACGCCCTTGGCGTGCACATAGGCGATGAGATCTTCGCGGCCCTGGAATTTCCATTCGCGCCACGGCGCGATGATTTGCAGCTCGGGCGCGAGTGCGGCATAGGTCAGCTCGAAGCGGACCTGGTCGTTGCCCTTCCCCGTGCAGCCGTGCGCCACAGCGTCGGCGCCGAGCCGTTGTGCGACGGCGACTTGGTGCGCCGCGGTGAGCGGTCGCGCCATCGAGGTGCCGAGCAAGTAGGTGCGCGCGTAGATAGCGCCGGCCCGCAGCGTGGGAAAGACGAAGTCGCGCACGAACTCCTCGCGCAGATCTTCGATGATGCAATCTTCGGCGCCGGAGCGTTTGGCTTTTGCGATCAACCCGTCGAGCTCACCGAGGCCCTGCCCCACGTCGGCGGCAAAGCAGACGACGCGCGCGCCGTAGGTCTCGCGCAGCCAGGGGACGATGGCGGAGGTGTCGAGGCCGCCGGAATAGGCGAGCACGACGAGGGGCCCGGTGCCGGGGCGGCCGTTGGTTTGTTTATGCATATGGGTGCATAAAAATACACCAGCCAATGGCGCGTGCGCAAGGATGGTCTTGGGTAGGGGCGCAGCATGCTGCGCCCCTACACCGTTTCACCAGCCCCATCCCTGCCTGTATCTGGGCTTGAGGTAGTCCTCCGGGATCCCGGGGGTGAGCACCGCACCCGTAGCGGGATTCACGTCGATCGGCTGCGCCGTACGGACGGCCAGATTGCCGAGCAGCACCATCTCTGTGAGCGGCCCCGAATGGTCGGGGATGTTCGACCCCGCCGGCGGGCCGCCTTTGCACGCCGCGATCCATTCGGCGTACACGCCTTCGGTGCGCGGGTACTTCTGCGGAACCGGATGCGCCGTCACCTCGGCCTGCTTGGCCTCATCGAGCAAGCGCGGATTCTCACCGTAAATCCCTGCGATGAGCTTTCCCGCATCGCCGATCCAGAGCTGGCCGCTGGTGTCGAAGGGCCACGCCAGCGGATCCGTGATCTCCTTGGGCCGCGGCGGATAGAGGCTACCATCGCGCCATACCACCGTCACCGGCGGACGACTGCCCTTCGCCGCGAAGCTGTAGGTGATGCGCGAGCATGCCGGCGCCGTCTCGGGATAGAGCTTGGTGGACTCCGCTTCGATGCGCGTCGGGTAGCCGAGATTGAGCGCCCAGAACGACGCGTCCATCGAATGACAGGCGATGTCGCCGAGCGCGCCGGTTCCGAAATCCCACCAGCCGCGCCACTTGAATGGCGCGTAGGCCGGATTGTACGGCCGCTCGGGCACGGGACCGAGCCACAGATCCCAGTCCAGGGTCGCGGGCGTGTGGTACTCCTCGAGGGGACGATCGATCGCCTGGGGCCAGATCGGCCGGTTGGTCCAGAGCTGGATCTCCCGCACCGTTCCGATGAGACCCGCCTCGACCCACTCGCGAATCAGGCGCGTGCCTTCTTCGGCGTGACCCTGATTCCCCATCTGCGTCGCGACCTTGGCTTTGCGCGCCATGTCTTCGAGCTGCTTGACCTCCCACAGCGTCCGCGCGAGCGGCTTCTGAATCCGGGTGTGCTTGCCGAGCTTCATGGCCGCCATCCCGGCGACGGTGTGCGTGTGATCCGGCGTCGAGACGGTGACCGCGTCGATATTCTTTCCTTCTTTATCGAGCATCACGCGAAAATCCTTGAACCGCTTGGCCAGCGGGAACGCGCTGAACGACTGCGCCGCCTGCCGGTCGTCCACGTCGCACAGGGCGTAGATGTTCTCCGTCTTGCCGACCCCGCGCACGTCGTTCGCTCCCATTCCGCCCACGCCAATGCACGCGATGTTCAGCTTGTCACTCGGCGCCAGCCGATTCCTGCCGCGGGCACCGAGCACGTGCGGCGGGACGATGGTGAAGGAGAGTCCCGTGGCGGCGACGTCGCGCACGAACTTCCGGCGAGAGATGCGTTTCTTGCTCATGGGAGCACCCGAATCTTGATGTTGCGGAAGGCGACCCGAAACTCATGCTCCTGCAGGCCGATGTAGCCTTCGGCGTTGCGCCCGTACCGCGGGTGGGTGGCGAACTTGCTTGCCTTAACTTTCGCCTCCCAGTCCGGGCTGCCGAGTTCATACTCCACGACCTTGACGCCGTTGAGCCATTGCTCGACGTGGTTGCCGTCCACCAGAATGCGCACCTGGTTCCATTCGCCCGCAGGTTTCACAACACCGGCAGGAGACGGATACAATCCGTAGTCCGCGCCCGCGGCAGTGAGGCGCGACTGCCCATCCGCGTGTCCGGCGTCGTCGAGGACCTGCATTTCCGGGGCGGTCCAATAAATCGCGTCGTCGTCCTCGCTCGCTCGATAGAAGATCCCGCTGTTGCCTTTCGGAGCGACGTTCCACTCGAGCGACAGCTCGAAATTCCGGAACTTCTCGGTCGTGATGATGTCGGCCGCCGGCCGCACGCGCGTTAGCGCACCTTCACGAACGCCCCAACCCGAGGGCATCGAATCCATCTGCCACCCCCGCCAGCCGGCGGTGCTGTGGCCGTCGAACAAGAGACGCCACCCCGCGGCGCGCTCCTCCGGGGTGAGCGTGTTGAGCCGCATCGCCGCGCTGCCCGAGGGCGCAGTGGCCGACTCGACGGTAGCTGGGGATCGCGTGGACCGAGCGGCCGTGGTGCACGCCGCGACGAACACCCCAAGACCCCCGACGCAGGAGATCAGGCGCGGCACAGTCAGGTGTTTCACGAGTTTTCCTCGGGTCGTGAGTTCAGGTCGGAATCTGCTTCAACACTAGGCGGCGCTGCGCACCTTGGGAAGTTGCACGGGCGCAACGGTCAGGCGGGGATTCCCGCCAGTTCTTTCAAGCGCGTCTGGACCGCGCGGCGGGCCCGCTCGCCCCGCGCGATCACGAGGATCGCGTCGTCGCCCGCGATCGTGCCGATTACCTCGGCCCACCCGGCGCCGTCGAGCGCCAGGGCCAGCGCCTGCGCGCCGCCCGTCGTCGTCTTGAGCACGAGCAGCGGGCCGACGCCCTCGGCGGAGACGAGCATGGTGGGCAGCAGCTGCTCGAGATGCGGGCGGACCCCGGGGGTGCCTTCGGCCCCCGCCGCGTAATGCGAGCCGCCATCAGGCGCCGCGACTTTCGCCAGGCCGAGCTCGCGGATATCACGCGACAACGTCGCCTGCGTCACATCGAAGCCTTCCGCCTTGAGACGCTCACGCAGCTGCTCCTGACTGCCAATCGTCTCCCCACGCACAATCCGTAAGATGGCGGCGTGACGCTGGGTTTTCATGTGGCGGAAATCTGGTGGACGATCCGGCCGCTGACTACTGTGAGAAGGGCGGCGGGGGGCGGCGAAGGGCGGCGGAGGGCGGCGAGGGGAAAAACCGCCACATCCGCGGATTTGCCGACATCCAACGATCCGATTTCGGATTGCCAGCCGAGGGCACGCGCTCCGTCTATTGTAACGGCGCGGAGCGCGGCCTCCCCGCGTAGACCCGCCGCGTCGGCCTCCGCCCACAGATCCAGCACACCCACACTGACGACCGAGTCGGTGCCGATGCCGAGCGGTACGCCGGCCTTGCGAAACAGGTCGAGCGGCATTCGACCGTGGCGATGGGCACTGTTGGATCGCGGGCAGTGGGCAACCGTCGCGCCGACGGTGCGCAACAACTCCACATCGGCCTCATCCACCTGGACGCAATGAATGCACAGGTCGCCACGTTTCAGGACGCCAAGCTGCATGAGATACGCAACCGGCGAGCAATGCCGCGCCTCGATCGTGATACCGCGCGCGCGCAATGCGTCCGCAAACGGACCCTGGCCATCTCGGACCAATGCCGTCTCCTCCCTCGATTCCGCAAGGTGCAGTGCGATGGGAAGGTGTTCGCGGCGCCCGAAGTCGGCCACCGCCTCGTACAGCGGCCCGCTCACGGTGTACGGCGCATGCGGTGAGACGCCCAGGACAAGTTGCGAAGCTGCAAAACGGCGAAGTGGACGAACCGCTGTCTCGAGCTCAGCCATGCTGGCCGCACATTTCGCCGGATCGGGACCAAACACCTCCTGGTACACGATCCCGCGGCCACCGAGGTCGTGCAGGGCGCGCATCACTGCGCCGGTGCTCCCGGTCTCCGCGACGCACGTGACACCGTGGGCCCAGCAGTCCCGAATCCCGGCGACCGCCGCCTCATAGAACGCCTCGGCCGGTGTCGCATCCTTGAGCTCGCGAATGCGGCGGATCCACTTCAGAAACTCCGGCTCCTCGTGCTTGCCGCCGCCCCCCAGATGCGTCAGCTCGAGATGCGTGTGGCAGTTGACGAGGCCCGGCAGAAGCTCGGCATCGGGAAAATGCAGCGAATGCGCGCCCTGCGGCGCTGGCACCTTCTCGTGGGGCCCGACCGCCGCGATTCTGCCGCTCGCGTCAACAAGAACGGCGCCGTCCTCGATGGGTGGCGCCGTCACAGGATGCACGCGGCCGGCTCGGATGCGAAGCACGTATTAAGCGCAGGCTTTAGCCTGTGAACGAATCAGGGAGTCACTCCGACCCCAAACGGCGAATGCACCTGGCACACCTGCGTCGGCTCGGTGCCGGGATAGAACCACTCCCAGCGCCGCACCTCGAGCGGGCAGAACGGCGTGGCCAGGAATCCGTTCGACCAGTCCACCTCGCGCGTGACGAGATCGTCCGGCCGCGCCCAGTCGCCCGGCGACGGACGACGCTCGTACACGTCGCGCATGAACGTCGTCCATGCCGGCGCGACGATGCGGCCGCCGCCCGCGTTGTTGATGATACGCCGCTGCAAGTCGTAGCCGATCCAGATCCCGGAGACGATCTCCGGCGTGAAGCCGACGAACCACGCGTCGGTGTAGTCGTCCGTGGTGCCGGTCTTCCCCGCCATCGGGATGCGCAATCCTCCGACGGCGCCCGCGGCGGTCCCGCAGCGATGCAGGCCCGAGCCGGGCTGGCAGCGCATCACGTCGCGCATCATGTCGAGCATCAGCCAGTTGTGCTCCGGATCCATCACCTGCTCGCGCTTGACCGTCGACTGATAGAGGATGTTGCCCTGGCGGTCCTCGATGCGCTGGATGCCGATCGGCTCAACCCGCGTGCCGTTATTCGCGAACGAGGTGAAGGCCGCGATCAACTCGATCGGCTTCACCGAGCGCGCGCCGATGTGAATCGAGGGATACGGCGGCAGTGGCGTCGTGATCCCGTAGCGCCGCGCTTCGCCGATCACCGTCTGCTCACCGAGCGCCATGCCGAGCTTGATCGTCGACAGGTTGCGGGAGAGATAGAGCGACTGGCGCATGGGAACGAGACCGAGCGTCGTGTCGTCGTAGTCCTTCGGCTGCCACAGCGAGCTGTCGAGCTGGATGACCGGCGGATTGAGCGGCGTGTCGTCGAGCATCTCGGTGACGGGATGGCCGGCGCGCACGGCGGCCGAGTAGACGAACGGCTTGAACGTCGAGCCGGGCGGCCGCTCCGACTGCGTGACGCGATTCCACTTGGAGTCCACGAAGTCGCGGCCCCCGACCATCGCGAGGATGTTGCCGGTCTTCGCATCCAGGGCCAGCATGGCGCCCTGCAGATACTGCGAGAACGGGCCCTGCTCGTCCGGAGTGGCGCGTCCCTGCTCCATGTACTCCCGGTACGGCGTGCCCTCGAACTTGCCGTTCGAGTACACGCCCGACTCGATCTCCTCGAGCTGCGACTCGAGCGCCTGCTCGGCCGCTTCCTGCATATCGAGGTCGAGCGTCGTGTAGATGCGCAGGCCCTTGTCGTAGAGGTCGCGCCCGAAGCGCGGCTCCAGGAACGCCGTGCGGAGCCATTCGACGAAGTACGGCGCGACGTCGCCGTAGCTCGTGCGCCGCGTCGTCAACACGAGGGGATAGGCCTTCCAGAACTCCGCGTCTTCCGGGCTCAGGAATCCCTGGTCGCGCATCAGGTTCAGCACGGCATTCCGGCGGCGAATCGCGTTGTCGGGATGGTTGCGCGGATTGTAGGTGCCCGGGGCCTTCGGAAGGGCGGCGAGCGTCGCGGCTTCGCCGACGTTCAAGTCACGCGCGGACTTCCCGAAGTACACCTGCGCCGCGGCCTCGACCCCGGCGACGTTCGGCCCCAAGTCGATCTGATTGAGGTATAGCTCGAGAATGGTGTCCTTCGGGAAATTGCGCTCCAGCTCCACCGCCACCCGTGCCTCACGCAGCTTGCGGGCGATCTTCTTTTCCCGCCCGAGGTGCTCGGGAAACACGTTGCGCGCGAGCTGCATCGTGATGGTCGAGAAGCCCTGGGTGTAGTGCAGCGTCGTGATATTGGCCTTGAGTGCGCCCAGGATCCGCCAATAATCGATGCCGTGATGCGCGTAGAAGCGCTTGTCCTCGACCGCGATGAACGCCTGCCGCACGAAGACCGGAATTTGTTCGAGCGGCAGCACGGTGCGCCGCTGGATGCCCAGCTCGGTGATCAGGCGGCCGTCCGCGGCATACACCTTCGACGTCTGAACCTGGACATTGTGCCCCGTGGAGGGGTCGATGCGCGTGATGCTCGGGCAGCGCTCCGACGCGCACACGCGCGTCCACGAGCCATAGGCCAGGCCGCTCATGTACAGCAGCGCCAGCACCGTCGCGATGATCACGCGGCGGCGCTGGACCGGATCGTACCACCAGCGCACCAAAAACGGGCGGCGAGATCCGGCGACGGGGGGGCGCGGGGGGACGGGGGGCGGCGAAAAGGGTTTTGAAAAGGCCATCGGCTTACAACCTAGTAACGTGAATCTCGACTTGCCAGTCTTTTGGACCTCCCCTACGATTCGCCGCCATGGCTACCGACGTGCTCAAAGAACTGGAATGGCGGGGGTTTGTACAACAGGCGACACCCGGGCTCGCCGCGCACTTCGCCAAGGGCCCGGTGACGGCGTACTGCGGCTTCGATCCCACGGCGCCGTCGCTGCAGCTCGGCAACCTGATGCCGCTGATGCTGCTCGCCAATCTGCAACGCGCCGGGCATCGACCAATCGTGCTGATGGGCGGCGGCACCGGTCTGATCGGCGATCCCTCCGGGAAATCGAGCGAACGCCCATTGCTCTCCAAAGAACAAATCCGGGAGAACGTGCGTCGCCAGCGCGATCAGTCGGCGCACTTCCTGGATTTCGGCACGGGACCCAGCGCGGCGCTATTGCTCGACAACGCGAAGTGGTTGGTGGAGCAGCGACTCATCGATTTCCTGCGGGACGTCGGAAAGCATTTCACGGTCAACGTGATGATGCAGAAGGAGTCGGTGAAAGCGCGCATGGAAAGCGGGCTGTCGTTCACGGAGTTCAGTTACATGCTGCTGCAGGCGTATGACTTCCTGCATCTGTATCGTGAACGGCAATGCACGCTGCAGGTCGCGGGCAGCGATCAGTGGGGCAACATCACCGCGGGCGTCGAGCTCATCCGGCGGGTCGAGAACGCGGAGGCGCACGGTCTTGTCGCGCCGCTGGTGACGCGCGCGTCCGGCCAGAAGTTCGGCAAGACCGAGTCGGGCGCCGTGTATCTCGATCCAGAGATGACGTCACCGTACAAGTTCTACCAGTTCTGGATCAACGTGGACGACCGCGACGTCGAGAGCTACCTGAAGCTCTTCACGTTGAAGTCACGCTCCGACATCGATGCGCTTCTGGCTGAACAAAAACGCCATCCTGCCGCGCGACCGGCGCAGCGCGCCCTCGCCGCGGACGTCACGACACGGGTGCACGGCACCGAGTTGCTCTCGGGAGTCCAGGCGGCGTCCGCGATTCTGTTTGGTGAAGAGCAGGCGGAAGTGCATCCCCAGGTGTTCGACGTTCTGGCCGGTGAGATTCCGACGATCGCCGTCGAGGGCGAGGCGGACGGTGTCGCCCTCGTCGATCTCGTGACGCGCGCCGGGCTCGCCAAATCCAAGAGCGAAGCCCGCCGGAGCATCGAGCAAGGCGGCATCTACGTCAATCAGCAGCGGATCAACGACGTCGCGCGCACGATCAGCTCCCAGGACTGGATTGGGGGCAGGAATCTTCTGCTGCGCAAAGGGAAAAAGGAATACGCGCTTTTGAGACGAGCAGGCTGATCAATGTTCATCGGTCACTACGCATTGGGTCTCGCGGCCAAACGCGTCGCCCCGCGCACGGGTCTCGGCACGCTGTTCATCGCTCCGACGCTGGCCGACCTGCTGTGGCCGATCTTGTTGCTGCTCGGCTGGGAGCACGCGCACGTCGTCCCCGGCCCGAATCCCTTTCTCACGCTCTGGCTCGATGATTATCCGATTTCGCACAGCCTCCTCACGCTGATCGTGTGGGGCGCGGTGGTGGGCTATCTGTACAAACGGCGCACCGGGGACGAACGCGCCGCGCTGGTCATCGCGCTGCTCGTCGTGAGCCACTGGGTGCTGGATTTCATCACGCATCGCCCCGATGAGCCGCTGTATCCGGGCGGGCCCGAAGTGGGACTGGGGTTGTGGAATTTCCCAAACGCGACCGTGATCGTGGAGAGCGTGATGTTGATCGCGGGTCTCGCGTTCTATCTCAGTGCGACGCGCGCGCGCGACGCCATCGGACGCTGGGGAATCTGGGCGCTCGTGGCGGTGTTGGCCGGATCGTATTACAGCACGCTGTTCACGCCGACGCCCACCGATATTCACGCGCTCGCGATCGGTGGCATAATTTTCGGATGGGTGTTTGTGCTACTTGCCTGGTGGGTGGATAGACATCGGGAAACGTACACGTCGCACGTCGGCACGTCGGCATGAGCGCGGCGATTCATCGTGCCGACGTGCCGTCGTGCCAACGTGTATCTCTCACGTCAAGTCATCTAACACCTCGATCACCTTCTCCATCTCTTCGACCGTGTTGTAGCAGTGCGGCGAGAGGCGGATCGAGCCCTCCCGCAGGCTGCACACCACCCGCGCCCGCTTGAGCGCATGATAAGCCTCGACCGGCTTGGGTGGCGCGACGCAGAGGATCGCGGAGCGGTGCCCATTCTCGGTTGGCGAAGCGATGCGCACGCCATGCGCCTGCGCCCATTTCACGATCGGCTCGTGCGTCGAGCGCGTGACTTCGGCGATCTCACGCACGCCGACCTCCAGCAAGAGCTGCAAGGACGCGGTCATTCCAAAGAAGTCCTGATACGGCAGCGTGATCATCTCGAAGCGGCGCGCATCCGAGCGGAAGGTCGGGTTGTACTCGGTGAGGCGTGAGAAGTCGTCCGTCCCTTCGAACGCCATCCAGCCGGTGATCGCTGGCTCGAGCTGTGACACCAGCTCTTTGCGCACGTAGACGAAGCCCGATCCCCACGGCGACAACAGCCACTTCTGGCCGCCGCACGCGAGGATGTCGAGCGGCGTCTCGCGCAGATCGAGCACCGAATTGCCGATACCCTGGATGCCGTCTACCACCAGGTACGTGCCATTGGCGCGGCAGGCCGCGCCGAGCCTCTTCAGATCGGCGCGGTAGCCGTTCGAGAATTGTACGAACGAGACCGCGAGCACCCGCACCCGCGGGTCTCGCAGCCGCTCGAGCAGGTGGTCCTCGTCCGGCCATCCCTGCGCCGTGCAGCGTGTCATCTCGACCGTGATGCCCTGGTCTCGGAGCAGCAGCCACGGATAGACGTTCGCCGGAAACTCCTTATCGGAAACCAGAACCACGTCGCCGCGCTCGAGGGGCAGTGCGCGCGCCGCCAGGTTCAATCCCCAGCTGGTGTTGGTGGCGAGGGCGATCTCTGACGGGTCGGCATTGATCAGCTGGGCTAGCCCTAGTCGCGCGGCGGCGAGCCCAGCGAACAGCTCACGATCGGGCAGCAGGTGCGGGGCGGTACGTTTGGCGGTGAATTCGTCGAGCGCGCGGCGGGTCCGTTCCGGGATCGGCCCGATCGAGGCGTTGTTCAGATAGATCGTCTCGGCCGTCCACGGGAATTCCGCCGTGCGCAGCGCCTTGAAGGTCTCGCGCAACGCGCGGACGTGCGTGGGGTGATACGCGATTTCGGTCATGCCGTGCGGCCCAATCCGTGCACATCGAGGGCGTCACGCAGGCCGTCGCCGAGGAGGTTGAGTCCGAACACCGCGAGTCCGATCGCCACACCGGGTGCAATCGACACCCAGGGCGCGACCCGCAGCAGGTCTCGACCCTCGGCGACCATCGCTCCCCACGACGGGGTTGGCGGCTGCGCGCCGAGTCCGAGGAACGACAGGGCCGCCTCGGCCATGATCGCACCGCCTAGCCCGAGCGTCGCCGCAACAATCACCGGCGCGATCACGTTGGGCAGCAGATGGCGCGCGATGATGCGCGCATCCGACGCGCCAAGCGCGCGGGCCGCCTGCACGTACTCGAGGCCGCGCGCGAGCAGCACCTGACCGCGGGTGATACGCGCCATGCCGGCCCAGCCGACGACACCGATGACGATGAACACCACGGGGAGGGACGGTTTGACGGCGGCGGCGATCGCGATCAAGAGCAGCAGTGATGGAAAGGCCAGCGTGACGTCCGCGACCCGCATGATGACGCCGTCGATCCAGCGGCCGTAGAAGCCGGCGATGAGCCCGAGCGTCAGGCCGAGGAGTAGCGCGATGCTCTGGCTGATCAGCCCGACGGCAAGCGACAGCCGGGCTCCGTAGAGGACGCGGGACAGGACGTCGCGGCCCTGTGCATCACTCCCGAACAGAAAGGTGTGAGATGGGGGACGCAGACTCACGGCGAGATCGCCGCGCAACGGATCGCCCGGCGCGAGCGCGGGCGCGAGCAACGCCAGTGCGGCGAGGATTCCCACGACGCCCAGGCCGAAGCGGGCCCAGGGGTCACGCGCGAGTCGTGTCCAAAACAGTGGCGCCGTCATGGGGGTCTCGACTACGTTACTCGGGACTCAACCCCCCGGGCAAGCGGATAGGGCTGTGAAACGCGACACACCGTTCACCCTCGTTTTGGGCGGCGGCGGGATCAAGGGGCTCGCCCATGTAGGCGTGCTGCAGGCGCTGCTCGAGCGCGGCCACCGGCCGACCCGCATCATCGGGTCGAGCGTGGGCGCGCTCGTCGGCGCGGCCTGGGCAGGCGGGATGGGCATCGCCAAGCTCCGGGAGATCGCGTTCAGCCTCAAGCGCAAGGACGTCTTCGCGGTCGCGCATGCCGACATGGCGTTCAAGCGCATGCGCTCCCCCGCGCTGTTCCGGCGGGAGCCGCTCGAGCACCTCATCGCGCGCACCGTCGGCGACCTCACCTTCCAGCAGCTCGATCCCCCCGTCATCGTGAACACCGTCGACCTGAACTCCGGGATGGAAGTGTTCTGGGGGCTGCCGGGGCTCGACGACATTCGCGTCGCGGACGCCGTTTTCGCCTCCTGTGCCTTGCCCGGGTACTTCCCGCCGCATGAGATCGGCGGCCGCTTCTATGTCGACGGCGCGGTCGTCGCCAACGTGCCCTTCGATGCCGCGCGCGCGCTCGGCCCCGAGCTGATCGTCGCCGTGGACGTTTCCGCGTCCAGCCTGCTGACGGCCGACGCGCAGGACGAGGGATTCGCGGGCGTGTTCGCGCGGGCCACCGAAATCCTCATGGAGACGCTGCTCGAGCAGCGCGTGCGCACCTGGACGACGCCGCCGGTCTATTACATCCAGCCGCGCGTCGAGCACGTGACGATGTTTTCGTTCGATCACCTGCGCGAGGAAGTCGAGGAAGGCTATCGCGCGACGAGCGCCGCGCTCGACCATGCCGACGAATGGCCCGAGCCCGGCGACGTCGGCATCTTCCCCAAGCGGCACGTGCTGGTGCGCGTGGAGCGCGAGCGCTGCATCGGGTGTGGGGCGTGCCTCGTGCATGGCCCACAGGGGTTGTTCGTGCTGGACTCCGATCGCAAGGCGGTGGTGACGCAGCCCGATCAGGAATGGTCGCCGATGGACGGCGGCTACATCCGGCACTGTCCAACGTACGCCATCATCGCGCGGCCGGCGGACCAGCAGAAAGAGATGAGGAGATCCGGCTGAATCGTTGGTGAAGTAGGGGCGCAGCATGCTGCGCCCCTACACCTCGCGCGGCTTCAGCGTGTCGACCGATATCGAGCATCTATCTCCATCAGGTCTTTTACCACTCGATCCCAATTGTAGAACTCCTCCACCGCCTTCCGCCCCGCCGCGCCCAGTCTGTGCCGCCGCGCAGGATCCGCGAGTAACGCGTTGATCCCGGCCGCCACCGCCGCCGGGTCGTCTGGATCCACGAGGATTCCCGTCTCACCGTCGCGCACGGCGTCCGGCACGCCACCGGAGCGGCCGCCGACGACGGCGAGCCCGCACGCTGAGGCTTCGACGAGCGAGATG
>WNGC01000486.1_pt1 | contig 23177 bp, 17 predicted proteins | sample 5400051 | NCBI WGS metagenome assembly WNGC01 (sample SAMN13153368, study PRJNA577476) | soil metagenome | isolation source: 20 cm soil or saprolite under grassland replicate 2 | place: USA:California | collected 2016-06-15
CGATGGACATAGTCTTCCGGATGATGCGGCACATCGAAGTTGATCACATGACTGATCTGTTCCACGTCAATGCCGCGTGCGGCGATGTCGGTCGCTACCATCACCTCATAGCGACCGTCGCGAAATCCATTCAAGGCGCGCTCACGTTCACTTTGAGTCCGGTTGGAGTGAAGTACTGCGACCGCATGACCTTCCTGATTGAGTTTACGCGCGACGCGGTCCGCTCCGTGTTTCGTGCGGCAGAAAATGAGGACTTGGTCGTAATCGGTGCGGCGAAGAAGCTCTTCCAAAAGCTCCTGTTTCTGGCCAATGTCTACCGCGTACAACGCGTGCGTCACCGTCTCGGCGGGAGAGCGGCGCTGACCGATCTCGATAGTTTCAGGGTTGCGCATTGCCCAATTACAAAGCTGCTCGATCTCAGGGGGAATGGTGGCGGAGAACAGCATCGTTTGCCGTGCGCGTGGGCAGCGCTCGACGAGGCGACGCACATCGGGCAGGAACCCCATGTCCAGCATTCGATCCGCTTCGTCCAAAACGAGAATTTCGATCTGGCTAAGCCGCAGCATCCCGCGTTTGATCTGATCCAGGAGCCGCCCTGGCGTCGCGACGACGATATCCGCCCCCTGGCGCAGGACCTGGTCTTGCCGTCCATACCCCGTGCCGCCAAACAAAACCACGGTACGCAAATTGGTAAAACGCGCGTAATCGCGGATGGCGGTCTCGACCTGAGCCGCTAGCTCTCGGGTAGGTTCGAGCACGAGCGCGCGCAACGCGCCGCGCTGCCCGAGGCGCGAAATTATCGGCAACGCAAACGCCGCGGTCTTCCCAGTGCCGGTTTGAGCCGAGCCGATAAGATCCCGGCCTTCCAAGATGACGGGTATGGCGCGTAGTTGAATCGGAGTGGGAACGGTATAACCCGCAGCGCGAACGCCGTCGACTACTTTGGGAGCCAGTCCAAGTTTAGAGAATGGCATGACCTCTTATACACACGACATCAGTGGATTCACAAATGACAGGCAAAGCGTGCTCATCGCGTACCTGCAATCGAAACGGCCCCTTTGCCTTATCTCATCAGACTGCGCTTTGGTTGATCAAAGAGAATTCTGGGGCGTCTATATATAACTCGTAGGAATCCGCAGGCAAGCGGCGCTTGGTTGACACAACACTGCATCGTCGATAGCCTCTCTCCAAAACAAATGCCAGAGGTGTGATATGAACCTTCCTGACTTTCCAGACCCGCCCGCTGTGTTAGACCCAACGATGACCCATGCTAAACGAGAAATTAGAGTTTAGTATCAGGAAATGAATATGTCGTCCCGAATCTTCACCGCATAAGTCAACGCCCACGCCTGACCTTCGAGTCTCCGCTGAGTTAAGACCTTACATGAGTATTTCGCCCAGCCCTCAGCTCTCAGCGCAATGCAGCGTCTGCGGCACGCTGTTATCGGGCGCCATGAGTATCGTGTTTCGAACTTTCGGAATACGACGGAGTCCGCGCAATCCTAACATCTGCACTCGCTGTAGCGCCCATGTTGAAGAGGGGCGGCTGCTGGAGATCACGGTGCTCTTCGCCGACCTATCATCGTTTACCGAGCTGACCCACGATCTCGGAGCGGAAAGAACGCATGAAGTCATCGATGCCTTCTTACGGATCGCCACCGACGTGTTGGTCAAACACGGCGCCTTTATCGACAAATACATTGGCGACGCCGTGATGGCTCTTTTCAACGTCCCTATTCGGTATGAGGACCATGCACGACGCGCGATTATCGCCGCCGGCGAACTGGAATCCGCACTCGAAACTTTAGGCTCACGCTTTGGGCTCTCTCTTTGTCCAGTTTTTTTTCAATGAGACAAAATCGAAGGATGAAGTGAGTCGTTTTTGGTTTTGGGACTCTCAGTGTGAGAATCCGGTTGTTGTCGATGTAAAACGTCTTCCGTATTTGGCCCAGGATTAACGATCTCGGTCTGTCCCTTACCTGGGCATCCCCCCACAATTGGCTGTTGACCGATATTTTGTTGCTCCGCCCAGTAGGCTTTTCGTTTCTCCCGGGTCTTTGTTTTCATGGCGTTGAGTTCCTGCATCAGCGCGCTCTTGTTATTGAGCTGATGCACATGGGCCGGAGTGAAATTAAACAGCGCCTGGTGCGGCCGGGACTGATTGTAGGATTCGATGTAACGGCCAAGTTCCTCGCGCGCCGATATCTCATCGGGATAGTTCCCCACCAGATAGATCTCTTCCTGTTTGACCGTCCCATAGAACCGCTCAGTCAGCGCATTGTCGGTCGGCCGTCTGACCCGGGCAAACGATAACTCGGCCCCCAGGCTCTCGAAGAACTCCTGAGTGACTCCCGAAGTATTGGGCGATCCCCGATCCACCCGCAGCTCGGGCTTTGTCTCACTGTGAATAGAAATCCCCTGGCTCCTAAGCCCCGGCTGATAAATGGCTTTCACATATCCCGCATGGACTGTGGGCACCACATCGTACACAATAAGCAATCGAGAAAACAAATCGATCACCGTCAGCAAATACCATCTGATCCCACCCACCAAAAGCTTGGTCCAGTCACTGCCCCACAAAAGATTTCTCTGCCATACCTCATAGCGCGGAGTCGTCCACGGCGCTGCCCGCCGATCATACGGCTCCACCCAGCCCTTGTGCTTCAAATGCCTGTAAATCGCCGATGCCGATAAATACACTCCCTGCTGCTGCAACATTCCCTGAATGCGCCGATGGCGGTACTCGGGATGCGACTCCTTGACCGCTTCGATCATCTGGCGCTCCTCGACCGTCAACTCATACGAACTGTGTCGCTCGTCCTTTTTCTCTCCCTCGCCCTTCTTCCACCGGTAATAACTCGATCGCGCCACCCCCACACTGCCCAATACCTCACTCACCGATCGTCCCTCGCCCCGATGGGCTTCGACCAACTTAAGCACCGATTGCTTTTGACTCGCCATCAGCCGTCCGCTCTCCCTCAATCCAAGTTCATCTCTTTTTTTAACTCGCTGATTAAAAGCGCCTGATTGAGGACCACCTCCTTGAGCTTAGGATTCTCGGCTTCCAAACGCTTGAGATCGGCTGACTTCAAGGGCCGGCTGTTGCGTAACGATGCCCGTACTCCTACCTCTAACTGCCGCTTCCACTTCTGATACAGCGATTGCGCGAGCTGGTGCTTTGCTAACCCTTCCTTAATCGTTGCACACCGCTGGATGTCTTTTAAAATCTCAAACTTTTGCTCAGGAGTGAAAATCCGCCGCAACTTCTTCTCTCCCATCTTCCCTTCCATGTCGTTCCTTTCCTCCTCGGAACGACTCACTTATTTACCCCATTCTGTCTCATTAGTAAAAAAACAGGTCACTTGAAGCCTCCGCGGGCATCTCAACCGGTTATGCGCGCGTCGGCCGGCTTGGCTCCGAAGACAGTAAGGACTATACGGCAATTGGCGACGTGGTCAATCTCGCCGCTCGCCTTCAAGGCAAAGCGGGCGCGGGTGAAATCCTTATGAGCGAAGATAGCTACGTCAAGCACTCTGCCGAGTTTCCTGAAGCCACCGCCGAACAGGTCCTGTTAAAAGGTTTTCGAGAGCCGGTGATGGCTTATCGGTTGCACGGCAAGGGAGACACCCGTCCAGCGAACGACACCCTCGAAACAGCGGTAAGAGAAAAGGCAAGCTTGGGCGCGATCATTTTTGGCATCCTGGGTGCCCCGTGCGCTATATCGACCCTGATCGGCCCTTTGGCCGTCGCCTTCGGCGCAAGCGGATTCTTTGGCCTGACCGCCGCGCTCGTCTATTTAGACCAAAGCTTCATTCGCATTCCCATTCTCGTCCTGACAACCCTGGCCGCTTTCGCGAATCTCTATACTCTCTGGCATGCGCGAAAGCTCAGGATGGACGAGAAGGTTGCGGCCCATTTGAAAGTGATGACCACACTGGAAAAACGCCGGACCATTTTCGTGCTCGCCGCGTCTCTAGCAACGCTTGGGATCGTCGCCTTCGAAATCGTCGCTCATATCCTACTGCATTGAAAATCTCGAAGCACGCTGCGGCTGTATGAGGGCGAGACGTGGCCGCCTTATTTTTCCACTGTTCCCCGGACAGATATATTGGCCAAACAGCGCATGGCATTCAAACTCGCTATCGCCGTAAGTCCATGGCGCATCGGAACCCAACGTCGTCTGAGCGCGTAGTTGGGCTTGCGTACGCGCGCCGCGTTGACTTCACTCTGTCCGATGGATCGTCCCAGCCCCCGCCTCTTATTACCTTTCCTTTGCCACTCTCCGGCCCTTTCGGATTCCGCACGTCGCCGCGCACAAAGTTTTCCGCGAACCAATCCGCCACCCATTCAGAAGCATTGCCCGCGAGGTCCTGCACGCCGTAGGGGCTTTTACCGGTATCGTGCATGCCCACTGGCGAAAGCCCTCCTTTGTACGGGCTCCCTGAAGACTTGCCAAAGTTCGCGCGGGCAGAAGTTGGTTCGTCGTTACCCCAAGGATACCTACGGCCATCCGTGCCGCGTGCCGCCTTTTCCCACTCCGCCTCCGTGGGCAAACGCTTGCCTGCCCATCGGCAGTACGCCTCCGCGTCGTGCCAATCTACGCCGACCACGGGCAACTCATTCGAGTCAGCGAGGCTCGCTTCCTCCCAATGATCCGGCGGCTTTACCTCGCCGGTCGTCTTTAGAAACTTAGCATAACGTGACACCGTCACCTCATACTTGTCGATATAGAAGCCATCTACGTAAATCTCTCGAAGCGGTGACTCTTCGTCGTCTCCCATAATAAAGTTGCCGGCCGGGATGACGACGGCGGGCGCTCCATCCTTTCCGGCGGTCTCCAGATTCGGTGGCCGTTTCACCCAGTAGACATATGCTCCGGCGCAAACGACGCTGGCGACGATCAGTCCTTTGGCCAGAGTTTTTAGGACTGTGCGCCGTCGCGCCACGGCAATACGGTGGACGGCGTCGGCCACGCTGGCCGCCACATTGCCTTCAGGTTCGAGCAGCGTGATTGCTTTGAGATAAGCCGGGACTTGATCCAAACCCATTGGCCGCAGAACGACAGGCAGTAGCCGTCCGCCGGGATATTCCCAAGTCTTTTGCGCGATGCTCAGTTCGGTAAGCGTGTAACTGCCGGACTTCAGGGAGTCTGGGCTCAGCATAAAGACGAAAAGCTGAGATTTCTCGATCGCCTCCCGTATCCGCGCATCATATTCCTCGCCCGGCGGCAAGTCTGCGCGGTCGAAGAATACGGTGTGCCCCAGGGCGCGCAGGGACAGGTAAATGGGTTCGACCAGCTTCCGGTCCTCGGAGGAATAGCTCAGGAACACTCTCATCGCCCGGATGAAAGCACGCAGACCACACTCTTACAACCGCCAATGCGGTCAGGGAAAACTATTTTTCTTCTCGGCAAATGTTGCGGGGTTGGGTAGCACCCGCCAAAACGACTTGGATAATCGAAGTTTCGGGCAGGAGAACGAAGTTTATCTATGCGGTCCGGAAAGTCGAAGACTGATAGTCTGAAGGTAGAAGTCTGAATCCAGATTTCCGAGCTCAGCTTGATTGTTCGACAACTGTGATTTCAGAGTTCTGTGGCACAGAGAAGTCGTCGTACCCGGCGTACATCACGTAGCCGGCGTAACCCGCGCAAGGCGCTATTCCGACGCGACTGGCGTCCGGCGTAAAACTACCCCTGCGCCATGATTTTTTGCCGACGCAGGTAATTAGCCGATCGTCAATCTTGACCTCACCGAGATACTGTCCATCGGGACCATAGACCTCATTGTTATGAAAACGACCAACATGCTTGCCATTATGAGTCCAGAGATTGTCACCATCGCGATGCCCGAAAAATTTGCCACCCCAGGTCCATAAGGGTTTCATTTTCTTTCATCTCCTTTTGCCGAACTAGTAAATCAGTCGACCTGTCCAATACGAATTTCACAGAGCATGGATTGGTCGATATTTTATTTCGACTCCCACGCCTTTGGCAAGAAAAACTTTTCGGTCTCGTCCTCGCGAACGTTGCGGGTCTTGTCAGCGGCGCGTCAGGACGAGTTGCCTGGTCGAAGTTTCAGATGTTTTGATCCGGTGGAGGAGTCGACGCCGAATAATTGAAGTGCGAAACCTGAAATCTCAGTTCCAAGCCATGCGTTCGGCTAACTGTCATCACTTCCCATACGGGAGTAATTTGGCAGTTCTAGCCATTTCTCTGCCCAGAATCAAAAACTCAACGAACATCCTACGGAGGGTTTTTCCATGAGTAAGCGAAAGTTCACTCCGTCACGGACATTTATTGTGCGTTCGGGTCGGAGTTGTTGTTTATGCTGACGCGCAGTCGTCTAAACACTGCCCCTGTCTGACCACAACCCGTTCATCACTTAAAAAATTGAGCCCGACACTACTGCATCCTTTCCCCCCTCTCCTACATCTAACAAGTCAGATTTCCCCGATCTTCAGACCAGGTCGCCGGCGGGTGACGGAAAAGTAAGCTATAGGAAATCACTGAAACTTGTAACGGAGGGTTTTACCATGAGTAAGCGTAATATCATTATTGGCGCAGGCGTTATAGTGCTAGCCGTCCTTTGGTACGCGTTTCGGCCGGAGTTGTTGTTTATCAACAAGACAGTGAGCGAGGAATTTCCCGGCGGGGCGGCGATGGCTTCGATCGAGAAAGGGCCAATGGCGGTAACGAAAGGCAACTTCAAAGGCTTGGCGCATGAAACCAAGGGACTCGCATCCATATATCAACTGCCGGACGGCAAGCGGACCTTGCGCTTAACGGAATTCGAGACTTCAAACGGTCCGGACGTGCACGTCTATTTAACCGCCGCAGAAATTGACAAAGGCAATGACGCCATCAAAGAGGCTGGCTTCATCGACCTCGGCTCTATGAAGGGCAACAAAGGAGACCAGAACTACGACATTCCGGCAAACGCCGACTTGAACAAGTACAAAAACGTCACGATCTGGTGCGCGCGCTTCGGGGTGAACTTCGGACAGGCGGCGTTGGCCGCACCGACGTCGATGCCCGTGAGAGTCGCGGAAGGTAACTTCCGTGGCATCGCTCATGAAACCAAGGGCATGGCGTCGATCTATAAACTGCCGGACGGCAAGCAAGTGCTGCGCTTCAGCGGCTTCGAAACCTCCAACGGTCCCGACGTGCGTATTTACCTGGTGGCCGCTGCCGACGCTAAAGACAACGACACGGTCACCAAAGCGGGCTTCATTGATCTCGGCAGCATCAAGGGCAACATCGGTGACCAGAACTATGATCTGCCGGCGGGCGTCGATCTCTCGAAGTATCGTGCCGTGACCGTGTGGTGTAAGCGTTTCGGCGTGAATTTCGCGACGGCACCGCTCGGATCGGCAAAAAGCTGACGCAAAGAAGAAAGATTTCTCGCGGAGCCTGTCCTGAGCATGTCGAAGGGCTCGAAATGACACTTTTCTGTCAGCCGAGATCGAAGACACGGTGCATCCAATGACGCCACAATCCAAAACAAAGATCCTCATCCTGGGCGGTGGCTTCGGTGGACTGTACACCGCCCTGGAATTAGAAAGATTGTTAAGCAAAGACCGCAGCATCGAGATCACGCTAGTCAACCGCGAAAACTTCTTTCTGTTCACACCGATGCTCCATGAAGTGGCCGCCAGCGACCTCGACATAACCACCATCGTCAACCCGATCCGCAAGATGCTGCGCCAAACGAATCTCTTCGACGGCGAAGTGAGTTCCATCGATCTGATCAAAAAACGGGTGATTGTTTCCCACGGCATCGACGGAGCCCACCCCCACGAGCTTGATTATGATGATCTCGTGCTCGCGTTGGGTTCTGTGACTAACTTTTACGGCATTCCGGGCCTTGAAGAGCGAGCGCTGACGATGAAATCCCTGGCCGACGCGGTTTATCTGCGCAACCGGCTTATCGAACATCTCGAAGAAGCTGACTTTGAATGCTCGCGATCGGTACGGCAACCGCTGCTCACGTTCGTCGTGGCCGGCGGTGGATTTGCCGGAGTCGAGACGGCGGCGGCCATCAACGACTTCCTGCGCGAAGCACTGAAATTTTACCCGAATCTAACGGAGGAAATGGTGCGCGTAGTCTTGGTGGAAGCCACATGGGCGATTTTGCCTGAGCTCGGCCCCGAGTTGGGCGACTATGCGCAAAAAAAGCTCGCAGGGCGAGGCATCGAATTTCGCCTGAATACAAAGGTCGAAGGACTTTCCGAGCGCGGCGTGAAGCTCAGCAATGCTGAGACTCTTCCCACAAAGACGCTCATCTGGACCGCCGGCACGGCGCCGAATCCGTTATTGGAGCCTCTAACCTGCGCCAAGGATCGCGGCCGGATCGCCGTTAACGAATTTCTCGAAGTCCCGGGTTGGCCCGGTGTCTGGGCGCTGGGTGACTGTGCCTCAATCCCGGATGAGAAAACCGGCCGCCCCTATCCGCCGACAGCGCAGCACGCGCTGCGTCAAGGTAGGGTTCTCGGCCAAAACATCGCGGCGGCAATCAAAGGCGGAGCGAAGAAGCCCTTCGTCTTTTCAATCATCGGGCAGCTCGCCGCCATCGGCCGGCGCACCGGCGTCGCAAAAATCTTGGGCTTCAAATTCTCCGGGTTTGTCGCCTGGTGGCTTTGGCGCACAATCTACTTGAGCAAGCTGCCACGCATTGAAAAGAAGCTCAGAGTTACTTTGGACTGGACGTTGGATCTGGTCTTCTCGAAGGATCTCGTTCAATTCATGCCGTTGCGATCACCAGTCCAATCGGCGGCAAAACTGGACGTAAGTTCGCCGCTACCGACAGTCGAAGCAGCGGCACCAGAAATCCGGGCACAGTAGAGCTAATAGCCCTTAGGCTTTGTTGCCATCGACGAGATCCGTCAGCAATTGCAAAGCTCGCCGCGGCGCTCCGCCGGCTTTGAGCGAAAAGGTCAGGTATCGCGCAAGCCTGTGAACTGGAGCTAGAATGCCGGCTGGAACATTGTCCATAATGCCCCCGTGAAACAGTGAGACGATCGTTTTCGAATATCACCTTTTAATAATAAACTAACTATCAACCGTTCCGACGATTCGCACCCTTATGGTTAGTTGCTTTACTCAATGTTCCACCAAGTTGCATCTTTTCGCCGGTACGGCGCATCTAACCGAACGACGGAAAAAGCACCTTGTCGAACCCGCTGACAGGAGCCATGGCCTCGATTGACGATTTGGGAGAGCACGAAAATGGCAGCTAACAATCATTATGACGTCATCATTATCGGTAGCGGCGCTGGCGGCGGCACCTTGGCTTACAAGCTCGCCCCGACCGGGAAGAAAATTCTGCTCATTGAACGCGGTGGCTATGTGCCGCGGGAAAAAGACAACTGGAACCCGCGCGCGGTGAACCTCGAAGGGAAATACCAGACTAAAGAAAAGTGGCACGATAAAGACGGCAATGAGCTCCACCCGCACACCAATTACTACGTCGGCGGCAACACGAAATTCTTCGGCGCGGCGCTGTTTCGTTTGAGGAAGGAAGACTTCGGCGAGATTCACCACCACGGCGGCGTTTCCCCGGCGTGGCCCATCGCCTACGGCGACATGGAGCCCTACTATACGGAAGCCGAGCGTCTTTACCACGTTCACGGCAACGCCGGCGAGGACCCAACCGAGCCCGAACGAAGTACTCCCTATCCTCACCCCGCGGTCAGCCACGAGCCGCGTATTCAACAGTTATCCGATGACTTCGCGCAGATGGGTCTGCGTCCCTTTCACACACCGCTGGGCGTCATGCTCGACGAGAAAAACCCGCAGGCGAGCCGCTGTATCCGCTGCGAGACTTGCGATGGCTTTCCCTGCCTCGTCTATGGAAAGTCGGACGCTCAGGTGTGTGCGATAGACCCGGCACTCCAGCATTCCAACGTTACGCTCCTGACCGACTCCTATGTCGAACTGCTTGAAACCGACGCTTCGGGACGGCAGGTCAGCAAAGTCGTCGTGAAACACAACGGCGCCCGCGAGGAATATTCAGGCGATTTTGTTGTCTCCTCCTGCGGCGCGATCAACTCGGCGGCTCTGCTGCTCCGTTCGGCGAACGACAAGCACCCCAATGGTTTGGCCAACAGCTCCGACGTCGTTGGTCGCCATTATATGGGCCACGTCAATTCGGTCTTGATGGCCCTATCGAAGTGTCCGAACCCCACCATCTTTCAGAAATCACTCTCCGTGAACGATTTTTATTTTGGCACCGCGGGGTGGAATTTTCCGATGGGCCACATTTCCTTCGTCGGCAAGCTCGACGGCGAAACGCTCAAAGGGGGCGCGCCCGCGCTCACACCTGGCTGGACGTTGGATCTCATGGCGAAGCATTCCCTCGACTTCTGGCTTACATCCGAGGATCTGCCTGACCCCAACAACCGCGTGACGCTCGATGCCAACGGTGGCATCGTCCTCGGCTACAAACCGAACAATGAGGAAGGTCACAAGCGGCTTATCGCCAAGCTGAAGGAACTCATGGGACAGCAAACCAAATGCACAGTGCACGGCCACCAATGCCACGAAGGGCTGTTCGCGCGCAATCTGTTTGTTGGCCAGAGAATTCCGTTGGCGGGCGTCGCTCACCAGGTCGGCACGGTGCGCTTCGGTAACGATCCCCGGACAAGCGCCCTTGATGTCAACTGCAAAGCGCATGATCTCGACAATTTCTATGTCGTCGACGGCAGCTTTTTCTGCTCCAGCGGCGCAGTGAACCCGGCGCTGACGATCATGGCGAACGCGCTGAGAGTCGGAGAGCACTTGATCGAAAGGATGAAGTAGTGAACGGCAAGGCGCAAAGGGCAGAGCGCGTAGCACGGCGAGCAGAATAGGCAGTAAACTACCAAGCGGAAAGCCGAAGGATGAATCTAGCTACACGGATAACGTTTAGAAGGGGCTCCTCGCCCTCGCCTCTCGGAGGAGAGGGAAAATTCTTCCCTCGCCCTGTGAGGGAGAAAGTAAGGGTGCGGGTTCTGATTTGGTTTTTACCGACATTTCTCTTGTGCGTTTCGTCAACCTTCGCCGGCCAGTCGATCGTCAAGTCTGTCGATGCCGTCGGCATGACCGTCTCAGACATGGACCGATCAGTGGAGTTTTTCTCCAAGATTTTGTCGTTTGAAAAAGTCTCTGACGTCGAAGCTGCGGGTAGCGAATACGAGCGGCTGCAAGGCGTCTTCGGCGCGCGGATGCGCGTCGTGCGCATGAAGTTGGGCGATGAGTTTATTGACCTGACGGAATACCTCGCGCCACAGGGGCGGCCCATGCCCGTAGACTCGCGCAGCAACGACCTCTGGTTCCAGCATATCGCCCTCGTCGTGAGCGACATGGACGAGGCATATCGACAACTGCGCAGCCATAAGGTGAGACACGCTTCCACCGGTCCACAGACGATTCCGGCAACGAATAAAGCGGCCGCAGGCATTCGCGCCTTTTATTTCAAAGATCCGGACGGCCACAACTTAGAAATCATCTACTTTCCAGCCGGGAAAGGCGATCCGCGCTGGCAGAACACGAACGGCAAGCTTTTTCTCGGCGTCGACCACACGGCTATTGCTATCTCGGACACCGCGCGCAGTCTAAAATTCTATCGCGATCTGCTCGGCTTGAGACTTGCCGGAGAGAGCACCAACTACGGCACCGAACAAGAGCACTTGAACAATGTCGCCGGCGCGCGCTTGCGCATTACCGGGCTGCGCGCCCAGAGCGGCCCCGGAATAGAGTTCCTCGATTATTTGACACCGCGAGACGGCAGGCCAGCACCCACGGATAGCCGCGCCAACGACCTGTGGCATTGGCAGACGACGCTCGCCACTACGAGCACGGTGAAGGCCGCGCAGAGATTACGCGACGCGAAGGCGCGACTGGTCTCCCCGAGCGCGGTTGAAATTCCCGGCAAAAGCCTCGGCTTCACGAGAGGCTTTTTGGCCCGCGACCCAGACGGCCACGGGCTGCAGCTAATCGAAAAATAGACTTCCGCCGATCATAAGAAATAGCTGAACATATTTTCGATCCGGTGTAGCTATTCAGTTCTGCACCCTCACTCTAAGTCTCTCCCTCAGGGAGAGGGAATGGGTGAGGGAAAAGGTCAGCGAGAGAAAGAAACGCAACAGAAATAGACAGGCTACAAAAATCGCTATGAGCGATCTAACCAAGTTGAGGCAAGACGAATGGCTCGAAGCCGACGGCCTGGGCGGGTTTGCCTCGGGAACCATTTCCGGCATTCGAACGCGCCGCTACCATGCGCTGTTGTTAGCAGCGACCAAGCCGCCCGCGGGCCGTTTGGTCCTCGTCAACGGCTTCGACGCCTGGGTGGAAACGGCTGCCGGTACATATGCGCTCTCCTCTCAGCTCTATCCGCCGGATGTCATGCAACCCGACGGCGCGCGGCGCATTGAGAAATTCACGTTGAATCCCTGGCCTCAATGGATCTTTGCGCTCGAAGACGGCGGCAAGATCCAGCAAGAGATCTTTATTGTGCACGGCGCTTCTATCGTCTGCCTCTCTTGGAAATTTTTAACTCCGAGCAGCAAAGCAGTTCTATCGCTGCAGCCTTTTTTCTCGGGTCGTGACTATCACTCGATGCATCACGAAAATCCAGCATTTCAATTTCAGCCGCAGACGCATGACCACCGGCTCATTTGGTCGCCCTATTCTGGCCTGCCCGGGATCATCGTGCTGCACAACGGTGAGTACCTGCACCAGCCGGATTGGTACCGTAATTTTGTCTACGAGCAGGAACGCGCCCGCGGACTGGACTTTACCGAAGATCTCGCCACGCCCGGAACTTTTCACTGGGATCTCGCCAATGGCGAAGCGGCGTTGATTCTCGCCGCTGAAGGATTCGAGAACGATCAGCTACCGGCGGGCCAGTCAGCAGAGCAATTGCTGTTGAATTTCCGCGCCGCCGAGCGCAAGCGCCGGGCGAATTTTGCCACGCCGCTCGACCGTGCCGCCGACGCCTATCTCGTCAAACGCGGCAACGGCAAAACCATCGTCGCGGGCTATCCCTGGTTTACCGACTGGGGACGCGATACCTTCATTTCTCTGCGCGGCTTATGCCTAGAAACTGAACGGTTGGAGGATGCGCGCGACATTCTCTTGGAATGGTCCGGCGCCGTATCCGAAGGCATGCTACCCAACCGATTTCCCGATCGGGGCGACCGGCCGGAGTACAACTCGGTGGACGCATCCCTGTGGTACATCATCGCGGTTCATGAATTCTTGGAAGCGACGAAGTCAATCGCCCGCATGGCTTATCAATGGCAGAAAAAATCCCTGCAAAAGGCCGTCGAATCGGTTCTCACCGGCTATTCTCAGGGCACGCGCTACGCCGTCCGTATGGACGGCGATGGTCTTCTCGCCGCCGGCGTTCCGGGAGCGCAACTCACCTGGATGGATGCCAAGGTCGGCGATTGGGTCGTGACGCCGCGAATCGGCAAGCCAGTAGAGATTCAAGCGCTGTGGTTAAATGCGCTCTGGATCGGCAGCCAGTTCTCAGAGCGCTGGAAAGAGCCCTTTGCGAGCGGGACGGAAAGCTTCCGGGCTCGTTTCTGGAATGAGCAGGGCGGTTTTCTCTACGACGTTGTCGATGTCGATCACCAACCCGGCAAGGTCGATGCTTCCTTCAGGCCGAATCAGATCTTCGGCATCGGCGGATTGCCCATCTCTCTCATCGAAAGAGAACAGGCGAGCCGAATCGTCGACGCGGTCATGCGGCGCCTGTGGACGCCGATGGGGCTCCGCTCGCTGGCGCCCGAAGAGCCGGGATACACGCCGAAGTATGATGGCGGCGTGCGAGAGCGCGACGGCAGTTATCATCAAGGAACCGTCTGGCCGTGGCTCATCGGGCCCTTCGTCGAGGCCTGGGTGCGCGTCCACGGCGGGAGCGCTGACACGAAGCGCGAAGCTCGTCAGCGCTTTCTCGCGCCGATATTCGAGCATCTCGACAGCGCCGGTCTCGGCCATGTTTCCGAGATCGCCGACGCGGAGCCGCCGCACACGCCGCGCGGTTGCCCGTTTCAAGCCTGGTCGCTGGCGGAGTTGCTGCGGCTCGATCGAGGGGTGCTGGCGGCTTGTGGCGCCGAAGAAAATTCGCATCGAGCGGCGCGAAAGTAACGTCTAAATGAACGAAACCAGCCGTGAAAATTATTTCCGTCAATGACCGGCTCTACGCATTCGATACAGATGATGTAGCAGGAATGCGCCGTGCCGCAGCAGTGGAGGCTTTATCTGAGAGTTGGCGCGGCTACTTTAGAGATCGTCTCGAAGAGACCTCCATCATGGATCGAGGGTATGATAAAATAAAACCGGCGAAAGAAGAGCAGGGAGAGTAAGGCGTGACTAAAGAAGAAATTCGACTGGAAGAGGATCGCCAACACAAAGCGAATTGGAAGCGCTGGGGACCCTACCTCTCCGAGCGCCAGTGGGGTACCGTCCGCGAGGATTATAGCCCCCACGGCACCGCTTGGGAGTACCTGCCCCACGACCATGCGCGCAGCCGCGCCTATCGCTGGGGGGAAGACGGCATCGGGGGCATTTCGGATCGGCACCAATACATTTGCTTCGCCCTCGCCCTCTGGAACGGGAAAGATCCAATCCTCAAGGAGCGTCTTTTCGGTCTCACCGGCAGTGAAGGCAATCACGGCGAGGACGTCAAGGAGTATTATTTTTACCTCGACTCCACGCCGACTCACTCCTATATGAAGTTCCTCTACAAGTACCCTCAAGCCGAATTCCCCTACGGGCTGCTGGCCCAGGAGAATCGCCAACGCGGCAAACGAGACCTAGAGTTCGAGTTGATCGATACCGGAGTCTTCGACGACAACCGCTATTTCGACGTTTTCATTGAATACGCTAAAGCCGGAGCCGATGACATCTTGGTTCGCATCGAAGCGATCAACCGTGGCGCCGAGCCGGCCGAGCTGCACTTGCTGCCCACCCTCTGGTTCCGCAATACCTGGTCATGGGGATTGGATGAGCGCAAGCCACGGCTCCGTAGAGACGACTCCGTGGAGATCGCAACCATCAAGGCCGACCATTACTACTACGGTAGCCGCTGGCTTTACTGCGAGGGCAGTCCGCAACTGCTGTTCACGGAGAACGAGACTAACAAGAGCAAGCTCTTTAATTCGGAGAACGAGTCTCCTTACGTCAAGGACGGCATCAATGATTATATCGTTCACGGGGTCAAAGCCGCCGTCAATTCCGCCGCCTCGGGCACCAAGGGTTCGGCCCATTACAGGGCGACCCTGGCGCCCGGAGCGTCGTTTTCCACGTGGCTGCGGCTGACGAATGTTTCACCTTCAAGCGGACAACCGCTCGATGGAAATTTCCAACGGACTCTGCACGACCGGCGCACGGAAGCGGATGAGTTTTACCGCACGGTCATTCCCGACCCCATCGCGCCGGACCACAAGAATGTCATGCGTCAAGCTCTAGCCGGTGTGCTCTGGAGCAAACAGTTTTATCACTACGACCTAAATCGCTGGATCAAAGGCGATCCGGCGGGACCGGAACCGCCTCGCGAACGGCTCAACGGGCGCAACCATGAGTGGCGCCATCTCTACAACGCCGACGTCATCTCCATGCCCGACAAGTGGGAATATCCGTGGTACGCGGCCTGGGATCTCGCGTTTCACTGCATTGCGCTCGCGCTCGTCGATTCCGACTTCGCCAAGGAACAACTCGTGCTCATGACGCGTGAGTGGTACATGCACCCCAACGGCCAGCTGCCGGCCTACGAATGGGCCTTCGGCGACGTCAACCCGCCAGTCCACGCGTGGGCGGCATGGCGCGTCTACAAGGTCGAGAAGAAGCGCCGCGGCAAGGGCGACCGCAGATTTCTCGAGCGAGTGTTTCAAAAACTTTTGCTGAACTTCACCTGGTGGGTGAATCGCAAAGACGCCGAGGGACGAAACGTTTTTCAAGGCGGCTTTCTCGGTCTGGATAATATCGGCGTCTTCGACCGCAGCGCGCCGCTTCCCACGGGAGGCTACATCGAACAATCGGATGGAACGAGCTGGATGGGGATGTACTGCCTCAACATGCTGGCCATTGCCCTAGAGTTGGCCAGAGAAAACTCGGCCTATGAAGACGTCGCCAGCAAATTCTTCGAGCACTTTGTTTATATTTGCCGGGCCATGAACGATATCGGCGGCGAGGGCATCGAGCTTTGGGACGTCGCGGATGGCTTTTATTACGACGTCTTGCACCTCCCTGACGGGCACGCGTTGCCGCTCAAAGTGCGCTCCATGGTCGGGCTGATTCCGCTTTTCGCCGTGGAGACCTTGGACCCGGAGCTGGTCGACCATTTGCCTGGCTTCAAGCGGCGCATGCAGTGGTTCATCGAAAACCGCCCGGAACTGGGCGAGCGCTTCGAAACGGAAACTACGGATGACGGCCGGCGCCGGTTTCTCTCGCTCGTAAATCGACACCAGCTAAAGCGCGTGCTGCGCTACATGTTGGATGAGAACGAGTTCTTCTCTCCCTATGGAATTCGCGCCCTATCCCGTTACCATCATGACCATCCCTACTCGCTTAAAACGAACGGCATGGAATACCGGGTCGATTACGAACCGGCGGAATCAAGCACCGGGCTGTTTGGCGGCAACTCCAACTGGCGCGGACCGATCTGGTTCCCGGTGAACTTCTTGCTCCTCGAATCGCTGCAAAAATTCCATTACTTTTTAGGTGACAGTTACAAGGTCGAATGTCCGACCGGATCTGGGCGGATGCAGGACCTTTGGCAAGTCGCTGGTGAAATCTCTCAACGACTCACGCGCATCTTTTTCCGCGGGGGCGACGGACGCCGGCCTGTTTTCGGCGGCACGGAGAAGTTTCAAACCGATCCCTACTGGCGCGATCTCATTCCCTTTCATGAATACTTTCACGGCGACAACGGAGCCGGCATCGGAGCCAGCCATCAGACGGGTTGGACGGCGCTGGTGGCGAAACTAATCCAACAATACGGCGATTGAGTGAAATCAGTTGCCAGCGGCCGATCGTCAGGAGCCGACAGTCAGACGAAAAGCCCACATTTATATCCTCAGGGCGCATCATCCGTGGCATGGTGAACGCGAAAATATTCTCTATTCTGAATTCTGAAATCTTTTAAGCCTGATCCACGACGTGACCCACGCAAATGAAGACCGCTTAAGGACTTTCCTTCCCGCGCTCGCGCTGGGGTTACTGACCGCAGCGTTCATCATCGCGAAAACGGGCAGGGACGCGCTTTTTTTTCAAGGGAGCGGAGGGCTGCTCCAGCTACCGCTCGTGTACATTAACATTGGCGGAGCCTCGTTGCCCCTCGCTCTGCTCTTCGTCAAGGCGATGAAAATCTGGGGCGCCCGGCCGGCAAGGGTGGGAATTCTCCTGCTCGCTGCAACCGTAATAGCTGCCGCTGCTCCTTTCTTAGAGCCCGCAGATAACAAACTGCTGTTGGCCATTTTCATGTTCATCCCGGCGATTTTCGGGCTGCTCTTCGCGAGTCTGTGGCTTTTGGCATCGGACATCTTCGAAAAAACCGAAAAAAGCGGCGCAGCGCGTGCCTTCAGCAAAATAGGCGCTGGTACGCTCGCCGGCGGCATGTTGGGCGGCTTGATTTCAAAGGGACTCGCTCCCTATCTCGACGCAAAATGGCTGGTTTTCTTGGGTGCGGTTCTCATCCTTGGCGTCATCGCCCTCGTGCTAAAAATCCACGGTCGGTTTCCTACCACTATCGTCCCGAAGAAAGCCGACGAGAAAAAAAAGAAGACTGGATTTCTGACCCCCTTAACCAATAGGTACTCACTCACGCTTTTGTCTATTTCGATGACGGGCGCCCTTGCCGGCTTGCTCATCGACTTCCAGTTCTACGCGGCGGCGGCCAGCGCCAATATGGGCTCGAAGGGCAACGCGAGTTTCTTCGCCAACTTTTACATTCTGCTGAATTTTAGTTCCTTGCTGCTACAACTCTTCGCGACGCCCAGGATACAAGATAGGGTCGGATTGCGAGGTGGGTTAATGGTGCTGCCTGTTGCGCTCGTTGGCGGCGCCACTTTCGCAACCGCTGCCGCGACGGCTCTTAGCCGTTCCGTTTTGAGAGTGACGGAGGGGGGACTGCGCTCGTCAGTGCACCGCTCCATTTGGGAGCAGGCCTTTATTCCCGTCGACTCCACGGACCGGTCTGTCGTAAAGATCGTCGTTGACGGCGTCGCCGCCAGAATCGCGGAAGCGCTTGGCGCGATCGCCATTCTGCTTTGGCTGAAACAAGCGGTACCCGATGGCGTCATTGCCATGCCGCTCAATACAAGTTGGATGGCGTGGGCTACCCTGGTGACGGTTGCGGTTTGGTTGGTGATCACGCAAAAGATGAGAGTGCAGGTAAAAAAGGATCGAGGCGAGATCAAGCCGGCGGCGGCTCAGGACATCGTTTGCGAGCGGTTCCCTGACCAATGTCCCTGCACGACGGAGTTGGGCAAAGGCATCGCCTAGCATCCGCCAAGCTTTGTAGTTCCCGCTTCGACTGAGGCAGAGTTGCCTGCGCTTTTGATCGGCAACACCGGACCGTGTTTGACAAGAGCCCAAACTAAGCAATAGCTTTTTGTATGCCCGAGGGCTTGGTGATTCCCGGCAAGAAAAGCGCCGTCGACCTGTTGCTAGTGCTCTTTTCCGACGTACGCGCCGGCGAAGGCTTTACCGCTCTGCTCTTGATGATCAATCTCTTCTTGCTGTTGACGGCCTATCTCATCATCAAGACGGTGCGTGAGGCGCTCATCCTCTCCGAAGGAGGCGCGGTAGTCAAAAGCTATGCGGCGGCGGCTCAAGCTTTGTTGTTACTCGTCGTCGTGCCGTCATACGGTTACGTGGCGAGCCGAGTCCATCGCATCAAGCTCATCAACGGGGTGACGCTCTTTTTCATTTCAAATCTCGTCCTTTTCTATCTGCTGGGTCAATTGCAGGTTCCGCTGGGCGTCCCCTTTTTTCTCTGGGTCGGAATTTTCAATCTCTTGATCGTGGCCCAGTTCTGGTCTTTTGCCAATGATCTCTACCTCGAAGAACAAGGAAAACGGCTTTTTCCGATCATCGCGTTTGGCGGCTCTTTCGGCGCTATTCTCGGCCCGAAAATCGCCGGTTGGTTGTTTGAACCGTCAGGGCCCTATGGCCTTATGCTGATGACGGCGTTGCTCCTCGGCGTCTGCATGGTCTTTTCAAACCGGGTGAACCGGAGAGCTGCCCATGAGCGCCGCAATGCCCAACGCGCGCTTGACCCTGAAAAACCCTTGGGCCGACAAGGCGCATACAAACTGGTCCTCGGCCAACCCTATCTTCTCATCATTGCAGCGATGATGGTCGTTGCGAATCTAGTCAACACGACGGGCGAGTTCATTCTCGGCCAGAAAGTCACGGAGGAAGCGAAACGACTCGCGGTGGTAGAGATCGCGAACCCGGCCGGTCATGAATTGAGCGAGGCCGCGGCACACGCGATCGATCAGAAAAAGATGCAGCACTTCATTGCGGGTTTCTACGGCGATTTTTTCTTCAGCGTTAGTTTGGTTTCGGCTTTGCTGCAGCTTCTTCTGGTCTCGCGGATTATCAAATTCTGCGGCGTCTCGGGCTCGCTGTTCTTCCTACCGCTCATCGCTCTGGGAGGCTACGCTTTCATCGCTTTGACGCCCTTTTTAACCCAGATTCACTTCGCCAAAGTCATAGAAAACAGCACCGACTATTCTTTGCAAAACACGGCGCGCCAGGCGTTGTTCCTGCCGACGAGCAGAGAGGTAAAATACAAAGCGAAGGCGGCCATTGACACGTTCTTCGTGCGCATAGGCGATCTGCTGTCGATGGGAATTGTGTTTCTGAGCGTGCAGCTGTCCCTTACTACTCGGGCGTTAAGCAGTGTCAATGTTCTAATGATTATGGTATGGCTGTTTCTCGTGTTCGGCATCGGCCGCCGCTATAAAATTTTATCGGCGGCGCAAACAAGAGATGAAAGCTAGCGGTGGAGTCTCTCGTTTACCGACATAACCGCATCACCCGCCTCACCCACTGGATCAATGCCGTCGCCCTGCTGGTTCTCTTCATGAGCGGGCTGCAAATTTTCAACGCCTTTCCCGAGCTTCACTGGGGGAGCAAGGCGGAACCCGACGAAGCGTTCTTTTCCATCGCGGCCACGAGCGAGGACGCCGAGGTTCGCGGTTACACCCATTTATTCGGGTTGAAATTTGACACGACCGGCGTGCTCGGCGTGCAAAATACCGCGACCGGCCCCTCTCCACGGGCTTTTCCTAGCTGGATCACGATTCCCGGCTACTTCTGGCTGGCGGGAGGTCGGCGATGGCATTTCTTCTTCGGTTGGATTTTTACCATCAATGGCGTCCTCTATTTTCTTTACAATGTTTTGAACGGCCATATGCGCAAGTTTCTTTTCACCCTCAAGGACGCCGTCCAGGTGCCGGCGATGATCGCCTATTACTTGCGGCTGCGCCGTGGGTCGCCCCAAGAAGGAGAATATAATCCGCTGCAGAAAATGGCCTACACCAGCGTCTTTGTGATTCTAACGCCTCTAGTATTGCTGTCAGGACTCGCCATGTCACCGCAGTTGGACATCGCCTTCAATTGGCTGCCTGCCGCATTTGCCGGGAGGCAGTCGGCGCGCACAGTTCATTTCATTCTCGCGTTTGGCTTTCTCTTTTTTACTTTCGGCCACGTGTTCATGGTGCTGACCACCGGTTTCCTGAACAACATGCGCTCCATGGTCACCGGTTGGCACAACGAGAAAATAGCTCCGACGATTGAGGTAGCACCTGAAACTCCTGTAGCTCCCTCTCCGACCGCTCCTTCCCTCTCCATTGAGGGAGAGGGCAAGGGTGAGGGGGAACCGGAGAACATGGCCAGTCATCAAACATCGGAACCCGAGCTCAAAGCCGATGCTCAAGAAAACCCAAAAGACGAGGGTGGCGTTAATGAAAAATCAAAGTCTTGATCTCTCGCGACGAAAACTGCTTCTCGGCGCGCTCCAGGCTACCGGTCTCGTGCTTTTTTCCGGCTGCGAAAAAATGTTTAACGGCCTGCAACAAAACAGGAAGTTTCTCTCACTCCTCGAATCGGCTGAGGGCGCGAACCGACGCGTACAAAAATTTTTGACCGGCAGAAACAAGCTCGCCCAAGAGTTCACCGAAAAAGATATCTCACGTTATTTCAAACCCAACGGCAACCCACCGCCTTTGGCTATGGATTATATGGCAGACGCAGCAAGTCAGTGGCAGTCGTGGCGATTGGAAGTATCGGGCCTGGTGCAATCGCCACACAGTTTTTCTCTGACGGAACTTAAATCCATGCCCGCGCGCACGCAGATCACGCGCCACGATTGCGTCGAAGGCTGGAGCGCTATCGGCAAATGGAAAGGCGTTCGTCTGGAAGAGATCATGCGCCGGGTGCAACCACAGCCTCGAGCGAAATACGTGGTTTTTCACTGCATGGACACGGATTCGGACGGCACCCATTACTATGAGAGCATCGATCTTGAGGACGCCGTTCATCCGCAAACCATTCTCGCCTACGAAATGAATGACGCGCCCTTGCCGCTGGAGCACGGCGCGCCGCTCCGCCTCCGTCTTGAAAATCAACTCGGTTACAAGATGGCCAAGTACATCCGCGCCATCGAATTCGTTGCCGACTTGAAGAACATCCAACAAGGCAAGGGAGGTTACTGGGAGGATCAAGGTTACGAGTGGTTCGCGGGAATCTAACATGAATTTACGTTGACATGACCGAATCGGCATCGAATAGTCTCGCAGGCAACTTGGTCGGATCAAGATTATGATTAGACCGCTTGGCCTAATCCATGGTCACTATGAGTGCCGCTCGTTGAACGAGACGGTTCCGGTATTCATCGATCTATTGGCCCTGGAGGTTGTAGAAAAAGGGCATAGGCAAGTTATCGTGAAGCATCCGAATACGGACTGGCATCTGGTCGTTCACGAGGCCGGGTCGGACGCGGCGGATAAGCCTGTAATGAATCACTACGGGGTCAGGGTGTCGAGCCCGGAAGAAGTAGATGCAGCTTGGAGATATCTTAGCGAGCACAAGGACCAATATCGCCTTGGCAAAATCACCAAGCCGCGGGAGACCCATCTCGCTTATTCCCTTTATTTTAAAGAGCCCGGCGGCAACTACTGGGAGATTGAATGCTATCTTCCCCAGGCATTCCCAATCGCTTCTGTCTATGCCCCACACTGGAAGAACCCATGGCCTGAGAATAGATTCGCCGATAAAGGCTATGTTCCCCAAGGTCTAACGCACGGGACACTTGAATGTAATGACAAAGCCGTCACCGAACTCTTTCTGCGGCACGTCTTGGGCTTGCAGATCGTTCCCGGCGAAAGACCGGTCATTTATTTCAAGCATCCCGCTACACCCTGGTACGTCGTGGTGGTCCCGGCGAAGAATCGGCGATATCTTAATTCGAATAGCCGCTTCACTTTAGAGCTCGGATCGCCTGACGCCGTGGATAAGGCGCATCGCAATTTCGCGAAAGCGGGCAAAGAGATCGGTGTTACGGAACTCGGGGAACTCAAACGGGCGGGCGCAAACGTTTCATTTTTCCTCAGTGACCCAGATCGAAACTGGTGGGAAATTACTGCAAAAGCCAGCCGCGACGCGCACTGAGATAACTCCGCTCTGATTTTCCTCTCTCCCGCGTGCGCGGGCGACAATTTTGTTTGGAGGCAATTCCCATGAAGTCTGACAAGAGATTCGCTTCTCTCCAGGCTGCAGTGTTTCTGCTGGCAGGAATGGCGACGCAGTCATTCGGCCAAGGGCGCGAGCCGGTATTGTCGCTGGTGAAGAAGGAAAAGCCCGCCCTGCTCGAAACCTTGAGAGGACTGGTGTCCATTGAGACCGGCAGCCGTGACCGCGAAGGACTCGACAAGCTCGCAGATCTTATCGGCGGGAGGCTGAAAGAGCTGGGCGGCAAGGTCGAGTTGATCGAGCCGACTGACGTCTACAAGATGGAAGACACGCCCGAGAAAATCGGCAACATGGTCCAAGCCACGTTCATGGGCACCGGCACGAAGAAGATCCTCCTCATCGCGCATATGGACACCGTGTACCCGCGCGGCATGCTCGCGCAGCAGCCCTTTCGCATCGAAGGCGATCGCGCCTACGGTCTGGGAATCGCCGACGA
>WNGC01000488.1_pt1 | contig 23162 bp, 25 predicted proteins | sample 5400051 | NCBI WGS metagenome assembly WNGC01 (sample SAMN13153368, study PRJNA577476) | soil metagenome | isolation source: 20 cm soil or saprolite under grassland replicate 2 | place: USA:California | collected 2016-06-15
TCGCCGTAAAGGGTGAATTGGGGCACCACGAGGACCATTCCGCCGACGTCGGTGAGCGCGCGCTGCATCTTGCCTGCCTCCTCGAAGATCCGGAGAGCGGCGATTTTGGCGGCGAGGCGTTCGCCGTCCTCCGGACGGTCGTTCGCACCGACACCGAGCAGGACAACGACACCGGATTTGATCTCGGCCACACGCTCGTCACCGACGTCGACCGTTGCGGAGCGAACACGCTGAACGACCGCGCGCGTTAGCCGCTGACCTTCGACCCGCGCCTCACTCCAGCATCCACGGGTTGTCGCCGCGGACGACTGCCTCGACCTCCGGCGCGGAGAGGTGGCCCGGGGTGAACACCGTCATGCTCTTACCAAGGGGAAGGCGCGTGATGAAAGTCACCTTCCCGAAGCGATAGCCGTGCTGGAACAGGAATGGCGTGCCGTCGATCTCGAGTCTTTGCCGATGGGCTGTCGACGTCGCCGGCACGCCCGCCAGTATGGCCTTAGAGGTCCGGCCAGGGGTCCTCTGGGAAGCCAATCGTCGGAAGGTCCCAGGGATCCTCGGGCCAGGCCGTGGTTGGGACGCTCTCAACGAGGCTCGGAGATGGCTCGACGGTGAGGTCTGTGGTCGGGGTGTCGTCAGCAAAAGCGACGGTTCCGAGTACCCCGAGCGAGAGGATCGTAGTGACGAGCGCTGCCAGCACACGCGAGCGGAACGGTCTCATCTCGTTCTCCCCACATTGTCCGCGCCGACAGCGGCCAGTATTGTTCCCGCAGTCTAGAGAATCCGAATCCTCGGCCGCATTGTCAGTTCGGTCTAGACAGGGGAGCGTCGGTGGCGAGTCTGCCTGAAGCAGTTCAGAAGCCGGTGACCTTGGGCGAGCGGGTCCGCGCCGCTCGACACGCCCTTGGCCTGAGCCAAGCACAGCTTGCGGGCGAGGAACTGACCAAGGGCTTCATTAGTCAGGTCGAGGCGGGTCTCGTTCGTCCCTCGCTCCGCTCCTTGCAGATCATCGCTTCGCGGCTCGGCCGGAGCCTCGACTATTTCATCGGCGACGAGTCGCTGGCCGGTGCGAAGCGTCGCGTGTTCCACCGCCTCGCGGCGCAGGCCGCCATCGAACGCCGCGACTGGGCTGCCGTCCGGCGCGAGGCTTCGTCGGCGCTCGCGTTGCAGGCGCAGGGTGGAGAGCGCGCCACGCTGCTCCGTTACCTCGCGACGGCTGATACCGGAGAGGGGAAAAGAGAGCAGGCGTTCGAACGGCTCGCCGAGGCGATGGCCCTGGTCGACGCGAACAGCGACGCGACGGAGCTCGCCAATCTCCTGCACGCCCGCGGTGTCCTGTACGTCGAGCATGGTCAGCTCGCGGCGGGCGCCGAGTCGCTCGAGGCGGCGCGCGACGTGATGGAGCAGCGCGAGATCACCGATCCGCGTCTTCGCGCGCGAACGCTCGTTCACCTCGGCACCGTCTATCGCCGTCTTCACCGTACGGTGAAGGCTCTCGCCACATACGAGCTCGCGCTCGCCGTCGCCTCGCGATCCAGCGAGCTTCGTCTGGCCGCGCAGAGTTACATGGGTGTCGCCGTCGCGCTCTACGACGCGGGCGAGCTCGACGGTGCGATCGGGAACTACCAGCGCGCACTTGGGCTGCTCGAGCGCGTGTCCGACACCGCCGTCGAACTTTCCGTGATGCAGTCTCTGGCGACGGTCCAGTTCGAACACGGTGACATGAATGCCGCACGTGAGACGGTCGATCGCTGCAGCGAGCGGGCCGAACTCGCCGGCGATGTCCGTGTCGGCGCGATCGTCGACGTCTTGCGCGCGCGGATCACGCTCGAGGAGGGCGACTCTGAGAATGCGCTCCGCCTTGCCGAGAGCGCCGAAGCCCGGCTCGCCGATCTCGGCGACCACCGCCAGCAGGCCGATGCGTTGCGCGTCGCCGCAGCGGCGGCACACGCGCGTGGCGACTTCACCTCGTCCGACGAGGCTTACCGCAAGGCGATCCAAATACTTGCTTCCATCGAAGATCACCCCGATCTCTCGACCCTCGCCGCCGAGTACGCGCAGAAGCTTCGCGCGCGCGGCGATCTCGAGTCCGCGTTCGCCTACCTCGAGCTGGCGCGCGACCCAGCCGCGTCGCGCCCCGCATCCTGACGGGCGCAGCGCCGTAGCATCGAGGGCATGCCCCTCGATGCCCTCGCTACTGGCAACGACGCCATCGCGAAGGTCCTCGATGAAATCGGCGACCTGATCGAGCTCAAGGGCGAGAACGTCTTCCGCGCAGTCACGTACCGGGCTGCGGCGCGCTCGATCCGCGATCTGCGCGAGCCCCTGACGAAGCTCGTAGAGGAGCGTCGGCTCAAGGAGATCCCGAAAGTCGGGACGTCCGTGGGGGAAGCGATCGAGCAGATCGTCGCAACCGGCCGATCGAAGCGTCACGAGGAGCTGCAGGCGGCCGTCCCGCCCGGTCTTCTGACGCTGTTGCGCGTGCCAGGCGTCGGTCCGGCCACCGCGCGGACCATCTACGACCACCTGAAGATCACCACGATCGAGGAGCTCGAGGAGGCCGCGAAAGAGCACCGCCTTCAGCAGCTTCCGAAGATCCAGGCGAAGACCGAAGAGAACATCCTTCGCTCGATCGCGGCGTTGAAGCAGCGCACTGGCCGTTCGCTTCTTCATGAGGCGCGAGCGGCCGCGACGACGATGGTCGACTACCTTCGCGCGGAAACCGGCGTCGCCCAGGTCGCGATCGCCGGCAGCCTGCGTCGGTACAAGGAGACGATCGGCGACGTCGACATCGTGGTCGCGGGCGACGATGCGACGCCGATCTTCGAGGTGTTCGCCCGCGGCCCGACCGTCGAGCGCGTGCTCGCGCGCGGCGACACGAAGTGCTCGGTCATCGTCGACCGCGGCCTGCAGATCGACCTCCGGGTGGTCCCGGCGCGTTCGTTCGGAGCCGCGCTCCTCTACTTCACTGGCTCCAAGGAGCACAACGTCCGCCTGCGCGGGATCGCTCTCCGTCGCAAGCTCCTCCTGAACGAATACGGCCTGTACCGCGTCGGTGCGGAGGAGCGCGGTCAGGAGATCGCGTCGGTCACCGAGGAGGACCTATACGCCGCTCTCGAGATGGACTTCATTCCGCCAGAGCTCCGCGAGGATCGGGGAGAGGTCGACGCGGCCAGGGCGCACGCGCTCCCGAAGCTGGTCGAGCTCGCCCAGGTGCGCGGCGACCTGCATACGCACACGAACTGGACCGACGGTCGCGATCCCCTCGCCGACATGGCGCGGCGGGCGCGCGCGAAGGGCTACGCATATCTCGCGGTGACCGACCACTCGCCGGGTCTCGGGATGACCAACGGCCTCTCGCCTTCGCGGATCGAGGCGCGGCTTGCTGAGGCCGCGAGCCTGAACGCGGAGCTTGCGCCGTTCCGCGTCGTCGTCGGCACGGAGGTCGACATCCGCGCGAACGGAGCGCTCGACTATCCGGATCAGCTTCTGGCGAAGTTCGACATCGTGAGCGCCTCGGTCCATTCCTCGTTCGCGCAGACGCGGGATCAGATGACCGCGCGCGTCGTCGGCGCGATGCGTCACCCGCTGGTGACGGCCCTCTCGCACCCGACCGGGCGGCTTCTGGAGAAACGCGAGCCGCACGCGGTCGATCTCGAGAAGGTCATCGACGCGGCGGTCGAGACCGGAACGTGGATCGAAGTGAACGGCGGGCCCGAGCGCCTCGACCTTCCGGATACGTGGGTCCGCAAGGCGGTCGAGCGCGGCGCGACGCTCGTCGCGAACTCCGACGCGCACGCGATCGAAGAGCTCGATTGGATGGACCTCGCGGTCGGGACGGCGCGACGAGGCTGGACGCCGGAAGCGAGTCTCGCGAACGTGCGCGGTCTGGACGCCATGCTGGGCTCACGGAAAAAGCGCTGATGCCGCGCGCTCGGTTCGTCGTTCACGGCAGCGTGCAGGGCGTGAACTTTCGCGCGAGCACCGTGCGCGAGGCTCTGCGCCTGGCGATCACCGGTCGCGTGTGGAACAGCGACGACGGGTCGGTTGAGATGATCGCCGAAGGAAGCGGCGGCGCCCTCGCATCGTTGCAGAGCTGGTTGAACGACGGTCCGCCCGGCGCGGATGTGACCGAGGTCGAAAGAACCGAGCTCGGTGGGAAGGCGCGTTACGAAGGCTTCAACATCACGTGGAGCGCGCCGAGAGGCGATTAGCGGCGGCGCTTCCTTTTGCGTCCGGCCTTGGGGAAGTAAGCCTGACGGCGACGCTCGCGCTCCCATGCGGCTTCGCGCGGCGGCAGGTACGTCCAGTACAGGTACACGACGAGCGCGACGTTCGCCGCGATCGACACCACGATCACCCAAAAGGGCACGCCTTGCCGCAGCAGCACCAGATACCAGATGAGGAAGACCACATTGCTCCAGAAAGCCCAGGGTCGGACGCCGGTCTCGGGCGGAGGCGTCGTTCGGCTGCGCCAGTTGTACCAAACGATGTTCGCGATGAAGGACACGACCACCGCGATCACGGCGGGCCAATAGAAACGGGATTCGCTGTTGAATGGCTGAAAGAAGCGATCAACGAAGTGCTGGGGATCGAACGGCATGGACTGGCTATACTAGTCGCGCTGCGAGCCCTCCTCTCTGTCTCTGATCGCACCGGACTCGACGCGTTCGCGCGCGGATTGCAGGACCTCGGATGGGAGCTCATCGCCACCGACGGGACGCGGGCCGCGCTCGCCGCCGAGGGCATCACGTCGCGCTCGGTCGAGGACGTGACCGGCCAGCCTTCACTTCTGGGGGGACGCGTGAAGACCCTCCACCCGAAAATCCACGCCGCCCTACTCGCGCGCCGCGACGATCCGACACACCGCGAGGAGCTCAAGCGCGAGGGCATCGAGCCGATCGACCTCGTCGCCGTCAACCTCTACCCCTTCGCCGAGCACGCGGCCTCGGGAAAGACCGGCGGCATGCTGCTCGATCAGATCGACATCGGCGGCGCCACGCTCCTCCGCGCCGCGGCGAAGAACTACGAGCAGGTGGTCGTCGTCGCGCGGCCCGAGCGCTATGCCGCGGTGCTCGACGAGCTGAAGCAGCGGAGCAACGTGTCGCTCGAGACCCGTCGTGTCCTCGCCTCCGAGGCGTTCAGCCACACCGCCGCCTACGACGCGGCGATCGCCTCCCGCTTCGCGAGCGAGGCGGGGGTGCAGTTCCCCGACGAGCTCACGCTCTCCCTCCGCAAAGTCCGTGACCTCCGATACGGCGAGAACCCGCACCAGCAGGCCGCGATGTATGCCGTGCGCGGCGAGGACGGCGCGATGACGGCGATGCAGCAGCTGCACGGCAAGGCCACGAGCTTCAACAACATGCTCGACATCAACGCCGCGTGGCGCGTCGCGATCGACTTCGCGCAGCCGACCGTCGCGATCATCAAACACCAGAACCCCTGCGGTATCGCGTCGGACAACGAGATCACCAAGGCGTACCGGCGCGCGTTCATGTGCGACTCGGTCTCGGCTTTCGGCGGCATCGTCGGAGCGAACCGGATCGTGACGCGGGAGCTCGCGGAGGCCATGGAGGGGACGTTCTACGAGGCGATCATCGCGCCCGGTTACGAGGACGAGGCGCTCCCGATCCTTCGGCAGCGCCGCAACCTCGAAATACTTGCGGTTCCCGGCCACGCGATCGTCGGGGGGCGACTCGCGCGGAAAGATGGCGGCGCTTTCGACTACAAGCGCATCGCCGGCGGCATGCTCGTGCAGACGCCCGACGAGTCCGCGGTCGACGAGGGCAACTTCAAGGTGGCCACGGAGCGCACGCCGTCACTCGAGGAGCTCACCGACCTTCTGTTCGCGTGGCGTTGCGTGAAGCACGTGACCTCGAACGCGATCGTCCTAGCGAGAGGGCTTGCGACCGTCGGCGTCGGGCCGGGCCAGATGTCACGCGTCGTCGCGGTCGAGACCGCGGTTCGCAAGGCGGGCGAGAACGCCCGGCTCGCGGTGATGGCCTCGGATGCGTACTTCCCGTTTCCCGACGGCATCGAGGTCGCGGCGCGCGCGGGCGTGACGGCGATCATCCAGCCCGGCGGCTCTCTGCGCGACGCGATGATGATCGACACGGCGAACAAGAACCACATGGCGATGCTGTTCACGGGGCGACGTCACTTCAAGCACTGATCGTCGCGCAAGCCAGCGGGGCGCAGGTGCAGCCCGGGATCTTCCTCACTCGGCCCCCCGTGGGATCCCAATGTCCGGCCGACTAGGGGCCGCTCGCTCGGAAGACCCCAGGCTGCCTTCACCGCGCGGCAGGGCGCGCCGAGTCGAGTGCTCGTTGCAGGACCGCCCGGTTTTCATCGAGATACGCCGCATCGCGCTTCATCCGCGCCGGGACGTCCCAATCGGCCAGCTTGATGGCGCCTTTGTCGCCGAGACGCGCCTGCTCCGCGATGAACTCGCCCACGAAGAGCGTGCGCTCCTTCAGCACCTCGAGGAGGGACGCGCGGCTCGACAACCCATACGCATCACAGAAACGACGGAGGCGAACCGCGCGCTCGTCGATCGAGAATGCCCCCGACTCTGAGAAGAGCGGGACCCACGAATACGCGGTGTTCGCGATGTCCCAGATGCGAGTTCCTGGACCAGCCATATCCCAGTCGATCATCACCGCGAGACGGCGGTCACGAAAGAGTGCGTTCCACGGCGCCCAGTCGTTATGACAGATGATCTCGTGGGCCGTCGGCGCGACCAGTCGCCATCGCGGGTGGGCCGGCGGTACAAATCCCTCGACGAGGTCGTGGTAGCGACGGAGCAGGCGCGCACCCTCGGCGAGGTGATCGTCGTCGCTCACCCAGTCCGGGGGCGGATCAGGCCAGCCCGGATGAGCATCGCCCTCGATGTACTCGAGTATTTCGCGGCCCTTTTCGTCCAACCCTCGGGCGCGCGGCGCTTCGAACCCAGCGTTCTCGAGGAAACGGAGCAGCGCGTGGACCGCCGGAGTCCATGGACCGGCGCGCCGCCTGACCGTGTCGCCGACGCGCGTCGCATCGTTCATGTTCCCGCCGACGAAAGGCTCTTCGAGCATCCCCGACGAGGCTAACGCCGCTCACGGCGAGGTAGTCTCGGTCACATGCTCGCCGTCGCGCCCGCGGATCTGGCGAAGCTGCCATCCACACCTGGGGTCTATCTCTTCATCGACGCGCGCGGGCATCTGCTCTACGTCGGCCGCGCTTCGAATCTGCGCTCCCGTGTCAGAAGCTATTGGACCGCGGGCCTAGACCGGCCCGGACTCCGCGGGATGGTCCGCCGAGTCCGGCGTGTCCTCGCCGGTCCGTGCATATCGGAGCACGAGGCCGCGCTGCTCGAACGAACACTCCTCGAGCGCCTCGATCCGTCGTTCAACCGAACGACCGGTTTCGAGACTGTCGTCGGTGTTCGGTTGAGCTCGGCCCCACCGGGGATTGCGGCTGTCGTCGAGCTTGCCCCAAGGATCGATCGAGTCTTCGGCCCATACCTCGGATGGGCGCCGACATACGCGGCCGCGTCCGCGCTCATGCGGCTCTTTCCGGTGCACTTCTGCCGGCCTCCCCGAGAGCTGGACAGCGTCGAGCGGGACCTCGCTCGGATCCGCGGCGTCGGAGAGCACGATCTCGACGAGCTCTCGCAGCGGGCGGCGAATGTATTGGAGCGCGATCGGTCCGCCGTGATCGAGGCCGTCGACCGCGTGCGACGGGAGCGCGAGCATGCGTCCGAGCTGCGCCTCTACGAACGCGCCTCGGAGCTGCAGCGTCAGATCGACGGGATCCTGTGGATCACACAGCGACAGGACGTGATGCGACTCGGGCTGAGCGGTGATCGTTGGGCCGTCGATGAATCGCGGATCGACGAGGTCGTCGCGGCGATCGGCTGACTAGGCGAGCTCGATGTAGCGGAACGCCTCCGCCGCGGGCATGTTCCAGGTCGATCCGGTGCTCTTGGCCCACCAGCGCATGCGCTCGGCGAAACCTTTGCGACCGCCGATCTGGCTCTTGTGCGACCTGAGGGCGGCGATCTTTCCGTCGATCGACCCGGAGATGTCGAACCAGATGTTCGGATCGCGCGTCCCGAAGAGGAGCACGCGCGAGACGCGGTGGTGCTTCAGGCCACCGGTGAGCTGCTCGGGAAAGAAGAGGTGGTCGCGCGCGGCGATCACGCCGTCGAGCCCGCTCCATCCGGCGACGCGGTGGTCCGGATGCATCTGGTAATGACCCCACGGGTCGTTTGTGAACACGACGTCGGGCTTGTGCTCGCGAATGGCCAGGCAGACCTCCGCGCGCAGCTGCATCGTCCGCTCGAGCTCGCCGTCCTGGTGCCCGAGGAAGACGAACTCCTTCACGCCGATCGCCCCGCCGGCCGCGCGTTGCTCGCGCTGTCTCGTTTCGGCCATTTCCTCCGGCGTCACGTTCGGATCGTGCGTCCCCTTCTGGCCGCTTGTGATCACGCAGTACGTGACGTGCGTTCCTGCCGTCCGGATCCACGACGCGAGAGTGCCCGAGCAGCCGAAGTCCACGTCGTCGGGATGAGCGAAGATCGCCATAGCGCGCTTGGGCATGGCGAATGACGCCGCCAACTAGACGTTCACCTTCCGTTCGTCGAGCACGCGATCGTAGAGATCGACGATGCGGTCGCCGACGCGGCGCCAGGTGAAGTGCTCCGCGCGATCGCGCGCACCGTGCGCGAGGTGCATGCGGAGGCGCGCATCGGTCAGGACCTGCGCCATGGCGTCGGCGAGCGCCTGGTAGTCGCCGGCCGGCACGAGGAGTCCCGATCTACCGTTTTCGATCACCGTTTGCAGTCCGCCGACGCGGGTCCCGACGACCGGTGTGCCGCACGCCATCGATTCGAGCGCGACGAGTCCGAATGACTCGGTCAGCGACGGCACCGCGCAGAGGTCCGCCGCCGCGTAATACAGGGCGAGGTCCTCCTGTCCCCGAGAACCGACGAACGAGACATTCGACTCGAGCCGGTGCTCGTGAACGAGGCGTCGGAGCTCGAGGATCTTCTCGGTTTCGGGTGCGTCGTCGCCTGGATCGAGGGCGCCGCCGACGACGAGGAGGCAGACGTCGCTCCGCATGTCGGGATGGCGCTGAAACAGAAGACCGAGCGCGCGCAGGAGCACATCGATCCCCTTGATCTGCTCGATCCGCCCGACGAAGAGGATGAGCCGCTCGCATTGATCGCGCCCGAGCTTCTCGCGCGCATCGGCCTGCCGGACCGGATGGAACAGCGTCGGATCGACGCCGCAGGGGATGACGGCGACGCGCGCGGCGTCCGCACGGTAGAGGCGGCGCAGCTCGCCGAGCTCGATCTCGCTGGCCGCGACAACGGCCGCCGACTTCTTGACCGCCTCGCGCTCGATCTCGATCCGAACGTCGCTTTCGCCGTCGATGTCCTCGTCGATGACCTCACGCTTCACGAGCCCGAGCGTGTGGAACATTTGGATGACCGGCACGTTCCATTTCTGCTCGAGGGTCCGCGCGACTTTTGCCGAGAGCCAGTAATGGGCGTGCACGAGGTCGTACGACTTCCCCTCGGCCGCCGCGTGCTCGAGAAGCTTGGCCGTGAATTCATCGAGGTGCTGGTAGACATCCATCTTCGGCCAGTAGCCGATCGGCCCCGATTGGATGTGGATCACGCGGGCATTCGGGCCGAGCTGCTGGATCCGTGGATCGTCCCTCTCGCGCCAGCGAGTGAAGACGTCGACCTCGATGCCGCGCGCGCCGAGGTCACGGGCGAGCTCGCGCACATACACGTTCATGCCACCGGAGTCGCGGCCCCCGAGCTTCGCGAGGGGGCATGCGTGGACCGAGATCATCGCGATCCTTCGCGTCACGGCCGGTCTGCCTCCAGGCGGAGCAGCCAGTGGTCGGTTCCGCCGAGGTCGTACTTGTACGGCTCGTCGCCACGCAGAAAGTCGTAGCTGCGCACGCCTTCGGCGATCGCCGAACGGATCGCGTACGCGGTGCACGCGACGCCGACCGAGAGCGCCGCGAGATTGGGGTCATAGGCGGCGTTGTAGAGCGCGAGCGATCCCGCGTACGCAAACCCGAACAGGACGGCGACATCCTCGCCGTCGACCGTGAGCACTCCCAGTCGCAGCCACCCGCGTGCGCCCAGCGTGTCGGCGACATCGCGGAAGAAGCGCTCGATATCTGCGGTCATGAACTCGGCCTTCTCGCCGCGCGACCTGCGGTGCAGCGCCATGAATCGGTCGACCACCGCGCGGCGCTCGCCGTCGTCGGCGAAACGGAAGCCGACCCGACGTCCGGTCTCGAGGCGACGGAGCTTTCTACGGAGCTCGTGGCGCTCCTTCTTTCCAAGACCCTGCACGTAGGAGTCGAAGCTGCTGGGTAGCTCCATTCGCGGGGCGGTGACCAGCCGCTCGACGCGGACCTCGTAGCCTGCGGCGGTGAGGATCGGCGAAATCGCTTGTATGGTTCCCGTCTCTTCCGGCACGAAATCGAGACGGACACGCGGCGCCCACTCGGCTGCGATCCAGTCCGCCAGCGCGGCCGCGACGGTGGACCCGTCTTCCGGCGCGGTGACGATGTCCTGGTAGTCGGTGAGCTCGCCGCCCGCGAAGGAGATCGTGCCGTCGGCGTCCCGGGCCAGCGCAGCGATCCCGTGGTGCGCGACCTCGAGCGTGATCTGCTGGCGGCGATCGTACCGGCGCGCGAGGCGGATCCAGTCAGGCGTGAGGAAGACTGTCGGATACGCGCGACGCCGGGCCAGCTCGGACCATTCGGACTCGAGCGATGCCGGATCGCGCGCGATACAGACCGGGTCGGACGTGGTGAGGATCATCCGAGTCTAGGGGAGTGCACGCTCGGATGAACGCACCCGCGGCTCATAGAATTCCGCGGTGAATCGCGACCCCGCACCGCGGGTGATCGTCGCTCCCCAATCCTTCAAGGGTTCGGCCGATGCGGTTGCAGTCGCTTCGGCCATCGCGCGCGGCATCCGTCGCGCATGGCCAGGCGCGCGGATCGAAGAGATGCCGCTCGCCGATGGAGGCGAGGGCACGGTGCGCGCGTTGGTCACCGCGACAAACGGCGGTGTGCGCAGATCACGCGTGCACGATCCGCTCGGTCGCGAGATCGATGCGGAGTGGGGAGTTCTCGGCGACGGCGTGACCGCGGTCGTGGAGATGGCCGCGGCGAGCGGTCTTCCGTTGCTCGAGCCGAGCGAGCGCGATCCGCGCATCACGAGCACTCGCGGGACCGGGGAGCTCATCCTCGCTGCGGCGGCAAGCGGCGCTCACCGCATCGTCATCGGGATCGGTGGCAGCGCGACGAACGATGGGGGCGCCGGCATGGCGCGCGCTTTTGGGTACCGCTTTCTCGATCGAAGCGGCGATGACCTTCCCGAAGGTGGGTCGGCGCTCGCGCGGCTCGGCCGCATCGATGGCCAGACCGATCCCCGTCTTGTCCGTCCGTCGATCGAGGTCGCCTGCGACGTGCGGAACCCGCTGCTTGGTCCGGAGGGCGCGTCCGCGATCTACGGGCCGCAGAAGGGCGCAACTCCAGAGATCGTCCGCGAGCTGGACGCGGCGCTCGCGCGGTATGCGGACGTGGTCGAGGCGTTCGTCGGCAGGCCGATCCGCGACGTGCCCGGCGCGGGCGCCGCCGGCGGACTTGGCGCGGGACTGCTCGCCTTCCTCGACGCGCGTCTCGTCTCGGGCGCCGAGCTCGTGCTTCGCGCTGTCGGATTCGCCGAACGCATCGCCGGCGCCGATCTCGTCGTGACCGGCGAAGGCCGCGTCGATCAGCAGAGTGGATACGGCAAGCTCACCGGTGCGGTCACGGCGGCCGCGCGGCGCGCCGGAGTGCCGGTGGTCGCGATCGCGGGTGGACTCGGCGCAGGCCACGAGACGCTCGGCCTCGACGCGATCGCTATCGCGAGCGAGGGCGTTCCGATCGCGCAGGCGATGCGAGAGCCGCTGCCGCTCATAGAGCGCGCCGCAGAGCGCGTCGTTCGTGCGCGGGCGCCGGTTACGGACTAGCGTTACGCCCGCCGATGCAGGTCAAGGCAACGCCTCCGCTCGAACGCATTCCAGTCGATCGCACGCCGAGCCTCGAGCTGGTTCGGATAACAGAGGCCGCGGCGATCGCCGCGGCACATTGGATGGGCCACGGCAACAACAACGAGGCCGATCAGGCAGCGGTCGAGGCGATGCGGAAGACCATGGAGGACGCGCGCTTCAACGGAATGATCGTCATTGGGGAGGGCGAGCGCGACGAGGCGCCGATGCTCTTCATCGGCGAGCGCGTCGGACGGGGCGAGGGCCCGGAGCTCCACATTGCCGTCGACCCTCTCGAGGGCACGAATCCTGTCGCGAAGGGCCGCCCAAACGCGTGCGCAGTTATGGCCGTCTCGGAGCCGGGTGGGCTTTTGCACGCGCCCGACACCTACATGGAGAAGCTCGTCGTCGGTGCGCCCGCCCGCGGCAAGGTCGACCTTGATCGACCCGTCGCCGAGAACCTCCGGATCATCGCGCAGTCGCTCAACCGCGATGTGAGCGACCTCACGATCGTCATCCTCGACCGCCCGCGACACGCAAAGCTCATCAACGACGTGCGCGCCGCCGGCGCGCGCATCAAGCTCATCGAGGACGGCGATCTCATGGCGTCGCTCTCCGTGCCCATCGCCGGAACGGACGTGCATGCCGTCATGGGCACCGGCGGCGCGCCTGAGGGAGTGCTCGCCGCCGCGGCGCTCCGCTGCCTTGGCGCCGAGATCATCGGACGTCTTCATTTCCGGAGCGAAGAGGAGCGCGGCCGCGCGAAGAAGATGGGGATCGCTGACGAAGCGCGCATCTACCGTACCGAGGATCTGGCCAGCGGCAAGGACCTCCGATTTGTGGCGACCGGCGTGACCGACGGAGAAGTCCTGAAGGGAGTCCACTTCTTCGCTCGCGGCGCGCGAACGCATTCACTGCTGCTCGACCGGCTGATGGGAAAGCTGCGGTTCATCGACACCACGCACTTTGAAGACATCGATCACCCGCCGCTCATCCGGCTGGAATGACCCGCCGCTAGTACGTCTCGGCGGACCTCGGCAGCGACGCGGCCCCGTTTCGGACCGCGCGCATCAGCACTTCGTAGTTCGCGTCCTTCAGCACGCAACCCGCGCCGAAGGCCCGGGCGACATCGCACACATCGACGTCGAGGGTGTACATCACGACCCGCGTGTCAGGGAGCTCGCTCGTGATCCACTCGAGGACCTGGACGCCGCGCCCGCCGGGCATCTCGTCGTCCAGGATGACGATGTCGGGCGTGAGCTCCTGGCACGTGCGGACGGCCTCCTGCGCATCGCGAGCTACGCCGACACAGTCCATGTCACGCTCGGCGTTCACGAGATAGCGGAGGTTCTCGCGGACCGACGGATGATCGTCGACCACGAGGACGCGGATCCTTCCCCCAAGCACCTGCGTCAGTCTAGGTCCACTCCGACGGGTCGGCACTGTCGATTTTGGATTGACACGGCCGAGTTATCCGTTTAGCTTCATCGGGTGCCCGCCACGCGGACGCGAAGGCGCCGTCCGGCACCGCTCTCGCCCTCCCTCAAGAAGCTCGGCGAGCGCATGCGCGAGGCGCGGATCGCGTCGGGGATGTCGCAGGCGCAGCTCGGGGCGCCGTATTTCACGAGGGCGCACGTGAGCGCGATCGAGCTCGGCAAGATCCGGCCGGCGATGCGCTCGCTCGAGCACATGGCGAAGAAGCTCGACCGGCCGGCCTCGTACTTCCTCGACGACGTGGATCTGGAACGTGCGCGGGGCGAGCGAGATCTGGAGATCGGTGCGATCGGGGGCCTCCTCACGTTCGCCTCGGCGCCTGAGGCGCTGCGCCGCGCCGAGAAGCTGCTCGACGCGGGAAATCTCTCGGTGCGCGAGACCGCCCGCGTTCGGCTTCACGCGGGCTCTGCCCTGAATCTTCTCCAGCGCGGTCGCGAGGCGATCAAGACGCTGACGATCGCGCAACGCCTCGCGGCCGAGCTGGGCGACGAGCCGCTTGGACGCGCGGCCGACTATCAGCTCGCCGTCGCCACGCGCATCGCCGGGAATCCGCGGGGGGCGCGCGAGATGCTGGAGACGCTCCTTCGCCGGATCGAGACAGCGAAGCCACCGGATCAGCTCCTACGGCTTCGCGTGCTGATCACCATGGGTGGCTGCGCCCAGGATCTCGGCGAGCCGCAGGCCGCGACCACCTATTACCAGCAGGCCCTCGAGTGGTCGAGCGAGATCGGCGACCTCGCTCGGATCGCGTTCATCCATCAGGGCCTCGGGAACGCGTATCGCGCGCTCGGGGATCACGACGCCGCCGCCGGTCATTATCAGAAGGCGCTCGCTTCGGCGGAGCTCGGTAAGGACCTGGTCGGGATGCTCATCATGCGCAACGCGCTCGCGGTGATCGCGGCCGACGCCGGTCGTACCGAGGCCGCCTACGAGCATGTCGCCCGGGCGATCGAGATCGCGCGCGTATCGGGACCGGCCGCCTACCTCGCCCACTGCTACGCGACCCGGGCCGAGGTCGCGCTCAAGGCCAAGGACACCCCGCTCGCACGCTCGAGTGCGGAGGCCGCGATCGCCGCCGTCGGGGAGCGCGGCGCCGACGCCGACCGCGCGGTCGCGGGCGCGACGCTCGTCCTCGCCGAGCTCGATCTCCGCGAGGGCGACACCGCGAAGTCCGAGCGCCGCATGCGCGACGTCGTGGCGATCTACAAGAGTCTCGATGCGAAAGCCGAGCTCGGCGACGTCCTCATGCGCTTATCCCGGTCCGCGAAGAAGCGCGGAGATCTCCGCACGGCCGAGCGATACGCCACACAGGCCTATGCCGTGACCAAGCCGGGGAGCGCCAACGTAGAGATCTGATCACCGAGGTGTCCCGCGCGGGTGGCACGGGGGAGCGGGTTGCGCGCGAGCCGTTGACCGGCCGCGACAGTCGCGAGCGGTCCCAAGTGGTGGGGAGCGGACCGGTAGGCGAGCGCGCGACCCCGACCCAAGGGGCAGGGGCCCCTGACCGCGAAGCGGGACAGGACCCGCGCGGGGCGACCCGGGACAGGACCCGCGCGGGGCATCCCTCGGTCAGTCCGTTTGTTGGCGCTCCGCGGCGGTTAGCACGTTTCGCAGTAATAGCTCAGTCGTCACGGCACCGAGGCCGCCCGGAACAGGACTCAGCGCACCGGCGATCGGCGATACGCTGTCGACGTCGGCATCGCCGACGATCCCGTGCGGCGTCACGTTGATCCCCGCGTCGATCACGGTCGCTCCGGGAGCGAGCATGTCGCCCTTCAGGAATCCGGCACGCCCGACGGCGACCACGACCACACTCGCATTCCTTGTAATCGCGCCGATATCCGGCGTTCGGCTATGCGCGATGGTCACCGTCGCGTCCTCGCCGAGCAGGAGGTAGGCGACCGGTCGCCCGACGACCGTGCTGCGTCCGACCACCGTCGCATGCGCGCCGCGCAGGGCGACGCCATGGAACTTGAGCAGCTCGATCACGGCGTCGGCCGTGGACGGCACGAACCGTGGGCGTCCGTCCGCGAGCAACCCAACGTTGAACGGGTTCATACCTTCCACGTCCTTCGCGGGAACGATGTGGTCGACGATGTGCCCTTCGTCGAGCGTTCCGGGTAGGGGAGTCAGGAGGAGGATGCCGTGGACCCGCGGGTCCGCGCCGAGTCGCTCGAGGGTCGCAGCCAGCTGGCGCTCCGGCGTGTCACCGGGGAGGTCGATCTCGTCCACCGCGATGTCCAGCTTCTTGCCGCGTGCGGCGAGGCGTTGCTGGTAGGTGTTCGCTGCCGGGTCGATCCCTACCGACACCGCAGCGAGTCGCGGCGCGATCCCGCGCGCACGCAGGGTTGCGCTTCGCTCGCGTGACAGCTCGTGCAGCTTTTCGGCGAGTGGCTTGCCAACGAGCAGCCGCACGGTGTTACCGGGCGATCCGCGACTCGACGAAATCCGTGATGCGGCGGCGTTGCTCGTCGCTGCCATCGACTGCGCGGTCGAGATGCTCGGAGATGACTTTGACCTGAGCCGGGTCCTTGATCGACGCGAGATTGATCATCACGTTCAACGCGGCTCCGCGCAGCGCGGTCTCGGCCATGAGCGCCCCCACGCCGATGTCGCTCGCCGTCATCGGGCTTGCGCTCGCGACACCGCGCTCGCACGCGTCGAGCAGCCGCCGCGCGGTTTCCGCTACCTCGAGCGGCACCCGCGAAGCCGCGAGAAGTGCGGCCTGCATGCGGTCCTGGCGCTCCTTCTTCTCGTCGTCGGTCTTGCGCGGAAGCTTCATCGCCTCCGCGACCCGCGCGTACGCAGCGCTGTCGTCCTCGACGAGACGCAGGAAATCCGAACGGAGGTTGTCGGTCTCCTCGACGTATGCCTCCAGCGCATCCGAGCGGTCCTTCTTCATCGTGATGCGTCCCACCATCGCGGCGAGGGCCGCGCCCATCGCGCCGGCATACGCGGCGGCGCTCCCACCCCCGGGCACCGGCGCGTCGGAGGAGAGATCGTCGCTGAACGCGCGCAGCGAGTGTTCGATGAACCGATCGGTCATGGGAACGGGGCCGAAGTGTACGTGCTAGCATTCGTCGAAACTTCATACGCGATCCCTTTCATGCAGAGAGGCTGAGGGAACGGCCCGATGACGCCTCGGCAACCGGCGGAGTCCCGCTGCGGTGCCAATTCCGTCCCGATGGATGAGCCCAGGGAAAGATGAGAGGGTCGACCGAACAGGAAGACCTCTCGTCATAGATAGAAGGAGAGGTCTTTTCTTTTGAGCGCACTGGCGAGTCTTCTCAGATCCGGCGCATTCGTCGTCACGGCGGAGCTCAATCCGCCGAAGAGCGCCGCGGCGGGTGTCGTGCGCCGCCGGGCCGAGGCGCTCAAGGGCGTCGTCGACGCCGTTAACGTCACCGACAGCAACCGGGCCATGGTCGCGATGGCTGCCATCCCCGCGGCGACGATCGTCCGGAGCGTCGGCCTCGAGCCGATCGTCCAGATGACCGGCCGCGACCGGAACCGGATCGCCCTACAGGCCGACGTGCTCGGCGCCACGGCGATCGGCATCGAAAATTTCGTGTTCATGAGCGGTGACGACCCCAAGCAGGGCAACCACCCCGACGCCGTGTTCGTCAAGGACCTCGATGGGGTCGGCCTGGTGAAGATGGCCGTCGGGATGCGCGACCAGGCGCAGTTCCTCTCGGGCGACGAGATCAAACAAGCGCCGAAGATGCTCGTCGGCGCGACCGCCTCGCCGTTCACCAAGCCGATGGAGGCCGATCTCACGAAGACCTTGGACAAGATCGCGGCCGGCGCCGACTTCCTCCAAACGCAGCCTGTCTTCGACCTCGCGACGTTCAGTCGTTGGCTCGTCGAGGTGCGTCGCGGGGCTTCCCGCGACGTGCCGATGATCGCCGGCGTGCTCGTTCTTCGCTCGCCGGACCAGGCGGAGCGGCTCGCCAAGGTCCCTGGTCTCGCCATCGGTCCGGAGGTGCTCGACCGTTTGAAGAAGGCGAGCGATGCCGAGGCCGAGGGCATCGCCATCGCGGTTCAGATGGTGAAAGCGCTGAAGGCCCTTCCCGGTGTGCGTGGAGTGCATCTGTACGCGATCGAGTGGCCTGAGGCGGTCGCGCGTGTCGTCGAGGCGGCCGGGCTCCTCCCGAGGCCGGATGCGCGGGTGCCGGCATGACGCTGAAGACGACCGTCATCGGCGCATATCCAAAGATCGGCGAAGGCCTGGACGGGCAAGAGCTGCGCCGCGCGCTTCATCGTCACGATCGCGGTGAGATCGGCGACGCCGACCTGGACAAAGTCTTCGACGAAGTCACCAGGACCGCGGTCGGCGAGATCGAGTCCGCTGGCGTCGACGTCACCAACGACGCGCAGATTCGCTGGGACGATCTGCTCTCGCCCTTCTCACGTGCGTGGTCGGGCGTCGAGCCGGGTCCCCTCGAGAGGTTCTACGACAACAACACGTACTTCCGGCAGCCCGTGATCGCTGGGCCAATCGTGACCGACGGGCGTTCTCTCGTGCGCGACTACACCTTCGCGCGAGGGGTCGCGAAGTCCCAGCTCAAGGCGTCGGTCCCGGGACCGCTGACCTTCGCGACCCTCGCCGCCCGCGACGAGCAGTACCGCTCTCTGGAGGACCGCGTGCTCGCGGTCGCAGACGCTACGGCGAGGGAGATCGCCGGGTTGAAGGCGGCGGGAGCCACGATGATCGATATCGAGGATCCGGCGGTCGTCGCATCGCCAAAGCACATCGAGCTCGCGCGCGAGGCGTACGGCCGCTTCGCGGACCCCGACCTCGCGCTCACCCTGGTGACCTACTTCTTCCCGGCCGATGCGGTGCTCGAGTCTCTGGCGTCGTTCCCCGTCGCCGCGGTCGGCATCGACGTGCGCAGCCGGGACACGACCGCGTTCGATCGGCTCGACGCGTTCCGCACCCAGTACGTACTCCTCGGAGTTGTCGACGCGCGTAATACCCGCCTCGAGACCGCCGACGAAGTTGCCCGCTACGCGGAGCGTGCCCAGAGGCTCGTGCCGCAGGAGCGGCTCGTCCTTGCCACCACAACGTCGCTCGAATACCTGCCGCGCGACGTCGCTCGCGCGAAGCTCACGGCCCTGGTCGAGGGAGCGCGGCTCCTGAGCGGCGAAAAAGCAGGGGCAGGGGCCCCTGGCGGGGCGGGGGCCCCGGCATGACCGACAACGTTCTGCTGACGACGACGGTCGGCTCGTTCGGAAAGCCCGAGTACCTGACCAAGGCGCGTGCCCAGGCGGCCCGGGGCAAGCTCGGAGCCGCCGAGCTCGAGGAGCTCGAGCGCAGGGCGACGGCCGAATGGATCCGGCGCCAGGAGGACATCGGACTCGACGTCCTCGTCGATGGCGAGATGTACCGCGGCGACATGGTGGCGTACTTCGCGGAGCGGCTCGAGGGCTTCAAGATCGGCGGGCTCGTGCGCTCGTACGGCAACCGCTACTACCACAAGCCGGTGATCGCGGGAAAGGTGGAGCGCCTCCGTCCGATGACGGTCAGCTGGTTCGAGTACGCGCAGTCGCTCACGTCCAAGCCGGTGAAGGGCATGCTCACCGGTCCGTACACGCTCCTCGACTGGTCCTACAACGAGGCCTACCCAACGCGCCGCGACGCGGTGCTCGCTCTCGCCGAGATCGTCCGCGACGAGGCGCGCGACCTCGAGCGTGCTGGTGCGAAGTACATCCAGATCGACGAGCCCGCGATCCACGCGCGGCCTGAGGAGATCGATATCGCCATTGAAGCCATGGGCATCGTGACCGCCGGCCTTTCGGCAAAGACGATCTCTCACATCTGCTATGGGGACTTCGCGGCGATCTACCCGCAGGTGCTCGACCTGCCTGTCGACCAGCTCGACCTTGCGATGGCGAACTACGGCTATCGGTGGCTCGAGCTATTCGACCGCAATCCCTTCACGAAGGAGCTCGCGATCGGGATCGTCGACGTGCACGCGCACGAGACGGAGACGGTCGACGTGGCCGCCGACGGGATCCGCAAAGGCCTGCGCTACGTCCGGGCCGAGAAGCTCTGGCCGCACCCCGACTGCGGTCTCAAGACGCGCACCATCGAGGAGTGCGTCGAGAAGTGCGTGGCCGTGGTCGAAGCGACGAAGGTCGTCCGTAAGGAGCTCGCAAAAGTCCCGGCGTAACCTGCAGGCGGAAGTGAGCCTTTCCGCGCGGTCGGTCGCGATCGCTTTGGTCTGGGCTGGTCTCGCCGTCGTAGCGATGCTCGCTCTGTTCCAAGGTGACTGGTCCGACTACCTGATCCCGCTCGCGCTCTTGGCCAGCACGGTCTTTCTGCTGGCGCTTCGCTGGCAGACAGTGGCATGGCTTCGCGGAGGCCGCTCGGCGGTCGTGGGGCGAGCAGTCCGGACCGTCGCTGTTTCGTGTCTTGGTCTATTCGCCATTTGCACCGTCACTGTGATTGGCTACACGAGGCTGAGCGGCTGTCCGATCATGGGTGACCCGGGAGGCTCGATCGACTTCGAGAACGCCGATTCCGTTCCTTTGATCGTCTATCCGGAGGGTGCTCAAGTTCCGAGCTTGCGGAGAGTCCTCGAGCCTGGCGGCAAGATGGGCTGGGGATATCTGGTCAGCTGCGGATCCAGCAGGCGGGACGACGAGGTGTTCGGAGTCTTCGGCGCGGAGTACGCTGGCGCTTGGGTCTACTGCCGGGAAGTGACCCGAGGCGAAATGGATCACCGGCCCACTCTTGTGATGCGACGCGGCGATCTTCAATGCACGCCCGCGTACGCTCCGGCTGGCCCGCCGTAGTCTTGGGCGAACCCGACTAACGAATTGGGTCGGTCCCCCGCATTTCATTGATGGTGCCGACCACGATCAGCGCGGAACGTTGGGAGCAGCTCTACCGACTCGAGTTCGCGCGGGTGTATCGCGCGCTGCTCGCTGTGCTTCGCGACCCCGACCGCGCCCTCGACGCCATCCAAGACGCGTTCGTCGCGGGCTTGCGCAAGCCGCCCGCCGCAGACGATGACCTCGCGGGGTGGCTCTTCGTCGTGGCGGTGCGTTCCGGCCGGCGCGGCTTCGGCCGAACGTTGCTGCGCCTCGACCACGCGCGATCGCATGCCTCGAAGGATGAGATCGCGTCCTCGCTCGATCGAATGGAGGTCGGACGACTACTCGCCGGGCTCACCGAGCGACAGAGGGCGATGGTGGTTGCCCAGTTCTACCTCGGCCTCGACCACCGCGAGATCGCACGGCACTTCGGTGTGAAGACCGGGACCGTGAGCGCGACGCTCGCCCAAGCGAAAGCGCGCATGCGCGCGGAGGTGCGGAATGTTTCCTGAGCTCAGCATCGAGCGAGTCTTCCGGCGGGAGATCGACTCCCTTCCCCTACCGCCGGAGAGTTCATGGGTCCCGCAGGCGCTCTCGACGCGACGATCGATACGGCTGACCGCCGTGGTCATCTGCGCCACGGCGGTCCTCGTGCTCGGTGCGGTGCTGACCGCCCGAGAAGCGGGCGACGCGGCGGCGACGGGCCGGCGAGTGGTAACGACCCCGCTCGTCAATCTTCCGCGGCCCGCCTGTCTTCGCGGCGTGTGCAACGTCTATCGCAACGATGCCTTTGGTTACGGGATCGTTCTGCCAGCGGATTGGCGCGTCGCCCCTCCGCTTCGCGATGCCACACCTCCGAGCAGCGAGCTGGACCGCGTCGAGTTCACGGCCCAGAGCTCCGCCGAATGGACGCACCTGGTCGGACTCGAGGTGGTTGCTCCGTGGGATCTGGTCGTGGAAGTGCACGACCGGCGAGGGATTCTGCCTATGGATTGGTCGCGAGTCGACGGATGCGGGCCGAACCCGTGCGTGGTGGGGGAGACCAGGCTGAGTCAGGTTCCGGCGTACACGGCGTCGTGGGCCATCTCACCATCGCTGCGAATGCACGCGTACTACCTCGAGCGCGGCGATCGAATGCTCATCCTCCGTTACGTGACCGGCCCAGGTACCGAAGGCCCACACGCGGTGACCGAGCGCACGCTGCAAGAAATGGTCGGATCGCTAACGCTCGACTAGGGATGGGGCTGTGTTCGGCGCCGAGAGACGGCCTCGCCTGCGCTACTTGCGCTTGCCCTTTTTGCCCTTTTTCTTCCCGGCCTTTTTCTCGGCGCGCACTTTGCGCGAGCGCGGCGAAAGGGGAGTTTCCGGAGTAGCGACCGCCTGCGGGATCGGATCGACGACGACGTCGATCCGAGGCGCGACGGTCGTTCGTTGGATGAAGTACACGGTCCCGGTCGGGGCCGTCATGTTCAGGTGCCGGACCTCGAGCTCAGCCTCGGCGAAGTGGTGGACCACCCGGCGGACGCTCACGTTCTCGGGGCGCGGTGTGAAATTGCGAAACGAGTCCAGGCGAACGACGGCGTAGGCGTCCTGCTGGTCGGGAGTCCGTGTCGTTGCCACGAGCGAGAGGTTACTAGCGGTCGTAGAGCTCGAGGATCTCCCGGCGGAAGGGCACGCCCGCCTTGGCACGAAGTTGATCGAACTGGTCGAAGTCCCACTCCCCCACAAAGGTGACGGCGACTCCTGTCTTGCCGGCGCGGCCGGTGCGCCCGACGCGGTGGGTAAAGACCTCGGCGTCCTCGGGAAGGTCGTAGTTGACCACGTGGCTGATGTCTTCGATGTGCAGCCCTCGCGCGGCGACGTTCGTCGCGATGAGCACATGCAGATCGCCCTCGCGAAACCGCTCGAGGGTGCGCTCGCGCTCCCGCTGGGTCATATCGCCGTGGATCGCGGCGACGTTGTGTTTCTTCTTGCGTAGCTTGTCCTCGAGATCGTCGACGCCGCGTTTGGTGTGCCGGAACACGAGCACCTGGTCCGTCTCGTACCGGCGAAGCAGCTCCTCGAGCGCTCGGACCTTGTCCTGCTCGAGCACCTCGACATAAACCTGGTCGATGCTGTCGACGTTCTGCTTCTCCGGCTCGATGGCAACCTCGACCGCGTTGTGGCTGAAGCGGCCGGCGAGCTCGCGCACGTCCGCGACGAGCGTCGCGCTGAAGAGGGCGGTCTGCCGCCGCTCGGGCGCTCGCCGCAGCAGCCGCCTCACCTCGGGTGCGAAGCCCATGTCCAGGAGGCGGTCGGCCTCGTCGAGCACGACGATGAAGAGACCCGAGAGGTCGAGATTTCCCTTCTCGATGTGATCGAGCAGGCGCCCCGGGGTGCCGACGACGATCTGCGTTCCGCGCGCGAGAGCGCGCTCCTGCGGCCCGTAGGGGACGCCGCCGTAGATCGCCGCCTCGTGCGACTTCCGATATTTCCCGAGCGCCCCGAACTCGCGTGTCACCTGGAGGGCAAGCTCGCGGGTCGGCACCACCACGAGGGCCTGCGGTTTCTTCAATGCGGCATCGACTCTCTCGAGGATGGGTATCGCGAACGCGGCGGTCTTTCCGGTGCCGGTCTGCGCCTGGGCAAACAGGTCGCGGCCCGCCTGCAGGACGGGGATCGCCCGAGTCTGCACGGGCGTCGGCGCCATGAAGCCAAGCTCATCTATGGCGCGGGAAATGTCGGGGTGGATCGCGAGCTCGCCGAAGCGAGCGGTCGGTGGTGCGAGGGTCAATGTCTCTCCGGTTTTGATTTACATGTTAA
>WNGC01001799.1_pt1 | contig 23148 bp, 26 predicted proteins | sample 5400051 | NCBI WGS metagenome assembly WNGC01 (sample SAMN13153368, study PRJNA577476) | soil metagenome | isolation source: 20 cm soil or saprolite under grassland replicate 2 | place: USA:California | collected 2016-06-15
AGCGGACCAAGACCTGCGTTGTCACCGCGCGATTGTCGCGCAAGATGCGGAACCCCTTGACCGATCCGCGGAGGAATTTCTCTGCCAGCGCCGGTTCGGATTCGAGGAGCTGCAAGGAGGCAAGTATGCTTCCCTGAAGTTCGACCATGTCCTGGTCGATAAACGATACCAGTTGCCGGTAACCGCCCTCCTGCGCCATGAAGTTGGCCGGGATCGAAAGCATCGCGGCGTCCACCGATCCCGCCTGCAACGCGTAAAAGCGCGCGATGCCCGAGCCCACCGGCAGAATCACGACGTCCCGGCCGCCTTCAAGTCCCTGCTTCTTTAAAACATCCCGAAGCAGTGAGTCGGGGCCACTGCCGATACTCGAGACGCCAACTTTCTTTCCTTTGAGATCTCCGACCGAGCGAATCTCCGCTCGCGCATAGAGCCAATACATTGGCCGGCGGTAAGCACTGAAAAGAAGCCGGATCGGCGCCCCTCGAAGCGCCGGCAGGAGTCCGGCCCCGCCTTGAGTGGAAAAGCTGACGTTGCCGCCGATGAGCGCCTGTATGCCGACCGCCGAAGGCATTACGATCAGATCGACATCCAAACCCTCTTCGCGGTAGTAGCCCCTGTCCTTGGCGATCGCAAATGGCGCGGCAGCCGGAGTAATCGCGGGGATAGCCACATGGATTTTTCTGAGCTGTTGCGCCTCCGCCCACCGTAGCGAGAGCAAAGGCAGGAGAAATGAGAGGATAAACCAGCCAATGTCCCGGCGACGTACGGTTGTACTAACGAACAGCCTCGACAAATTAGTGTCCTTTTCAGAGATTCACGACAAAATTCAGTCGTCATTTCCGGGCAAGCTGGCGATAGCTGACAAGCCGGAATCCAGGAATTTCTAAGACTTCTGACGGTAAGAGTAGCACATACTTTTTTCAGCGAACTTCGGAGACACCACGCTACCAACGAAACAAAACATCAGAAACAATCATGAGCTAAAGATCCAGCGTGTTAGGAGCAAAAAGCTTCTCGACTTCAAGTTTTTCTTTCACCAAACCTTGCTCGTAGAGATAGTCCATGAGCGCGGCAACAACGTGGCGATTTTTCTCCAGACCGTACGGCCACGGATCGTCGCCGAGAATTTCTCTTTGCTCCTCCACCGGTCCGCGGAACCACGCCAAGCTGATTTTGTAGGGCGAGGTATCGTTCAATCTTTCGTAAGCATTTTCTTTAGCCCGCTGGAACGCCTTGAGCAGGCTTCTAGCAATCCAAGGATTTTCTTGCCACAGCTCTTGCCGCAGCGCCACTGAATGCATGATCGGAAAAATACCGGTCTTCTTGAAATAAGCGGCTTCGACTTCCTCGTAGTTCTCGAACAGACGCCGTACATGCGGCGGCGGATTCAAGAGCGACGGGAAAAGACTCGCGCAGATAACCGCGTCCAGTTCGCCGTTGAACAGCATCTGATCCGGCTTGCGATCCGGCGGAATTTGGTGGACCGAGTAGCGGTCCGGCATCTCGATCTCCATGCGCGGCCGCGGCATCCAGGTAAACCATTCGATCTCTTCCAAGTTGACCCCATACTCGTGCTGAAGCGTTCCGCGCACCCAGACCGTCGCCGTCTGCTGGAACTCCGCCAGCCCGACTCGTTTGCCCATCAGATCGCGTGGCTCACAAATACCGCTTCTGGTATTGATGAAAATATACGAGTGGCGAAAGGCGCGGGCGGGAAAGACCGGAATCGCAGTCAAAGGCTTTCCGATGGTCCGCGCAATGAGATAGGACGATAGCGAAATCTCCGACGCATCGAAATCGTAGTAGTTCAGCATCCGCGTCCAGATTTCCAGATGCGGCAGCACCAACCAGTTGAGCTCCAGCCCTTCCGGTTTCACCGAACCGTCGATCAACGGATGTGTCCGGTCGTAATCTCCACACGCGATGGTTAGTTGAAGCGACATTTCTTATTCTTCTTCCTCACCACGAAGGACGCGAAGGAATTCATTCGTGATTCAGAATCTGGATTTTTTATCAATCCTTCGTTTCCTTCGTACTACGCGGGCGATTATCCTTCGACGCAATGCTGTTTACAGCAGTCGCGCGCGGCCTGCTCTCTTCTCTCCCCGCGACAAACTGTGTCTCCATTGACCTCTCTGTCATTTCGACCCCTTCGGCAAGCTCAGGATAGACTCCGGGTGAAAATCTTTCTTAGATCCCTCACATTAGTTCGGGATGACAATGCGGCCTCCGGCCATTACGACACAGTCTCCGACGCGGGAGACTTAAGAGGGGGATCCTGCCGCTTTCGATACTCTTGGGCCGCTTCGAGAATCGATTTGGCGATGGCGCCATAGGCGCCGCAACGGCAGACGTTGCCGCTCATCCATTCGGCAATTTGCTCGCGCGTGGGATCAGGATTTTCCACCAAAAGTGCCTTTGCGGCCATAATTTGCCCAGGCGTGCAGTAACCGCACTGAGCCCCGATGTTGCGGATGAAAGCCTCCTGCAGCGGATCCAACTGATCGCCGTTCGCCACTCCCTCGACGGTGAGCACGGATTTGCCATGCGTTTCGAAGGCCAGATAGCTGCATGAGCTGATCGGACGCTTATCAACCAAAACGGTGCAGGCGCCGCAGACCTCGGATTCGCAGGAACGCTTGGTGCCGGTGAGTCTGAGCCGGTTGCGCAAGAATTCCAGCAAGGTCTCCTCGACCGGAACTTCGCCCGACCACCTTCGGCCGTTCACTGTCAGCGACAGACTAAAGTTAGCGTTACTTGGAAATTTATCGAGCGCCATTTCCACTCCCCTGGATAGCGCTTTCCAGTGCTCGAGCAAGCAGCACGCAGGTCATATACAGCTTGTATTCAGAACTCCCCAAAAGATCGTCCACCGGCCGCAAGAGTTCTCGGAAATAATTCTTCTGTTCCGCAACGATCTTTTCGGCGTCACCCAATGTCGCGCCTCTGATTTTGGCCTCGATTTCCCGCAGCCGTTGCGCTCTCGGCCCGACACAGCCAATGGCAATACGCGTCTCTTCAATGATCTCATTGTCCATTTTCACGGCGACGGCGACGCCGAGTGTCGGTCGCTGAAAGCGGTGCAGGCGCAGATAAGCGCTCTTCATTCCGGCAGGCAGAGGAGGAATTTGAACTGTTGCCGCTCGCCTGCCTGACTTCCTAGCGTCACCGACGCGTCATGAACGAGCAGGACCGTTCCCGGGTCCGAGTGGGGATCGTTGAAACAAAGGTTTCCGCCCAGCGTCCCCTGATTTCTCACCCGGACATTCGCCACTTGCGACTCGGCGTAAGCAAACGTCGGCGCGTGCTCAAGCATGATGGGAGCGGTCTCCAATGTGCGGTGCGTCACGCATGAGCCAATTCGTAGCGCTTCGCCGTCCCAAGTCAGGTTATGGAGTCTTGCGATTTTTTTGACGTCGATCAAAGACTCGGTTCGCAGTAGCCCATGGCGCATAAGCAATAACAACTCCGCGCCACCGGCGTAGATTTTCGCGCTCTCGCCAAGCTCATCCAGCGCCGCGGAGGCCTCGGAGACGGTGGTCGGTTGAAGTAATCGTAGAGATCCCAGCATTGACGTTCTAGGACGAATTTGTTCCCTCTCCTGTGCCGGGTAGAGGGTGGGGATGCAAACTAGATCCCCTCATGTGCTTCTCCCACAAGAGACCGTGTCGCAATGTCATTCTGAGCCACAGGCGAAGAATCTCGTTTTTGTAAGTTGCTCGTTCGATGAGATGCTTCACTTCGTTCAGCATGACATACATCAGTTTCTAGCTATTAGGACGCAGCCTCTAACGGCAGAAGAGCACTTTGCAGCAAGGCTACGACCTCTTGATAGCACCGTGCACTTTTCCTCTCATAGCTTTCCCATCGCTCGCAAGATTTTTTCCGGGGCGATGGGCAGCGACCTGACCCGCACGCCGAGCGCGTCGTAGATCGCGTTGCCGATGGCGGGCGCGACCGTCACGATGGAGGTTTGCGACATCCCTTTGGAGCCGAATGGCCCGGGGCCATCTTCCTTCTCCAGCATTGCAGAATAAAAAGCCTCCGGAATGTCCGTCATGACAGGCAGGCGGTATTGAAACGGATCGCCGTTTTGGAACTGCCCCTCCTGATAAATCGTCTCTTCAAAGAGTGCATGGCCGAATCCCATCACGGCGCCGCCGTCTACCTGGGCTTTGGCCGACGGATAATGAATCGCCTTGCCGGCATCGGCGATCACCGAGTAGCGCAGAACGCGCAGCTCGCCGGTTTCCGAATTGACTTCCAGCTCGAGCGCCGCCGCGCTCGGCGCCCAGTGATCCATGCCGCTGAAAGCCGATTCTTTCGCCGTCGGCGGCACGCTGTGATAACCGACGCATTTGATCACCGCGTTGCCGCCGAGAGCGTCGACGATTTCCCGGATGGAAAAACTGATCTCGCCGCAACAGAGACGCCCATCGATCAACCGCCAATCTTCCGGCTTGCCGCCTTTTACTTGAGACGCCAGCGAAAATAATTCCTGCTTTAGCTTTTCGCAGGCATTATGCACGGCATTACCCATTTGCATCGTGGTGCGTTGTGCGCTGACGCCAGCGAAAGGTAAATTAACCGCCGTGTCGGGCGCTCTAACACGGACCTGGCTTTGCGGCAGACCCAATGTTCGCGCGGCGATGACGCTGAATAAATTATGAGTTCCTTGGCCGATCTCCGGCGCGTTATGTTGGATCGTCACCACACCGCGAGCATCCATTGTCGTCATCGCATAGGCCCTGCCGCCGCCCTGAGAGCCATGACGAAGACTGAGCGACATACCGCGCCCTTGCACCCAACGCGAACCGGTAGCCGCCGTCTCGTCAGACGGCACACAATTCGACCGACCGTCCCAGCCAATTCCCGCGACGGCTTGCCGCATGAGATCGAGATAATCCGTATCCATCCGCGGCGTCCCCTTGGCGACGAATTCCCCCCGCAGCAAAACATTTTTCTTGCGAAACTCGTAGGGATCGATGTTCAGCTGCCGCGCGATGCTGTCAACCGTGCATTCGATTCCCCAAGTGGTTTGAACTTTTCCCGTAGCGCGGGTGTGACCGGCGGGCACCTTGTTGGTGTAGACGCAACGGCCCCTGATGCGAACGTGCGGGATGCGATAACATCCCCAGGCGGAGATCACGGAATTGTGCGCCGCGGTGGCGCCGCCGGTGGTGTAAGCGCCGGTATCGATGACGAGGTCCACGTCGAGCGCGGTCAATTTTCCATCCGACTTCACGCCGACTTTGGCCTTGAACACCGCCGCGTGCCGGGCGTTTTGCCGAAAGCTGTGCTCCGCCGAGGGAATGAGCCGCACGGGTCGACCGATTTTGCGCGAAAGAAAAACCGCCGCATGAATAGACGGGACAAGAATCTTGGAGCCGAAGCCGCCACCGACGTAGGGAACGCGCAGGCGCACCTTGTCGGGCTCGACGCCGAAGAACCGGGCGATCTCGCCGGCATCGCGCATGGGCGAGCTCGTCGGCAGCCAGAGATTAATCTCGCCATTGATATACTGCGCCAGGCAACCGCCGATGTGCTCCATCGGGTGATGAAACATGGATGGAGATATGTAGGTTTCCTCGAAAACCTGGTCCGCTTGCCGAAAGCCTTCCTCGATGTCTCCCCACGCCAGGCTGTCCTCCAGCAGGAGGTTCGTGCCGCGTTCTTCGTGGAGAATCGGCGCGCCGGGATCAAGCGCTTCGGTTGCATCAAAGACCGCCGGGAGCGGCTCATACTCGACGCGAATTTTTTCGAGCGCCCGCTGGGCGGTACGCAGGTCTTCGGCGACCACAACGGCCACGAGTTCACCATCGAAGCGCACTTTATCAATGGCGATAAAGTCCTGATCATCGCTGAGCTTCAAATGCTCATGATGCGCTAATTTGAGCCGCGGGTTCAGGCCGTCGAGATGTTCCCGGTCCAAGACCGCCAGAACGCCTGGGCACCCTTCGGCTTCGGAGGAGTCGATGCTGAGAATTCTTGCGTGAGAGTAAGGGCTCAACAGAGTTGCGCCGTAAGCCGTCTGCGGCAGATCCGGCAGATCTTCGATATACTGCGCTTGACCTGACACTTTTTCCCGAAGATCGATTCTAGGATGGTCCGCCTGCCATTCGTCGATTTTAGATTTTCGATTTTCGCTTTTCGATTCCAATCCCGCGCTCCGTTCGACTCATTAATCCGTCAATCCTTTAACCGTATTCATCGCATTCCAAACCATTTCCGGTATCAGCGGTACCCGTTGAAGCCTCCTTGCAATGGCGTTGTGCACTGCGTTGCCCACCGCCGGCGCCACCGCGAGGATGCCCCCTTCTCCCATGCCCTTCGCGCCGTAAGGTCCCGGTCCACCGCCACCCTCCATTATAAAGGTAGTAAACGAGGCCGGGAGATCGTTGAATCGCGGCAGGCGGTAGTCCACCAGGCTGCCGTTAAGCAGCTGTCCATCCTGGTAAACGAGGTCTTCAAATAGAGCCTGGCCCAGACCGAAGACCGCAGCCCCTTCGTCTTGGGCGTGGCATTGAATCGGATGAATCATTTTTCCGGCATCCGTGAGCGACACGTAGTGAAGAATCTTCACCTCGCCCGTCTCGGAATCGACTTCGACCGCGGCGGCGCCGAGACCGATTTCCCAGAACGGCGATGGAAAACCCAACGGGACGTTGTCATCCCGCGGCACTTTAAAAAAGCCGCGACCCCAGATCTCGCCCTCCGTGTCGCGAAAATAGCGCTGCATCACTTCGCGGAAACTGAGCCTTTGCTCGCGGCAGATGACCCGGCCATCTTCCAGTTTTATTTCTTGTTCGCCCGCGCGAAAAACCGCGGCGGCGGCCTGAAGAAACTGGGTCCGCGCATCCCGCGCCGCCTTCAGCACGGCCTGTCCCATAATCGAAGTAGCGCTGCTCGCGTTGGTTCCCTTATCGAACGGGGTGTAGTGCGTATCCAATGCGGCTACGCGAATTTGCTCCGGCGGCATGGATAATTCTTCCGCGACAACCTGCAAGAAAGCGGTGCGCATGCCCTGGCCGACCTCAACAGATCCAGTAGAAAGAAGCACACTCCCATCGTTAAAGATTTTCACCGCGGCGTTAGCCGGCTTGTTCGTGCCGCCTCCGTCCTTCACCGCTGTGGCGATGCCGATGCCTCTCTTCTTCGTCGTAGAGTTTTCTTCGGCGTTGTCCCGTGATTCCCATCCAATCGCCTCCGCAACCCTCTTGAGCCCGGCCTTGAGGTCGCAATCGATGGGAGTGTCTCCCTCGGCAAAGCTCTCCCCTCTTGCCAAGAGGTTTTTCATTCTAATCTCGTAGGGATCGATGCCGAGACGCTCGGCAATCATGTCGATATGGGTCTCGTATGCGAACGCCACCTGGGGTCCGCCAAAACCGCGAAAGGCGCCGGCGGGCACCGTGTTCGTATAGATTGAATAAGAATCGGTGAGCACGTGAGGAATACGGTAAGGTCCGTGGGCCCGGTAGCCAGCTTTTTCGGTAACCGAAGGACCTGAGTTCGCGTAAGCGCCGCCGTTCAGATACACCTCGCACCTCCGCGCCACGAAGGTGCCGTCTTTCTTCACGCCGGTCTTAATCATAATTTTCGCGCGCGGCTGACAAATCGTCTTGAACGTCTCCTCGGCGCTGAAAGCGAGGCGGACCGGACGTCCGGTGATGCGCGACAAACATGCGGCGATGCCTTCGGTTTTGATACCGCTCTTGGCGCCGTAGCCGCCACCCACGTAGGGCACGATCACGCGCACCGCACTGAAGGGCAGTCCGAAGATGCGGGCCAACTCCTGTCGGACGGGAAATGGACTTTGCGTGGCCGTCCAGACACTCAACGTCTCTCCGTCGAACTGCGCAACCGAGACATGGGGCTCCATCGGATAGTGCTGGGCACTGGGAAAGGAAAACGTGTCTTGGAAAATAAAATCCGAGCTTCGCATCCCTTCTTCAACATCGCCGCGCTGGTGCTGGAAATGAAAACAGATATTGCTTGGCTCGTGAACGATATGAGTTCCACCGCGGCCATAGTGCGGATCTTTTCGACCTTCCAGTTTCTCATGCACGAGCGGCGCTCCGGGACTTAAAGCTTCTTCTATCGTGTAGACCGCCGGCAGCTCTTCGTATTCCACATCGATCCGCTTGACCGCCTCTTCGGCAATGCTCTCTTCGACAGCGGCCACCGCAGCTATCATGTCTCCCACGTAACGCACTTTGTCCGTCGCTAAAATCTGTTGGTCTCTCACATAGGCGCCAAAAGAACTGGCGACAACGTTCAAATTGTCGCGCGTAAGAATCGCAACGACCCCAGCCAATGCCGCGGCTCTAGTCGAATCGATACGGCGGATGCGCGCGTGCGGTAGCGGACTGCGCAACACCTTGGCACAGGCCATGCCGGGTAGCTGTAGATCGCCCGCATAGAGCGCCTGACCGGCCACTTTCTCCGCGCCGTCGACGCGGCGTACGTTAGTGCCTATCACCGTCATAAGTTTTCAAACTCTATTTCATCAATTCGCTGCATTCGTCACCCGGCGTTGACAACACCATTCGTGTCCCGCTAACGTCCAGTATCATTACCAATCACTTTCTTCGGAAGGAATTGAACGATGGCCGAACATATCAAAATGACGCCGCAAGAAGCAAAACAAAAAGCCGAAGGGATCAGGAAAATCATCCTCGATACCTACTATCAAGAGGTCAAGCCCTCGCCATTTTTTAGCGAGTTGCGCGCAGGGACTCTTTCGCGCAAGCAGCTACAGGGCTGGATCAAGAATTGGTACTCGTTCGCGCTCGAGGTCAACACCGGGATGGCCACGGCTTATCATCAATTCGTCGGCTTTTTTAAAAGACACCCCGAGTTGGAGGATCGGATCGCGCAAAAGATCGGCGAGGAATTCACGACGCCGGCGATCGGCGGCCATGCGCGCATGCTGCCGATCCTGGGCAAAGCTCTGGGCGTTACGGCGCAAGAAATGATCGAGTGCGAGATCATTCCAGAGGCCCGGGGCCTGGTGGATTTTTTCGTCCGCTCATGGATCGACATTCCGCTGGCGGAGTGCTTCGCCGTTCATATGGAAGAAGAGATTTTCGGCTTCATTTCGAGGGACTTTCGTCAAAGCCTGCCGAAGTACGGGGTCACCAACGAAGATATGAAATATTTTCGCGTGCACGAAGAATCCGATCTCGACGAAGAGCACGGCGGCACTAACCAGGCGATTTTAGAGGTAGCCCTGCAGGAAGGCTACGGTAATGAACGCGCCGGCTGGCCGTTGGAATACTGCGGGCGCATCGCGGTCCAGATGATCGGCAACTTCTACGATGGCGTTTATCGGCGCTACGCGTGAGGAAAAAACACGGCTCAAACGTTCCAGCCGTTCAAGTCGTTCAAGCCCGTGAATAAAAAACCTGCGAATCACTCCGGATTGAATCGTTTGAACTGCTTGAACGGTTTGAGTCAAATATTGACCAGCTGTCACGAAGTGATTCATGATCTTACGCTCGCCCACAGAGGATAAAAATGGAACCCTCTTCCTAAACCCTGGGTCGAGTTGGTATGGCGTGGCATAGAGGGAGGGATATACAACGTTTTAATCGGGGGTCCAGTCCGAAATTCCCCTGGATTCCCGCTAAGAGCATGCGGGAGAAATCTAGGACTCCACGCCCCACCCAATTTTCGAAGGAGGGCGTTGACAAGACAAGTGTAACTAGATAGTAACAGTAATAGTTACTATTAAAGAGGTCATTTATGGCGAAAAGTTTGAAAGGTACGAAGAGTCATGGAAATCTGAAAACCGCGTTTGCCGGCGAATCGCAGGCCAACCGGCGCTATCTGTATTTCGCACGCGTCGCGGATATCGAAGGGTACCCAGACATGGGTGGTCTTTTCAGAGATACCTCCGAGGCGGAAACGGGGCACGCCTTTGGTCATCTCGACTTCTTAAAGGAAGTCGGCGACCCGGTTACTGATGTTCCCATCGGCAACACTGAGAAAAACCTGAAATCCGCCGTCGAGGGCGAAACATACGAATATACGGAGATGTATCCTGGGTTCGCAAAGACCGCCCGGGAAGAAGGGTTGCCTGAGCTCGCCGAGTGGTTTGAGACGCTCGCAAAAGCGGAAAAGTCTCACGCCGGTCGTTTCACCAAGGGACTCGAGAGAGTCGCGGGTAAGGAGCCGGCTGAAGCGGCTAGCTAATCTCATTCCGAGAGGGTTAGGGCTGGAAGATTCCAGTCCTAACCCGTCCAGATGTGTGACATCGGATTTGGCATGAGCGGCAGGAACGTTCATCAACGCCAGATTCGATTCGGGTGAGGACTACAGATTTGCTTAGAACGGTATCATGAAGAAGGATCAAGTTCGATTGCGGGAGGAGTTGCTGAAATTCTTGGGCATCGACGAAGCAGTTTTTTTAAAGGTGGGAAACCATTCGATCCATGCGCGCTTTGAAGAGGGACACAGCAAGGAAGACAAGATCAGCGCTGTGCAATACGTTCGCTTCCCGTTTGATGAGGAAGCGCTACAGGCTTTTATCCGAGGCGAAAGAACCGCGCTCATGATCGATCATCCGAACTATAAAGCTAGTGTGCCTCTCGCACCCGAAACCCGGCAATCCTTGATCGAGGATCTTACGGCATAGAGCCACCGCCCATGGAAAAGAATTCAAGAAAGACCAAACAGCTGGAAGTTATCTGGGATGCTATTAAGGACGACGGCTCCCATCCCACGGCGGATCAGGTTTATGACAGGGTCCGAAAGCAACTTCCCAATATTAGCCTGGGAACCGTCTATCGAAATCTGCAAAAACTCGTCGTTGACGAAAAGCTCCAGGTGCTGATACTCGGACGCCTGCAACATTTCGACCCGCTCGTTAAAAGGCATCAGCATTTCATCTGTGAACAGTGCAATTGCGTATACGATGTCTTCGTCGAAGAGCAAAGTGAAGTTAAACCCGTAAAACTCCCCCACGACGGATTCAAAGTTACCTCTCACCAACTCGCTTTCTACGGTATCTGCAAACATTGCTCTTCCTAGCCTGGTCAGGCGGGGCACGTGCTTGTAAAGGTTTCGGCACGGCGATAAACTCCGCTTCGGTTCGGAGGAAAAGATGGACGAAGTGCATGTTCCTTCCGACTCCCAAGCGCGCTTGCTACGCATTGCCCGATGGACTCTTGAAGACGTCGTCCAGGGTGGTCAACGGCAAGTCGAACAGATTGGCGACCCTTGTCTTCAAAGCCGTGAGTACGGTGCTTTTGTAAGCCTCCATAGGGGCGACGAGCTTCGTGGCTGCATCGGCACCTGCACACCGAGCACACCTCTATATCAAACCGTTGTCGATATGACTCAAGCAGCGGCGTCGAGGGACAGTCGCGTCACGCCGATCCGCAGGGAGGAACTGAACCATATTCGGATTGATATTTCCATCCTTTCACGGCTAGAGATGGTGGACGATCCGCTCTTACTCGAACTGGGAAAGCATGGTCTTCACATTGCACAAGGCGAGAGGCGCGGAGTTCTTCTTCCTCAGGTCGCGGCGCAATATCGGTGGGACATAAGAACTTTTCTGGAGCAAACCTGCCTCAAAGCTGGATTGCCAAAGAATGCCTGGAAAGAGCCCAACACGTTGGTGTCCAGCTTTAGCGCGCTGATTATCGAGGAGTCGTTATGAAACGACGTAATTTCATTACTTTGTTGGTTGGGTCAATTCTGCTGTCACTGCGCGGTATCGCACAGGCAGTCTGCAATCCGGCCCTGGTCCATCTTTTCGAGGAGGGCCGAAAGCTGGTTCAGGTTCACCCCGGCAAGAAACCGTCTTTGGGTAACTATTTCATTCAATGGTATGGTCATTCGAGCTTCTTGATTCATTCGGGGAGCCAGACCAAAGTGGTGGCGGACCCCAACTTTAACGTTACGCCTGGCATCCAGGCTGATGCTGTCACTGTGAGTAACGATCACTTCACGCACAATAACACGGGCGCGGTGACCGGCGATCCCATCATTCTGCGAGGGATCACCTTTCGGCAAACATGGAATCCCATACGAACCAGCATAAAAGATATCACGATCGTGAATATCCCCAGCCAGAGGGGAGCCAGTTGGGGTGGGGCGGCCAACTCCATCTTTATCTACGAGATGGGAAGCCTTTGTCTCGCGCACTTGGGCAATATCGGTCATCTCCTCACTCCGGAGCAGGAAAGAGTTATGCAGCACGTCGATGTGATGATGATTCCGGTCGATGCGATGACCAATCTAGGCTTCCAAGACATTATGAAGGTCATAGATCAAGTCAAGGCACCGATTGTGATTCCCATGCACTATGACGTTTCCCGCCAAGGTGAACTCTTTGCGACGTACGCCAAAGAGCGTTATCCGGTCCGCAAAATCGCGGATTCTCAACTGGTGCTTAGCCGCGTTATGCTGCCCAAATCCACTGAAATTTTCGTTCTGGCGCACCCGCGGCCCCTCGCATTCGGCGACTGAAAGAAAGGGCCGTTCGGACTTGTTTATCTAATGCCATATTACATTTACATCCTCTAATTATAATGTTATAGAACTTGATCACGCTTGGTTTATCGAGACTTCGGTGGATAGAAAAGAAGTTGATTTTTTTCGCAACCTCCTGAACCAGCGGCTGCAAGAGCTCCGCTCGGAAGCCGGCAAGACGGTTGAGGATATGGACGAAGACGAGAATTTTCCGGATCCCACGGATCGCGCATCCATGGAGTCAAACCGGAATTCGATGCTGCGTATCCGCGACCGTGAACGCAAACTTATCTTCAAGATTCAAGAAGCGCTGAGGCGGCTCGACGATGGTGAATACGGTGTTTGCGAAGAATGTGGAGAGAATATCGGCATCGAACGTTTGAAAGCGCGTCCGGTGACGACACTCTGCATCGAGTGTAAATCGAGCCAAGAGATGGAAGAGCGAAAGGCGAGAAGGATCGTTTAATCCGGATGTCGATGAAGCTCAAAAAAGCCGTCATACCCGTGGCGGGCTTGGGTACGCGCTTTCTCCCAGCCACCAAAGCCGTACCCAAAGAGCTCTTGCCGATCATTGATATCCCCTCCATTCAGTACGTGGTGCAAGAGGCAGTGGATTCGGGGATTCAGGAAATCATCTTCGTCACCGGTCGGGGCAAAGATGCCATCGAAGATCACTTTGATGAGGCTCCCGAATTGGAGCAAATCCTGGCCGAACGCGGACAGACAGAAACCGTCGAGATGCTTCGCCGGATCGTGGGCATGACGGAGGTCGTATCGGTGCGGCAAAAAAAACCGCTTGGATTAGGCCACGCCGTTCTTTGCGCTCGCGATCTGGTCGGTAACGAGCCTTTTGCCGTGATGTTGGCCGATGACCTGATTGACAACGACGTTCCTTGTATCCGGCAGCTGTTGGAGATCTTTGAAGAGAAACAAGAATCCGTGGTCGCGCTGATGGAAGTTCCGCAAGAGGACGTTCACCGCTATGGCGTGATCAAAGGAAGCGAAGTAAAGAAACGGCTCTACCAAGTCGAGGCCACCGTTGAAAAGCCTCAGGCCAGCCAGGCTCCTTCCAGAATGGCCATTATAGGCCGTTACATCTTGCGACCAGAGGTTTTTGCAATTTTGGAGAAGCTGCCCGCCGGAAAAGGAGGAGAGATCCAGTTGACCGATGGATTAGCGCAGTTGGTGCGCGAACGAAAGGTGTTCGGCTGCGAGTTTGAGGGAGACCGATACGACATCGGCGATAAATTCGGTTTCGTGCGCGCCACGGTCGCCTATGCGCTGAAAAGGCCGGATCTAAAAGACCGGGTCATAGACTATCTGAAATCAACCATAAACTAATTAGCATTTCTGGGGCCGTAGCTCAGTTGGGAGAGCGCTAGAATCGCACTCTAGAGGCCGTGGGTTCGACTCCCATCGGCTCCACCATTCTTTTCAAGGGGTTGGATATTGTTCGACCCCTTGAAACCTCGCCAGGACTTCCCATTGTCCGAATTTTTGTCCGAATGTTTTCAATTTCCAGCGGTCATCGGGGTGACCGTTGTTGGTTCCTGGTTCTGCTTTGCCAGATAAGCCTGCTGGCGCTGAGGTCGTAGCCTTGGACCAAAGCGGCCGGATTTCCTTTAACCTACTACAGCATCACCGTTCGAAAGCACAGGCGCTGCTATTTTATGTTTTTGACATGCTCGTCTACCGTGGACGGAGTCTTGTTCAGCAACCGCTATCAAAGAGACGAGAAATACTTACAGAAGTGTTAAAGAGCGTAACCAAGGAGCCGTCTGCAATCGCTTTTTCTGAGAATATTGACGCTGATCCATCAGACCTTATCCGTGCCGTGAAAGAGTTCGGGTTTGAGGGAATTATCGCCAAGCGCAAGGACTCCTGTTATGAACCCGGCAAACGGACCGGTGCCTGGCTCAAATACAAGGTGAACAAAGGTCAGGAATTCGTTATCGGCGGGTATACGCGGGGGAACCCTTTGGACTCTATCATAGTAGGCTACTACCAAGATGATAAACTATTCTACGCTGCTAAGGTGCGTAATGGTTTTGTGCCCCGCCTTCGCCGCGAAGTTGCGGACAGATTAAATGGTTTGGAAACGGATGCTTGTCCCTTCGTTAACCTGCCGGAGAAGAAGCGCACACAATGGGCTTTGACCAAAGAGCAGATGAAGGATTGCGTGTGGCTTAGACCAGAGCTGGTGGCACAAATCGAGTTTACCGAGTGGACGCCAGACGGCCATCTGCGGCAAGCGAAATTCTGTGGCCTGCGAGATGATAAGAAAGCCACAGAGGTTGTGCGAGAGCTATGACGCCACGCGATATTTTGAGCGGTATCATTGTCGTTGTGGCCGCGCTAGGATCGGCCTTTAAGTGGTTGGCAGCTTGGGTCAAAAAAAAGCAGGAGGATTAACATGTTTGGCGGTCTCTTGCAGCCGATGCGTCTGCTTTTGATTTTGGCGGTTGCTCTCGTTGTTTTTGGGCGTAAATGACTTCCCGAAATCGCCAAGGTACTTGGCGAGGCCATCCGTGGGTTCAAAAATACCCTCAATCAAGCGACATCAGACCCGATCAAGCCAACGGATTACAAGAACACCGAGAGAGCACCGAAAGGGGAGACTCCTAACAGGTAGAAAGATACTCGCTCGTTTCACGGTATAAATCGAGTATCGACCTAAGCGGTACGTGCTCTAAATACTAAAAGCAGACTACCTGGCGGAGAGCGATTGGCTTGATGCAAGCCACTTCCTTGGAGGCCATCTCATTTCACTCACTCATCCGTTTCTCAAGGATCTCTAGCCACGTAAGTAAGTGGTCTCAGACGCGCCTTTTAGTCAGCGGACATATGAAATTACCTCGCTCCTGTCTTGCCTGCTCCTCAAAGAATGGTCATCCAAGAGAAGAAGCAAAGGGGAGAGGCGAACCTCTATCCGCCTAGGGATATTACGGCGTACGTGGCGGCGGCAAGGCAAACTGCGCTCCCCGCTAGCAAAGTCAACCCGAGGAGGCATTTCTCCGCCCACAATTTCCTTTTTACCTGCGCGAGCGTGAGTTCTGCATCCCCCCAACGCACGATAGAAAAGTAGCGCGGTTTTTCCTCGTTCATGACCCCAACGGCCATGGGATCGTCTGTGCGGCTCCAGATCTCGACACGGTCAAATAAACCTGTCGCCTTTTTTGCTCTTTCTATCTCCGTAATGACAGCCCCAGGAATAGTCACGGTATTGAACCGTGAATGGAGATTTCTTATCGGCAAGTATTTTTGCCACACCGTCAGTTCTTCACCCGACAATTCAGGATAGGGGATCACCGGCTCGCTTGTGCTTGTAGCAACCGCCCTGTCGTCGTAATAAGTTTCTATAAACATAAAGCCTCCTTCCTATGCCATAAAAAGTGCCTGGTCTCCTTGACATAAAAAAGGCCACTACACTGTTGCGGCACAACCGCAAAAGCGACTGGCTTTAATGACTCATTATCTTCTAACGAGAAACACCATTCGTTCCTCTCAAAGACCACTAACCTTAAGCCAGCTCTCTCATAGATGATGAAGCTATATCCGAGCTGGAGAGTCTATAAAGGATGGATGGTTATACGAGCAATCCCCGTGCCCCTTTTAGTCCTAATGAAAAACAAGGAGTTCCTTTGGCGGAGGGTGCATGGTGTCCTGGAAGTCCACACAGCGAGCCGCTTATTGTGCAGGGATTAGGAACGCCGCCCTTGATCTGACCAAGAGAAAACCTAGGGTAGATGTAGGTGCATCCCCATGGCCGTTATTGAGTACACATTTGCGACGGCTGGAGGGGTGCTTTTGCTCGCCTAGCCAAGTTGGTCGTGAGCGTTTTAAGGAGATCTGAGAAAAAATAACCGGCTAAATCTTTGCTGGTAGTAAATGTTCGACAGTCCCGAATAAATTTCAGCTTTGATGGTTTCTGAATCCTTCCAGAATGATGTGACCGGCTGTTCCATCTCGAAGAAAATGCCCTTCTACTTTAATCGTTGTCAAGGGGAAAATCTTAAGAGCTTTAAGAGCAAGCCATATGTGATCGTATCGGCGGAATGCTGTAACTGCTACGCGACCTCACGACTAAAGCGCCCGCAACAATCCCTTCTTCATCTCTAGGGCTTACCCGGTTGGCCGATTAATTCCCCCCGCTGTAACGGTTACCGGGAATCGTCCTTCCCGAGAGTAACTCCATGCCACTATGGGCCATCAATGGGTGCTGCCTGCATTGCGGTTGCCGACTCGCGTGGATATTGGTTCCAGGTAACCCGGCTTACCCGTTACTCCTTCCGTAAGATCCAATCTTAATAGCTACTCATCGACCGCGCTCGCATTAGCTACTACTCACGACCTACAGGGACCGATAGGCGGTTACCGGTCAGACGGTGGAGAGCGGGAATTGATTCCAATCGCTTTTCTCAGGGCTATTCGACAACCACGGCACGCCGTCACCGGTGAAGCTGCCGGACCCACATGGTTAGTGGCCGAGGTGATGGCCGTGAGCAAGAATAAAAAATCAGATGCCACGATCGGACCGACACGCTTGCGAACGAGCAAAGAATGCGTAAAGGCAATCCGTACGGATACGGTGTACGCCAATGCCGGATGGTTAGTGTATGCAATGCCAGCCTATGTACGGGTCGCGTCAAACGGTGAATGTCTTGTCTCAAAGGATTTTCCTGGATGGCATAAACGTTGCTCAGTTCTTTGCCAGATCATCGCGGTGCGTTGAGTGGTCCAACCGTCAGAGGTAAGCAGAAACCAATACGTCGCGTCGACGATTTGAGGTAAACGGGCAGAACGATGAATAGAAGATTCACGGCAGCTTTGGGACTGTTTGTTCTTGTGCTTACGACAGCCTTTTCTTTGCCTCTCCATGCGGATTCGGCGGCGCTCGGGCTATTGAAAACGCATATTTCGAACTTGCAGCAAGTACTAAGCGATCCAAAATTGGTCGGCGACGAACACTTGATTCAACGAAGGAAACGCGAGCGCGCCATCTTGCAACAACTCTTTGATTTTCAAGAAATGGCGCAGCGTTCGCTCGGTGCCAACGCGCGCAGTTACAACGATCGCTTGGGAGAATTTACGCCACTTTTCATCGATTTTCTGGAACATGCCTATATGGGAACGTTAGAAGAAAACGGCGACGCCAAGATCCAATATCTCAGAGAAATTGTTGTCGACGATAGTGTCGAGATAAACACCAAAACGAGTTTGAAGAACGGCAGAGAATACTGGGTTGATTATAGGTTTTTGCTGAGCCCTGCGGGGTGGCGCGTGTATGACGTTATCGTGGAAGGCATCAGCTTGGTCGGTAATTACCGGTCTCAATTCGACAGGGTTTTGAAAAAGAAGTCTTTCGATGAACTTCTCCAAGATCTTCGGGAAAAGAAAAACAAGCTCAATTAAAAGCATTTCCTAAGCTTGTATTTATTTTTCGCCACTATGAGACTTCCTTCGCGAGTGCTCAACGGCTTTCAACATCTCAGATCCATTCACCTGTTATATCCAGGACCGCCAACGTTCGCATAGCACACCGCCGTCAGGCTTGGACGTGGTCCATTCCCGGTATCATCCCTTATTGCGCTGCTCTCCGCTTTCTTTAACCCACCAGACCAAGCGTAACGTCCGGCGATTTCGATGTTGTCGAGCGAGTGGTTGACGGTGATACGCTTCTTTTGCAGAGCGGTGAGCGTGCAATTTAGTCGAACCATGTTTGCCGTTGACGGGACAATCTCTGTGCACTCATTGGAGGATGCTCCATATAGGCAGATGATCCACGAGAGCCAAGTCTACACTGCGTTAGCCTCGCACATCCTGACCTCGGGAATTGTGGCGGGGCAGATCCGCAGTTGCCCCGAATGTGGGCGGCTGTTTCTCTTGAAGCTCAAGCCGCAACACAACCGGGAGTTTCATTGCTCAACCAAATGCACCAACCGGGCGACGTTTCGCAGGTATCTTGATAGGTTGAAACAGAAGGTGGAGAGAGGGCGGCGCACAAACTGACCAACTCCGTTTGCATCCATAGATCACGGTGATAGGAGAAAAATAGACAAAACTCGTCAATCATACACCGGGTACACGGAGGCTTTATGAAAAGTGTGCCGGTCGTCTTGGCTATGCTTGCGGTCCTGTATTCCTTGCTCATGCTGCTATTGGTGGATTTCACGCGCGATTCAGGCTTGGCCATCAATCAGGAAAGGGTTTCGGAGGTGGTGTTGGAGTTTGTGTTTAAGCGGTGAGGCTCGATGCCTGACGGTCCGACTTCGTGACTATAAGGTTGCGTTGAGAAAAGTGTTCAAGGAAAACGGGAACCTTTAATCCGCTGATTCCCACGGCCGTGGCACGCCGCAAAAAGGGCATACCTCTTTCGTTCGGTTAATTCGACTACCGCAATGTCGGCATCTCTTCAGGGGTGCCCACCGTAGCACCAAGATTACGACCAATAAAACCGCGCATACAAGCAGGATTGTCGTGGCTTGGGTCTCCCTCGATGAGTTCCGAAGTAATGGGCAAAACAGATACCGGACAAGGTTGTCGCCCCTTGTCCAGACTTGCTACCGGGAAATTTCCGGTGCGACAGTCAGAGCTGCCTTGATCATTTGGCGCAAAGGCGAATCGGGCGTGAGGTCTTGTGTCGTTAAAGCACAGCACCCCTATTCCGGACATCCCCTTGTCTGTTAGACTTTATTCATGCCCATCAACTCCGGGGTCTTGAGCTTCGGGCTTGTCGCTATTCCCGTCAAGTTATACCGGGCCATCAAGGATCAATCGGTTCGTTTTCACCTGCTCCATAACAAGTGCGGCAGCCGGGTGCGAAATCAGTTCTGGTGCCCCGTCTGCAATGAGGCAGTCGAGCGCGACGGTTTGGTCCGGGGCTTTGAATACACCAAAGGAAAATATATCCAGCTCACGGAGGAGGAGCTTGACGCGCTGGAAGCGGAAGCGAACCGAAGCATCGACCTCAAGGAATTTGTACCGGTCGCTAAAATAGATCCCGTCTACTTCGAGAGCGTGTATTACCTTGGCCCGAATGAAGGAGGCGAAAAACCGTTTCGGCTTTTGACTGAGGCACTGGCCAGGTCCGAACGTGCAGCGGTCGCCGAGTTGGTAAGCCGTGGCAAGGAGCAAATCGTCATCATCCGCCCTTATCGTGGCGGTCTCTCGTGCTCCACGGCATGTATTACCAAAACGAGGTAAGAGATTTTGGCCAAATTCCCAAAGGCGATTCTCAGCGAATCACGCAGGAACAGCTTGAACTTGGCGAAGGGCTTATTGAGCGAATGTCCAGCGACAAGTTTGAACCGGAAAAATACCGCGACGAGTACCGCCTGCGAGTCCTGGGGATGGTCGATGCAAAAATCAAAGGCCGCCAAATCGTCGCCACGCCAGTCACGCACAAACCGGCGCCGGTTATCGACCTCATGGAGGCATTGAAGCGGAGCATGAGGAAGGTCCCCGAGCGGAAAGCCGCTGGCGCTCGCAAGGCGCGGAAGAAAGCATGAGGCGGTGGACTTCCCACATGCTGATGGAACGACAATGCAGCCGTACAGAGGCTACTTCATCGAAGGCAAGGCTATGGTGGTTCATCCGTTTAGCCGACAGTGGTATGTCGGCGGCGACGTGTTGGCGACGGGACGCCTCAGTTCGATTGTTGAAGTTGGCCGGTTTGAGCTGCGATACTTCACTATCGAGATAAAGGAACTGGCCGAATGGTACGGGCTCGAGGTTGCCCGGATTGCCGTTGATGAAATGTTTGACTGAACTTAAACCTGAGCGACTCTGAAGGACACGGATGCGAACGAAACGAAACGAAGTGAAGCCCAGCTTATAGACCTTGCTAACAAACACCTCGGCTACGAGTTGAAGATGTCATTGTGATTCGAGAATACCAGACCGTTACTGCCTAGGTAAAGGATATTTACAACTTATGTGTTGTTGATGTAATTCGTAGTTCCAGAGTGAACGGTTTATACAAACGCGGCAGAAAGGGGAAACGTTATGGCGCAACAGGTTGAACTTAGACGCCTACGCTTGCGCGGTTCAGGAGCAATAGTGCTTACAGCTTCGTCTGTTTGTCACCAAAATAAAAACGCCTTCTTTGGTAGTCGCTCGACTACCATTCCTTTACATTCAATAACGGGACTGTATGTCGGCTGGGAACGCAGCCGCATAGTTCTGTTTTTTTGTGGACTCGGTTTCGCCGGATGGATCGGTACAATCGCGCTCGGAAATATCCCGGTGCCGGTTCTCGGAAATATCCCGGCGCCAGTTCAGTATGTGTTGCTTTTGTTAGGAATAGTGATGTTTGTAACATTTTTTTTTGTAAAGGGACGTAAGGTGGAGATACTTAGCCCAACGACTATCATCAAGGGTACACCGGTTAGCTTTGAGGACGCGGAAGGATTCTGTACTTTCCTTTCAGAAATCTTGCGCCCTGATTACAAGGTCAAATTTAACGGGTCTTGAGAGTGGAGTGAAGGAAGACCACCGATGGACGACAAACCCCGTGAAGAGCTAGAACGGCGAATGGACGAACTGGCGGGAAGTATGCAGAGACCCACGAGTCAGTATTCAAAGCGGAAGTGGAAGCAATCAGCCGCCGCCTCGCTGGAATGTTGGACAACTACTGAATGTTGGACAACTATAGGATGCGGAGAACGCCCTTTTCCTGAACCGGTCCAGGTTGCCGGGCAGATATTGTTTATGCCGGAAGAGTCGAGGGTGACCGGCTTCCTGCCATGGCTGATGAGCTGGTCCGTCTCAAAGTAGACGTACTCTTAGCGTCCAATACGGTTGAAGCCCTAGCTTTCAAGAACGCTACCAGGTCCATTCCTATCGTTTTTTATACCTCGGGTGATCCGGTTGCGGATGGTCTAGTTGATAGCCTGGCCCGGCCTGGAGGAAACATCACGGGGTACACCGCCCTCGGGGTGTTAGCCGGCAAGCGATTGGAGTTACTTAAGGAAACCATTCCCAAGCTCTCTCGCGTCGCGGTGTTGTGGAATCCACTGAGTCGTGATTCCACATACCAATGGAAAGAAAACCAACTGGCGGCACAAGAACTCGGTCTGCAACTTCGTTCCATGGAGGTCAGCATTGCTGACAAATTCGACATCGCGTTCAAAGAAGCAATTAAGGCGCGTTGGGCCGCTCTCGCCGTGATCGAAGACGCGATGGCTGCTTCCAACCATAAACTAATCGTGGACCTGGCGACAAAAAATCGGCTGCCGGCGATATACAATCGGGCAGTTTTCGTGGACACCGGCGGCTTGATGTCCTATGGGGCGGAGCAGGTCGAACGCTACAGGCGCGTGGCTTCGATGGTCGCCAAGATCCTGAAAGGCGCAAAGCCAGCGGACATTCCTGTTGAGCAGCCGACGAAATTCGAGTTGGTTATCAATCTCAAAACGGCGAAACAGATCGGCCTGACGATTCCGCAGTCTGTGCTGTTCAGGGCGGACAAGGTGATCAAATAGTCTGCTGCGCTCTGGTGGTTGCGACACTCGATCGTAGGATTGAATTGAATTCTCCATCACCCTAATCCTGCATTTGCTACTGATTGAGTTCCGACGACTGTCCGTCTTTTGGCCTTATACTATAAAATACAAAGCCCAAGAACTGCCACAGAAGGCAGCGCTCGGCACTTGGTTTATTGGGGCTTATAGCTTGTTTCAGACTCTATTCTACGGCTGTTCTTGGAATGGCATTCAACTTCTTCCCGGACCCTTGTTTCCTTAATCTTGATTAGGTCACAGCGTGTCATTCTGTCACTCGGACGATAACCGGACTGTCAATTGTCACAGCAATTTGTAGAAAATTCACACACTTACCCTTTGGAGTATTTATTGCTCCTATACCGTTTATCTTTTCAAGGGGGGGACAAAATGCCGATGTCTGTTGACAAAGAACTTCAAGCCAGGCTCCTAAAAGAGATCTATGAACTGAACGCTAGAAGGCGGAAATTGGAGGACGCTATCAGGAGCCTGGACGCGGTGAATAAGTCTCTACAAGAGACGGCGGCGCTACGGGATATCGAAGCCCACAAAAGTCAGCGTCCCCTGCCGGCGAAATTGTCTTCCCGTTAACGTGCTTTAGTACGGAAAATTCCGGAGAAGGCTTCCGATTTCCGTAACGGATGCTACGCTTCTTCAATATTTCTAGAGCGAATTAGTGAGGTCGTCATTTGCCTCCATCTTTTTTGTCTTGAAGCTCCCGGAGATTCTCTAGGCGCTTAATGGCTCTCGCTCGGCATTTACAACACGCCAAGATAGAAGCCGACACCTCTCGACAGTCCGGACAATTTAGGTGGCCACAGAGTAAACATCTCATTCGTAGAACAGGCCACTCTGGTCGCTTGATCATTGGTGAATCCGGTTATCTTTAGTTTCATTGCCGCTATCGGTGAGTTTGAGCGGTGATCACGGGAGTTACACCGACCACCCCATTAAGCCGGTCGCTTAAGCCGCCTTAAGTCGTCGACCCAAGCTTTAGCGGTTTCAACTGCGAAAGTTTCAGCCTTTTGCTTGGCCACGAACGAAGGAACTGAATGGGTTATGGTATGAGACCCACGCCCGGCGGCTGACCACCAGCTTATGTCAACGATTGGTAGCCAGAGTCCTGTATCTTTGTCGAAGAGGCCAGTGGCAATGATGAGAAAATCTT